>Ga0265318_10002301_pt1 | contig 10256 bp, 10 predicted proteins | sample 4821metaG_FD_192431 | JGI IMG/M metagenome (GOLD analysis project Ga0265318, IMG submission 192431) | Rhizosphere microbial communities from Carex aquatilis grown in University of Washington, Seatle, WA, United States - 4-8-21 metaG | ecosystem: Host-associated > Plants > Roots > Rhizosphere >... | reverse complement strand
TGCTGGCGGAAGGGCACGATGCCTTCAAACCCGCGCGCACAGCCAATCAAATCTCCCGAAGAATGGAAAACGCATTCAAGCATGGAAAGCCGATGGTAACCATCCGCGCCGAATGGATCAAGTCCAGACTACGCCCACTCCTCTACGAATACATTATTGACTCGCTGGGATTCGCCAGAAAAGAATGGAACAGAAGGTAACATGCCAACCGTACGAATTCAGCACGCCGCGTTTATTGAGGTCCCTGTTGAGTTACCCATCAGCTGCCCTAACTGCCACGCTTGGTTCGAGGACGTGGAGGAAAGCAACCTAGTCGTCCTCCGACTTTACAGGATGGAAGGTAAAACCAGCCTGGTCATGGGCACAGACGATTGGAAGGAGCGCTGCTTCGAACAGGATGACACGGACGATCCAGGGGCCGTCATCGGGTTCTCATGCAGGCGCTGCAAGGAACCTGTCATCTTCCCGCACATCAGGAGCTGGATCCTAACTGGAATGTTGAATACCGAAGCGGCCAAACTTCGCACACTGCTTTACGACAGCAATGTGCTAGACCCGCGCATCAAAGACAAAGTGTTTGGCGGTACAAGGTAAGTAAGGACCATGACATCTACTCATCGTACAAAAGCCGACAAGCCATTCGGAGAGCTCTGGGAAACTCCCAAGTGGGCCGTCCGTCGTCTCATCGAAGAAGTTTGGTTACCAGTCGGGCACTGGATTGAACCCTGCGCGGGTAACGGGAGGATCATTCAAGCCATCTGTGAAGACCGACCAAAGTGCATTAGTTTCACAGCTGTAGAGGTTAGGGCTGAGTGCAAACCGCGCCTAGAAGCGTCTGGGCCTCAACTGATCTACCCAGGTGGCATAAAGCGCCTCATTCATTGCCCAACAGATTTCATCGGTGGCTTCAACGCCAAGGATCACCGAAGACTCGATGTAGGGCCAAGCTACTTCGACGTGGCAATTACAAATCCACCATTCTCCAAGGCTTTCGAAATACTATCCAAGTGTCTAGTTATCGCGGAGTACGTAGTCATGCTGCAGCGCACGGATTGGCTTGGCGGCGGATCCAACAACGGCAAGAACGATTTCCTGCGTGACTTCCCACCCGACGTCTACCCGTTACCAGACCGCATCAAGTTCATGATCGACGGTAAGTTCCCTAACTACCCCACGGACTATGAAAAGGTAGAACTACGTGGCAAGCCCATGCCAGGGGACTCGAGTAACTACGCTTGGTTCGTGTGGGGTCCAAAGGAAGAGCGGCGTAGGGAACATGGCCTGACTAGGAATCTAGCGGTCACACCCGTAGCAGAACGTACTGAGATGGAACTCGCCGCGTAGCCCTGTTATATTTGAAGCGATGACGCAACTGGAACAACGATACGGTCGGTGGGGACCAATGCTCTTCCCGGAAGTATGGGAGCTCTTGAGAAAGTACACGTTCGTTGTCAACGAGCGCCTACGTGAACAAGGGCTCCCACCTACCAGTCAGATCAAGGTGATGGGCGGCATCTGCGCCCACTTTTTATTAGCTATCCGTTCGGGGATTCTCGATGACTACGAAGACACGCTCCTCAACAAGAAGATCAACCTTCCAAGAAAACGTTCCTGTGCCAGGCCTGACCTGCCTGCCGGAGATACAACCCCCGATCTTTCCGGAATTTCCTACCTTCCAAGAACTAGTGAAGCAACACGGAGAGAGTTCATCGGAGACGGTGAACCGGCGTCTTTCGGACCTCTTCGATGGAACTCTCGGGGACCAGACCCGCTTGGTCGAGGACTTCCAGAGCTGCCCAGAGAAGTACGGAGAAGAGTGCAGAGAACTCCTACAACGCTTGGCGTCTGGGAGCGCATCAGTCAAGCACTTGAACCCAAACGACAGACGTTTGCTCAATCTGGCTACACTCGATTATCACCAAAGCGTCCCGCCCAAGAAGAGCCCAACACCTAAGAACTCAGCGGCACAAGAAACACGACCAGCGCAACGGGTGAAGCGTCAAAGACCACCAACAGAAAGGCCCCGTCCCGGACTTGATGTACCGGTGACGGAGCTTCCTGTGTACTGGTGGCTAACTTAGCGCTGCTGCGTGTTTCTGTCTAAGGTAGCGTCAGCTTCGTAAGTTATCGCGTATGACAGCGCGCCAGTTGGTGCGTGCGAGTTGTCAGGGGTATACGTGCCATACGGGAGGGCGCTGGGTGCTGTCGTATTGCTCGTAAACCCGAGCGCTGTGTTCGCAGTACCTCCCATGACGCGAAGGGTACTGACAAAGTCTGGCGACGACACCGTAACATTCAGGTACTTTCCTGAAACTATGGTGGCTGTTGCGCCTGTCACTCCTGCAGCATCGCAAGCAGCGTTGACCTGCGTCACCACATCCAACTCCGTAACAGGGGAGACAAACGTTGTTGTAATGGATTTACCATTAGCCTGAATGATGAGAGTCTCACCGTTCAGACCAGCGATTACACCAGAGCCAGTGAGGTCTGCTGTGCCCGTGATAGATGCCGTGTCGACTGGGGGAGTCAGCACGCCATTCGTAACTAAACCGGTACCACTTACAATCTCATGCAGCAACAGCGTGTAGCCACAACGTGCCTTGGCGGTCCTTGCAAGCCCAAATGCTGCGGATGGCGATACAACAACCGTAGGTGCTGGCGCGGTCGCTGCCGAAAACGCCATGCTGGTAACGTGGGCAAACGAGTTGACCGTAGTAGCAGTACCACCTGAGGTGTTTGCCAATGACAACGTCTCGTCAATTTTGAAGCCGTTGATGTCAGTACCTAGTACGCGTACGGTGGCGGGGACATTGCCGTAGTTCGACGAGCCTGTGGTGAACACCAAAGCTCGAGGGTTGTTGGCCAAGTCAGTTTGAACGAGCTGGCTAGCGGTCAACGTCATTAGAGCAACGGTGGTGGTGGTCGTGTAGAGGATGTAGGCAGCGTTGATGCCAACTGCCATCTTCGACTTGGCGCCCGTGCTACCAGACACAGCAGCGAATACAATACTGGTGATCGACGCCCAAGTGTTAGTAGTCGAAACAGTACCAGCGGCATTAGACCCGGCGATGCCGGTCAAATCAACGGTCTCACTGACAGTTGCACCGGCGGCATTTACCCCGGTGACTACAACGGAGGCCGGAACCTCTGTCTGATCACCACCACCGGCAGCGCTACTTGTAAACGTGAGCATTCGAGACCAAACCGTGAGCTGCGTCAACCCAGCAGCGACCAGATCGCTCGCGTGATAGGTCAAAGCTGCTGCTGTACAAAGCGCCGCTGCATGTAGCGTGGTTGTACCCGGTGCAGAAAGACCAACCGGAGTATCAAACTCTTGAATCACAGACGCCTTCAGAGGAGAAAGCGTCGTTACGATGTCCTTGCGCAGATCAAAGAACTCACCTTGAAACCCACCACTGGGCTTCACCAAGTGGCTAAAATGCGACAACATCTTACTGAATAAACCTGAACCGATAGACATAATTTCCTCCGATACTTTGCCCGGAACTAGTTACGGGCCTACACGGCCCAGATTTCAAACCATCTTACCTCAACCCATGGTCGGAACTCCGAATTGACTTACAGCCGTGGGTAATTCTGCATTGTGCCCGCCTACTCTTTGTTCGCCAGATGGGGCCTGCATGAAGTTGTTCGCTGCACGTGCTCCTTTAGCTACCGCCAGCCCTGCACCGACAGCACCAGCTCCTAAGAGAGCCTTAGTCTTCCACCCGGGTGCCAACGCACTACCCATGGCCTTGATTCCACCGAGAACTGACCCGCCGATACCTGCGTGCTTGGCAAGAATTCTCCCAGCCTCTATACCAGCGGCGGATGCGCCCTTATCAAACAGCGAGAAATCCCCTGCTTGGTTGCTGTCCGCACGCTCGTTGGCGTAGATGGAGGAACCTGTAGGAGTCAATGGAACTCCACCGCGTAACGCGGCATCCGTGCCAGCAAAACGGTTAGATTCAAAGGCTCGATTGGCCTCCTGTCTGGCATTCTGCTGGGCAGAATCCACCTTAGAGCCTCGGTGCATTCCATGAAGAATCAAAGCACCGCCAACCGCAGCAGCCAATGGGAGGCCGCCCTTCATGGGCTTCCATCCGCCCTCAGCAGCTAACTTGTCGGTACCGAATGCTGCCGCTATGGCTCGATTCATCATGGTTCAGTCTACCTTCCTTGTGCCCAGAAAGACAACTCACTGTGGTTTCGGGGCCGGAACCAGCGTGTGGGTCACCACCGGGGTCTGCCTCTTGGCACCTCGCGGTAATGGGTCCGCCTGAACAGACATTGCAATAGCCCCAAACTCAGCACCCGGTACTTTTACGCCGGCGTTGGGTAGCGCAGCCGCGATGTAGCCAGCCAGCTTGGCAACCGTCTCTCGAAGGTCATTGTTGGACTTTGTGACCTCGGCTAGTCGTTGCTCGAGCGCATCAGCACGCTTCTGCATGCCAGCGTAGGTATCCGTCTGCTGCTTGAAATCAGTCTTCATCTGCCGATAGTCGTTCACCAATGCCCAAGCCAGCGGCACAACGGTAATCAACACCGACAACGGAATTGCGATCTTCCAGTGGTGCCCGCGAAATGTCAGGGCAGTAGGTGAAACCGAGATGGGCTTCTCCGAGGTCACCGGAGCGCCCCCCTTGGCCATGGAAAGCAAGGCGACTGTGTCTGCGATGCTCAGCCGGTTCGCCGTCTCAACGTGCTCATTGTCATCACGAACGCGTGCGAGCGCATGTTCGAGCTCGTTTACTCGGTCCTCAGCCGCCTCCGCTAGACGCAGGGATGCCCGGGCGCGCGATTCGGCGTCGTCTAGGGCTTGTACAGCGGCCAAATCGTCGTGACTTGACCGTCGCACGGGTGGGCGAGGGGGCGGGGAAGGCAAAGCCCCACTAGCTTATCAGCCTAAGACGTGGACGAGAACCTCGGCAGCTACCGTGCGCTCAATACTCAATGCAGTGAGGCCAATAGTTGGGTTGGGGCTTCCATAAAGTAAAACCCCACCTGGGGAAAGTTCAAGGCCATCGGTGCTGCCATTGATGTGCAGGGTAATGGCGGCAGCTCCCTCAGCGGCAACGTACTCGAGCAGCAAGAGCTTAGCTCCTACGATAGTTCCAAGAGAGACGTCTTCAGTCCCAGCACCCGACATTATGAGCCGCTCGCTCATCAATGAGGAAAATGCCCCGGAAAGCCCGAAAGGCAGCGGCGTCGGCGGCTGCCCAGGGAGCGTCACAGTGAGCGTGCCTTGCAGCACAAAAGGAGCAGTGCTCGCGCTCATTAGGACCCGGGGATGCCTAGGAAGGTCGCATTGGTATTAGAGCCACCCGCATTGGGATTGGTCGCGCTCGAGATGAGTGTCAACGCTGAGATCGCCACGGGCACTGCCCGTTCGAACTGCATGGCCACTGACTCTTGAATGAGCACGCCCTGAGCGTCCGTCGCCCAAGTGTGGTTTGGTAGGTAGCACGCCTCGAAGTACACGGCGCCCAGAGCATCCTGATTGATGTCCCGCACATACATCAGCATGCCAACGGGCTGCGTGAACAAGTCCGAAGCCAAGTTGATGTAGATGTTCTCGTACCCGGGTGGAATTACCACATTGTGCGGGTTGGACATGCTGGCTGAGCCAGAGTTGAGAAACATCGCTGGCACTACCGTCGGAGGGAGCAAGTCCTGGTAGTACGCGTACAGGGTACGCAGCAGTGATGCACCATGATAGTAGATGCGACCAAGGCCCAGCTGTCCCACGGTGCGGCCCGTGATGAAGTAGCTGCGCTCGGAACCAATCTCAAAGATGCGATTGAATTGCCGAGTGTGCGAGAGCTGGAAGTTCTGCACGATGCCGACGGGAAGTACAATCTGGTTGGCAGATTGCCCAGTCCCGCTGACAGCTTGTGCAAACGCGGCAGCCCCGCCGATGTTCGAGATGCGAGGCGGACCTGCAGCGAGCATGGTGAACCCTGCGTTGGCGTACGCGCCATCGACCAAACCAGCCTGCACGTAGTTCGTGTAGGGAGACCAGTCACTGAAGTTGCCAGCCATTGTGTTTTGCTCCTTCTCTCAGTCTATCACGGTAAAAAGTTCACTTGGTCGCAATGCTCTGGCGCTTTATTAGCCGAGCAGCGGGCCCTTTAGTCGGTACCTTGGTTAGAATCCTGTCCCACTCTGAAACCGAAACCCCCTTTGGTGGAGGGGGCTCTGCCTGTTTACAGAATGCGGATGCCGCCTTGTTGAACAGTGCGTAGTCGACTGGCGTAAGACCGCAGTGATCCGCCGCAGCAGCCTTCTCCTCGAAGAACTGCTCGGCTCTAACCTGCAGAACGGCGGCGTGAAAGCGGTCACTCATCAGATCACCAGTGTGATGCGGATGTAGTTGCAGGGGTACGGGGGATCGATCAGGACGTCAATCAGCACGGTGTCAGGGGCATCCTCGTCCTGAATGATGTTGTTGAGGTTGAAACCAACCAAGACACCCACCTCCACCAGGTAACCACCAAGACCACCCGTGACTGAGCCGAGCTGGTCGAGGAAGGCCTGCGTGATGTTGAACCGTCCAATGAAGTTCTTCAGGCCCTTGCGCAGGAACTTAGCCGTGAAGTCCACGACCTTGGTGATGGAGTCCGTACGGGTTTCAACCGAAGTCAGGTCCGTCGTCAGGGCCATGCGCGCGATGAGCGGAGCGCTAGGAGAATCCTGCACGATGATGTAGGTGCCTCCCGCCGCCATGACGTTCATCTGGCTCTCGGAGAAGTAGTTGCTCGAGCCAATGACACGCGTGAACGCAGACATCGGGAAGTTCGTGAAGGACTGCTGCGGAGGCTGCTGTCCAATCATGCCGGCAATTGCAGCATTCATGTAGAAGCCCTCGAGCACCTGCTCCACTCCATCTACCGTGGCCGCGCACTGGTCAGGCATGGTGTGCCAGAACCTGCGGTCAGAAAACGACTGTCCTACTGCGGCATAGGCGGAAGCCACGGCATTCTTGTCCGGGTTCCCATCCACCGTCACCAACGCCGCACCGCGAATGCGGACCGCGAAGACCTCCTGAATGAGCTGGCTGGACAGCGGAGGGGCATTGAGCGCCGTTGTCGAGTAGAAGTCATCGTCATTGGTACCCGGATCGAAGGTGATCCGTACCGTGATGATGGACCCGTTGACAGCCGAGATGGAATAGCTCTTAGCGTCGCTCGCGATGTCCAAGAACACGCCCGAGCCAGCACCGATAGTACCGACCGGGTTCACGCCCTTGTTGAGCAAGAGCGCAGACAGGTTGGGGATTCCCGTGTCGAAGCTCAACCCAGTAGAGCCGACGGTGTTTCCATTGACCCCAGAGCCCACAAGCGTATCCAGCGCATGCGTAGGCTGGCTGGAGTTGAACAGCGCGATGCGCTCGCCCTTTTGGGACGGCTCCGACATGAAGTCGACATGCGTCTTGAACAGCTGACCCACTTCATTGTTGTGAGTCAACGGAGCCAAAGCATAAACTTCAAACGCCTCCAGGAACTCTGCAGCGCGATTGAACGCCTCCACAGTGCCGTAAGGTTCGTCCGCGCTAACCGCATCAACGCCTAGGCCAGTAATCTGGATGCCAGGGGCATTCGCAATGGCGAAGAACAGGCCAAGCGCGAGCGGGTTGTTCGTGCTGATCGGAGGAATGCTCGCCTCAATCTGGGTCTGGCTGTCAAAGCGCAGCAACCCTGAGTGCTTGGCGAGCGCCGACACATCCTTACGGATTGCCGTGTAGGACAAGTACAACGGGGCCCGGCCTGCGGTGGGAGAAATCGGACCACCATTGGTGTCGCGCAGCAGCGTGTTCTTCAACGTTGCCGTATTGTTGGCATCGATGACCAAGTTGGGGGTCGGCCTATCGACTCCCGTGCCAGTCAGGTTCTTGGCGACGATGTACCAGTGGTCGCCGTAATTGGTCGTCAACGCCTGCTGAGCGTTCACCTTGAGCATGTCGTTATGACCGCCAGGGGCGACTGAGATTATGGTTCCTGCGGAGATTCCATCCACAAAAACCTCATCACCCACGACAGCATGGCCAAGAGTTCCATGAACCTGCGTGTCCGCAGTGAGGCCCAGTACGGTAAGGGCCGTGCCGCTCTTCACCCAAATGAATGCATCGGCCCCTGTGTTGGTGGTAGTCAGCACCAAGTGATGAGATGAGCCATCGATGGTGGCCAAGAGTCGACCGCCTGACGCAGCGCCCATCACCTCATTGATGTAGGCAACTAAGTCGGTATCGCTCGCCATCGTAGTGGAGGGAATGACCAACGTCTGCAGCTGCTGCCCGTCACTGATCTCAATGGACAAGCCCTGTACGCCAGCCGGGTAGGTCAACGTGGTGAGATCCACGGTGCCTTGTACAGATGCCGCCACGCCCACTGCGGTGAAATCCACCCCAGCAAACTTCAGCAATGGAGAGAAGTTGTCCCCATTTCCATCATCGACCACTGCGACAGAGGACCCAGTTGACGCCTGTAGGTTGGTGAGCCCAACCACGGCATCGATGTCCCCGTTGCCAACAATGATGCTGGCTGCAGCGCCTGTGGAAACACTGGTCAACACCAGGAAGTTTGATGTAGGTGCTTCAGTAGCAACCAACCCAGCCAATCCAGCATTGATTTTGGCTAGAAACAACGAGATCGATGTTTCAGCTGCCGTGAAGGCAACCGTCTGCTCCGCTGCTCCATCGATGGAAACTTTCAACGACTTGCCTGCAACGGAAGCGCCTAGCGCCCACGTCAGACTGGTCAGGTCCACGCTGCCCGTAACTACCGCATGCGTGTTCACTGACCCGTTGCGAAGGAAGGCCTCTGTGCGCAGAACCTCGATGAAGTTCGAAGTACTCATCGCCAAGAAGGCACGAATGCTAGGAGCTTCAATGCTGAGCTCTGCCAAGTTCCCATTGGGATCAGGCAAGCTGACTTCAGGAACGGACTCTTCCAGTTGCGCATAGCTGTCAAAGCCGTAATACGTCTTACCGAGGCCAATGCCAAACGCGGTGCAAACAGCCGGACTAGTCGATGGATCGATGCGCAGGCTTTGGTACTGGCCGGTTCCTACCGTGCGCAGCCTGAATCGTGTCGTACCGATCAACTCAGAGATGGCGGATGACACGCCCGCTGCGGCCAACGCCTTATTGATGGCGGCCACTACAGAGGTGGGTGTAAGCCCAACTGCAGGGGAGTCCGAAAAGAGCACATCGACATTCGAGCCATTACTGACTGAAAAGACGAGGTGCAGGGTATTGAGACCCGTGTAAACAGGGGGTGTTCCAGAGGCAGCCTTCGCTAGAAAGAACGCCGGCAGGCTGACAAGAGCCTCGGAATTCAAAAGCTTGCTGCCGCTACCATCGGTAACCAGCAGGTCAACGACCTGGCGGGCAACGCCGACGACGCAAGGAACGAGCGTAGGGGTAACCACCGAGGGGGTAGTTGTGCGGATAACTTGTACGACCTCAACGCCTGGTCTCGGGAGTTCTGCGTCCATGAAATAGGCTCCTTCCTTATACTTTCGTTCTGAAAGGCGGTATCGAGCTCGATTCTTCCACGCAGCTCTGGGCTATGGGAATAGCACGGCCGCCCATTGAGGGTGCACGCAAGCCAGGCCGGTACGGATGCGTCGCCCTTACGACCACCATTCGTGCCGGATCTAGCGGATGAGGCGCTAATTGAAGAGGTGGAGGAAGATGTCCGCCCGGGTCCGGTGTTCGACCATGGGCATCCGATGCCTGAGGGAAAAACGCCGGTGGCCCTTTCTCAGTCACGTACATGCCGGGATCAACCCCATTTTGACTGGCAACCGGGCCCCCAGTGCGCTTTTGCCAAAGAGCTTCAAGCTGCAAACGCATCCGCAGTTCGATCTGCTGCACGATGGTCTTGTTCAGCGGAGTCACCTGGGACGTGCGAGGGAACTGGAACGGAGAAGTCACCGTAGTGCAGTACCATTCATCTCCGGCATCCATGACGATGATGCCTTCGGCAGGAGTTGGTGGTGAAATTTGTGCTTGCCGTCCGATCTCAAAAAACAAGTCAAAGCCCATGAGCTGTTCTCGTAGCAGCCACAAGTGCTCACCAATAATCCAAGCGATGCGCTCGCTCTCGAGGTCTACCCGAGAACTACAATTGATGCTCATGACGCCAGGGATTAGAACGCTCTTCTTCTTGCGACTGGTGTCGAAGTTGAAAGCGAGCATGTCGTCGTTGCCGAGAGAATAGAACTGCACAGCTGAACGAGTAAAGATTACGCAA
>Ga0265318_10002296_pt1 | contig 10270 bp, 7 predicted proteins | sample 4821metaG_FD_192431 | JGI IMG/M metagenome (GOLD analysis project Ga0265318, IMG submission 192431) | Rhizosphere microbial communities from Carex aquatilis grown in University of Washington, Seatle, WA, United States - 4-8-21 metaG | ecosystem: Host-associated > Plants > Roots > Rhizosphere >... | reverse complement strand
GGCGACGAGGACACCGACCGGCTCCTGCACGAGATCCGCCGCGACGAGCGCTCCCACTCGCTCGCCGTGAACGAGATGCTGAGCGCGCCGCCCGGCGGAACCGCCCCCCTGGTGCCAGGCACGGTGCCTGGCACCAGGGGGGCGCCTGTGCCGCCGGCACAGGCGCGGCTCGATCGCATCCTCGGGCGCGAGAAGTGGCACGAGGCCGGCTCCGGCTGGATGTCCGGCGCCATCTACGGCGCCAACGACGGCCTCGCCGCCGTCTTCGGGATCGTCACCGGCGTCTCCGGCGCCACCGGCGGCTCGAGCTTCGTCCTCACCGCCGGCGTCGCCGGGGCCGTCGCCTCCGCGCTCTCGATGGCGACCGGCGCCTTCCTCGCCGAGCGCTCCGAGCTCGAGGTGGCCGCCGCCAACGTCGAGCGCGAGCGCCAGGAGATCGCCGAGCACCCCGAGGAAGAGCGGGAGGAGCTCTCGCTCTTCTACCAGCTCAAGGGCCTCGACCAGCAGACCGCCGACGCGCTCGCCGCCGAGCAGGCGAAGGACCCCGACGCGATGCTGCGCCTGCTCACCCACGAGGAGCTCGGCGGCGGCAAGACGCCCGGCAACCCGGTCGAGTCGGCGCTCGCCGCCGGGATCAGCACCGGCCTCGGCGCGATCATCCCGGTGATCCCGTTCTTCTTCATGACCGGCGGCCTCGCGATCATCCTCGCCGGGATCGTGTCGCTCGCCGCCCACTTCGCCGTCGGCGCCGCCAAGTCGCTGTTCACGCTCCGCAGCTGGTGGGCCTCCGGCCTGGAGATGACCCTCGCCGGCGTGCTCGTCGGCGGGATCACGTACGCGATCGGCCTCGCCTTCGCCTAGGTGGCGGCCGCGCGGCCCGGTCGCCACCAAGGGCCTCGGGGATGTCGTCCCAGGTTGCGAGTAGAGTCGATTGCCGTGCCCGAGACCCCGCCTTTCGTCCATCTTCACGTCCATTCGGAGTACTCGATCCTCGACGGGGCCTGCCGTATTCCCGAGCTTGCGAAACGGGCTGCGGAGCTGGAGATGCCGGCCGTCGCGCTCACCGACCACGGCTCGCTCGCCGGCACGATCGACCTCTTCAAGGCGGCCAAAAAGGAGGGCGTGAAGCCCGTCATCGGCTGCGAGGTCTACGTCACCGACGACCGGCACCAGCAGAAGAAGGGGCAGGCGCACCTGACGCTGCTCGCCGAGACGACGGAGGGCTACGGGAACCTCATCCACCTCAGCTCGCTCGGCTACCTCGAGGGCTACTACTACAAGCCGCGCGTCGACTGGGAGCTGCTCGAGCGGTACGCGCCCGGGCTCGTCGCGCTCTCCGGCTGCCTCTCCGGCCGCGTCTGCCGCGCGCTCGAGGAGGGCCGCGCCGCCGACGCCGAGGGCGAGCTCGACCGGCTGGCGACGATCTTCGGCCGCGACAGCGTCTACGTCGAGATGCAGAACGCGCACCTCGAGGTGCAGCAGCGGATCAACCCCGTGCTCGTGCAGCTCGCCGAGCGCAGCGGGCTGCCGCTCGTCGCCACCGGCGACGTCCACTACCTCCGCCACGAGGACGCGCGCGCGCACGAGGCGCTGCTCTGCATCCAGTCCGGCGACTCGCTCAAGAACCCGAACCACTGGAAGTTCGACACCGACCACTTCTACTTCAAGACGGCCGCGGAGATGGCAGCCGACTTCCCCGGCCAGGAGGACGCGCTCCGGCGCACGCTCGAGATCGCGGAGCGCTGCAACGTCGAGATCGAGCTCGACCGGATCCTGCTGCCGCACTTCCCGACTCCCGACGGCCGCGACGCGTTCGACTACCTCGTCGAGCTGTGCGAGAAGGGGCTTGCGCGCCGCTACGACAAGGTGACCGCCGACCTCCACGAGCGGCTCAAGTTCGAGCTGAAGACGATCAAGGAGATGGGCTTCGCCGACTACTTCCTGATCGTCTCCGACTTCATCGGGTTCGCGAAGCGCAACGGGGTCAGCGTCGGCCCGGGCCGCGGCTCGGCCGCCGGCTCGCTCGTCGCCTACTGCCTCGAGATCACCGACCTCGACCCGATCCGCTACGACCTGCTCTTCGAGCGCTTCCTCAACCCGGGGCGCAAGGAGCTGCCGGACATCGACATCGACTTCGCGGTGGACGGGCGCGAGCGCGTGATCAACTACGTCGCCGAGAAGTACGGGCGCGACCGCGTCGCGCAGATCATCACCTTCGGGACGATGGCCGCCCGCGCCGCGGTGCGCGACGCCGGCCGCGTGCTCGAGGTGCCGTACGGCTCGGTCGACAAGGTCGCGAAGCTGATCCCGGAAGGCCCGGGGCAGACGCTCGAGGAGTGCCTCAAGCCGGGCGCCGACCTGCGCCAGGCCTACGACTCCGACCCGATCGCGCGCGAGATCGTCGACCTCGCGCGGCCGCTCGAGGGCCTGACGCGGCAGGACTCGATCCACGCCGCCGGCGTCGTGATCGGCGCCGAGCCGCTGATGAACGTCGTGCCGCTGCAGCAGAAGGGCGCGGAGCAGGAGGTCGTGACGCAGTTCTCGATGAACAACGTCGTCGCGGTCGGCCTGCTCAAGGTCGACTTCCTCGGCCTGCGCAACCTCGACGTGATCGACAAGGCGTGCGCGCTTGCCGGCGACCTCGATCTCGGCACGATCCCGCTCGACGACCGCAAGACGTACGAGATGCTCGCGCGCGGCGAGGCGACCGGCGTCTTCCAGTTCGAGTCGTCCGGCATGCGCGAGGCGCTGCGCCAGGTCAAGCCGACGCTGTTCGAGGACCTGATCGCGCTCGTCGCGCTCTACCGGCCAGGGCCGATGGCGTACATCCCCGTCTACGCGCGCCGCAAGAACAGGCTCGAGCCCGTTTCGTACGCCGACGAGCGGCTGAAGGCGATCACGAGCTCCACGTACGGCATCTGCATCTACCAGGAGCAGTACATGGAGATCGCCAAGCAGATGGCCGGCTTCACGCCCGCGGAGGCCGACGACCTGCGCAAGGCGATCGGCAAGAAGATCCACTCGCTGATGGCCTCGCTGAAGGGGAAGTTCCTCGAGGGCTGCGCGAAGAACGGCGTCTCGCCGGCGGTCGCCAACCAGCTCTGGCAGGACATGGAGCAGGCACAGGACTACTCGTTCAACAAGTCGCACGCCGCCTGTTACGCGCTGATCGCGTACCGCACCGCGTGGCTGCGCGCGAACCATGCGAAGGAGTACATGGCGGCGCTCATCTCCTCCGTGATGAACACGAAGGACAAGGTGCCGTACTACGTCAACGCGTGCGACGAGCTCGAGATCGAGGTGCTGCCGCCGGACGTGAACACGTCGCAGATCGACTTCGCCGTCGTCGAGGGGAAGATCCGCTTCGGGCTCAACGCCGTGAAGAACGTCGGCGAGTCCGCGTGCCGGTCGATCGTCGCCGCGCGTGCGGAGGGCGGCCCGTTCACGTCGATCTGGGACTTCACCGAGCGCGTCGACGTGCAGATGGTGAACAAGCGCGCGCTCGAGTCGCTCGTGAAGTGCGGCGCGCTCGACTCCAGCGGCGCCTCGCGCAAGGGGATGCTCGACTGTCTCGAAGATGCACTCGGTTTGGGGCAGAAGCACCAGTCCGACAGATTGCTTGGCCAGGGCTCGATCTTCGATCTCGGCGAGCCGTCTGATGCGCAGGCGCGTCGGCATCCGCCGATCTCCTCCGAGGAGTACGACAAGAGCGACCTGCTGCACATGGAGAAAGAAAGCCTGGGCCTCTACGTGTCCGAGCATCCGCTCACGGCGATCCGCGAGCAGCTGCGGCGCAAGACCGACTGCCCGCTCTCCGAGGTCGAGCGGCGCCGCGACGGCGAGGTCGTCACCGTCGGCGGGCTCGTCGCCTCGCTGAAGCAGCTGACGACGAAGAAGGGCGAGCCGATGGTGTTCGCCACGCTCGAGGACGTCACCGGCAGCATCGAGATCGTCGCGTTCAACTCGACGTACCAGCAGGTGCGCGACCTGCTCGTGCAGGACCGCGTGCTGATCGTCAGGGGCCGCGTCGACCACAAGCAGCAGGGGGAGACGAAGCTCGTCGCGCTCGAGGTCACCGGCTTCGAGGCGGTGCCCGAACGGCGTGAGGTGCGGCTGAAGGTGGACGCCCGCATCGCGCCGGCCGGCCTGATCAAGGAGCTCGCCGACATCGTCGAGCGCTATCCCGGCGAGGCGCCGGTCTACGTCGAGGCGGTCACCTCGGTCGGCCCGAAGCTGCTCGAGCTCGGCAAGAAGGTGCAGCCGATCGCCGACTTCTACGCCGAGGCGAAGACGCTGCTCGGCGAAGCCGCGGTCATCTAGCCCACGGGAACACAGGAAGAAGTAGGTCGTCGCTACCGTGGGTCGTCCAATGGCCCGCAGAGAAGACCTCCGTAACGTCGCGATCGTCGCCCACGTCGACCACGGCAAGACGACGCTCGTCGACGCGCTGCTCTGGCAGGCCGGCTCCTTCCGCGAGAACCAGGACGTCGCCGAGCGCGTCATGGACTCGACGGATCTCGAGCGCGAGAAGGGGATCACGATCCTCGCCAAGAACACCTCCGTCCGCCTCCCCGGCGGCGTGAAGTTGAACATCGTCGACACGCCCGGGCACGCCGACTTCGGCGGCGAGGTCGAGCGCGGCCTGACGATGGTCGACGGCGTGCTGCTGCTCGTCGACGCGAGCGAGGGGCCGCTGCCGCAGACGCGGTTCGTCCTGCGCAAGGCGCTCGAGGCGAAGCTCCCCGTCGTGCTCGTCATCAACAAGGTCGACCGGCCCGACGCGCGCATCGAGGAGGTCGTCGACGAGGTGTACGGCCTCTTCCTCGACCTCGACGCCGACGAGTCCCAGATCGAGTTCCCGATCGTGTACTGCAACGCGCGCGCCGGCCGGGCCGGGCTGAAGCCCGACGAGCTCGCGCCGGATCTCGGGCCCCTCGTCCAGACCATCCTCGACACCGTGCGGCCGCCCGAATACGACCCCGAGCATCCGCTGCAGGCGCTCGTCACGAACCTCGACGCCGACCCGTACGTCGGCAGGCTCGCGCTCTGCCGGATCATGCACGGCACGCTGCGCAAGGGCGCACAGGTCGCGTGGTGCCGCGCCGACGGGACGATCGCGCCTGCGCGCATCACCGAGCTGTACGTCACGGATGCGCTCGACCGCGTACCCACCGCCGAGGCCGGACCGGGGGAGATCGTCGCGATCGCGGGTCTGCCCGACGTGACGATCGGCGAGACGATCGCCGACCCGGACGACCCGCAGCCGCTCCCGGTCTCGACCGTCGACGAGCCGTCGCTCTCGATCACCATCGGCATCAACACGTCGCCGCTCGCCGGCACCGAGGGCGACCGGCTCACCGCGTCCATGGTGAAGGGAAGGCTCGACCAGGAGCTCGTCGGCAACGTGTCGCTGCGCGTCAACCCGACGGCGAGGCCGGACGCGTGGGAGGTGCAGGGGCGCGGCGAGCTCCAGCTCGCGGTGCTCGTCGAGCTGATGCGCCGCGAGGGCTTCGAGCTCACCGTCGGCAAGCCCGAGGTGCTGACGCGCGAGATCGGCGGCAAGCGCCACGAGCCGGTCGAGCGCGTCTCGATCGACGTGCCGGAGGACTACATCGGCGTCGTCACGCAGCTGCTCGCACTGCGCAAGGCGCGGCTGCAGCAGATGGTCAACCACGGCACCGGCTGGGCGCGCATGGAGTACGTCGTGCCCGCGCGCGGCCTGATCGGCTTCCGCACCGAGTTCCTCACCGAGACGCGCGGCACCGGCATCCTCCACCACGTTTTCGAGGGCTGGGAGCCGTGGCATGGCGAGATGCGCACGCGGCCGACCGGCAGCCTCGTCGCCGACCGTCGCGGGCCCGCGACGGGGTTCGCGATCCTCAACCTCCAGGAGCGCGGCTCGCTCTTCGTCGCGCCCGGCGTCGAGCTGTACGAGGGAATGATCGTCGGCGAGAACTCGCGTGCCGACGACCTCGACGTGAACGCGACGAAGGAGAAGAAGCTCACGAACATGCGGGCGGCGAGCTCCGACGAGACCATCCGCCTGATCCCGCCGCGGCCGCTCTCGCTCGAGCAGGCGCTCGAGCTGATCCGCGAGGACGAGTGCGTCGAGGTGACCCCGAAGAGCATCCGCCTGCGCAAGGTGGAGCTGTCCGGGCAGAAGCGGCAGAGCGCCGTGGCGCGCGCGAAGCGCGCAGCAGCCGGCGTCTCGTAACGGCAGCGACCTGGTCGCGACGAGGTCGCGACCAGGTCGCAGTCGTAGACCGCGGCCCTACGCCTACGGAGTCGTTCCGGCTGCGGCGCCCGCGTCGCTCGACGGCGGCGGTACCTGCTGGCGCTGCCAGTCGTGGACGCGCTTCGCCGTGAAGGTCGCCTTCGACGGGTCGAAGCCCGGCGCCTTGAAGAAGCCGTCGGCGGCGAACACGACGCCCACGCGGTCGCCGACCTTCAGATCGGAGAGCGCGATCGCCGTCTTGTCCTTGCCCTTGAGGTAGACGGTCGCACCGTTCACCTGAATGGTCACGTCGTGGCTCTTCAGCACCGTGTCGTACGGGCCGCTGCGAACCACCTGGACGTTGAACGAGCTCGTGCCGACGGCGCTGATCGTGCCGCCGATCCAGTGGCAGTTGCACCAGATGCGAATGTGCACCGCCGTCAGCGAGGCGAGCGTCGAGTCGGTCGAGACGGCGCGCAGGCCGACGAGGTCGCCCGGCTTGATGTCCGACAGCTGCGCGGTCGAGTGATCCTTGCCGTTGACGATCTGCGTGTCGGCGTTGACCGCGACCGTGACGGCCTGGCCGTTGAGCTGGCCGTCCTTCGGGCCTGTCCAGAGCACGTTCAGGCTGAGCGAGTCCGCGCCGACCGCGGTGACCGAGCCCGCAAACCAGTGCGCTTGCGCTTTGGCCTGCGTTGCCGCAGCGGCGCCGAAGGGGAGTACTGCGAAGACGATGGCCGCCGCCGCAATCACACTGAACTTGCGCATCGGAATCCTCCGTGTCTGTCGATTCGGTTGAGCGACGCCCAACCCGACCAACACTGGTGCGTGCCGATACGGCGCACGTCAGGTGCCCGTCATTCCTGTGTAAAGCCTCACACGAGTGGAACGGCCGCGGCCGCTGCGGCACGGGCGGTCGAGCTGGCTACGCTGCTTCGTGGCACGTGACTCAGATACCCCAGACGGGGGTGAACCGTCAGGGCGTTTCTCCCGAAGCAGTGACTGGAACTACGGAAGGATGCGGATGTCTGCGGTTGCGGCAATCATCGAGACCGAGCAGGAGCGTGTCGAGCGCTGGCGCGCCGACGAGCTGCTCCGGGCCGGCTTCGACCCGGCGTCAGCCGCCGAGGTCGCCGCACGCTTCGACGTCGACCTGCACACGGCGACCGAGTTGGTCGACCGCGGCTGCCCGCCCGAGCTCGCGCTTCAAATTCTTCTCTAGAGGGAACGCTTTCCGACGGCCGCGACCTGGTCGCGACGACGTCGCGACCAGGTCGCAGTCATAAGCCGTCGCCTCTCGCCTCCCCGACGGGCAGAATGCCTGCGGTGACCTCCGTCCTCGCGTCCATCCCTTCTCCGCCGACGGGCGTCTACCACCTCGGGCCGTTCACGGTCCACATGTACGGGCTGATGCTGCTGCTCGCGATCGCGGCAGCGATCTGGCTGACCGGCATCCGCTGGGTGCGCTGGGGCGGCGACTGGGATCTCGTCTTCCGCATCGCGGTCTGGGGCGTGATCGCCGGCGTGATCGGCGCGCGCGTCTACCACCTGATCACGAGCTGGAACCAGGACGCAGCGATCCACGCCCACTGGTACGGGCCGTTCGCGGTCTGGTCGGGCGGGCTCGGGATCTGGGGTGCGATCCCCTTCGGCGTCGCCGCCGGCGCCTGGGTCGTCCACCGCTCCCGCAACAGCGTCCGGCTGATGATGGACGCGGTGGCGCCGGGCCTCCTGCTCGCCCAGGGGATCGGCCGCTGGGGCAACTGGTGGAACCAGGAGCTGTACGGCAAGCACACGACGCTGCCGTGGGCGCTGGAGATCCACGGCAAGGGCGCTGCCCACGAGTACCACCCGACCTTCCTCTACGAGTTCACGTGGGACCTGCTCGGGGTGCTCGTGCTCCTGTGGGTCGACCGGCGCTTCACGATCAAGCGCCCGGCGCTGTTCTCGCTCTACGTCGCCGTCTACACGGCGTTCCGCACCTTCGAGGAGACGCTCCGGATCGACCCGTCGAGCCACTTCCTCGGCGAGCGGCTCAACTTCTGGGTCTCCCTCGTCGTCTTCGTCTGCTCGGCCTCGTTCTTCGTCTGGTGGCAGTTCCTGCGCAAGGCGCAGCCGCCGAAGGCGAAGTCCCGTCCCATCCCGCAGGGGCCGCGGATGGCGGTGCCCAAGAGCCGCGTCCGGTAGTGCCACTAGGGTCCAGCGCGTGATCGTCCGGGAGCTCGAGCTCGATCTCGACGCGTTCGAAGGCCCGTTCGACCTCCTGCTGACGCTCGTCCTCAAGGACGAGCTCGACCTGCGGGAGCTCGACGTGGCCGGGATCGTGCTCGCCTTCCTCGAGCGGCTCGCCGACCGCGAGGAGCTCGACCTCGAGGCGTGCGGCGAGTTCCTCGTGCTCATCGCGGCGCTGCTCGAGCTGAAGGCGCGCGGCCTGTTCCCGGAGGAGGCCGCCGAGCTCGCCGAGCTCGAGCCGGAGGCGGCCGCGGAAGAGCTCGCACGCCGGCTCGCCGAGTACCGGCGCATGAAGGAGGCCGCCGCCTGGCTGCGCGAGCGCCTCCAGACCGAGGGCGACCGCTTCTTCCGGCTCGGCCCGGCGCCGCTCGCGCCGAAGGTCGAGACGCCGCTCGCGCCGCAGGATCCGGAGCGGCTCGCGCAGGTGATCCGGCTGCTCGCCGTCGAGCCGCCGGAGGTCTCGCTCTCGCACATGGGGCTCCGCTTCCCGCCGGTCGTGCAGTTCCTCGAGCGCTTCCGCGCGGTGCTGCGCCGGCGCACCCGCTTCGACTTCGACGGCGAGGTGAACGGGCTGTCGCGCATCGAGCAGGCCGTCGCCTTTCTCGCGCTGCTGGAGCTTCGCCGCTCCGGCGAGATCACGATCGACCAGGCCGCTCCGTTCGCGCCGATTCGCGTGGCGCGGACAGGGGAGGAGATCATGGACCGAGACGAAAGGACCGTGGCGTGGAACCAACGCTCCGCCTGATTGCCGGCAACCCGCTCGACCAGCTCGCCCGCACCCTCGAGGCGCTGCTCGTCGTCGCCTCCGCACCGCTGCCGGTGCAGGAGCTCGCCGATGCGGCGGACGACGACCCCGACCGCGTCGAAGCCGCCCTCGGCCTCGTCGCCGAGCGCTACCGCGAGGGGCGCAGCGGCGTCGTGCTCGAGCACGTCGCCGGCGGCTGGGCGTTCCGCGCCTCCCGCGAGGCCGCGGACGCCTGCGCGCGCCTGTTCGAGCGGCCCGCGCAGCGCAACCTGTCCGGCGCCGCGCTGGAGACGCTCGCGATCGTCGCCTACCTTGGCCCCTGCTCGCGGCCGGACATCGCCCGCATCCGCGGCGTCGCCGCCGACTCAGCGGTCGCCGGCCTCGTCGAGCGCGGCCTGATCACCGAGGCCGGCCGCGACGAGACGGCGGGCGCGATCCGCTACCGGACGACACCGCTCTTCGAGCGCGTCTTCGGCCTCGAGAGCCTCTCGCAGCTGCCGCGGCTGGACGACATCGGCGCCGATACGGAGCAGATCCGCGAGCGCTTGCACGAAGTCGCAGAGAAGCGCACCGCGTAGCGTTCCAACGACCGCAACCTGGTTTAAACCAGGTTGCGGTCTCTAGACGAGCCGCCCAGCGACCAGCACGAGCCAGGCGAGCATCGCGACGTAGTAGCCGCGCTCGATGAGGCCGAGCCACGGCTTCAGCGGCATCGCCCGCACGGCGAGGAACGTCCCGATCGCGCAGGCCGCCATTGCCCAGCCGATCGCCGGCTGCCCGTGCTGGGCCCTCCTCAGCGCGACCGCTGCCCAGGACGCGGCCGTGAACGCCGCCACGGCGAGCAGCAGGTGGATCGCGCCGTTCCGGGAGCCGTGCTCCGCGCCGAGGAGGTCGGTCGGGAACCACCCGATCGCGATGCGGGCGACGGCGAGGACGACGAGCAGGACGGCGACGCGCCGCGGCGCGGGGGAGACGCGGCTCCACAGGGCTCCCGCGAGCAGGGCCGCGGCCACGCCGGCGCATGCAGCCTGCGCCTGGTACCAGCGCGCGAACGCGCCGACGCCGTACTCGCTGACGGC
>Ga0265318_10002291_pt1 | contig 10291 bp, 9 predicted proteins | sample 4821metaG_FD_192431 | JGI IMG/M metagenome (GOLD analysis project Ga0265318, IMG submission 192431) | Rhizosphere microbial communities from Carex aquatilis grown in University of Washington, Seatle, WA, United States - 4-8-21 metaG | ecosystem: Host-associated > Plants > Roots > Rhizosphere >... | reverse complement strand
CCAAGGACCGGGAACCGGCAGGCGGGCTGCGAGCACGCCGCGATCTTCGCTCAGATGCGTTCCGGGGGTGCGTTCGCGATCAGCGGCGGTCGGCGCTACTCCCACTCGATGGTGGCGGGCGGCTTGGAGCTGATGTCGTAGACCACGCGGTTCACGCCGGGGACCTCGTTGACGATGCGGCTGGAGATCTTGCCGAGCACGTCGTAGGGCAGCTTGGCCCAGTCGGCGGTCATCCCGTCCTCGGACGTCACGGCCCGGATCGCCACCACGTTGGCATACGTCCGGCCATCACCCATGACACCGACCGAGCGTACGGGCGTGAGGATCGCGAAGCTCTGCCACAGGCTGCGGTACAGGCCGGCCGCCTTGATCTCGTCCATCACGATCCAGTCGGCGTCACGCAGCGTGTCGAGCCGCTCGGAGGTGACCTCACCCAGGATCCGGATCGCCAGCCCGGGACCGGGGAACGGCTGCCGCATGACCATGGCCTCCGGCAGGCCCATCTCCAGGCCAACCTGGCGCACCTCGTCCTTGAACAGGTAGCGCAGCGGCTCGATGAGCTTGAAACGCAGGTTCGCGGGCAGCCCGCCGACGTTGTGGTGCGTCTTGATCTTCTGCGCCGTCTTGGTCTCCGGCGTGGTCGATTCGATGACGTCCGGGTACAACGTCCCCTGGGTCAGGAAGTCGATCTGGCCCAGCTTGGCCGCCTCTTCTTCGAAGACGTGGATGAACTCGTCGCCGATGATGCGGCGCTTCTGCTCGGGATCCTCCACGCCGGCCAGACGCGCCAGGAAGCGCGCCCGTGCATCGACCATCACCAGGTCCATGCCCAGGTTGGCCGCGAACGTCTCGCGCAGTAGCTCCGATTCGCGTTTGCGCATCAGCCCGTGGTCGACGTAAATGCACGTCAGTCGATCGCCCACAGCCCGATGAACGAGCGCGGCGGCAACCGCCGAGTCCACGCCGCCCGACAGCGCGCAGATGACCCGGCCGTCCGAGTTGGTCTCACGAGCGTGCGCGTCCACTCGCTCACGGATCTCGGCCACCGTCGACTCGATGAAGTTGGCGGAGGTCCAGGTCTGGCGCGCACCCGCGATGCCGGCCACGAAGTTGCGCAGCACGTCCTTGCCCCGCGGCGTGTGCGCGACTTCCGGGTGGAACTGGATGCCGTAGAGCCGCCGCTTCGCATCAAAGAGCCCGGCAAACGGGGAGGAGTCCGTCTGGGCCGAGGCCACGAAGCCGGCCGGGAGGCGCGTGATGGAGTCGCCGTGGCTCATCCACACGGGCTGCTCGCGCGCCATTCCGGCAAACACGCCGTCATCCGCGGTGATCTGGATGGTGGCCGGACCGTATTCGCGATGGCCGGCTGCGGCCACGTCGCCGCCGAGCTCCAGGGCCATCAGCTGGGCGCCGTAGCAGATGCCCAGGACCGGGATGCGGCCGCTCCAGATGGCCGGATCCGGCTTCGGCGCCCCTTCGTCGTAGACGGACATGGGGCCGCCGGACAGGATCACGCCCTTCGCCCCGCGACGGATCAGCTCCGCGTACGGCGTGTCGTGCGGGAGCAATTCCGAATAGACATTCAGCTCGCGCACCCGTCGCGCGATGAGCTGGGCGAACTGACCCCCGAAATCCAGCACCACCACGCTGTCAGGGGCGGTTGCGTCGGCGCCGGGCAACGCGGATGACTTCGGCTGGTCTTCTGGGTCTCGCTCGGGAGGCGGCGCGTGGAGTGCCGTCTCCAGGTATGCCTCGACTTCGGCGTCATCCGGCGCGAGGACTCGGTGGCCCGCGTTGGCGAGCGCTCCGTGCACGGTCTTGCCGCGTTTGGGGCGTGGAGCGGCCTCGCTGGTGGCGTGAGGCGCGCTCTCTGGACCGCGCCCGCTGCGTTGCTCCTCGCCCGTTTCCGCGTCGCTCAACCGATCCGCACGTGCCTCCCCTGCTGTCGGCCGAGTCTAGCGGACGGCACTGGATGCCCGCTCGGGCTACTGCACCGCGGTGGTGCGCTGGAGAACGAGCAGGGCCAGGGCGGTGAGTTGCGCCTCCGCGCTTGCGTTGCCGGGGATGCCGATGTCGAACACCAGCAGGCCCTTGCGCACGGCGATGGTCGCGTAGGTTCCGCCCGAGTCGATGGGATTGTCCAGCCGCATGGCCGCATCGTCGGCAGCGGGGACGTCCTTCTTGCCCATGCCCGCAGCGTCTAGCGCGCCACCGAGGACGGTGGCGTAGGTGGCCTCCGCGTCCGATGTCGTGGCGGAGAGGAAGGCGTCGAATTCGATGCCTCCCGTGGCGGACGACCTGCCCGCGTAGACGACGTAGACGCTGCCCGCCTCGTTGTTGTTGACGCTGCCCGTATCGGCGCCGTTGAGGCCAACTGCAACGAAGTCGCCGGGTCCGAGCGCATCGGCGAGATCGGCGGCCGAAGACACCGTCGAACCGGTTTGGCCACCGGCGGCAGCCGCTGGCGACGTCGCGGTCGTGGGTGGGGTGGCTGTCTTTGCCGCGGGCGCCGCGGGCGTCGCGCCGCCGGCTGGAACGGTCGTGGCCGCCGCGGACGTCACGCCCGGCGTTGCCGTCCCGCTCGAGCACGCGACCACCATCCCGGCCGCCGCCAGCAGCAGCCATGTGGACCTCAGGCGGTGCGAACCAGTGCGGCGGTCCCTCATCGGTCGAACTCTACCGTGTCGGAGCGACTCGCCGGATCACAGATCCCAGATCAGACCCTGTGCGTCGGTGCTCGCCTCACGATCGGGGCAGCTGAACCAGGGTACGACCGCTGTCGGTCCAGGCGGTCATGCCCCCGTCCAGGTTGTCGATGCGGGTGTAACCAAGGTCGATCAGCGTCTGCGCGGCGATCGCACTCTCGTGTCCGGAGCGGCAGTAGACGACCACCTTGGCGGTCTTATCGGAGGGCAGTTCCGCAGCATGGGCGGTCAGCTGGTCGTACGGGATGTACAGATCGGTGCCCGCAATCTCGCCGGAATATGGCGTCTTGACGTTCAGCAGGGTGAAGTCCTTGCCACTTAGCATCGAGGCCAGCTTGTCCGGCGTGATGTTGGTCCATGAGCCACCGTTGGCCTGGACCACGGTGCCGTCAGAGGCAGGCGCGGGCTTGGCCGGCGCGCCGGTCGCGACCACCCAGCCGACGGCGACGATGGCGACGACCGCGACGATTCCACCCAGCACCAGTCCAACGTCCCGCAGCCGAAACCGCCGCGACGGCGCCGGAGTTCGCCGATCCGGTTGGCTTGTACGTGTTCTCGACTTGGTTGCCACGAGATCACCACGGTCGTGGCGACACGCGCCGGCGAGAAGTGCGCAATGCCCCGCTGCCGGGGGCCGAATGTCAGCTTGCCTGTCGGGTCTGCGGAGTGTCCGGCTCGCGCTGGCTCAGGAATACCTCGCGCAGCCGGTCGTGGGGCAACGCGTGTGCAACGCGGCCCCGCTGCCCGGTCATGGTCTGCGCGGCCACGAGGGCGTTGGCGATCGCCTCCTCCGTGGCCTCGATGGTTGCCCAGAAGAGCGGGTTGATGCGGGCGTCGTCGACGGCGGTAAGCGCGTGCGTCAGCGGCGCCTGCTCGGGTTCCAGGCCCGCCAGTCCGCGGTTGCCGGTCGCGAAGGCAAGGAACAGGTCGCCGCTGCCGTTTTCGCCACCACCGCCCGTTCGCGCCACGCCAAGGCCGGCACGCTGCGCGAGGCGGGTGCACTGATGCGGCAGCAGCGGCGCGTCCGTGCCGACGATCACGATGATCGACCCGGCGCCGGTGGCTTGATGCGGCTCGTCCCAGGCGGAGGGAACGACGTCGAAGCCGATCGCGCGGCCCACCTGCACGCCGTCGATGGCCAGGCGATCGCGACGGCCGTAGTTCGCCTGCACCAGAACCCCGACGGTGTAGCCGCCGTCCGCCTCCGGCACGCGTCGCGACGCCGTTCCGATGCCGCCCTTGAACTCGTGGCAGATCATGCCGGTGCCGCCACCGACGTTTCCCTCCTGGACCGGTCCGGCGACCGCCGAATCGAGCGCCGAGAATAGGTGCTCCGCACCGACGATCTGGCGGTTGATGTCATTGAGCCAGCCGTCCCACGTCTCGCCGACCACCGGCAGGTCCCAGAACTCGTCCGGGGTCCGGTCGCGGGCCGCCGCGGCGATGATCGCGTCCCGGACCGTGCCGACGCTCTTGGTGTTGGTGATCGCGATGGGGCCCTCCAACAGGCCCGCCTCGCGGATCCATTCGAGACCGGTCAGCTCGCCGTTGCCGTTGAGCCGGTGGCAACCCGCGTAGATGGCTTCGCGCCAGAGGTCGCCGTCGTGCGGCACGATCACGGTGACACCGGTCCGGACGGCGCTGGGCGTGCCGTCCTCCCGCGTCTCGTCGCGGATCAGCGTGGTGTGGCCAACCCGCACGCCCGGCACATCCGTGATGGCGTTGAGTGGCCCCGTCGGCAGCAGGCCGATGGTGATGCCCAGGTCGCGCAGTCGCACACCGGCATGGTAGTAGCGTGGTAGCCCACGGCCATCGGCAGGCGCTTCGTTCGCGACGCCTGGTCGGTTCGGCCACCGGCTCAGGGAGAGCGCGCGATGCCCAAGACCAGGAGCGAACAGCGCGAGCAGAGCGAGGAGCTGGCCGAGGTCTGGTCGGACCCGCCGGTCGAAGAGCTCGGGGCGACCGCGCGGACCATCTCCAACAAGGCCTATCTGCGGGAGCTCGCCATCCTCCAGGTGGAGCTGGTCAAGCTGCAGGAGTGGATCCGCCAGCAAGGCCTCAAGGTCGCGATCGTGTTCGAAGGCCGAGACGCCGCCGGGAAGGGCGGCGCCATCAAGACCATCACGCTCAGCCTGAACCCTCGCTACGCGCGTGTGCTGGCGCTGCCGGCGCCGACCGAGCGCGAGAAGTCGCAGTGGTATTTCCAGCGCTATGCGGTCCACCTTCCGGCGGCGGGCGAGATGGTCCTGTTCGACCGCAGCTGGTACAACCGCGCCGGGGTCGAGCGCGTGATGGGCTTTTGCACGGATGAGGAGTACCAGGAGTTCATGCGCTCCTGCCCGGAGTTCGAGCGGATGCTGGTGCGCTCCGGGGTCACGCTGATCAAGTACTGGTTCTCGGTCAGCGACGCGGAGCAGGAGCGACGATTCCAGAGCCGCATCGAGGATCCCACCAAGCGCTGGAAACTGAGTCCGATGGACCTGGAGTCACGCGCGCGCTGGGTCGAGTACTCCAAGGCCAAGGACGAGATGTTCGCCCACACGGACATCAAGCAGGCGCCCTGGTACGTGGTCAACGCGGACAACAAGAAGCGCGCCCGGCTCAACGTCATCCACCACTTGCTGAGCCTGATCCCCTACCAGGACCTGACGCCGGCACCCATCGTGCTTCCCCCGCGCCAGCCGGAAAGCGGCTATGTCCGGCCGCCGATCACCGACCAGACCTTCGTGCCCGAGGTGTTCTGAGCAGCGGGTCAAGCGCCCGAGCGCCCGGAGGTTCGGGCCCTCCGACATTCCAATCGGATTGGACATGGGAGCCCCAGAAGGCCAGTTGCGACCCGCCGGGGGGCACGAGCCGCGCAATGGGCGACGTGAATGGGGCATCCCGTCAGCCGGCGGGTGGCGACGAGCGCGCGTACGCGGGTCACCGACCTGCCATCCCCCGCTCACGGCGTCCGATGGGGCTGAGCTGTCCAATCCGATTGGCAACCCGTCGCCGACGGGTTGCCAGAGCCGCTCCCGGGGCCGTCCCGCACATCCGTCGGCGGGTGCCGACCGCGCTCGATTCGCGCCTTGGCGGCGCTCATCTGTGAGCGTCGCGGAGGCGAGACGCAGCCTGTGCGTAGCTGCGAGCCCGAGGCCGAGCGATGGAAAGGGCGCTCTCAAGGTCGATCCACGGCCGCTGCCGTCCGCGTGCGAATGGATCGAGTACGGCCAGGGTCGCGGAGCGGCCTGGCGCCGGCGCCGCGCCAGTCCACCAGGCGCCGAAGCCGCTCGACGGGTCAGGGCAGGTCGCGCGGAACGTCTCGGGATGTAGCCGTAGCGCGTGCAGCACCTCAGCCGACCAGAGGCAGACCATCACGTGCGTCTCGGACAGGAACGGCCTGAGCCTCAGGCGGTCGGCGAGTTCCGCGGCTAAATACGCGCGTTTTGCGTTGAACGAGCCGACGCTCTGCTGCACGTTAGGGAACTGCGTGCGGTTCTCCACATGGAGCAGCGCCCGATCCTCCGCAGACCAGGCAACCAGGTCAGCCCGGCCGCTGAACTGGTAGTGCTGGTAAGGCTCGTCCAACGCCACATTGAAGCCGTGGCCACGCAAACGTCGCGCTTCGAGCTCGCCCATCGCCGCGTGAACTGGGTCTTCTGAACGCACCGAGCTCAGGCGCTCGCGGCGCTTCCGATCCACGAGATCGAGCTCCACGCTCAACCCCAGCGCGGCACTCAGCGCAACGATCATCTCCAGCGAGGCGTGTTTGCCCGACTCAGCCGCCTGGGCCGCCGATCTCGAGACGCCAGCGCGCTCCGCGAGCGTGGCCAGCGACCACCGCCTCCGCTGACGCTCGGCTCGGATGCGGCTGCCCGCGACCGCGACGATCTGGTCGAGCTTGCTTCGGGTCGCCGGCAGGCGTCCGGGCACCATCTGGGGCGACATTCCAAATGGATTGGACACCCAGGCTCTTACCTGACGGTTATCCACCGCGGTGACGTCCCTGAACCTATGAATCAACCTCGCGCGGCGACGCGATAACGTCCAACATGCTGCCGCGCGGCCGACTCCGAGTCTCAATCAGCTCAGGGACGGGCGCCTCGCCGCTTTGAGCGTCGTGAAGGGCGCGGCCTGTCCAATCGGATTGGAAACCTGCCTGCCAGAGGACGGAGGTGGGCGGTTTCGGGGCCCAGAACGGTGCCTCAGCGGCCTCGCTGCTGCCAGGACTTGCCTTCGACCGCGACCGAGGGCGCGTAGACCATCTCAACCTGCTGCATGGCGCGCAGGTCGCGGGCACCGAGTGCCGCCATGGACTGCTGCAGCGCCCCCACCAGGTTTTGTGACCCGTCAACCACCGCGGACGGGCCGAACAGGATCTGCGCCAGCGGCCCGACCGTGCCGACGCGGATGCGCGTGCCGCGCGGCAGCGTCGGCGAGGGAGCGGCCATGCCCCAGTTGGTGCCGCGACCCGGCGCCTCGGCGGCGCGTGCCAGGTTGGAGCCGAGCATCAGCGCGTCCGCGCCGGCGGCCACGGCCTTGGCCAGTTCGCCGCCGCGCCGCATGCCGCCGTCAGCGACCACGGCCACATACCTTCCGGTGTCGTCAAAGAAGGCGTCGCGGGCCGCGGCCACGTCCGAGATGGCCGTCACCTGCGGTACGCCGATGCCCAGCACCTCGCGCGTGGTGCAGGCTGCGCCCGGTCCCACGCCGACGAAGATCGCGGCGATCCCCTGGCCCATCAACTGGTACGCCGCGTCGTACGAGGTGGTGTTGCCGACCGCCACGGGGATGCGCATCTGGCGCGTGAACTCGGCCAGCTCCAGTGGGTCGTAGCCGGATGCGAGGTGCCGCGCGGACGAGACCTGCGACTGGACCAGGAATACATCTGCACCGTGCTCGGCCGTGAAGCGGCCCCACTTCTGCGCGGCGGCCGGCGTGGCCGACACGACGGCCGGCGATCCCGCTGCCTTCAGCTCCGCGATGCGTCGCTTCACCAGGTCCTGGCGGATGGGCGCCGAATAGACCTCGGCCAGCAGGTCGTGCACGGTTTCGTCCGAAGCCGCGGCGATGCGCGCCAGCACGCCGTCCGGATCGTCGTAGCGCGTCTGCACGCCCTCGAGGTTCAGCACGGCGACTCCGCCGAGACCTGCCAGCACGCCCGCGAAACGGACGTCCACCACGGCGTCCATGGCCGCAGCCAGGATCGGCACGCGCAGCTTCAAGCCGCAGAAGTCCAGCGAGGTATCAACCTCGGAAGGCTCGATGGTCTCGACCCCGGGCGCGAGGGAGACGTCGTCGAAGCCGTAGGTCGGGCGGATCGAATCGACCTTGGACGCTCGGCGCGGTTGAGAAGGTCCCACCCCGAGCGGGCGCTCGACCGCCTGGATTCCGGTCTCGAGCGTCAAGGTCGACGGCTCCTCCTGCTCCAGCACGGGCTCCGAGCAGCCCGCCAGCGTGTTCGGCAGTATACCGGGGTGACCGAGCCGCAGAACCCTCCCTCCCTGGTCACGCTGGACGAAATTCGCGCTGCCGCCGTGCGGCTCCGCGGCATCACCGTCCGGACACCACTGCTGCCGTTCGGGCCGCCGATCCCCGGCAACCTTCTTGGGCATCCCCGAGCGTGGCTCAAGCCGGAGCTCCTCCAGCCCATCGGCGCGTTCAAACTGCGAGGCGCCTACAACACGCTGGCACAACTCACTGCCGAGGAGCGCGGACGCGGCGTGGTGACCGCGTCGAGCGGCAATCACGCCCAGGGTGTGGCCCGGGCGGCGCGCCTGCTCGGCATCCGGGCGATCGTGGTGATGCCGGACGACGCTCCCCGCGTGAAGGCGGAGCGGGTGGCAGCCGACGGAGCCGAGATCGTGGTCGTCGGACCCGCGAGCGACGAACGGAGCCAGCGCGCCCACGAATTGGCAGACCGGCACGGCATGGTGCTGATCCCCAGCTACGACGACCCGCGCATCATCGCCGGGCAGGCCACGGCCGGGCTGGAGATCGCCGAGGACATCGGTGCGGGCGGGCGGGCTGCCATCGCCCCTGCCGGACTGCCTTTTACCGTGCTGGTTCCCGTCGGCGGCGGCGGCCTCGCCTCGGGCGTGGCGACGGCCGTGAAGTCGATCCGGCCGGAAGCGCGCGTCTTCGGCGTCGAGCCGGAGCTGGCCGCCGACGCGCGCCAGTCCCTGCTGGAAGGGCACATCGTGCGCTGGGACGCGGCGTTGACCGGCCGCACGATCGCCGACGGCGTCCGCACCAGCGCGCTTGGCCGCTTCACGTTCCCCCAGCTCCAGGCCTACCTGGACGGTGTGCTGACCGTGACCGAGACGGAAATCTGTCGCGCCATGGTCCGGGCCCGCGACCTGGCGCGCCTGATCGTGGAGCCATCCGGGGCCGTTTCCCTCGCCGCCTGGCTCTTCCATGCGGACGAGCTGCCGGCTGACGGACCGGTCGTCTCCTTGCTGAGCGGCGGCAACGTGGATGCCGACACCTACGCCGCCTTGATCGACCGCGGAGAGGCGGCCGGCTCTTGAAACCAGCGCCGGAATCGCCGTCTGGCCCGCGGCGGCGCGCGCCAGCGCATATGATCGTTGCGATGGCGAACGATCCGACCACTGCCGGCAGCCTCAGCCTCCTGGAGGCCGCCCGCGTCCTCGCCCATGGCGGCGACCTCGATGAGAAGCTCCGAGCGCTGGCCGAGCATGCCCGCGTGATCTCGGGCGCCAGCTCCAGCGCCGTCCTCCTGTACGACCCGGAGGCAGGCCACCTGGTCACGCCGGACGGCCTGCACGTCATCGATCCGGAAACGGCAGACGACGCCCTGGCGACCGCCATTCGCGACCGCCGTCCGGTCCCAGCAGAGAACGCGACTCCGCGTCCGGAGATCCACGCCCTGCTGCCCGCCACGGGCTACACCTTCGTGCCGCTGGTGGTGGAGGAGGAGAGCGGCCCGCACATCGAGGGCCTGCTGGTGCTCGGCCTTGACGGTCCGGAGATCGGTTCGGTGTCCATGGACTCTGTCGCCGCGCTCGCGGACCTCGCCGGCGTGGCGATCCGCCAGGTGCGGCTCCAGAATGCCCTGACCGAGCAGTCGGCCTACCACGAGCGCCTCACGCACACGGACGCGCTGACAGGTCTCGCCAACCGCCCCACCTTCGAGCAGATGCTGGAGCTGGAGATGGCCCGCGCGGACCGCCAGCACAGTGCCGTCGGCGTGTGCCTCTTCGACGTCGATGGCCTGGACACCATCACCGAAAGCCAGGGAGCCGGCGTGGCGGACGACGTGCTGCGTCGGGTGGCTGCCACGCTCGCCTCAGAGGTCCGCCTCGTGGACACCGTTGCGCGCCTTGCAGGCGGTCAGTTCGGCGTCATCGCCCCAGGTGAAGGCGGACCGATCGTCGCGGGGCGCATTCGGGCCGCCATCGCAGTCCTGGAGCCGACGCCCGGAGCACCCATCACCGTCTCGATCGGGATCGCCAGGTCCCCCGAGGACGGCGCCACCGCGACTGCGCTGCTGGCGGCCGCGAAGGACGCACTGGAACAGGCCCACGCCAAGGGACCGGGGAGCTTCGTCTCCGCGAGCTAGCGGCTCGACGCCACCAGGCGCG
>Ga0265318_10002288_pt1 | contig 10297 bp, 8 predicted proteins | sample 4821metaG_FD_192431 | JGI IMG/M metagenome (GOLD analysis project Ga0265318, IMG submission 192431) | Rhizosphere microbial communities from Carex aquatilis grown in University of Washington, Seatle, WA, United States - 4-8-21 metaG | ecosystem: Host-associated > Plants > Roots > Rhizosphere >... | reverse complement strand
AGTTGAATAGCAACAAGTTACCCTTTAGGTGGCTGAGGTCTTGGTCTAGCTGGCTCTGTCTAAGCTGTGTGTAGTTATCAAAATCACCCGGCGGCAGATAATTATTAAAATAGCCAACTTGGCGGTGGGTGTTGCGCGCTAAATCATCGCTAGAGACATGGTACAACGCCAGGCTGGTACCTATCGACAAAAGCATGACAATAGCCAGATACCAACCAGTTAACTTGAGTGCCGCGGAATGAAACATTAGACACCTCCTCCGGAGGCAATTATCAATTTACAATTACCAATTTTCAATAAATTAACATTTAACAATTGGCCATTGGGAAATGAGAAATGAGAAATTAATGGTAAATGGTAAATGGTAAATGGTAAATGGAATGACGAAGTCATGACTAAGCTTCCAGCTTATAGCCAAAGCCGCGCAGGGTTTGTATCAGCCCGGGTTTCTTAAACGGCTTATCAACTTTGTTGCGCAGATAACCGATATAAACCTCTACGGTGTTGGGCAGAATATCGGCGTCGAAGTCCCACACGTGGGCGATAATATTGTCTTTGTTAAGCACCCTGCCGGCGTTGCGCATCAAGTATTCCAAAAGAGCAAACTCCTTGGTGCTAAGGCGGATTGGCTGGCCACCGCGCTTAACGTCGTAGCTGACGGTGTCCAGGCTAAGGTTGCCGACGGTTAATACCGTGCCGGTAGTCTCTTGCGGGCGGCGTAACAGGGCGCGGATACGGGCCAGCAGCTCTTCAAACGAAAACGGCTTTACCAGGTAGTCGTCAGCGCCGGCATCCAGCCCGGCCACACGGTCACGAACTTGGTCCTTGGCGGTTAAAAAAATGATAGGTGTATGGATACCTTTGGCGCGCACTTGCCGGCAAATATCCAGGCCCTGCACGCTGCCGGGTAGCATCCGGTCAATAACCAATAGGTCATAAGGCTCGCTGAGCGCCGCGCCCAAACCGCTATCGCCGTCGTATTCTACGTCTACAGCAAACTTTTCCTGCGCCAGGCCCTGCTTAATGGCATTGGCAATTTTGTGCTCGTCTTCAATTACTAAAACTCTCATCCCGTTAGACCTCAAAAGACTTACGATGTTTATTGATACGTTGAAGCATGCACACGTCTTCAGACGTTAAGTGTGGTATGGAAGGCAAGTGAGGTCTAACGGGACTCATACTAGCTATTTTACTCGAAAAGCTGAAAGTTAGCTGAAGTTACAGGGGTATGCATTTTGCGATACAATGTAGGGCAGTGATAAAAATAAAAGAACGGCTACTGCGAATTATCGGTGTAATTGGAACTGTCGCCTGTTTAGCGATTTTTATCCATACTCCCAGCTTTCCCACGCCTGATAAAATTATTGTTTTCTTGGTTTTTGTATTTATGATTTTTGATCAAGCAACAGAGATGTTAAAGCGCTTGTTGCCATTTGTGGCCCTGATATTCGTGTATGAGTCCTTTAGGAGCATTGTTCCCAGGCTTAATGGCCACGTTAACTACACCTTGGCGCCACATATAGACCGCCTCCTGTTTGGCAAATTGCCAACCATATATTTGCAGCGCTGGCTGTGGCATGGGCACGTGCAGTGGTACGACTTTGTGTTTTATGTTCCCTACCTGTTGTTTTTTGCCGTGCCGATCGGCCTTGCGCTGCTGGTTTGGAAAACCCGCGTGAAACACTACTGGGAGGTTGTGGCCACTTACTTGACAGTCTTTTTTGCGGCCTTTTTGACGTTTTTGGCTTTCCCGACTGCCCCGCCCTGGTTGGCCAGCCAAAACCATTACATTGAGCCGATAGTGCGGACATCCAGCTATGTTTGGGGCGCATTGGGTATCCATAACTTTGCGTCGGTTTATAACCACCTGGCTGCTAATCCGGTAGCGGCCGTTCCCAGCCTGCACGCTGCATGTGCCACATTGCTGGCAATCTTTATCTTTAAGCTCTATGGCCGGCGCTGGGGGCTGGTATCGCTTGTATACCCCGTTCTTATATACATTGGCGTGGTCTACGAGGGCGAACACTACGCTTTTGACGTTCTAGCCGGCATCGTTTACGCCATCGCCAGCTACTACGCCGGGCCGTACGTATTGCGCTATATTCAGCGGCTCGGCGGTAAGGCGCTAAAATTTAGCCAAAACTTAAAGAGTGCTCCAGTAATACCAAAAACGTTTGATAATTAACGCAATAATGACTAAGAACCACAGACTAACGATATCCAGGTGATGCCTTTGGGCGAAGCCAACTGCCCGCTGCATTTTACCGGGTGTCTTGATGTTGCCCTCTCGCAAATTATAAAGAGTCGTATACCAGAACATCGGTATTGTTACGCTCCAGACAACCATGCAGAACAAGCAGAGCGCCCCGATGCGGTAAAGCGTCTCAAACTGCAGCCAGGTAAGAAAAATAATCGCAAAACTCAGGCCAATCTGCAAAAGCTGCCAAAACCAGCGTTTTAGCTTGCCGGCCGCTAAAATGGCCACACCCATAACCGCCACGGCGGCGTAACCGCCAACGCCTATAAAGTAATTAGGGAAACCAAACAGGTGCGATTGTTTGCTATCGGCTACGCTAGTGCAACTTAAAATCGGATTAAGATTGCATATTGGCACAAAGTTGGGATTCTCCAGGCGGTTAAAAACCTCTATTGTTAGCATCAGCGAGGCGACCATGGCGATTAGCCCGCCGGCAATTAACAGCCAGGGCAAAACTTTCTGTAATGTCCACCTGCCAGTTGGAGTCTCGGTTTTTGCCATAAACCTCATTTTAGCAACTGGCCGGCCATTCTCTAAATGACTAGTCAGACTTACCGGTAGCACCATTGCTACGTCTGAACATTGGCAGCAGATAGAGATCCGAAAACGGCTTTGTGTTTAGTCCGCCGACGTAGACTGCCCTAGCGGTCATTACTCCGGCAAGAGTTAGCAGTGACAAGGCTACAATTATGAAATTTTGCCAAATAAAGGTGTGAGGTGGAATAAACAGCTTGAAGATAAAAACTATAAAGGCGTGAGCGATATAAACAAACAGGCTGTTTTGGCCCAAAATCAACAACCAATCGCGGCTGTATTTGCTTATGGCGGCCTGGTGTTTCTCCACCAACAGATACAGGGCGGCAAACCACAGCAAGAAAAAGCCAATGCGGCCCGGGCCGAGCGTCCATTTATCGCAGTATTTCCAGATGATTTGGTCAAAGTTATTCCAGCTCCAAGTCAGATGATTAAGCCAAGCTGGCAAGTGGGCCGCGATGTTTTGCAGATAAGACATAAGATACATGCTGAGATAGCTAAAACCAAATGAGATTCCGGCGGTAAACATCAGCGCCCGCCTCAAGGTGGATTTCCGCTTGTGTTCAAACTTGGCTACGCGCTTATTCATCTCCAGCCAGTAGTAACCAAGCACCATGCCCATACCAAAGATCAGCTGCCAGGCCATGATGAAGTTGGTACCCCGGAAATGCCAGGCGGTAAGGCTGCCGGCGGCCAGTAGCCACCACTTACGCTTGCTAAGAAGATAGATGCCGAATGGTGCCAAAAATGTCAGTATGGCAAAGCGTGATAAAAAATCCGCCCAACCGAAACTGTAGTGTAGGATAAACGACTGATAGACCATACTCCCCCAATGGATGGTGGCAGGCAGGCCATACTTGATGGCGGTGTGGCCGGTAGCTACGGCGGCAAAGCTGAAAAGCAGTGTCAGGAATACGGAAAGCAGATAGAGCTCCAATGCCCGCCACCACAGCCGTTTAAAAATAAACTTCATTCCGCGCTCCAGGCGCCGGCGGTAGACCATGCCGACCAGCAGGCCCGACAAGAAAAAGAAGCCTTCGGCTGCTGAGGCGTACAGCCGCCCGCGGCCGGTGAATAGATCAAACAGATTGGGTGGCAGCTCTATATGATCAATCAAAATCATCACCAAAAAAGCGCCACGAATAATATCAAAGCTCAAGATTCTTTTAGTACCTGAGCTGGTGAGCGTCTTAGTAATGATTACTCCCTGTGGCCGCCAGATTTTCCTGCAATGCCCTGTTGAGAGCAGTTAGACGGGTCTTGCCACTGCGAGTTTTCGGTATGGCATCCAGCAGCACGATCCTATCTGGCCGCCAGGCATAAGGCAGATTGATTTTACAGTAATCGCGTACCTCCTCGGTGCTTGCCTGCCCGTCTATAAAATAAACTAATTCGTCGTTAGGTTGGCCAGGGTGCTGAACCCCCATCACGTAAACGTCTTTAATTTTAGGGAACTGATGCAGCGCCCATTCTATGTCCCGCGGCGACAGGGTGTAGCCAAAACGTCTGATTCTTTCCTGTGTCCTGCCCTTTAAGAATAGCCGGCCAGCCTTTAGCTCTCCGATGTCGCCGGTATGCCACCAGCCTTCGGCGTCTAAATTTTGCTTGGTGGCCTCCGGGTTATTATAGTAGCCCGGAAAAACCCCTGGCGATTTAACCAACACTTCACCCGGTTGGCTCAGTTTTAGCTTAACTTCAGGCAAAACCATGCCCGTGGAGCCGGATAGATGGTTCTTTAGCGAGTTAGCGGCAATCCGGCCGGTTTCTGATGAGCCGTAGGTTTCTAAAATATCCACGCCGTAGCGCGATTTAAACTCTTTGGAGATAGCCGGCGGCAGCGGTGCGCCACCGCATATAAGCGTACGGACTTTTGTCAGGTCATATTTTTTGTAATCCTCTACCTCCAGTATTTCGCGGTAGGCCAGCGGAAAGTGCGTGAACATGGAGATATCGCCACTACTCAGAGCTTCCAGGGTTGTCTTGGAATCAAACCACTCGTGCAAATATAGCGTATTGCCGTGGTAAAGGGCGCCGCTAAGGCCCATGGCCAATCCATACCAGTGCGACAGCGGCAGGGATATTAGCAGATTGTCCTTGGCCGTCCAGTTCCAGACCTCAGAGCAAACTTGTATATTCCAGACGTGGTTGCTGTGGGTATACGGTGCGAGCTTGGGTTTACCGGTAGTTCCGGATGTAAAGGTCAGGCTGGCAATTTGCTCCTTAGGATTGGTGCGCAAACGCTTGAACTGACCTGGGAAGCCGCTTAGTAAATCATCTATTAGCAAGATGCATTTGTGATCAATCTTGGTTTTGTAGGTTTTGTTGGTAATCACCAGCAGCGGTTTCACTTGCCTGATGATGGCGTCCAGCTCCAACTCTTTGTATGTCGGGTCTAGCGGCAAGGCGATATGTCCGGTTTGCAAAATAGCCAAATAAGCCACCACGAACTGCCAGCCGTTGGCAAACAATAAACCAACTACCTGTTGTTTGTCGTAGTCTAGACGTTGGCCCAGGTTAGCGGCCGCCTGATCAACCCTGTAGGCCAGCTCACTCCAGCTAAGAGTTATATCGTCACAGACTAAGGCCGGCTTAGCGCCGACCTTAGCCGCATTGTGACTAAGATAGTCAGTTAGATATTTTGCTTTTGCCATCCCTCAATATGTCATATTTAAGTCTTAAGTCTACAGATCAAGCCTGAGATTTTTCTTAGAGCCAGCAGCTCCACTCACCAATTATTACTATTATAGGCTAAAAATAAAAATAGCCCTGAAACTTCAGGGCTTATAGAATACTGGTTAAAGACTTTTCGCTGTTTTCAGCTCATCAGCGTGAGTACACACTCACGGAAGTCTATCGGCGGGAGCGTTCATCTGTTATCGCTAACAGATGAACGCTCGCCTCGCCGGCCCGAGCAATATTGCTCTAGGGTCTTTTCGAAAACCGCGCTACTTGCGACGATAGCTCCGAAGAGGCATCATCGCGCTTTCGCGGCGGTTGCCGGTCTTACCGGCTCAGCCCTTCGTGATGACGAAGTGCTTTGTGCTCTTGCCGTGCTTGTCCTTCCGGACGACGGCCTTTACTACGACCGTGTTCGACGGCTTGCTCACGTTCCCCGAAGGGTCGTGAGCTCGGACCACGTAGGTTCCGGCCTTGAGGGCCAGGACCACGTCGTGGTTCCGGGCGGTCGCCTTGTAGCCGTGTCCGTTGAGGGACACGACATACCCGGCAACCTTGACGTTGTCGCTGCCGACCCAACTCAACCGAAGGTCGTTCTTCTCGATCTTGACCTTCAGCTTCGTGACTGTCGGTGCCTGCGCGTCCTTCAGCAACGCGAACAACGTTGCATGGAGGGTGTACATGCACACCGAACTGTCGGCCTTCACCACGTACCCGTCGGTGAACGTGTCGTTCGGGAAGAACGGCGGCGTGTCAGACGGTGGTGAGGCCAGGAGCGGCATTGGCTTCCAGGTGTTCCCATCCTCGGAGGACGCCGGCACATCGCCGACCTCGCTTGCCGAAACGCAGATGGACAGCGGCTTGGAGAAGTGGTGCACCGCTGCACCGTTCGAGTCGGTGACCGCCAGGACGAAGGCCGTCGTTCCGAGCGTGTAACCGCCGGCAATCGGAGCCGGCGGCGGGGGTGTCGTACCTACTGGTGCAACGGGCAGCGGCATCGGTGCCAGCAGAACCGTTGCACCCAGCTCCGTGCCGAACGTGCCAGGGTCCCAGCTGCCGATGACAGACACCGGCTCGGGCTGTAGTCCGTCCGCGGTTGTGGGTTGTGAAACAGCGGCGGACAACGCACCCGACTGGGTCGGTTGCACGACCGGGGTCGTTGCCTCCTGGTCCGTCGCGGCCTGGGAGACTACGACACTGGTTGGAGTGATTGTTGTTGTCTCCGAGCCGGTTGTTGTCGTACTGGACGTCGGAGTGGTCGTTGTCGTTGTTGTCGTCGGCGGGGTTGCCGGCGGTTGGTTCACCGTGACCGTGAACGTGACCGGCGTGGCCGAATTGCCGGCCGCGTCAGTCTTGGTGCAGGTCACCGTGGTGGCACCGATGTCGAACGTTGAACCGGAAGCCGGCGAACAGTTGGCCGGCGCAGTGGCGTCGACGTTGTCCGTGGCATCCGGAGCCGTGTAGTTGACCACCGTTGCGGTATCGGACACGACGACGATGTTGTCGTGTGCCGCGATGACCGGGGACGTGGTGTCCGGCCGTCTGGTCACGGTGACCGTGTAGTTCTTCACCGTTCCATCAGGCGACGTCACCTTGATCGTCTTGACGTTGTCCCCGACGGACAGGCTTGAGCCGCCACTGACCTGCGTGGTCGCGCCCAGGTTTGCCGCCGGAGTGATGCTGATTGAACTGACGCCGTAGTCCACGCTCACCGTGTAGTCCACGGTAGATGCGCTGAACGACGGATTGAGCGTGCCGGTCGACAGTGCGATACCTGTCAAATCGGCGTTGTTGCTCAACGCGGTCATGCCAGCATCGAGGTAGTAGGGGATGGTGGTCACACCCGAGGGCGTGCCGGGCCCGGAGGCCGATCCCCACCAGTCGTTCGTGGCGCTCAGCGTCCCAGCAGACGTGGCATTCACCACGCTGAGGTCCGAGTCAGTGAGCGTGCTTTGTGTCACCGTCGCCGAAGCGTTGGTGCCGTAGGTCAGAACACCGGTGGCATAGTCGCCGCCCGGGATGTCCAGCGGTGTGTAGTGGAAGCCGGAGATCGTGGTCCCGTTGATGGAACCCGAAACCGAACCGCCGCCACGGTCCCACAGGACGATGCCGTTCTGAGCGATCGCCCCTGTCGAACCGGCTCCGGTGATGCTGCCGCCGGAGACGTTCAGCGTCGTCGTGTCAGTGGCCCCGGTGGTTGCACCGTTGCCGTCGATCACGTCGATGCCGTTCTTCTGGAAGCCGCTGACGTTGGTGTCGTTGACTGCCAGCGAGACGGTCCCGCTGCTGCCATCAACGGCGATGCCTTGTCCGGTCTGGTTCCCGTTGATGCCGCCGTTCCCGGTGATGTTGTCGCTCTGGAGAGTCCCCGTGGAACCATTCCAGAGAACAAGAGCATCAGGCCCTCCCGCTCCGGGAGCTGACCCGTTACCGGTGATCGTCATGCCGGAAATCGTGACGTTGGTGGAGTTGTTCACCAGTACCGACACCTGCATGTTTCCGGTGTACTTGTGGGTGATCCCCGAGCTGATCAGCGTGCTCGGCTGGATCGTTGTTGAACCAGCTCCGGCGCCAACGATCGTCAGACCGCTCTTGCCGGAAACCGTGAATCCGGCCGGGAATGTGCCACCCGACAGGTTGACCGTGCCATCGCTGTTCGCGACAGCGTTGATGCCAGCCTGGGGGGTGCTGAACGCGTCGTAGCCCATGTAGCTGGCTGGGCCCGAACCATCCGGATCCTGGCCAGGAGCCACGCTGCTCCATGCCGGGTTTACGTAGGTGTCGCTGGGCACCGTCGGCGCGGCCGTGATCTGCATGTTCACGGTGCCGTTGGGTGTCCAGTTGGTGTCTTCACGGAAGATGCCGACGCCGGCCGCACCATGGTCGGTGTAGTCGGTGGCGGTTTGGGTGTTCCAGAACACCCTGTCGGTGTTGTCGTCAACCCCGACAGTTGCCGTACCCAGAGCACCCACGTTGAGCGAGTCGTACGGGCCGTCCGTTCCCACTGGATGGGCGCCCCAGGTCTGGGTGTTAAACATGATGCTGACGATGACGTCGTCCGGCAGCGTGACATTGCTGCTGCCCAGGTCGAACGTGATGTTCGAGACCTTTCCGTTGTAGCAGGCCTGCGTCGCGAAGTCGAACCACGCCGTTGAGCCCGCACCACACTGGGTAGCCCCTGTTCCGGGGTTGGCTTCCGGGCGCCACGGCACGTTGAACGTCTGGGTCGTTGTCGAAATCAACGAGCCCAGCGTATTTGGCGTGATGCCCGGTACTCCCGGCACAGCGTGGTAGATGTTGACCGTAATCGGCCAGTTGAACCCATCAGCGGTGCAGTTCGACGGGCTTGCCAAGCAGAACGCCACGTTGGCTGGCGTCGACTTGAGAGCCCAGTCGCTCATCGTCACCGTGATCGTTCTGAGAGCACGGTTCGTGCCCGCCAAGTGGACGTAGTCGCCGAACTCGGCCGTCTGTTGAGCCTGGAACGGCTGGCTCGGCAGGTTCGGCGGCAGTACGGCGGGGACCGCGTTGTAGACGACGGTCGGTGTGTTCGTCGCCCACGCTACTGATCCTCCGAACACGGCTACCGCCGCAATCATCGGAATTAGTACTGCCAACAATCTGAGTGGATGTCTCACCACTCCACCTACCTTTCTGTACGGTTTCTTTTTGTTTCCTGGCACAATGCTTTAGCGGATTCCTCTGGCGCGCTAATAAAACAGCACTGCTAAATCTATGACCTCCAGGGGACTATATAATTATACCATGAAGGAGTTATTTATCAATACCGTCAAAGGAGTTATTTATTTTGTCAAATTTCTTGTAAGGGCGAAAATTATTAAATACCCATCTGTCTAATTCTCGTTGCATAGCTTGGCTGCCCTTAGTGGACGTACTTCGAACTTTTAGCGTAGATCTTATGAGTTTATTCGCACAAGGCAACGCCTGATTCTGAAACCATTATAAGCGCTCTGTTTTTATCGTCTTTTCTTACAATGCATTCAGCTTCACACCCAGGAGTTTGGCACTTCAGTAAATGACCCTCGTCTGTGTCCTCGACGTAAGCTGCGTTAACCTGTTCAATGAGGTGACTGTCAATTCTTGTATCAACTCCTTTTTCCACGACTTGGATAATCAAACGACGCAAACAAAGCTCGCTGTCGGGCGCAAGTTCGGGGCCAAATTCAACCTCTGGTCGTAAGACCTCAGGACTTCTATGTCTTTCTGGCATGATGCATACGATACTATATTACTTAAAATAAATCAATGATTGTATAGTACTTATGTTTGGCTGGGACGGTAGGATTCGAACCTACGAATACTGGTACCAAAAACCAGTGCCTTACCACTTGGCCACGTCCCATCGATAACGGCCAACTCTATTATAGGTATAAATTACTAAATTTGGGAGGAGGGATTTGACCCACCCAAAATTTTCTGCTAAAAATTTGGTCGGGCTCACCTCGCAGCCGTCACGGCTGCGGTTTCCGGACTGCCGCCGGCAGTCCTCACCCCGAATACCAGTACCAAAAACTGGTGCCTTACCACTAGTCCAGTCCCTAATGGAGCCGTTTTTATTCTAATTGCTGAGCAAATTAATGTCTACAGGTGTTTTACAGATAAGGATTTGCACCCTATAATAGTTACCGACTATGAGCCATAAACCCCGGGTCCCCGAAGACTATATAATGCCATTGAACATAAATGGCATGGAAGGCCGCATGCTGTATTCTCCCTCGACCTCAAAACATCGAAGGGAAATACTACTTATTTATGGCCATCACGCCATGCTGGAGCGTTGGTGGAGCCTGGTGGAAAACCTTAACCAGT
>Ga0265318_10002286_pt1 | contig 10303 bp, 5 predicted proteins | sample 4821metaG_FD_192431 | JGI IMG/M metagenome (GOLD analysis project Ga0265318, IMG submission 192431) | Rhizosphere microbial communities from Carex aquatilis grown in University of Washington, Seatle, WA, United States - 4-8-21 metaG | ecosystem: Host-associated > Plants > Roots > Rhizosphere >... | reverse complement strand
CCTTCCCGACAATGCGCAGTCAGTCTCGTTTCCCGAATCAAGCTACGGCAGCGATCTGCGCCGGCTTCAACCGGGTTTGCACCCATAGGACGACGCATGACTCGCCTCGGCCAGCGCATGGTGCTTTACCAGCGCCGCGAAATTACGTTGCCTCGGGTACCCGATGAGCCCCCTGAAACTGGAGCTTCCCCATCCCGTCAGCGGACGGCTGGATGTGTTCGATGAGCTGAAGGGCCTGGCGATCATCCTCGTGGTCGCCTACCATTTCGGCGGCGCCCTCGGCTGGAGCAACGCCCTGCACGGCGATCTTGGCGTCGACATCTTTGTCATCCTAAGCGGCGCCGGCCTGGCCTTCGGCGCGCGCTACGAGAATGCCCGTGCGTTCCTGACCCGGCGGCTGATCCGCATCATGCCGACCTATTGGATCGTCCTTGCGCTCTTTTGCATCTGCAACGCCCATTTCCTGCAGCTGCATTACACGCCGCTTGACCTCCTGGTCCACTTCCTGGGCATCCAGGGCTTCTTTGGCGACGCCTGCGGGATGGCGATCAACGATTCGTTCTGGTTCATCACTCTTATCCTGTCGCTCTATGTCCTGTTTTGCCTCTGTCACCCGTTGATGGACTCGCCGGACCGCTTGCTGCTTGCCGGGTTTGCGATTTCAGTGACCGTGGCGCTCGCCTTCTTCTACACCGGCCAGTCCGGGATGTTCGCCCACCTGGGTCTGCGTTTGCCGGGATTCTTCATCGGACTCCTCATTGGCCGGCTGCTGAGAACGGGCCGGCTCGAACTCAGGCTCGGGTGGCCGCTCGTGCTGGCGTTGGTGCTGCTCACCTATGTCCCGTACACCCAGGGCGTGATTTTCTACACGGCGATCGTGGCGCTGGCCCTGATGGCGGCCTATGTCTTCGGCTGGAAGGCCGTGGTTCCGCCCGGCCTCGGGACCAAGGTGGCGCGCACGCTGCGATTCCTTGGGGAGCACTCTCTGGAGATCTTCCTCATCCACCAGCCGCTGATGCGCCAGTACAACCTGTACCTGCAGGGCCGCTGGTTCAATATCCCGCAGCCGGGCGTCGGCTCGCTGAGCCTCGGCATGGTGATCGCGCTGGCGGTCACCCTTTATGCCAGCGTCGAGCTGCGCTGGCTCGTGCGGAGGCTTCCGCTCGGAGCCGGGCTTTCCCGATGAATCCCGCGGCCGCGCCGATCCAGGACCTGACTCATATCGGATGCACAGTCGAGCGGACGCCGGTGACCGAGGCCTGAGTGGAATCGCGCGCAGCGAACGGATTGCCGCGCAAAATTCGCGCGCGCCCATCCCCGGGGTTCGTCGCGCCGGGTCCCGGTGCAGCTAAATTGTTTGAGTTCAGGTCCAGGCCGGGATGGAATCGGCCAATCAATCACCGGATCCGACGCGTGCCCCAGGCACGTCTCCCTACGGTGTGGGAGCCGCCCTCTCGTTAACTCGGATCATTGCAATGCCAGACCACCCATGAGAACGCCGCACATTCTGCGTTTCCTAGTGCTCCTCGCATCCGCCCTGCCGCCCTGTGTGGCCGAGCCTGTCAATACGCCGCTGGCAGCGGAGGCCACGCAGAGGAGCTACGACAGGGACGGGAGCAGGAAGGGGCTCGTCATCCTGTCGGTGAATTGGGCCCGCAAGCTGGGATGCGGCGGCTTCCAGAATGCCGCGCTGTGGGAGCTCAGCTTCGACCGCCTCCCGACTGCGAAGCAAAAGGACGATGACATCGGCGACCTGGTCCTGGACGTGCCCGTGCGTCTGTCCGCCAGACCCGAGGGCGCCGACTATGTCCTTCTCGTGGAGCCCGGTGAGTATGCCTTGAGCTTCTGCAGCATAAAGGTGGCGCGATCGGAGACGGCTGTCGGCTACATCAGGTTGGGCAGGAGGCAGCTCATCAGCAGCGGCAATGCCCAGGGCGGCAGCTTCACCGTGGCGGCGGGGGAAGCCGTCTATATCGGGAGCTTCTCCTTGAACTGCGCGCCCGGGCCGACGCTGTGGCGCACCTACGAGGAAGGCAGGGACAACTTCCGGAACAAGATGGCGGTCGTGAAGAGGAAATATCCCTTCCTGGAGGTGGACAAGGTCCAGTTCAGGCTGTTTCGCACGACGATCTTCGGGGCTGCCTATGAATTGCCGCCGGACGAGAAGAAGGGCCCCGGCTGATCACCGTGGCCGATGCCTGCGCCCTCCGCGCCCCTAGTCGGGCCCGAATTCATGAATTCTGTCCCGGCGGGGCCGTGTGCCTGACCGCCTGCTAGGGACGGACGCGGACGAGCACATCGCCGCTGACCGTTGTGCCCTCGGGATCGTGGACAAGCGCAACGTAATGCCCCGCGGCCTCCGCGGCGACATTCCTCAACTTGAGCACAGGGCGCGTCGCCCCGGCTATCTCGTCGCCGTCGTGCAGCCACCGGTATTCCAAGGGCCCCGTTCCTGTGGCTTCTATGGAAAGCTTCAGTTCCCTGCCAGCCTTGGCGGTGACGACCGGTTCGGGCTCCCGCCTTAGCGTCGGGACGGCGGCTCCCCTGATCCCGAACGACAGTGCGCTTGGCGCAACCCGCACCCGTTCGGCCTGCGCCGACGCCCTGTGCCCGCGCAGGTCGTCCACGGTCGCGATGAAGGTCAGATCCTCGCCCGGTGCGAGATCAGCCGGCGGGCGCCAGAAGACTCGGTAGGGAGGCGAATCGTCCGTACCCAGCAGTTCGTATTGCCGGGGCCTTGAGGCCCGAGCCATTGCGAACGTCACCTCCGCGAAGCCGTCGCCCCCGGCCACGTCGGCGCGAAGCTCCTGGCGCTCCGGGATCACATGGCCGCCCACGCTGCTCGCGGTGAAGGTCATGACCGACCCGGCCGCGGGCGCGGAAAAAACGATCGAGGGCGCCGAGGCGGGGGCCGGAAGGCGAGCTCCGGCCTGCCAGATGACGCACTGCAGCGGAGCCAGCGACACGGCGACCCGTCCGTCGCCGCCCACGGTCAGGACGGAGGCGCCCGAAAGGTCGGGGCTCCTGGAGTCGAAGATGTTTTGGAAGCCGGCGCCCGCCGGCTGGCACGTGGCCAGGCTGGCGACCGCGGTGTCTGTCCGGGAATTGTTCAGGGCGACCAGGTACTCCACCTGCTCTTTGCGCTCCACGCGCGAGAACGCGAAGAGGTGGGGCTCGCCGCTGTCGCGAAGCAGCATGGCGCCGCGCGCGAGGCCGGGATGGGCGGTGCGCAGCCCGGCCAGCTTGCGGATGGTCGAGTAGAAGGGGTGGCCGACGTCGAACTTGTCGTCGCCCCCGCCTCTGCTGGTCCCGAGGAGCGGGAGCTCCCGGAACCTCGGCGACCGCGAAGCAAACATGTCCTCGCGCGCGCCCATGTCGTTGCCGATCCCGGCCATGCCCTGCTCGTCCCCGTAATAGACGACGGGCATGCCTCGGGCGGTGAGCAGGAGCTCGTGGCCGAGGAGGACAAGTTCACCCAGCTGCTCCGCGCTCGCTTGCGGATTGTCCTGCTTCAGGAAGTAGGCGAACCGGCCCGCGTCGTGGTTGCTGATGAAGGTCACGGAGCTCTGGGCGTTGCTGTCATGGTCCGTGTACAGGTCGTCCATGGCGAAGAGGCCCGCCAGATCGGGCGCGCCGTGGCCCCTGGAGATGAAGTCGCGGGCCGCCTGGAAGAAGCCGAAGTCGATGGTGGAGTCCAGCGTGCCCGTCGTCGAGAACTCGCTCATCAGGGGGACATCGCGATTCTCATTGCCCACCTCGCCGAACTGGATGAAGTCCGGCCGGCCCCGCCTGAGGGCCTTCGCGCGGATCGCCGGTGCAAACGCCTGCCAGAATTCCATGTTCACGTGCTTGACCGTGTCGATGCGGAAGCCGTCTATTCCGTAGGCCTCGATCCACCGGCCGTAGATGTCTGTGAACCCGCGCACCACTTTCGGGTTTTCGGTGAACACGTCGTCCAGCCCCGAGAAATCTCCGTGCAGCGCGCTCTCGCCCACCCAGATGCTGTTGCCCCGGTTGTGGTACAGGGTCACGTCGTTGAGCCACTCGGGTCCCTTGGAGTGCGCCTCCTCGGGCGGCACGAAAGGCACGTGCGCAAAGCTTCGCTCCGCGGAGAGCCTCGGGAAGCTGGGCGATGAAGCCAGGCCGTTGTAGGCGACCGCATGGGGGTCAAAGGGGTTGCCGGCGGCGTCGCGGTAGGGGAACTCGGCCATGGCCCGGTATTCGGTCCCATCCCTGTACTGGATGACGTCCGCGGTGTGGTTGATGACGATGTCCAGGTAGACCCGAAGGCCCCGGGCGTGCGCCTGAGCCACGAATTCCCTGAATTCCGCCTCGGTGCCGAGGTGGGGGTCGATCTTCGTGAAGTCGAGGATCCAGTAGCCGTGATAGCCGGCCGAGCCTGCCTGCATGGGCTTGTTCCTGAACGGGGGGGTGATCCATACGGCCGTTGCCCCGATTCCCTTGATGTAGTCGAGCTTCGACGTGAGCCCGACAAAGTCGCCGCCATGGAAATGGGAGATCCGCGTTGGATCAAAGCCGCTCGCGTCCGGACCGCCCGCGATCCCGCCCGTGTCATTGGCCGGGGAGCCGTTGAAGAAGCGGTCCGTCAGCACGAAATAGACCACCTGGCCGGAACCGGGATGGATGAAGCGGGGCACGCTCACCATGGGTGGCCCATCGCCGGCGGCCCGCGAACGGCCCGCGATCAGCGCGGCGAGCAGCAGCGCGGGGATGAGGCAGCCGCGGCGCCGCCATCTCGGGCGGGCCATCGATGTGGGCGTCATGGGTTGGGGGATCCTTCTCGAGAGAGTGGGTCACCGGGAGCCGGAGTCAAAAGATGGCGCCCGGAAAATTCATAGGGAAGCCGGACAAAACCTCGGCATCAGCCGGCGGGGCGCCGGGCTGCGGCCCGCGAAGGGACCGTCCGGTTCCGCGCGGATGGGCGACCCCTTGGACCCACTGCGCCGCGGTACGGCGAACCCGGTTTCACGACGGTGGACCCACAGAGGCGCCCGCCTTGAAACAGGCGTCGGGAAGGGGCCCTTGAGGCCCTTTTCAAGGTTTTTTCCGGGTCATCTCGGTTTTTTGAGTGGATTGGGGGTAGCGGATTACCCCCCGCGTCGGATGCTCAGTGTGCCCGAGCCATGCACGAGCTGGCTCTTCACACCGGCATAGTTCCCAACCAACAACCAAAGCAGACCGTTCGCATTCCGCATCCGTTGCGTCGCCAAGATCCAATTACCCTACCATGCACACCGAAGATACAAACCTGAGTTTACGCACGAGCCGACGCCGGCTCGTTGCCGTCGGCCTGATCTCGCTGGCCGCTTCAATGGCGGCTTTCGCCCAAACGACCGTCACCACGACGACGACCACCGATCAGCCGAAGAAGGCTGACGATGTGGTCGTCCTGAACGAATTCACCGTCAACGGCTCCTTTGCGGGCAGCCTTGAGATGTCGGCGCAGCTGAAGCAGGCCTCAAACGCCGTCGTCGAGGTCATCGCGCCCGAGGACATCGGCAAGCTGCCTGATGTCAGCATCGCGGACGACCTCGTTCGCCTGACGGGCCTGACGAGCCAGCGCGTAAACGGCCGCAATCAGGAGATCACGATCCGCGGATTGGATCCGGACTTCAACGTGGGCACGCTCGACGGCGTCGAGCAGGCCACCACGGGCGACAACCGCGACTTTCAATACGACCAATACCCCTCCTCGCTTGTTGGCGGCGTGACGGTCTTCAAGACGGGCCAGGCCGACATGATCGGCGGCATAGGCGGCACGATCGACCTGGAGACCGTGTCCCCCCTCAGCTTCGACAACAGGGTGATCGCCCTCGACGCATATTACAACTGGACGAAACTCGGGCAGCTCACCCCCGGCCAGAAGGTGTCCGGCGAGAGCTACTCCGCCTCCTACGTCGACCAGTTTCTCCATGGGACGGAGGGCGTATACGTCGGCGTGGCCCACAGGGAGAATCCCTACGAGGGCCAGCAGTTCCAGTCCTGGGGCTACCCCACGGCTCCCGACGGCAACCTCGTAATGGGCGGCATGAAGGTCTACGACCAGAACGACCTCCTCAAGAGCAACTCGGCGGTCGCCGTGATCGAGAGCAAGCCGAACGATTTCATCCACAGCAAGATCGACCTGTTCCTCTCGTACACCAACGAGAACCAGCTGCTGCGGGGAATGGAGGTCCCGATGGCGGAATGGGGCCCCGCGGCCCTTCAGCCGGGCTACACGGTCAACGACGGACGCATCACCAATTACACCCTCACGCATGTTAATCCCGTCATCCGGGCCATGAACACGGCATGGCTCTCCCATCTGGCCTCAGGGGTATGGAATTTGGATGTCGGTGAAAAGACCGAATGGCCCATCCATTTCCAGATGGGCTATTCCACGGCTACACAGAACCAGGAGGTTCTGGAGGCCTACGCGGGTCTCTACTTCAACAACTCGGAGCCCGCAAATCAGGGCGCCACGTTTATCATGAACTTTCCCTCGGGCCCGAACCCCCCGATGGTCAACTCGAGCACGAACTTCGCGAACGCCAGCGTCATCTTCTTCACGGATCCGGACGGCTATGGGACGGGCACGTACCCGATCACAGGCCAGGAGGGTTACCTAAAGTACTTCCAGGAAAGGGACGTCGCGGACTCGTTCAAGCTGTTCACCAAGCACGAATTCGAAGGGTCCCTGTTCAAGGACGTCGAGTTCGGAGCCAGTTTCTCCGAGCGCTTCAAGCAATTCGGTCAGAATCCCAGCGGCTACCTCATCAACCAGAACGGCCAGCCCACCGCGCCGCTGTCGGGCCTCCAAGGGGTCACGAACCTTTCGTTCGTCGGCAACCTGACGCCCGTGGCCTTTGACGGGAACGCCGCCTACAACAGCGGGCTTATCAAGTTTGTGGCGAACCCAAACCCGGGCAATTGGTGGGGCGACAACTACAGGGTCTGGGAGGAGGTCACCCGTCCGTTCGTCATGTTTGACATGAAGAGCGACATGTTCGGCGTGCCCTTTGAAGGCAACGTCGGCGTCATGTACAGCTGGGCCGACCAGAACTCCGCAGGGTTTTCGGGGAACGGCAGCAACATCCTCTTCCCCGTCACCGGCGGTGCGGGATACGGGAACGCGCTTCCCAGCCTGAACCTCATCTTCAAGCCCACCAGCCAGGACGTGATCCGGTTCTCCGTTGGCCGCCAGGAGATGCGGCCGACGATGTACCAGATGAGGGCGGCGCGCAATTACAGCTACAACCCGTCGAACGCCAACTCGACCATCAACAGCCCGTGGGGCGCGACGTCCGGAAATCCGGCCATCCGTCCGTGGCTCGCCGACTCTGTCGACCTCTCGCTCGAGCACTACTTCGCGCACGGCGGCGGCTACATCGCGCTGTCGTTCTTCGAGAAGGATCTCCTGACCTACATCTACCAGGCACAGACTGTGGAGAGCTTTGCGGGGTACCCCTTCACCTCCGCCACTGCGCCCCTCATCAACTACGGCATAGCTTCGCAGTACGTGAACGGCTCGGGCGGCAAATTGAGCGGCGTCGAGGGCAACCTGCAGATCACCAGCGAGGTCCTGACCCGCGGGGCGATCAAGGGATTCGGCATCCAGCTGAACGCCGCCGTCATCGACAGCAACGTCCAGCCCTGGGGCCCGAACAACCCCAGCGCGCCGCTCCCGGACCTGTCGAAGAAGACCGCGAACTTCACCCTCTACTACGAGCGCTTCGGCTTCTCGGCCCGCATCCAGGAGCACTATCAGGGGGCGACGAGGGAGTACATCGTGCAGTTTGGCGCGCCGACCTACAACTCATTGGGGACACCCAACGACGGCTACTCGATCGAGATTCCCTACCGCGAAATCGACGCCCAGCTCGAGTACGGGTTCAAGAGCGGACCGTTAAAGGGCCTGACCCTCTTCTTGGAGGGCAGGAACCTGAACAATGCCCCCCTGATCACGTACACCAACGGAGATTCGCGCCAGCTTGCAAATTGGCAGAAGTACGGCGCGGCTTACCGCACGGGTGCGTCATATAAATTCTAATAGCTTCCAGACAGGGGCGTCTGGTCTATAGGACAAATCACGCGGCCACCGGATTCACTCTGGTGGCCGCTTTTTCTCCCAGGGGTCGGACAGCCGAGCCGGCCCCGCTCCGGTAGGTCTGCCCGCGCGCGGCGCGTCCATCCACCATGGCCCACTCCAACCCCCGCTTGATGCCGCCTCGCCCGCCGGGCCGGCATACCACATAGATGGAATCAACGCCCCCCACTTGGCTCAACACCCGCAGCGCGGGCGTGCTGGCGCACATTTCCTCCCTGCCGGGGCGCTACGGCATCGGCAACCTGGGCGCAGGGACAAGGAGCCTCGTCGATTTCCTGGGCAACGCGGGCGTGCGCTACTGGCAGATCTGCCCGGTCGGCCCGACGGGTTTTGGCGACTCCCCCTACCAGACCTTCTCGGGGCGGGCGGGCAACCCGTACTTCATCGACCTCGATGAGCTGGCGCTCGCCGGCCTGCTGACCGACGAAGACCTCGCGCCGCTGTGCATCCTCCCGAACGACCGGGTGGACTACGGCCTGCTGTACGAGAACTTCTGGCGCGTGCTGGCGCGGTCCTATGACCGCTTTGCAGCGTCGGGCAGGGACGAGATAAACGGCATGGGGTCCCTCGCCGCGTTCCGCAGGGTGCACTCCGGCTGGCTTGAGCCGTTTGCCACCTTCATGGCCCTCAAGGCGCATTTCGGCGGGCGTCCCTGGACCGCGTGGCCGGAGGCCTTCAGGAGCTGGAGCAAGGACCTGGCCCCGGGCCTCCCGGGATCGGTGCGCCTCGACATCGACCGGCACGGGTTCTACCAGTACCTCTTCTTCGGCCAATGGGAGCGGCTCCGCCGCTACGCGGCGGCCCGGGGCGTCGGCATCATCGGCGACGTGCCGATCTTCGTCGCGCTCGACAGCGCCGACACGTGGCAGAACCGGAAGGTGTTCCGCCTTGGAGAGAACGGGGAGCCCCTTGCGGTCGCAGGCGTGCCCCCGGACTACTTCTCCAGCACGGGCCAGCTCTGGGGGAACCCCCTCTACGACTGGGACTACCTGGCTCGGACCGACTACCGCTGGTGGATCGACCGGATCCAGGCCGCGTTTGCTCTCTACGACATCATCCGGCTCGATCACTTCCGCGGCTTTGAGAACTATTGGGAGATCCCCGCGGGCGCCTCGGACGCGCGCGGCGGCAAGTGGCGCAAGGGGCCGGGCCTGCGTTTCTTCAAGGCGGTGCGGAAGGTTCTCCCCGAGGCCCGGATCATCGCCGAGGACCTGGGATACATCGGGCCCGAGGTCGTGGCGTTGCGCAATGCCGCCGGCCTGCCGGGGATGAAGATCCTGCAGTTCGCCTACGGGCACGACGCGGGCAACGTCAACCTGCCGCATTTTTATCCGCGCGACAGCGTCGTCTACACCGGGACCCACGACAACAACACGACGCGCGGCTGGCTGGAGAGCATGCCGAACGGGTCGTCCGGGCAGGTCCGGGAGTATTTCCAGACGGGCCAATCGCTCTCGGCATGGCCGGTGATCCGCGCGGCGCTCGCGACCGTCGCCCGCCTCGCGGTCATCCCGATCCAGGACCTTCTCGACCTTCCGGCGGAGAGCGCTCTGAACCAGCCGGGCACGGCCGAGGGCAACTGGCAGTGGCGCTACACGGAGGATCAGCTGGACCGCCTGGGCGCGGAGAAGCTCGAGACGCTGCGCCACTGGATAAAACTTTACGATCGCACCGGGGAGCGAATGCTGCGCGACTACAGCGAACCCCCGGCAAACCACCGCGCGCACTCATGAATTCCGCACGCAGCCCGCTGGCGCTCGCCGCGATCTGGAACATGAGCTTCGGCTTCTTCGGCATCCAGTTCGGCTGGGGCCTTCAGATGGCCAACATGAGCGCCATCTACCAGTACCTGGGCGCGAGCGAGAGCGAACTGGCCATCCTGTGGCTTGCGGCCCCGGTCACGGGCCTGATCGTGCAGCCGATCATCGGATACTACAGCGACCGCACGTGGACGCGCCTGGGCAGGCGGCGGCCCTATTTCCTCGGCGGGGCGATCCTGGCCAGCATCGCCCTCGTGGCCATGCCCAACTCGTCCTCGCTGTGGATGGCCGCCGGCCTGCTCTGGGTGCTCGACGCATCGGTGAACATCAGCATGGAGCCATTCCGCGCGTTCGTGGGCGACCTGCTTCCGCCGTCCCAGCGCCAGCTCGGCTTTTCGATGCAGAGCCTCCTGATCGGCCTGGGCGCCGTCCTCTC
>Ga0265318_10002283_pt1 | contig 10312 bp, 13 predicted proteins | sample 4821metaG_FD_192431 | JGI IMG/M metagenome (GOLD analysis project Ga0265318, IMG submission 192431) | Rhizosphere microbial communities from Carex aquatilis grown in University of Washington, Seatle, WA, United States - 4-8-21 metaG | ecosystem: Host-associated > Plants > Roots > Rhizosphere >... | reverse complement strand
AGCGACCCTGAATTCGATCTATGCCGCCGATTCTACGAACTGACCCGCCAATTTCTTCCTCCGCCTGACCTCACTGTTCATCTGATTGCTAACGACGAAGTCATCCGTCAAAGGCTGGCCCGGCGTGAGCGGATCAATATTGCCTCGGTGGAAGATACGGACCTTTTTAATTCTTTTTTGGATGAGTGGCTGCGGACCATTCCGCGTACAAATTTGTTGCGATTGGACGTCTCAGAGGAGTCGCCCGGCTACGAAAAAAGCCTTCAAGTGATCTTGGCTCTGGTGGACCATCAATATTTATCTAATGATGTCAGTAATGGCAAGCCATGAATGAATTTCGTAAAAAGGCTAAAAACTTTTTCCGGTAATATTTCCCATTTTCGCCGCTTCTAAGTACTATGACAAACTTAAGGAACATCTCTCAAATTATCGAACCTCAATATGTGATTGAAGGCGCCGGCGTGCGGCTGCGACGTTCGATTGCCCCGCGCGTTAGCAACGATTTTGATCCATTTTTGTTGTTCGATCACTTTGCTTTTAATGACCCTGTTGAAGGCCCGATCCGCGGTTTCCCGATGCATCCGCATCGCGGTATCGAGACGGTTACGTATATGCTCGAGGGTTCCACTCACCATCGCGACAGCCTCGGTAATGCCGGTTTGATCGGTCCTGGCGACGTGCAATGGATGACAAGCGGGCGTGGCATACTTCATGAAGAAATGCCACGGCGCGGTCCCAGCGGGAACATTTACGGGTTTCAATTATGGGTAAACCTGCCTGCCCGACTCAAGATGACTTCTCCGCGATACCAGGAAGTTCGCGAGGACACCATTCCCAAATATGAGAAAAATGGAATTAAAATCCGTGTCGTTACGGGAACGACGAACGGAGTAGACGGCCCGGTTACCGAGATCGCAGCTGCTCCTCTTTACCTGGATGTCCAACTGGCTCCCGACACGGAATTTACACAGCCTATCCCGGTTGGTCATACTGCCCTTGCTTATGTCTTTGAAGGAGAAGGTGTTTTTGCCGATCAATCCGTCGAAGCCGTACATCTTGTCAAGTTCGAGGATGGGGATGCCATTCGGGTCAAAACAGAAAATACTCCCGTTCGGTTTATGTTGATTGCGGGTCTGCCCTTCAAAGAGAAAATTGCACCCTATGGCCCGTTCGTAATGAATACCATGGAAGAGATCCAGCAAACGCTGCTCGAATTAAGGAACGGAACGTTCATCAGCCCATCCCTTTAATACTGAGGGGAGGGGGGCGAGGAATTAACATGACACAGATTCTTTACGGAGATCGAATAAGCAAAGATGGTGAACTCCGCATTGGATCCTGCGCCGTCATCTTCGACGAAGATCGTAAGAAGGTCCTTCTTACTCGACGAACGGACAATGGTTTCTGGTGCCTGCCGGGTGGAAAAATGGAGGCAGGCGAATCTATCGAAGAATGCTGTCAGCGGGAAGTATTCGAAGAGACCGGCCTTGAGATTCAAACGCGGCGCCTGATTGGTATCTACAGTAATCGCGACCAATTGGTGATATATCCCGATGGCCATAAGGTCCAGATCGTTGTGTTAAGTTTTGAAGCAGAGGTGACTGGAGGAAAACTAGGACTGAGCGATGAAACAACGGCTGCCGATTACTACGATCTCTCTGAAATGGAATCGATGCCGATGCATGGACGCCACATGGAGCGCATCCATGATGCTTTGACGAATATGAGTCTCCCCGTCATTCGTTGATGGAAGCAGGCGGCGCTTAATTATGCGGAATCAATAAACATATGGACGACGGACAGAGGTAACAAATTCCGTGTTCGCATATAGGCGTAACCCAATGCGATGCCCGCGCTCATTTGGAACGTAAGGGCAGTTAAAAGGGCATCCGGCCAATGGGCAAATGAACCATGCAAATCGATGGGGACATGCGTCAAGCCAAAGATAAAGGATGCGACCCATATTGCCCATAACGGGCGATGGAGAACTGCTTCGAGCCTTGTTTGAAGGAAGACGCGAAAAAGAAATTCCTCGGGTAGACCGGCGTCAAAGAAATAGCAGGCTGAAGATGTTACGAATGGCCCCAGGCGAGAATGGAATAAACCCAGCGCTACCAAAGCCGATATCGGAAGAAGCGCGACCAACCAGGCTGATTTACTCCAACTGACACCCATCTGATGTAAAGGGTATTTCAATGCAGCCATAAAGAGGAAAGGTACTATGACCATATCGATCATTTTCAGTATGACTATTTCCCCGTTACCCGAGTAAAAATTTATTCCAAAGCCTGGAAGTGTATACCAATTCCAGTATTCGCTTACCCGGTAAAGTATCCAGAGGGTAACAAGTCCAAGCGCAACGGTGATCTCCAGGTGAGGCCTGCTTACCAAAACAGGTTTTTGCGGTTGACGATGGAAAACTAGCCAGTAAAGGACAATGAAGGCTAAAAATCCGCCCAGCTGTTGGATGTCATCCCAATCGGCTTTTCGGATGATCAGGATACACCATGGCAACAGCGTCAAGATTATCACCGAGAGAGTCTCGCGATCTCTTGCCAGCCTGAACGGAAGGGCTCGAATATCCTGCCAGGTATCATCCAGAAAGTTCATCATACGAATCATCGAAAAAGAGGTAGACTATCCGTAAAGGGAAGCATTGAATGCGGCCTTGATTAGATCATTTTCAGGATGCTTCAAGGAAATGGGTGACAATCTCTGAAATTTCATTTGCTGCCAAGACGGGTGCGGCGTGATTGGCATGGATACGATAATCATTCTGCCCCAGCATATGTGGCCTCAAGGGGACAATATCCGTATCTCCCCAGATCAAGGAAAAAGGTACAGGCACAAAAAAAGGATGAGTACCTATGGGGATCATCATTCTTGCGGTATCTTTCAATACTTGGACGGAGCAGGCAGTGATCTCAGTGTGCCATTCTTCAATAAGAGAGTTGGATTGTAAACTGAAACCAAGAAGAAGGATAAGAAATTTTAGCTGTCCGCCTCGCAAGAGCCAGGGGATTGTTGCTGATACAAACCCATCCACCCAGAAGCAAAATCGCAGGAGAAGGATTTTATATCTTTCCACCATCAGTGGGCAAAGAAATATTGCATGGTTAATATGCTGTGGGTATTTCTTCACATAAGCTTCGGCGATACGTGAGCCTGTGGAATACCCCAGCACATCCCATATTTCAAGACCCAAAGTGCGACGGACGGTTTCGATGGCCTCCACTGCACTGCAAGAATAGCACCCTTCAATTGAGGGCGATCCACCAATACCCGGCAGCTCCACCATGACTAAGGTAAAATATGGGCATAACATTGGAATTAATTTCTTCCAGATGTTAAATGTGATCCCAAACCCATGTACAAGCAGCAGGGGGGGCCCATTTCCAATGACTTGGTAATTCAATAGTTTGCTATCCATGAAAAAAATCTTGATCTTTGCCTCTCGCACCGGCGGTGGACACATCAGTCTGGCTGAAGCAATCCGTGACCAGGTTGAAAATAATTATGAGGTGGTAATTGAAGATCCACAACCGCGTATGATAAATTTTCATTATCGAACGGTCAGCCGCCATGCTCTCTGGTTGTGGAAGGCTGAATTCGAATTAACCGACGGTACGCGCCGCGCACAAATGGCCCATGAAGTTTCCAAGCACACTTTTGCAATACCCATCCTGCGAGCCATCCGCCGCGTCAACCCCCAACTTATCATATCAACTTATCCTTTCCTGACAAGCGAAGTTATATATGCAATGCATTTGTTCCAGATCCAGCGACCTTTTCTGATGCTTTTCTCCGACCCGAATGGTGTGCATCGCTCGTGGCTGACGGAGAAACGCGCTCAAGCAACTTTTGCGCCAACGCAAGAGACCTATCAACAAGCCCTGGTTTCAGGGTTCGACCCGCTGCGGACTCACTACACGGGCTGGCCTGTGCGCGGGCAATTTTATCACGCCAATCCCATTCCATTTCCGCAGCTGGGTCTGAAAAACAACCGATTTACCGTATTCCTGCAGGGAGGCGGTGACGGTGCAGCAAAGTTTGCACGCACCGTGGAAAACCTGCTTTGTATCGGAGACGTCCAGATCATTCTTGCAGTTGGAACCAACCGCAAGCTTTATGACCGGTTCCAGGGAAGGGCAAATATTCATGCCCTGCTTTTCACGGACGAGATCGCTCCTTATATGGCCTCCGCCGATGTTGTCATGGGCAAAGCCGGGCCAAATGTGTTGTTCGAGGCCGTGACACTCGGCAAACCGTTCATCGCAACTGCTTATATCCCTGGGCAAGAGGAAGTTAATCTGGAATTCATCCGCCGTCACAAACTCGGTTGGATAGCCCTGAAGAATGCCAGCCAGCAATATATTGTCCGTTTGCTGGCCTCGGACCGTGCCTTGTTGAATAAACGAATCCAGACAGTCAACGCTTATCGAAGAATGAATATCGCAGCGATCGAGCAAATCCCTTCCCTGATTGATGGTTTTCTGGAAGAAAGTGAATTGATGAAAGGCTAATCGGATATCTCATGAGAAAAGGTGGTTTTAATGTAATAGCGATAAAAAAATTTCAGGTTTTCCCAACCCTTAAATATTTAACCACCATACACCTGTACATTCGGGCAAAATAGTCATCCTTTCTTGTAGTATACGCGTCTTCATTTCGGCGCCAAAGAAAAAACCGGCGATCTCACTCGCTTTCTCAGGGGACTCAAATTGATAATCAGTGCGGATCCATTTATTCTTGAACCCGTTCTCATCCAGCCATTCGTAAAAGTTTTCCAAATGTGCTAGCCGCTGTGGCGATTCGTAGCCGGTTCCAAGCGATTCAAACAGGATAATCGTACCGTTTTTCCGCAGGAGACGGCGCGCTTCGAGCAGCCACGCATTCGCTTGATGTCGCCAGTCTTCCGGATCCCAGACGGTTACATAACTCACACTCCAGCCTGAGGTGATCAGATCAGCGGACCGGGCCACCAACGGCAGAAAACGATGGTCGGAAGCCGTAACCAACCAGGGAGTCGGCGACCGCGTGTCCTGCGTTAATAGTTTTAATTTGTCGCGCGTGATTCCAAGCATGTGAGGTGAAAGATCAAATGCCGCGATTGTTTTTATGTATGGAGCGAGCAGGCAAGCAAGCCTCCCTGTTCCTGAACCGAGATCAAGCACGTCCAATCCTTCAAGAGCGACGATCTCTTTAACTGATTTTAAGATGTTACCTTGATAATCCTCATGGAAAACAAGGGCTTCATATTCGACCGCATGTTTTTCGTAAACTTCTTTTTCGCTCGGCATTTTCCGTTATACTCCAATCGTATTTTATCATCGGAGGAGAAAATGGCTCTCAGCCCTACTGCGCAAAAAGTTCAGGATCTTTTAGCATCCCTTGGTTTCAACTTCAAGGTGATCGAATTCCAGGAAAGCACACGCACCGCGCAAGAAGCCGCGGAGCGCGCCGGCTGCACCCTGGGACAAATAATCAAATCGTTGATCTTTAAAGGGAAGACATCAGATAAACCGATACTTGTATTGACCAGCGGCGCGAACCGGGTCAATGAGGAACGCATTAGTGAATATGCAGGTGAACCGATAGGCCGAGCCGATGCGGATTTTGTCCGCACGGAAACAGGCTTTGCGATCGGCGGCGTGCCTCCACTTGGACATGCACATAAAATGGAGACTTACCTGGATGAGGACCTGCTCCAATACGCCACCATCTGGGCGGCAGCCGGGACTCCGAATGCCATCTTTGAGTTGAACCCGGATGCTTTGATAAAAATGACAGGCGGTAAAACCGTAACGGTGAAATAATGCTCGAAGATATTTACAACTTCCTGGCTCTCACAGAAACGCTTTTAAGCAGCGGTATGCCGACTGCCGGCCAAATGGCCGATGTTTCAAAATCCGGCGTTGATTTGGTGATCAACCTGGCCCTTCCAACTTCTGAGAAAGCCTTGCCAAACGAAGCCGGCCTTGTGACGTCCCTGGGAATGAAGTACATCGGAATTCCAGTGGAATGGGAAAATCCCACCCGACCGGATTTAGAAGCCTTCATGAGTGCCATGGATTCAAATAAGGAAAATAAAAAGTTGGTGCATTGCCAGGCAAATTATCGCGCTATGGGTTTCATCACGTTATATCGCGTCCTGCGGCTTGGTTGGAACGAGGATGATGCATTTAAAGACCTGCGCCTCATTTGGAATCCCGATGACTATCCGGTTTGGAAGAAATTCATAGAAGAAAATTTAGTCAATAACCAATGAAACAATTTAGTTTTGCGCTGCTTTTTCTAGCCTTTGCTGCCCTGGCTTGCACCAGAAGTATCAACATTGCGTCAGCAGGATCCTCGGACGCTCTACATACGTTGACTATTGGCGGTCTGCAACGCAGTTATATCCTCCACCTGCCCGTCCCGTTTGATGACAGCCATCCACTACCCCTTGTATTTGATTTTCATGGAGGGTTAGGAAATGCGGAAAGCCAGTTGCGCACGAGCGGATTTAATGCCCTGGCAGATGAGAAAACATTTATTGTCGTTTATCCAAACGGCTCCGGGCTGCTCGGAGATAAGCTCCTGACCTGGAACGGCGGTACCTGCTGCGGTTATGCCGACAAGCATGATATAGACGACGTTGGCTTTATCCGTGCACTGCTGGCCGACATCGAGTCCTCTTACAAGGTTGATCCCAAACGAATTTACGCAACCGGACTGTCCAATGGTGGAATCTTCTCTTATCGTCTTGCCTGCGATGCGTCGGATATATTCGCGGCAATTGGACCGGTCTCTGGAACAATGAATGTTTCACCTTGCGAGCCTATAGAGCCTGTATCGGTCATTCACTTCCATGGCACAGCCGACGAGCATGTGCCTTACAACGGCGGTTTTGGCGATAAGTCCCTCACAGACGTACCGTTTACGTCCGTCACTGATTCGATTAATTTCTGGTTGAAATTTGATCGGTGTGCGGTTATCCCGGAAACAGAAAAATTTTCCGATATCCAACACGATGTTTATTCAAAATGTGCCAACGGGACGGCTGTTGAGCTTTACACCATTCTTGACGGTAAACATGCCTGGCCGGGCAGTAGCGGTCCAGCCTGGCCAGGCGGTGACCAGCCCACGCAGAGCATTTCAGCCACTGAAATAATGTGGGACTTTTTCACCGCGCACCCGAAACCCTGGTAGTTTGCAATCGCATGGCCTTTGTCGTAGAATCACCCCGCCAACTTTAGAAAAGGGAAGAAGCCATGATCGAAGACCGCCCAGTCATCACGATCCACCCTAAAAACTCTCACCCGACCAAACAACTTTTGCCAAACTTTGAGGGTATTTCTGCGAAGAGCGCAGGCTCGACGAAATTATGCATGCATCTGGTGGTTATTCCCCCCGGAGGCAAAGCCACGCCTCATTACCATAACGGCTATGAGACCGCGTTATATATTGTTCAGGGTCGCGCCGAAACCCGTTACGGGCCCAATCTGGAACATTCGAGTATTAACGAAGCTGGTGATTTTTTATTTATTCCCCCCAATGTCCCGCATCAACCAGTTAACTTAAGCGAAACAGAAGAAGTAATAGCAGTGGTGGCACGCAACGATCCCAATGAACAGGAAAGCGTAGTGGTACTCGACATACAAGCATAAATCGGGAAAATAGGATGCGCTCAAGGCTATTATTCAAATCATTCATGCTGCTTGTTCTATTGCAAGTGATTCTAGCTTGCAGTCTGTTTAATATGCCGAACGCGCCAACACAAAATGGCATCTCAATCTTTGCATCCCCGCTAAGATTTATTATTCCCAATGGTCTCGCATCGAGCGCCATAGCCGAGAACATCGATGTGGTAACTGATCAATCTGGGTCTCCCTGGGAAGTAGCACCGGCTCATCTTCAACTTACCCTGGAAGGTTATCCATCGAACGCCAGTTTCCATGTACCGCAGATTTTTGTTTATCCCGCCCAGCAATACGCAGCAGCTAATCAAAGCGCGGCGGAAAGCATCAAAAGGCTGCAAGCCGTATTGTCAACGCCGGACTCGCAATACACCAATGACGTTCTACCTTTTGTGCCTTTTTTCAACGCCGGACAGGTGTTTGCCGTACAGGAAAAAGTCGTCCACTTCAACGGCGGCTCCGGATTCCGGATTGTGACGCAATATGCGCAGGATGTTTCGCCTATTAATAATGGCGGCCTTTTCTATCATTTTGAAGGTCTCACCAGCGACGGCAGATTTTATATTGTTGCGATCTTGCCAACCAGCCTGCCGTTCCTGGCCGAGGATAACAATCCGGCGTCTCCGGTACCGACCGGTGGTATCCCCTTTCCTCAGAATAACGCATCCGGTTCGGATTTCGAGAATTACTTCAATGGAGTAACTGAACTGATAAATAAATCCTCGGCAGATCAATTCAATCCATCCCTGATTACACTGGATGCTCTGATCCAATCCATGTCAACCCAATAAGGAAAACATGCAAAATTTCCGGAAAATCATTACCGCCTTTGCAGCGACGGGATTAATCCTAGCCTGCAGCTTTGCTATTGCGCCCGCTTCGCAACCGGGCAATGTTTCGACGATTGTCGCAGCCACGTTTCAAGCACTAACTTCCGCCGCACCTGCAACAACCGCCACCACAGCACTGCAGGGCGTACCGGTGACATATTTCAACGTTAGTTTTGTCATTCCTGAGAACCTGGCAAGCAGCGCCTCCACACAGACCATCCCGGCTGCAGACGAGCAGAATGGTGGACCGTGGGCGGTTGCTCCACAGCATCTGGAATTCAAGCTCAACGACTATAACCTACCCCCAGGATATTTTTCCGAAATTTTGATCGATGTTTATCCGGCGCAGGATTATGCAAATGCCTATGCCGGCGCGAACATCAGCCTGCAACGGCTGCGGGCTGTGCTTTCCAATCCATCCACGCTTCCTTCGAATGAGAACCTGCCTCAGGTACCATACTTCAATGCTGCTTCCATGTTCGCGGCTCAAGTAAAACTGATCCAATTCAAAACCGGCACCGGCGTCCGTATGATCACCCAATATGGACAGGCGGTTGGGCCGATCGCCAACAATGGCACTTTCTACCATTATGAAGGGTTAACGAACGACGGAAAATACTATGTCGTTGCCGTTTTACCGATCGAGGCGAAATTCCTTGCAAGTGGTAATAGCGATCCCTCCGCCCCGGTCCCAGCAGATGGAATTCCCTTCCCAGGGTACAACTATACGGATCCCAGCTACTATAATAATTACTTTAAAGCCGTGACTGACAAAATGAACGCAACCCCTGACGACTCTTTTGCTCCATCGCTGGTCACACTCGATTCGTTGATCCAATCCATGCAGATTAGCCAGTAGGGCTATACCATGTGCTTCTTCCATATACTCGGTCAAATTTCCCATATGCGATACACGCCGTTCAAGAGAACCGGATGAATTCACGAAAAACATTATCGATTATTTTTGGTGCATTGATTATTGCGACGCAAGCATGTACCTATAACTTTCAGTCCCCATCGCCAACGCCGGATGTTGGCAACATGGCCGCTACGATAGTGGCACTCCGATTCATGGCGGCTACAGTTTCGGCTTCCCAGATAACAAGCACTCCGAAACCGAAATTCGTCGCAACTCCAACTACCAGGCCTACACTATTCATAAACAATAATGTCGGATGCAGGACAGGGCCCGCCACGAACTTTAGAGTTATATCAACTTTTACAACCGGTACAACCGTAGATATTGTCGGAAAAGACACTGGCGCGAGTGCCTGGCTCGTGAAAGTTCCCAACAGCGCGGAAACATGCTGGGTTATGGCCTTGGATGCTTCACCAGGGGGCAGCTATGGGAACCTGCCTGAGGTTACACCGCAGCCGAGCAATCAAAAACAACCATCAATTCCCGGAAGTATAAGTTATCCCTTCTTTTGTTCATACTCCCACGGCGTCGTTTATGAGGTTAAAATAAGCCTCTCCTGGTTTGATCCAGGTCACAATGCAAACGGCTTTCATGTCTATCGATTCGATACCCCGGTGGCTGACTTGCCTGCCTCTACGACTTCCTTTCAAGACACTACCGATGTCGCGATTGGCTCTCAACTAAAATATAGCGTGGAGGCCTATAACGACGTTGGAGTATCTCCGCGGGCCACAATTACTATTAACTCAATTTGTACCAAGTAAATTTAATTTGGAAAAAAAACAATGAAACCGATCATGAAACTTTTAGCAGTCTTTGGCATATTGGTCTTTGCGATGTCCGCCTGTAATATAGGCGTAAAGGCACCCTCATCATCGGACCCA
>Ga0265318_10002282_pt1 | contig 10312 bp, 10 predicted proteins | sample 4821metaG_FD_192431 | JGI IMG/M metagenome (GOLD analysis project Ga0265318, IMG submission 192431) | Rhizosphere microbial communities from Carex aquatilis grown in University of Washington, Seatle, WA, United States - 4-8-21 metaG | ecosystem: Host-associated > Plants > Roots > Rhizosphere >... | reverse complement strand
GCTCAGGACCGCGAAGATACGTGCATCGACATCTTCCGCACACCTGACGAGCGGTTCGCTTCGCTTCCCGACTACGCGTTTGCGCCGCACTGGCTCGACACCGACGGCCTGCGCATGCACTACCTCGACGAGGGAGAGGGAGACCCGGTGCTGTTGCTCCACGGCGAACCCACCTGGTCGTTCCTCTGGCGCAAGACGATCCCGCCGCTTGCGCGCTGCTCGCGGGTCATCGCGCCCGATCTGATCGGATTCGGTCGTTCCGACAAACCCACCGACATCGGCTGGTACTCATACGATCGCCATGTCGCGTCGATCGAACGGCTCGTGGACGAGCTCGGCCTCGAACGGCTGACGCTCGTCGTGCACGACTGGGGCGGCCCGATCGGCCTGCGCTTCGCAGCCGAGCACGAGGCGCTCGTCGACCGGATCGTGATCCTCGACACGGGCATCGCGGGCGGCAAGCCGCCGGGCGAGCGCTGGCTGCGTTTCCGCGACGTCGTGCGCGAGGTCGGCGGCGAGCTCGATATCGGCCGGCTCGTCGAGGCCGGCACGGCGCAGGGTCTTTCCGACGCTGTGCGGGCGGCGTACGACGCGCCGTTCCCGACGCCGGAGTCGAAGGCCGGGTCGCTCGCGTTCCCGGAGCTCGTGCCAACGGAGCCGGAGCATCCGAGCACCGGGCCGATGAATAGTGTGCGCGACGCGTTGACGAGCTGGCAGAAGCCCGTGCTCGTGGTCTGGGGCAACGAAGACACCGTGTTGCCGCCGCGCCTCGCGGCGCAGTTCGTCGAGCTGATCCCGGGTGCGCGCTCGCCGGCGACACTGATCGACGGCGCGTCCCACTTTCTTCAGGAGGACCGGCCGCACGAAGTCACCGCCGCGATCCTCGACTTCGCCGGATGAGACGCCGCCTCGCGCGCTGGGGGAAGCGGCTCGGCCTCGCCCTCCTCGCCCTGCTCGCCGCAGTCACCGTCGCCGCGGCGATCTACGACTGGGTCACGCCGGGAGGCCGGCCGATGCGCGCTCTCTACCGCGGTCCCTTCGTGCACGTCGACGGACGAGAGCTTGCGTACCGCCAGTGGGGAACGCACGGCTCGCCGCTCGTCCTGATCGGCGGCTTCATCGAAGCAACCGACGTCTGGCGGCGCGTCGCGCCCCTGCTCGCCCGCACGCATCGCGTGTATGCGCTCGACCTGCCACCGTTCGGCTACAGCGAGCGGAAGGGCCCATACGTATTGGCAACCTGGATCGACGAGCTCGAGGGCTTCGAACGCGCGCTGCACATCGTCCGGCCGACACTCGTCGGACATTCGCTCGGCGCGGCTGTGATCGTCGGCGAGGCGCTACGGCGCCCGCACGCGCTGGGGAGCATCGTGCTGCTCGACGGAGATGCGCTGGGCGGCGCCGGCATTCCGAGCTGGATCGCGTCTCTCGTCGTCGATCCGTACTACACCGCGCTCTACCGCATCATCACCGGCTCGGACTGGATCTTCCGCAAGGGCCTGAAGTCGGCGTACGGGCCGTATGCGCCGCACCTCGCCGACCAGGAGGTGGAGCGCTGGCAGCGGCCGTTCCGGGTCGCGGGGACGGCGGCGGCGTTCAAGCAGATGATCCCGCACGGCATCCCGGGATGGAGCCTCGCCGACCTGGCACGCGTGCACGTGCCGACCCTTGTCGTCTGGGGCGCACACGACACGACCGACACCGTGAGCGAGGGACGCACAAGCGCCAAGACACTGGGCGCGCCTTTCGTCCTCCTCCCGCGTGCCGGCCACCTGTCGATGCTCTCCGACCCCGTCGGCGTCGCTCAGGCAGTCGAGGGCGCGGCGCCCTGAGCAGGTCGTCGAGAGCAGTCGGCTGACTGCGACCTCCGAGGCGTACAGTGACCACCGTGGCGAGGGCATCGTACGGAGCCGGAACGGCAGAGCTCGTCGCATGAGCGGAATCGTCGTGCTCGTCGCGGACGATGACGACGACATCCTGCTGCTCGTCGCGACGCGGCTGGAGCGCGACGGCTTCGAGGTGATCACCGCGCGCAACGGCGAAGATGCGCTCGCTCTCGCGCATGAGCGACGTCCTGACGTCGCGGTGCTCGATATCGGGATGCCGAAGCTCGACGGCCTCATGGTGCTGGAGCGCATTCGCGAGGACGAGACGCTGCGTGAGATGCGCGTGCTGCTCTTGACGGCGAAGGCGCAGGAATCGGACATGCAGCGCGGCTACGGCGCCGGTGCCGACGCGTATGTGCACAAACCGTTCTCGCCGGCCGACCTCTCGGCGCGCGTGCGCGAGCTGGTCGACGCGCCGCGAGGCTAGCTCGGCGCCGCGTACCGGTAGCCGAAGCCGCGCACGGTCTCGATCGGGACGGTGTCGGACGACTCGGGATCGAGCTTCCGGCGGAGGTAGCCGATGTAGAGCTTCACCTGGTCGCCGCTGACGCCGTACGTGTCACCCCAGACGAGCTGGAGCAGCTGCTCTCGACTGAGCACCTGCCGTGGGTTGCGGACGAAGGTCGAAAGCAGCCGGAACTCGAGCGGCGTCAACTGGATCTCGCGGTCACCGACGTGCACGCTGCGCTGTCCCCAGTCGATCGAGAGGTAGGCGTCGGCGTAACGCTCCTGCTCCTCGTGCACGGTGACTTGCGCGGCGCGGCGGAGGAGCGCCTGGACGCGCGCGACGAGCTCCTGCTTGCCGAACGGCTTGACGACGTAGTCGTCTGCGCCGGCCTGGAGGCCCCGGACGCGCTCCAGCTCGTCGCCGCGCGCGGTGAGCATCAGCACGGGCACGGCGGACATGTCGCGGATCCGGTCGAGGACGCTCCAGCCGTCGAGCTCCGGCATGGCGACGTCGAGCACGACGAGGTCGGGCCGCCAGGAGTGGAACTCGCGCAGCCCCTCGCGCCCGTTCGGCGCAGCACGGACGGAGATGCCGGCACGCTCGAGCAGCGTGACGACGAGCAGGCGAATGTCGTCGTCGTCGTCGACGACCAGCACGCGGGATTCGCTCATACCTCTTTCATACCATGGCCATCCGCTGTTCAACCGTGCCAGATCGAGGCTCACACCGTGGCGACCATCCTGATCGCAGATCCCGATCCGGAAACATGGTCGCTACTCGAGGTTCTCGTCCTGCGACTCGGTCACCGACCGATCGGCCAGCGCGAGCTGGCCGCGAACGAGATCCCCGACGTCATGGTCCTGGAACCGGCTTCGAGCGCGGACATGCGGCATGCCCTGCGCTTGCGAAGCCGGTTCCCGGACCTGCCGATCCTCTGCGTGAGCATCGCGCCGCCGTCCCCGGAGGCGCGGGAGCTCGGCGTCGCCGGTCATGTGATGAAGCCGTTCCGTCGCTCACAGCTCGAGCGTGCGCTCGAGTCTGCACTCAACCCGGCGCCGGAAGTCCTCGAGGCTCGGCCCTGAGCGGCGGGCCGGACGCATCGCTCCGGCGCGTGCGGCCCCCGGACTCGGTCCCAATCGTTCCCTCTCCCGTTTGAGCGCGGGAGATACGGACACGCCGCACTCACGCGCACACACGGCACTGAAGGGGGCGGCGAATGCTCGTACTGACCGAGCAGGCGAAGGAAGTGATCAAGGGAATCGTGGAGGAGGTCGGCCCCGACGGCGGCCTGCGGATCACGGCGTCAGGCAACAACGGCAACACGGCGCTCGACTTCGACATGGCGCCGGCGCCTGGGCCCGGCGACGAGATCGTCGACGACGACGGCGCAAAGGTCTTCCTCGACGAAGCAGCGGCCGCGGTGCTCGCGGACAAGACCCTCGACATCGAGGCGCACGGCGACCATTTTCACTTCTCGCTCGGAGAGCAGAGCGAGGCGGCGCGGGACTAGTTGATCGTCCAGGTCTCGCCGCTGTGCAACAGCGCCGCGAGATCACCGGGGCCGCGCTTCTCGACCGCAGTGACGAGCTGGTCGCTCATCAGCTCGTCGTAGACGGGCCGCACGACGTCGCGGAAGACGCCGACGGGCGTGCCGCCGTGCGTCTCCTGCGTCACGCGCGAGAGCGCGAACGCCAGCGCGGCGCTCTCGTGCACGGAATCGTGCACCAGCACGTCGGGGGCACTCCCCTCGCACACCTCGATCGATCCGTCGGCGCACTGGCGCAGGCCCTTCTCGCCGCCCGAGCCCCAGCGGATCGGTTCGCCGTGCTTCAGCACGATCCGGTTGACGCCTTCCTTGTCGTCGCGCACGAAGGCCCACGCGTCGTCGTTGAAGATCGGGCAGTTCTGGAAGATCTCGACGAACGCCGTGCCCTTGTGCTCCGCCGCTGCACGCAGCACCGCCGTCGTGCCGGCCTTGTCGGTGTCGATCGACCGCGCGACGAACGTCGCCTCGGCGCCGATCGCGAGCGACAGCGGATTGAACGGGAAGTCGAGCGAGCCCATCGGCGTCGACTTCGTCACCTTGCCGAGCTCGCTCGTCGGCGAGTACTGGCCCTTCGTCAACCCGTAGATCTTGTTGTTGAAGAGGAGGATCTTCACGTTCACGTTGCGGCGCAGCGCATGGATCAGATGGTTGCCGCCGATCGAGAGCGCGTCGCCGTCGCCGGTCACGACCCACACCGACAGATCCGGCCGCGACGCCGCGAGACCCGTCGCGATCGCCGGTGCGCGCCCGTGAATCGAATGCATGCCGTAGGTGTTCATGTAGTACGGGAACCGCGCCGCACAGCCGATACCCGACACGAACACCGTCCGCTCGCGCTCGATGCCGAGCTCGGGCATGAACGACTGCATCGCGGCGAGGATCGCGTAGTCACCGCAGCCCGGGCACCAGCGCACTTCCTGGTCGGTGCGGAAGTCCTTCGCCTTCAGCAGGGGCTTGTCGCCGTTGCCGTTGGCGTTGCCGTTCAGCTCGGTCATTGGCCGACCAGGGCTCCGATCGCAGTCGCGATCTCCCCCGCGCGCAGCGGCAGACCGCTGACGCGGTTGTAGCCGATCGCGTCGACGAGGAACTCCGCGCGCACGAGCTTCAGCAGCTGGCCGAGATTCATCTCGGGCACGAGCACCTTGTCGTAGCGTCGCAGCACCTCGCCGGTGTTGCGCGGGAACGGATTCAGATGCGTCAGGTGCGCATGCGCCACCTTGCCGCCCTTGGCGCGTACCCGACGGCAACCCGCAGCGATCGGCCCGTATGTGCCGCCCCACCCGAGCACGAGCACCGTCGCGTCGCCGTCGGGATCGTCAACGTCGAGCTCCGGAATGTCGGCCGCGATGCCGGCCACCTTCTGCGCGCGCAGGCGCGTCATCAGGTCGTGGTTCTCCGGGTCGTAGGAGATGTTCCCGGTGCGGTCAGCTTTCTCGAGCCCGCCGACACGATGCTCGAGACCCGGTGTCCCCGGCACCGCCCACGGACGCGCGAGTGTCGTCTCGTCACGGAGATACGGCAGGAACTCGCCTTCGAAGTTCGGCTCGGTCGCGAACGACGTCGAGATGTCGGGCAGCGAGCCGACGTCCGGCAGCAGCCACGGCTCGGAGCCGTTCGCCAGATACGCGTCCGAGAGCAGGTACACCGGCGTTCGATACTTGAGCGCGATGCGCGCCGCCTCGATCGCCGCGTGGAAGCAGTCCGACGGCGAGCGCGCAGCGACCACCGGCACGGGCGACTCGCCGTTGCGGCCGAAGAGCACCATCAGCAGGTCGGTCTGCTCCGGCTTCGTCGGCATGCCGGTCGAGGGCCCCGCGCGCTGGACGTCGCAGATCAGCAGCGGCAGCTCGAGCATGATCGCGAGGCCGATCGTCTCGGCCTTCAAGACGACGCCGGGACCCGCAGACGTCGTCACGGCGAGTGCACCGCCGAACGCCGCACCGACCGCTGCACCTGCGGCCGCGATCTCGTCCTCCGCCTGGAACGTGCGCACGCCGAAGTTCTTGTGGTCGGCCAACTCTTCGAGGATGGCGCTCGCAGGCGTGATCGGATACGCACCCAGGAAGAGCGGCAGGCCCGACAGGTGCGACGCTGCGATCAGCCCGTACGAGAGGGCCTGGTTGCCGGTGATGTTGCGGTACACGCCAGGCGCCATCACCGCGGGCTTCACCTCGTACGTGACCGAGAACGACTCCGTCGTCTCGCCGAACGCTTGGCCGGCCTGCAGCGCCCTGATGTTCGCCGCCGCGATCTCCGGACGCTTCACACCGAACTTGCTCTGGAGAAAATCGGTGGTCGCGTCGATGGGGCGTCCGTACAGCCACGACATCAGCCCGAGCGCGAACATGTTCTTCGAGCGTTCGGCCTCGCGCGGCGTGACGCCCGCGATGTCCTTCAACGCACCGACCGTGAGCGTCGTCAGCGGCACCTTGTGCAGCTGGTACTCGTCGAGCGAGCCGTCCTCGAGCGGGTTCGTCGCGTAACCCGCCTTCTGCAGGTTGCGCTCCGTGAACGCGTCCGCGTCGAGGATCAGCGTTCCACCCTTCGGCAGATCCTTGATGTTCGTCTTCAGCGCCGCCGGGTTCATCGCCACGAGCACGTTCGGCGCGTCTCCCGGCGTGAGGATGTCGTGATCGGCGAAGTGCAGCTGGAATCCGGAGACGCCGGGGAGCGAGCCTGCCGGCGCGCGGATCTCGGCCGGGAAGTCAGGCAGCGTCGAGATGTCGTTGCCGAGCAGCGCGGTCTCGGACGTGAACTGCGACCCCGTGAGCTGCATCCCGTCACCGGAGTCGCCCGCGAAGCGGACGATCACCTGCGAGAGCTGCTCGACCGGCTTGGCCATCCGTACGAGGTATAGCGGATGAATTGGACCTCGGGGGCTATGAGGAAAACCCAAACAAGGTCAACGGCGCGCCCGGGCCGTCCGCTCCTGTCCGGAAGGCGGCGCTAGGCCCGAGTCGAGAGCAGCAGCGCGTTCCCAGAGGGATCGTGTACGAGCACGCCCTCGCCCCGCGGCTCGGGCTCCTGGCCGGCGTCCGCGACACGCCCTGCGACCCGGTCCAGCTCGGCACGGTCGGGCACGAGGATCTCAGCGTGCCGCAGGGCCGCCGCTCCGGGTGGCGCAGGCGCTGCGCCTGCGCTCTCCCAGATGTTCGCGCCGACGTGATGGTGATAGCCGCCGGCTCCGAGGAACGCAGCCATCGACCGGAACTCCGCCGTCAGCGGGAAGCCGAGCACGTCGCGATAGAACGCGATCGAGCTGTCGACGTCGGCGACCCGAAGATGCGTGTGGCCGACAACGGTGCCGTCGGGCAAGCCGTCGAACGGCTCGGCCGACGGCTCGTCGAGCTCGCCGAGCAGATCGTCGACGTCGAGCGGCAAGGTCGTCATCAGCTCGGCGACCTTCCCCTCCCACAGCTCACGCGGGCGGTCGGCATAGATCTCGATGCCGTGGTGGTCGGGGTCGCGCAGATAGATCGCCTCGCTGACCGCGTGATCCGAGAGGCCCGTGAGCGACACCCGGTCGCGCGCCGCGTGCGCGAGCCAGCGCGCGAGGCTCGGACGGTCGGGCAGCAGCAGCGCAACGTGGTAGAGGCCTGTGTGCCCCGTATCCGGGCGCGCGCCCGGCTCCTCGACGAAGCGCAGCACCTCGGTGTCGGTGCCGAGCGATGCGCGACCGTTCTCGCGGCTCAGCACGCGCAGCCCGATCTGGCTCGTCCAGTAGTCGAGCGTCCGGTCGAGATCGGCCACCGTCAACTCGACGGCGCCCATCCGCGTCTCGGGTGCCACCTCCATGGTTCGACGATAACGAAGGCGGGATCGGGTGGGTCGGAGCTCAGCCGGCGTCGGGCGCCGACGAGTGACACGAGCACGATCGGCGCGCGCCCGAGGCGGAACGGCCACAGCCGCCACAGCAGCGCCCATCCGCACACGCGCGCCGACAGACGAACGCGAGGGCCGCGACGCCGACGGCCGAGCCGAGGAGCATGAACGGCAGTGAGAGCCCGGGCCGTCGCCGCTTCGCGGCCGCACCAGGCACGGCGCAGGCCGTGAGTCGGCTCGCCGCGCTCTGCAACAGGGTTGTCAGCGTTGCCATCGCTCGTTCTCCGTGAGCGGCAGTTCCCTCGGCGGCGCGCCGGCGACATCGGGGATTCCGCGGATCCCGGCGGCTAGCCCTGGCTGTGCTTCAACGCAGACTCTTGCTCCTGCGCGTCGTGCAGCGAGAGCGACCCGCTGCACACCTTCGCGTTGAGGTCGTTCTCGATCTGGTCGACGGCGGAGGCACGGGGATACGGCTCCGGCCACAGGTTCCGCGGATCGGTCGGATTCCCACCGAGCTCGAGGCTGATCAGGTGATCCTCTTGATAGGCGGACAGCGGTCCCGTCTCGCCGTACGATCGCAGCTGCTTCGCCTTCAGCGCATTCGTGTACTCGACCGGCGGCCGAACGGTGCGCGTCCAGCCGCGCACGCAGATCGTCGAGCGGATCGTCGCCTGCGTCACGTCGGGATTGAGCACACCGGGCGTGCGCACAGGGTCCGCGACGACCGTCCCGGCCGCAGGCCCTCCGTGGTGCTCCAGACGGAGCACAAGTGCGACGAGCAGCACTGCGGCCGCCGCGAGCAAGAACAGCTGTCGTGTTGTCACCTATGGCAACGGTACAAAACGGCCGCGCGCGCCCGCAAGACGCTCTTCCGGACGTGTCCGCAGGACGAGCGCACCCGCGAGGCCCCAGACGCAGTAGGCGACCCATGGGTCGCCGATCACGTCGGTCTGGATCGCGAGCACGAGGACGGCGGCGAACGCTGCTGCGAGGCCCGCCGCCCACCGCTCGTCGTAACCGGCTCGCACGAGCCCGACAAGGAGCGCGAGTCCCCACGCAATCCAGAGCAGCGATCCGAAGAGACCGAGCTCGACGCCGAGCTCGGTGTAGTTCGACTCGCCCGCTCTGACGGGTGTCGCGCCACCCGTGCGCGACGCCGTCTGGCCCGCGTTGCCGAGCCCGAAGCCCTGCGGGTGATGCAGAACCGTCTGCACGCCTGCGCGCAGGCTTACCCAGTGCGAGTGCAGCGACGGCTCGTTCGCACTCGTCGCGCTGAAGGCCCCGGAGGGTGCCGACGGCGCCGGAGCCCCGGCTTCAGAGCAGGGCTTGCGGTTGTGCTGGTAGCAGCGGTCGGCCGTCGTCCAATTGCCGGTGGGGCCGATCTTCGGGAAGACGTGCGCCCAGCCGAAGGCGACCGCGACCGTGAGCACCGCCGCGACGAGCCCGAGCGGACGGCGGCGCACCGCCGCCAGCACGACCATTCCGGCCGCAAGCGCGATCAGCGACGCGCGCGAGAACGTCCAGAGCAAGCCCGCGGCCGCGACGACCGACAGAACCACAGAGAGAGCGCTCCGGCGCAGCGCCGCCGCGGTGACGAGCAGCGCGACGACGAAGAGGTAGCTGCTCCCGAGCGGGCTCAGGAACGTCGAGACGAGGCGGCGCAGGAACGGCTTGTCGTTCCCGACGTTGTAGATGAAGTTCTCCGGCAGGCCTGCGACGGCAGGGCGCTCGCCGGTGCCGTGGTAGTCGTAGCCGAGGTGCAGGTGGAAGTAGTCGACGACGCCGTTCGTCCGCCACCAACCGATCGATACCGCGTAGACGTCGGCCAGCCCGAGCGCTGCGACGAGGCCGGCGACGCCGAGCAGCGTCCAGGCGAACCCACGCAGATCCTCGCGACGGAGCAGGAGCGAGCGGCCGAGGAAGTACGCCGCGACGGGAACGACGTCGTGCCGGAGCGCAAGCGCCACCGTGTGGGTGCCGGCCTGACCGCCGAGCGCCGACTGCGGGATGAGCGCGTAGACCACGACGAGCACGGCAAAGGCGAGCGCGAGCCAGTCTCCGAGCCACGGAGTGAACGGCAGCCGCCGGTCGCGCAGCGCGTCTCGGAGAACGCGGAGGAGCGCGACGGCGAGCAGGATCTCCTTCCAGGCGGTGATCAACGTCAGCGTCGAGCCGCGCACGCCGGCGGCGTAGAGCGCCGCCATGACCGCGTTGTGCGCCGCAAGGCCGACGAGGAAGAGGTAGAGCGCCACGACCGGCCGACGCCAGATCGCAGCCGCGGCGGCGGCGAGGAGGAGCGCGTAGAGGCCGAGCTCGACGACCGTCACGGTGGCGAGGGTACAGCGGGCGGGGGCAACGAGCGCCCCCGCTCGCAGTCAGGCCGGCTCAGCCGGGAACCCAGGGCTCACTGCCGAGAAACACCGAAGCCGCCGCCAGGAGCAGCAGCAACAGCGCCAACCTCACGTACAGGGCATTACGGAACATGGATCCTCCTTTGTGGAAACCACGAGAACTGCCCAGGCGAGCAGCTCGAACAGACGCCAGGCATGACGCTCAGCCGGGAACCCAGGGCTCACTGCCGAGAAACACCGAAGCCGCCGCCAGGAGCAG
>Ga0265318_10002281_pt1 | contig 10313 bp, 12 predicted proteins | sample 4821metaG_FD_192431 | JGI IMG/M metagenome (GOLD analysis project Ga0265318, IMG submission 192431) | Rhizosphere microbial communities from Carex aquatilis grown in University of Washington, Seatle, WA, United States - 4-8-21 metaG | ecosystem: Host-associated > Plants > Roots > Rhizosphere >... | reverse complement strand
GTTCGGCTACACGCTCAACGAGCGGCTCGGGAAGATTCACTTCTGGGTGATGTTCATCTCGTTCAACTCGACGTTCGCTCCGCTGTTCGCCGTCGGCTTTCTCGGGCAGCCCCGCCGCGCCGTCACCTACGCGCACAACTTGCAGTTCCTGAACGACTGGGTCTCGGTGTCGGCGTTCGTACTCGGGCTGTCGATGCTCGTGTTCCTCTACAACTTCGTGTATTCGCTGCTCTTTGCGCGCATTCCGGCGCCGCAGAACCCCTGGTCGTCGCACTCGCTCGAGTGGCAGCTTCCCTCGCCCGTGCCCGTGCACAACTTCGACCGGATTCCGGTGATCACCGGTGATCCCTACGACTACGGCAATCCATCGCCCGGTGCGATCCCTGCGGCGGCGCCGGCCGGAGGTAGCTCATGAGCGAATTCGCAGCGCACGAGACCGACTACGACGTCGTCGAAGGAGAGCCGCCGGAGCTCCTCGGGCGAAACCTCACCTCGGCGGGGCACCTGCTCGCGAGTGCGACGGCATTCTTCTTTCTCGCATTCATCTTTGCCTACTTCTATCTCCGCTCCCTGAACAACGCGGGGCTCTGGCATCCGAAGCACGTCACCGCGCCGACGACGTTCGGCACGCTCGTGATGGCGTTGACCGTCGTGAGCGCCATCCTCGTGCGGCTCGGTGTCGCCGACCAGCGCGCCGGCCGCCGCTCCGAGTGGCGGCTCAAGGCCGCCGCCGGACTTGCCGCCGGCGTCGGTGTGGTCGTGCTGCAGGTCGTCGAGTGGGCGACGATGGGGTTCGGCCCCGCCGACGGCGGCTATGCCAGCGTGTTCTTCGGGTGGACGGCGTTCAACCTCCTGTTCATCGTGGGCACCCTCTTCTGGCTCCAGAACCTGCTGGCGACCGCGATCCGGTATCGCAACGTTCCCGTCGGCGGCACGCTGACGCCCGGCCATGCGTCCGGCGACCCCGGACGCCTCGGCCACGACGTCGCCGATCCACTCTCGCTCGTGCGGCCGGGCCTGGAGGCGCTGTCCTTCTACTGGACGTTCCTGGCCGGGCTCGGCGTGCTGGCCTGGGTCGTCCTCTATCTCGCCTAGGGCGGACACCCGTGCCGAGTGTCTGGAGCAGCGCAGCGTGGCCGGTCGAGCCGCCGCTCTTCGTCGTCGTGCTCGTCGGGGCGTTGTACTGGAGTGGCGGGCGCCGGCGCGTCTCCGTGCGCCGCGGTGTCGACCGGCCGGCGAAGAGCGTCGCGTTCTATCTGGGTCTCCTGACAATTCTCGTCGCGCTCGACTCACCACTCGATCCGCTCGCGGACACGCTCTTCGCGGCGCACATGGCGCAGCACGTGCTGCTCCTGACGGTTGCGCCCGCGCTCATCGTCCTTGCGGCGCCGTGGACGCAGATCTGGCAGCCGTTGCCGCTCGGGTTCCGTCGCACGGTCGCGAAGGCGATCGTCGTGCATCCGCGCGCGCGGCCGCTTCGTGCGACGGCTCACGCACTCGGGCGCCCGGTCGTCGCCTGGGTGTTGTTCAACGTGAACATGCTGCTCTGGCATCTCCCGGCGCTCTACGACCTGACGCTGCGCAGCCAGGCGGTCCACGAGCTCGAACATGCCCTCTTCTTCTTCACCGGGCTGCTCTTCTGGGCGCAGGTGTTCGACTCCGTACCGTTCCGCGCGCGGCTGAGCTGGCTCTGGCGCGCTGCGTACACGACGACGGGGATGCTCGTCGGCTGGGTGCTCGCGGTGGTGCTCGCCTTCGCACCGACGCCGCTCTATCACGCGTATGCGTCGCTGCCGTCGAGACCGGGCGGCATCTCCGCACTCGCGGATCAGCAAGTCGCGGCGGGCGTGATGTGGGTTCCCGGCTCACTCGTCTACACCGTCGCGATCCTCGTCTTTTTCTACCGCTGGCTCGGTCCCGAGCCGGAGAACCGGCGCGCCGTCACGGCGGCCTTCGACCCATCGATCGGAGGAGCATGAGCCTCATCGTCGCCTCCCATTTCCTCGCCGCCTCGTTGCTGACCTTGCTGCTTCCCGTCGGCGTCCTTCTCCTGGTCGGCCTCTACTGGGCGTTGCTGTTGCGTCGACGCTCGGCCGGCGCGCGGACCGGGAAGGTCGAGTGATCGAAGCCGGTCGCGCCGGGCCGGCACGGGCTCTGCCGCTGCGGCCTTTCGCCCTCGTGGTTGTCGCGACGGCGCTTGCCGGAGTCGCCGGCGGCGTTGCGCTGCACCGTTTGCGCGCTGCTCCGACCCCCGTTGCGCCTGCGCTCCCGGAACTGCATGGTCAGGTGGTGTGGGCGCCCGGCGCACGTCCGGCGCCTTCGTTCACGCTGCGCGACCAGCGCGGCGCCAGCGTCGCGCTCGGCGCGCTCCGCGGCCGGCCCGTGCTCCTGACGTTCCTCGGCTCTCGTTGCGGCAGCGGTTGTGCGCCGGAGGCGCTTCGGCTTGCTTCCGTGCTCCGGCGGCTGCCGGTGGCCGAGCGACCGACGCTCGTGATTGTCAGCCTCGACCCTCAGGGCGACACGCCGGTTGCGATCGATCGCGCTGTGCGCCGGTGGGGGCTCGGCGGCGGACCGCAATGGCACTGGCTGACGGCGAGCCGCGCGCGACTCACGTCGGTCTGGCGCATGTACGGCGTCCCCGCGGGCTCGGCGCACAGGCTGCGTATCTTCCTGATCGACGGTCGCGGCGACGAGCGCACGGCATACCTGTTCCCGTTCATGCCGGCGTTCGTCGAGGGCGACCTCGCGCGCCTCGCCGGAGAGCACGCATGAGGTCGAGCGCGGCGCCCGGCCTCGCGCTGCGGCTCACGGCGGTTGCAGCGGCGATTGCATCGCTACTTGCGGTCGTGAGCGGAGTGACCGGCGCCGGTGCGCCGCACCGGGAGCTCGCGGCGCTTGCTCTGCCGCCGCTGCTCGCGCTCGTGCTCGCCGCGTGGTACGCGCATCGCCGTCTGCTCGTGCCGGCCCTGGTGGCGCTCCTCTGCTTCCTCGCCGCGGCCGTCGGCACGCTGAACCGCCCGCTCCATATCGTGCTCGCGGCGCTTGCGTTCGCGGCTGCCGTCGTCCTCGCCGCGCTGACTCTGCGCGGAGAACGCGTTGCGCGCGGGAGCCTGCGCGACTACGTCACGTTGACGAAGCCGCGCATCATGACGCTGCTGTTGCTGACGGGCGCATGCGGCATGGTCGTAGGCGCGCGCGGTGCCCCGCCTCTGGGGCGGTTCGGCGCGATGATGCTCGGGCTTGCATTGGCCTGCGGTGGAGCGAGCGCACTCAACCATCTGCTCGACCGTGACATCGACCGGTTGATGGGATCGCGCACCGAGGGCCGCCCGGTCGCGACGGGACGGTTGAGCCCGCCGCGCGCACTCGAGTTCGGTCTCGCGCTGTCAGCCTGTTCGTTCGTACTGCTTGCCTCGGCGGTGAATGTACTCACGGCCGTGCTCGCGCTGGTGGGCAACCTCTTCTACGTCGTCGTCTACACGGGCTACTTGAAGCGACGTGGACCACGCAACATCGTGCTCGGTGGCGCCGCGGGCGCCGTCCCGCCCCTCGTCGGCTATGCGGCTGCAACGGGGAATCTCGCGCTTCCCGCGTTGTGGCTCTTCCTGATCGTGTTCCTGTGGACACCGCCGCACTTCTGGGCGCTCGCGCTGCTGTTGCGCGACCATTACGCGGCGGCGAACGTACCGATGCTGCCGGTCGTGAGCGGAGACGCGGTCACGATCAGGCGCATCATCGGTTACACGGTCGCGCTCGTTGCGTTCACCGCAGCGCCGTTTCTCGCCGGAACGTTCGGTTGGACATATCTGGCCGGCGCTCTCGTGCTCGGTGTCGTATTCCTTGTGCTTGCGTTGCGGTTGCGTGCGGGTAGCGAACGGCGGCGCGCGGCCCTCGTGTTCCACTACTCGCTGCTCTACCTGGCGCTGCTCTTCGTCGCAGCGGCGCTCGACGCAAGCCTCTAGGGTCCCGCCCTCGCGGTGATCGCCGGAAGTCCACCGTGCGTCACGTCGAGCACCGCGTACATCCGCGCCTGCTCCTGCCCGGGGACGAGGCTTGCGAGCCGGAACGTGCCGACGCGGCTCGCGACGAACGAGAATGAGGCTCTTGCGCCGGGCGACAGACCGACGAGCGGCTGCGGGGTCGCCGCACCCGCGAACGCGGGTGTCAAGGCGAGCGCCCCGCGCACGACGGCGCACGAGTGGCGCCCACCGCCGCGGTTCTCGCAGCTCACGACGACGCGCCAGCCGACGGGCACGCGAACGAGCAGCTCACCGCGCCCGTAGCCGTCGAAGTTGAACCCGTTGTTCCCGCCGCCGAGCCCGGCGAGGAGTGTCAGGTGCACGACGCGTTGCGGCGCGTTCCACGAGAGGTAGCGCCCAGGCCCCGTCGACGCGCCCGCGCCTGAAGTCGCGACGAGCGCCAAGGCTGTTGCGACGACGAGTCGCCATCTCATCTGCGCAGCCTCGCAGATCCGAGGTAAGGCGAGCGAAGCGTCGTTAGCCGGTGAATCGCCCGATGTAGACGCGTGGCTCCATGTCGCCACCGGTATGAACCCCACCGGCGTTGTCAAAACCGCCGAAGATCAGGCGCCGCCCGGGAAGGACGAGGCCGAGCCCGGTCGAGGCGCCGGGCAGCAGGACGGAGTTCCGGCGCGTGCGTACGTCCGTCAGGACGAGCGGCTGCGAGCCGGCGACCTCGGTACCGGTCACACCGCCCGAGGTGAGGAGGAAGTGGCCGTCGGCGCTCCAGTCGCTGAGACCGCCGGTCAGGCTGTCGATCACACGTCCGCGCAGGTCCATCAGCGTGATGTCGGGGTACCAGTCGAAACTGGGCGCCCGATCCCCGTTGCAGCGAATCCACGCGCCGTCGGCGAGCACGATGTGGCGGCCGTCAGGAGACCAGGAATCGGGGGTGGGCATGTATCGCGCCCGCACGAATCGCCGTTTCACTCCGGTGGCGAGGTCTGCGAGCCAGACATCGCACCCGGATCCGTACAGGACGCGGTCGCCGTCCGGCGCCACGGCGAGCGAGCCTGCGGCACCGGGTGAGAACTGCGTGCGCCGGCGCACCGTGCCGTCGCGCCGGCGCACGACAAGGGCATTGGCGCGGTCGACGTACACGAGGCCGCCGTCGTCGAGCCACCGTGCGGTCCCCAGCCGTGCCGCGGTCGTGACCACGCTCGTCCTACCCGTCGCAAGCGACACGATGCGCAGCTGGTTCCAGTGCCGGTACAGCACCCGGCGCCCGCGCGGATCGAAGTACGGGCCGTCGGGCCATCCCCCCGGGGCCGCGCCGAGGCCGACGTCGCGAAGCGACCCCGTCGCAAGGTCGAAGACGGCGATCCGCGCGTTGCTTCTCCCGGTCGGAATCCAGAGCCCGACCAGACGCCCGTTCGAAGAGACGTCGACAACTTCGACATCCTTGGGAAACGGGAGATGCCGGCCGTCTTCGATGTGCACGTGGCCCAGCGCGAACTGCCGCTCGGGGAAGTCGGTCTCGACGACATGCGGCACCGGTCGCTCTGGCAACGTAGTGGTGAAGCGGGTTGGGCGTTGCGGCCGCCACGACGTGCCTTGATGCACGTAGAGGCCGTCGCGCCGGAGGACACTGCTCGCGACCAACCTGTGGCGACCCGAGGCGGGGTCGAAGACCCAGAGCGGCTTGTACCCGAGCAGAGAGCGAACGAGGAGCGAGTGTCCGTCAGGCGACCAGGGGCCGACGGCTGCGGAGGAGAGCAGCGTCCGCTCGAAGCGGCCGTGGGCATCGACGACCACGACCGATCCATTGCGGTTGAAGGCAACCCAGCGGCCGTCCGCCGACCAGCTCGGGCCGCTGCTGCGGATGGGCAGGCGGCCCGGAAGCCGGCGGTCGGCAGTGAGTGCACCGAGCGTCGTGCCGGGCGGACGTTGGACGACTACCTGGTCGTTGCCGTGCGCGTCGCGCTCGACGACGAGGCGGCTCACCCCGTCAGGGCCGAGATTGCGCGTCTGGAAACCGGCTCCGTACGGTCGGGCCCGTCCGCCTTCCGGCCGGGCGGCGAGTCGAGTCGGTCCGACGTGAAAGACGATCCGCCCGTCCCGGGTCCAACCGAGCGTCCCCAACCCGCGATCGCTCTCCGTATGGGCACGAGCGAACAGTCGCCGTCCCCCGCCACCGTCGCTGCGCGCAACCCAGAGGATGCCTGCGTCGGAGTCGCGAAACGCCAGCCAGCGGCCGTCGGGCGACCAGCGCAATCCGAGCCCTGAGTCGGAGCCCAGGTTGCCCGAGATCCGGCGGCGATGCTTCGTCGCCACGTCGACGACCCAGACCGAGACCTTTACCGCGTCCCTGATGTACGCGATGCGTGTCCCGTCCGGCGACCACACAGGATCGATCGCCCAGTCTCCCGAGTCGTCAAACGAGCCGCCCACACGTCCCGCCACCACGGTCGTTCGCGCGCGCGTCTCGAGATCGAGCACGACGATGTTGAGTCCGTCCGAGTACGCGATCACACCCTGCGAGCGAGTCTGCGCCGAGTCGCCACAGCCGCCCGCCAGCGCGCATGTGATGAGCGCGAGAGCTGCAGCCGCAAATATGCGAGGCACAGTTGCAGTATGGGGCGCTGCAACTCGGATCGGGGCGGGAAGGATGGGAATGGAGACTCCACCCTTCCCGCAGGTTGAAGCTAGTTGCGATTTACGGCGTGTTTGAGCTTGGCGGCGACGGCGTCGACTGCATCCTTGGCCTTACCGGATGCTCGGTCGGCCTTACCTTCGCGTTGGAGATCTTTGTTGTCGGTCAGATCGCCGACGGCCTCTTTGATTCGCCCCTTGGCCTCGTCGCTCTTGGGCATGTGGCCCTCCTTCTGTTGTTACAGCAAGATGTCTCCATTTCCAAGTGGGCGAAAACGCCGCCGCAGTGAGACTCTCCGCCGACGGCCGCCCTCGACTGCGTCGATACGACGCCGCCGCCAGGGGCAGCCCGGCCGGGTTAGTCTCAGCCAGCGATGACGGTGAGAAGGAGCGCGAGCGAGAACGATGAACGTCCATTCGCGAAGGAACTGTTCGAGGCCGCCGACCGGCTGCGCGGCTCGGTGGAGTCAACCGAGTTGGGACGAGAGCGGAAACTCGACGATGTCGGGGCGCTCGTACTCGAGAAGGCGCGGATCCTCTACCGCTACTGGCCGGAAACGCTCGCTTCTGAGTTGGCGTTGTACCTAAACCGAATGGCGATGACCAAACGTCAGGTACGGATCTTTGATGCCCTCGACTGAGGAGGCGGCTGCGGCAGCAACCACAATCCTCGTCGCCGAGTTCGCTGCGCTTCGGGCTGAGATCCAGGATCGGTCCCGGAACGAGCTCAACATGGTCACGTTGAACATCACAGCGTCCGCTGGTGTTTGGGGCCTCGCCCTCTCCGGACATGTAGCGACAGGCATCGTGCTTGTCTTGTGCCTGCTCTGCCCCTCGCTCGGCCGTATCTACGCCGACAACGGTATGTGGAGCCAACGAATCGGCGAGTACATCGATCAGAACCTTCGACCGATTGCCGTCGTCCTTTCTGCTGAGCCTCACCTCCTCGAATGGGAAGCTTGGTGGCGCGACCTCGAAGGTCGCGTTCCGGAGCAACCGTGGAAGGCGCTTAAGGTCGACTCAACAATCTTCGGATTCTTCACGGTCGCTCCGGCGGTCGCGTTCGCGGTGGGAACCATCTGGCTTACCCACCACCACGCGCCGTGGTGGTGGCTTGTGCTCGCGGTAACCGGCGGAATCAACGTCGTCCTGTCTGCGATAGAGACCGTGCCTCCCGTAGCGCACGACCTGACGCAGCTCTTGAGCTGAGCGAGAAGCTTCGGAATCGGTACCAAATCGGGGTACCCAAAAGGCGGTCGCGGCGTCCGTCACGACAGAAGAGGAAGCCGCAGATCCGCATGGTTGAAACCGCGGGGGTGGGATTCGAACCCACGGAGCCCGTGAAGGCTCAACGGTTTCAAGACCGTCCCGTTCGACGCCTCCGGAACCCCGCCGTCCCCGCTTTCTACAGCACGGCGGGGAGTCCCGGTGCGCATCGGCTGACTCTCCAGTCGCCGCGACCGTCGCGGAGCGGAACTTGTTCCGCGCAGCAACGAGACGCTCACCGACAGCAGAGAAGAAGGGGGCCCATGGGGGAAACATGGTTTCCCCCATGAAGCGAGCGAGCGCAGCGAGCAATGCGCGAGCGGCGGGGGTGGGATTCGAACCCACGGGACGCTTGCGCGCCCAACGGTTTTCAAGACCGTCCCGTTCGACCGCTCCGGAACCCCGCCGTCGTGTGGGACGGTATCCGGATCGCCGTGTGAATGGGCGTCAAGGTGTCGGCAGTTCGTGCCGATATCGCTGGCATGCATTGTCCCGCCTGCGGCCATCTCCTCAGCTCCCGCACTGTCGGTGACGTCACTGTCGAGGTCTGCGACGGCGGGTGCGCCGGTATCTGGTTCGACCACTTCGAGCTCCGCAAGCTCGACGAGCCGACGGAATCGGCCGGCGAGCAGTTGCTGGACGTCCGCCGCGACCCGGGTGTGAAGGTCGATCCCGCGGAGCGGTACAACTGCCCCAAGTGCACCGACGGCGTCGTCCTGATGCGGCACTTCTGGAGCGTCAAGCGCGAGGTGACGATCGACGAGTGCCCGGAGTGCGGCGGCGTCTTCCTCGATGCGGGTGAGCTCGGCCGCATCCGCCACGAGTTCCCGAGCGACGAAGCGCGGCAGGCGGCGGCCGACGCGTATTTTCACGACGTCGTCGATCCGCTGCTCGAGCGGCAGCACGAGCTCGACGAAGACGAGCTCGCCCGTGCGGAGAAGTTCTCTCACGCGCTCCGCTTCATCGCGCCGAGCTGGTACCTGCCCGGCAAGCAAGCCGGCGCCGCGTTCTAGACCGCGATGCTCCGCTCGCGATCGACGCGATCGAGCGGCGGCGCGGTCGACGGCGCCGCCGCTCGCTGACTTCGTTCGAAGCTACGCGACTCTTCCGAACCCGTCGACGTCGGTCATGTAGCGCAGACGCCGCATGACCTCGCCGCCGTTCGAGTCGTTGCCGACGCTCGTGTTGCCCTCGATCGCGTTGAAGCGGCCGCCGCCGAGGTACTCCTCGACGATCCCGATGTGGTCGGGCACGCCGCCGTCCCAGTTGTAGATGGCGATGTCGCCGGGCAGCGGCTCGGTCCGGCCCTTCCACAGTCCCGTCGCCTTCAGCCACGCCTCGGTCGTCGGGACGTACGTGCAGCCCTTCGCATAGACGCCCGCCCCTTTGAAGCCGGAGGCGATCACGTATTCGCCGCCGGTGAGGAAGCAGTAGCTGACGAAGATGTTGCACCAGGGCACACCGTCGACGCCGAACCACTTGCCGTACTTGTTCTCGTTCGAGCCGGCCGGGCTCTCCGTCGCACCGAGCTCCTGCACCGCCACGGCGAGTGCGAGCCGGCCGATGCTGCTCGGCTTGCGGACGATCGTGAGGCCACGCTCCGGTTTCGGCGCGGCTGCCAGCACCGCACGCGTCTTCGCACCCACGACTCCGTCGACCTCGAGGTGATGGTCGCGCTGGAACGCTCGCACCGCCCCTGCTGTCGCGTCACCGTATTGGCCGTCGAGCTTGCCCGGCGCATAGCCCAGCTGGTTCAGCATCTGCTGGACCTGGAGCACCGCGGGACCCGCCATCAACGGACTCGTCACGTGCAGATCCTTCGGCTGCAGTGCCGGTTGCGCAGCGGGCGCCGCCGGCTGCGGATGTGTCGCATGAACATCGGTAGCCACGAGTGGCTCCTTTCGTTCGACGCTCGGAGTATGAAGATCGCTTCCACTCATGTGGAGGGCTCCGGCGCGGGTGGATTGGGTGCGGGGACGTTTGTGGGCGGAGCCATACTTCCGGCGCCGACGGACTTCTCGGCGCTCGAGAGCATGATTTTGACGAAGCGCTCGCTGAACCCGCCGAGGAACGCAGCGACGACGAAGGTCCCGAACTCCTTGCCCGCTGTGACCTCGAGCAGGCTGCTCTTGAGCAGGAAGTACAGCGCGAGGCCGAAGATCGCCCCGACCAGCGGGCGGTAGGCGCCGAGGTAGAACAGCGCGCGGCGTCCGACTTCCGGATCGAGCTCGAACTTCGCCGGCGCGGCCATCCTCGAGAGAACGCTGACGAACGCGCCCAGCGCCCCGGCCGTGAGACACGCGAAGAACGCCTGCGTGCCGGCCTGGTGAAGATGGAGCTCGCCGAAGATCCAAAGCCCGATGCCTGCGAGTACGGCGATCGGCACCATTGCCACGAGACCCGCGAACAGGCCCGAGACATAGACCATTCGGGCAA
>Ga0265318_10002280_pt1 | contig 10314 bp, 8 predicted proteins | sample 4821metaG_FD_192431 | JGI IMG/M metagenome (GOLD analysis project Ga0265318, IMG submission 192431) | Rhizosphere microbial communities from Carex aquatilis grown in University of Washington, Seatle, WA, United States - 4-8-21 metaG | ecosystem: Host-associated > Plants > Roots > Rhizosphere >... | reverse complement strand
ATATTTCTGCGCAAATGCACCAGAAGATGTTGAATATAGTGTATCTGCAATAGAACATTCTTACAAACTCATGGCGTCTCAAATACTTTCATTTCGCTATAGCGGAGAACTTCTAAGCGGAAATATTGTGAAGGCCTGTAAAGATTTTCATCACGCAATGAATCGTTATGTTTTAGAGGAACTCACTGAATATGGAGATTTTGTTTTTTTTGCTGACGATAAGTTTAAACCGTTGAACAAACCATTTCATACTCCGGCATTTGAACGCGCTAGCGCCAATGTGCCTAATAATTTATATTTACAATCTATTGATTTTGGCGATGCCGCGAATGGAACAAATGACGCAGTAGAATTATTTAATATGGGAGACTATTATAACTTACCTCAAAAAAAAGTTCCGAAACTTTCTGCAATTGACAATTTATTTCGTGGTTTGTATATTACCCAACTGGTTCTTGAGAAAGGATTTGAAATTAATCCTTCGTGTAGTATTGGACATTCTTCCTTGCAAGGGCAGAAATTAGATGAACACTGCATTCGCCACGGAGTAAGTTCAGTAATGAAAGGTCAAGTATTTTACGAACCAAAAGTAATAATTTCTGATGAAGTGCCTCTAAAAGAAAGATAATTATCTTTTTATCAAAATCTTGTTTTCACTTCGAATTGTTTTCTTAAGACCTGGCGCAAGATTTCCCATTGCTGAATTAAGCATTTCCTTTGGCATTTTTGTCTGATTCTGGGCGAGAAATTCGAATAGCGTTGGTTTGTGATGCTTTCCAATTTCTTTTAGTGTTTTTCCCGCTGTGTTTAAAATCATTTTTGAGAGTTCGTTGAAACAGAGTTTGCAGAGTTCTAGTGCGTCGCTGAAGTCTTTATTTTTTATCAAAGGTTCTGTCGCAACGAGTGCGATTCTTTTATCCCAATCACTTCTGGATTTAATTAGTCGGTATAAATCTTCTCGCGGATAATTTGGATGCGATTGCAAATAATCGCCGATTATTTTTGGCGCAGTTTCGTCGATTAAATCCCAGCTTGTGAATGCTGCGAGATGTTTGAAATAAAAATCGTATGAAAGCTTTGCGTTGTTTGGCTTTGTTACGTCGCTTGCTTTGGCGATAAGAATTAGCGATGCAACGAGTTTTACTTCGTGCTCGTTTTTTGGCGTGTTGAGAAGTTGCGATATGTCGCTAAACGTCGCAACGTTTGCGTATTGTTGCGCAATTTTTTTGCAGATTGGTTTTGGGACGCCTAAGAAAATATCTTTACTTTCTGCGTCGTTTGATTTGTGAAATGTTGATTGTTTTTGCGCGGTTTGTGGGTTTGCGTGCACTAAGAGTTCTTTTTTAATTGCCTCAACGCAAGACAATTTAGGAACAATGGATTCTGGCTTTTGTACTTTTTCTGTCTCAAATATCTTTTTCAAATTAAACATTATGCCGCTCTCTCGTCATCTAATCCACTTCTTTCCAAGAAGTACCTTGTGACTATTTCTCTTGGTAATATAAGTGCTTGTGGTTGCAAATGCTTTCTTTTTGCGAGTTGATAAAAATGCGTTGCTGGTATTTTTTCTCTTGCTAATTCAGTAGGTGTCCAAGTTTGCCGTGTTTTTATTTTTGCAATCCACGTTCTTGTTCTTTCAAACTCAATTTCTTGTTCACAACGTATACCTTTCTCGAGCATTTTTTGCTCTTTTTTTGTTAATCTATGCTGAATTCTACCTGTTTTTGTCTTTTTTCCTAAATTTAACTCGATTCTATGTCGTCTAACAACGTTGTACTCAACATTACATTTTCGTGCGATGTCCGTTAGAGTCATATATTTGTTTTGAGTTGGCATTTTGTTTGTAATTTCAGCAATAGCATCAATTGAAATGTAATATCGCGGTTTTCCCTTCTCAATAATTTGGACAACTTTGTCAGAGATGTTAGGAATCTGTTTTAGTACGCCTGGACCCGATATTCCTGCGCGTAGAGCTGTGCGTTCTGGAGTTAGCCATTTTTTGCTTGACGCCAAGAAATCTTTTATATCTCTACCTAAAACATAATCCGTAGAAACGCCTACACCGAGTTTCTCTGCAATTTGTCGTTCGTATGATTTTCTCACGTCGAAAGACAATATTTTTTCTAAAGCTTTTTCTTTTTGTTCCAAAGTTAGTTGTGCCTGTAATCGACGTGAATTATTTTTCCATTGTTGAGGGCTAAATTCTTCCGCTTCATCGATTAATCCTGACTTTGTAAGCAACTTTTCCATTTTCGACAGCGCTTTATAATAACCGCTGCATCGTTGATTGAGTGCACCAACTAATTGAGGCAATGTTTCTTGAACACTAGTCATATCCATCGCATTTCCTTGCAAGAACCAATCATATAACGTGCAGAAATACATTTCAATAGGGAATTTAGTTTGGCGTGCAACTTCTTGTGGATCAATATTTGCAGCATTTAGAAATTTATCCCAACCGTTGAAATAACGGTATCCTTTACCTGCAAAAGATCTGTTAATTGATTGTTGGCTTCTGTATCTTAAGTCTTCACCATTCTTTTCTTTTTCTTGTAATATCGTAATAAGTTCATTTTTTACAAGTTCTATTTTGTCATCAGAAAATTTATTCGGGCTAACTCTTTTATTGTAATTGAGAATTGCTCTTGCATCTTTTTTTCGCCCTTGCTCGTTTAACTGCAACGCTAAATCTTCTCGCGCATCTTTTAGAGAGGCATAAGGTCTTTCTATTCGTTGTTCATCGCTGTAAAGTTGAAAATAAAGGTGTGGCGCTGCCTTCTGTATGGATTCGCTTCGTAGTGAAACGCCTTTTTCATAAAGAGATAAGAGGGAATGAAGGATTTCAGTTTTCGTAGTATTTATTTCCGTAGTCTCAGTCTCCATATATGTGTGGAAGCAATTTGGCTTAATAAATATAGAACAAAATTATGCTTATTTTGTAAAATTCTTGTCATTAGCTTTTTGCTTTACGTAATACGCGAGCATCTTTTTGACGTCAGGGTTTGATTCATCGGCATGCCCTGCTTTGATTAGCTTTTGCAGCTCTTCATCGTGAATCGTCAATTGTTCTTTGAAGAATGCAAGCCATTTTTTTGCAAAGATTTTTGCTAAAACAGAATCGCCATATTCTGCATTGACTTCGTGCGCAGTGCCGATTGCTTCGAGGTAGCTTGCCATGAATTGATCTCTCCAAGTAATTGCAACTTCTGCATTGTGTTGTGAGTCAGCAACTGCTTGTTCGTATTTTTTGCGGAAATCTTCTGTTTGAGTAGCGTTAGCTTCTAGACCATGAAGTCTTTGACTTAATTCTTCAAACTGTTTTCTTAAATTTGCATCGTTTGAAAGTGCGCTTTGGTCAACTTGAGGATATTGCACGACAATTCGTTCAGATGAAATGTCTTTTGCAAACCAACCTGCAGTAAATAGTCCGACGCCAAGCATAATTTTTGAGAATAATCCGCCTTTTTTTGTTTCTTGTTCTGGCATATTATTATCTTGACGCATTATAGTTAAAAATGTTTAGATATATAGAAAAATAAAATTTGGAAAATTTAAGGCAAGACTTTGTTAGTGCTTGCCATCTTTTGTTTGATTAAAGCAACAAATTCTACAGGATTTGCTATGTTAAAATATATTGTATCAACATTATTGGATAGTGCAAAGACTGAGGTTTTGCTCAGGGGTGCCTTTGTTTCTATCTTTACCATATTGTCTCCTGTTGAGCAAGCAATTTTTGTATAATTTGATCCTTTAATTTCGTTTCTAAAACTATCGCTCGTAACTACTTGTATATTTTTAATATTATTTACACAAACGCGTGCACTCGAGCTTCCTCTTATAGAATAAAACTCATTTTTATTTTTTCGTGGAAATAAATAGTTCACATTAATTGTGTCATCTAAAATAATGACGTGATGAAAGAAGTCATAGCTGAAATATATTGCGTAAATTATTACGATGCCAAAAAATAAGTAAGGTGGTAAACTAAATTTATTTTTTCCACCAAATAAGGATGCAACTCCTAAAACTAAAAAAATTAGCCAAAATGCAATAGATTGTAATATGATCGATTTATCTGCAGCTTGTCTAAAGTTTAATTTTACCATGTGCCCAACGTTGACAAAATTAAATAAGCAATTGTAAGTTTAAGGCAAGAATTTGCTTGTGTTTGCAATCTTGTCAGTCAGCAACCTTTTTCACTCACTTCGTTCGCGAAAAAGCTTGACCCAAATTGCTACATTTTCTGTCATTGTTCCCGCTTAAAAAGTTAAAAAAATATATAGTACAATTTATTGTTAAAGTTATTTAGCTATTATCCGCAATACTTTGAATGGAAAAGGAAAACGATTCAACTTTTTGCACAACGACTTTGCAAATTTCATTAAAGTTCAAGAACGTTGCGATATCTTTTCTTGGTTCAAAAGAAGTACTTCCAAAACTCTGCGAAGTTACAATGCAAGAGGTACTTCCTACAAAATGTACTTCGAACTGAGATCCAGTTGGTTTTATGTTCAGTAATGCACGGGAAGTGTATGATGTCAGTCCAGGTATATTTGCTCTCCCTACCATGAAAGGTATTCGTCCGTCTACATAAAAGAACCCTTGCTTATTATTAGCAGTATATTGAATCCTCAAAAAATATTGGATAATCATTTTTTCCATATCTGACATTTTTTTCTCTTCTTTTGAAAGAGTTCCAAACTGTTCTTGAAGCGCTAAGAATATTTTATGCAGCTCTTGCGACCTTGCATGAATATTATCGATTAAAGATACTTTTTTGGTTCGTTTAAGGATTATGAGTGCGTTTTTAAGTTCAGCCATCTGTGATTGAATGCTGGTTAGATTTGGTACATTTTCTAATTGAGCTAGAATCGCATCAATTTCATGGTCTGCTAATTGCATCCATTCTTCCGGTGTTTCTTTATGCAAAAAACTCATGAACTTCTTACATTCATATCTAATTTAAAAATTATTGTAAAAACTTAGATGTATTCGCAATTTTGTCCGGCAAATATTTGTCAATTACGAAGTTCAAACCCCATTTAGCGAGCGCTTGCTGTTCTGCACGGACTTTCATCGTGATCATCTGATTAAGCGCCTTGTCCCACTGTTTGTAATTTTGAATGAACGGGTCGTTCTTCATACCGTCTTTCGTTCGCTTTATGTCAATATCTTTTAGCGGGTGAGTTGGTAATTTGTAGTCGATAATATCTTGCGGAGTTACGCCGAGGAAAGTTGCCTGTGGAACACAGAAGTATTTGTTGATGTGCGCGGCGTTTCCTGAGCCGACTTTGAGCGTTCGATAGATGTTAAGATATCCGTATGGATCTCCGTCAGTGAAAACGTAGACTGGGAGTTTCATATCGTCTGCGAGTCGTCGGATAAATCGGCGAGTTGCTCTCGTTGGAACACCGCCCATTGAAACAAGAATGCAATTTGCTTTCTTCCAATAATTTTGTTTTGACAATCGCTGGAACATACCTGCAGTTTCTATTGCGAGGAGGAATTTTGCTTTTGTTTCGAATTTAAGATCTTCAACTTTTGATGGAATAGAGTATGCACCGCTTCCGAATTTTGTACAGTCGATTCTAAGCGTTTCGCCAGTTTCAACGTCTTTGTCGATAACAATTAAGTTACCGGCGATTTCTCCGCCTTTTTCTTCTGGAACAAAACCAATAACTTCGCGATTAATCATGAGCATCGCTTCGATGTCGTCCATAACTGTGTCGGACTCTGGCTGTTCGTTAAATTTAGCTTCGCCCCAGTTTTTAGAAATGTAATACGCTTCTCTCTTAGTTGCTTCGTCGTTTGTGACGGCAAGTTCTTTTGCAAGTGAGAGCATGTGAAGTGTTTGCGCGAAAGTTTTTACAGTTGACGCGGACAAGTGACGTTCTTTTGTTTTACCGACGAGTTCAAAGTATCCAACTTTTTCGTTGTATTTTACGTTTTGAAGCGATCTCAGTGGCATTGAGAGTTCTGGTGCCTTTTGTTTCTCAATTTTATCATAAACCATTTGCGCGACGCCAAGAATAGGAGCGAGTGATGACTTTGCTTTTGCCGCTTTTGGCTTTGCTTGCGCTTCGTCCGCTTTTTTAGTACTCATCTTCTTTCTCCTTTGTAGTGTCTTCTTCGTCGGATTTACTTTCTTTACCGATGTTTGCAAATGACTCGTCGAATTCTTCGTTCTTTTCTTCGTCAAATCCAACTTCTTCTAATTTTCCACGTTCTTCCTCGAGAATCGTGCCGAGATTTGTTTCAATTTCGGATTTTTTAGTTTTAGGAAGTTCGAGTAATTCTATAAGCGCGTCAGCAATATGTGGAACATATTTTTCGATGTATGATCTTTTTTGAAGTTCAATTCCAACACGATGTTTTTTGTTGACGTAACTTGCAAGTTTTCGTCCAATTTCTTGGAGTGCAAGTTTCATTTCTTTGATGATTTCTGGATAGTGAGCAATTGCTTCTTTGGATTCTGAAGTGAATGGAACCCAGACGGATGCAATGTGAATCAAAAGTGTACACGGACCAATTGGAATTGCGCCGCGGCTTTGTTGTAGTCCATAACTCTTCCATGCAGTATTGAGAATTGCTTTTGACGACGCACAAGCGCCTTGTTGATATTGGAGTGGAACTTTGTTTGCGTAACGAAAAATTGTGACTGGTTCCTCTGAGGGTTGATTTCCGCCATATGCAAGTGCTGCTTCGATGATAAACGGATTTCCGCGATAAACGCTTGGTGGTCTTGAGACTCCTGCGTAGAATTCTGCGTTAATTTCTTTTTTGAGTCCTTTGACAAGAAGATCTTCGCCAATCGGAGAGATACAATCTGTTGGCGGCGACATGATTTTTGTTTTCTTTATGCCGTTAACTATTGCTTCTGCTTGCTCTCTTGAAATTTCTTTTGGTTTTGTCGACGGTAAAATCGATGCATTTTCACAAATTTCTTTTGCGACTGCTGGACTTACTCGACTAAAACTATTTTGCAAGAAACTTGAAAGATTTTGCGCATCAGTGTGCGTGAGCATATTTTGGAGCGTTCCAATTTCAACGCCGTATGGGTGTGGTTGAATTTCTTTTGGAAGAACTGGTTTAACATCCGTTGCTCGCGCGAAAATAATTTGCTCGGCTTTTGGATTTGTATAGATGATTGTGACGTGTGGGTTTGTTATTGCTGTTTGTTTAAGATATTCGTCGACTGATCTTGGTCCCTTTTGATATGACGCTTCCATATCAAGTTCAATTCTTGTTCCTTGTTCTTTTGGCCAGTTGACAACTTTTTCAGAAACTATTTCTGGTTCGTTTGTTTTTGTGTTTAATCTAAGTTCGATTAAGTGTGCTTCGTGCGTCGGACCAATTTTTGATGTGATGACTGCTGGTCTTCCCGTCGTGAGTTGAGCGTACAAAACTGCTGCCGAGATACCAATACCTTGCTGGCCTCTGCTCATTCTTAGTCTGTGGAATTTTGAACCATAGAGAAGTTTTGCGAAAATTTTTGGAATTTGCTTTTTGACGATACCAGGACCATTGTCTTCAACGATGACTTTGAAGCGATCATTTCCCATGTCGACGATTTCTACAATGACTTCTGGCAATATTTCTGCTTCTTCGCAGGCGTCAAGCGCGTTATCTACTGCTTCTTTTATCGTAGTGGAAAGAGCTTTTATCTTATTATCAAAGCCAAGTAGATGTCTGTTTCTCGCGAAGAACTCTGCAACGCCAATTTCACGTTGTTTTGTTGCGAATTCGTCTGCCTTAGTTGCCATTGGAGCCGTTTTCCTGTCGGGCGTTTATAAAAGTTTTGGCGACGGAATTATTTATTTGTGCAAAAAGGTATGCTTCTTGAGGAGAAATTGGGAGGTTTGTAGAACATTTTTCTATTTTTTTGGAAAAAACAAATTTTTTTGCAAAATAAAAAAAGGGCGGGGCGTGATACGCTTTTCCGGTTAGACCGACGTAACAGGTTGCCGCCCAAGTTATCTAATTATCTATTTTTCAGAAAGCTTGGTGTGTTGCCTAAAAATAGTTTTTTTCTGTGATTTAATTATGGGTTTGATTGGGAGCGGCCGCGATCACTCGCAACAAGCAAATCGCGGCTGCCAAGGAATGAGGTTCCTTTCGCTTCTAGCAAATTTGCAGTATTTTTTGTTGATAAACGTTTGCTACAAATTGTACCTCTATTGGTAACCAATGACGAGTACTTTTATAAGTCTGGTTTTTTGTCTTAGTTGATGGTTACCAATGACGGTGCTTAAAACACAGTCTTAACTTTGGCATTGATCAGGTAATTTGTGATGACTAATGAGAATACGTGTAAGTAAACGAGAACAGAACAAAAAGAGTATTGAAACATTGCTCACTGAGATAATTGGTGCTGCTGGAGCGGCAGGCGTAACAATAACTGCAATTGAAGCAGTTGCAGGTTATGATCGTCATACTATCGTCAAATATCTTCTAGTACTTGAGCAAAGAAATATTATTTCTTGTCGACCTATTGGCAAAGCAAAAGTCTGGTCGCTTGATACGGCTCCACTTCAATCTGTATTTCGCGCACTATCACAACCAAAAAGTTTTGTCGAGCAGGTTTTGTCTGTTGTCATGACTTCTGTTCCACAAGGCTTAGTAATAGTTGATTCACAGCACCGTATTTTGTATGCGAACCAAGTCGCACAACTTATGGATAAAGATAAAAAAGCACAATCGCAATACATTTACGAATTGTTTGGACTTGAAAATCCAGTTCGCCTTTCAAAACTTGTCTCTCTTTTTGATCAAAGTGAAACAACGGCGAAGCAAACAATTCTTGCACCAAACAATAAATGGTATTCGCTTTCGATGCAGTCTTTTCTAAAAGGAAATCAGCGCGCAGTCGTAGTTTTAATTGACGACATTACTGCTCAGAAAATTGCACAACAAACAATCATCGATCAATCATCATTACTTGGCGCAGAAAGAAACGCACTAGATGCTGCAACAATAATGGCGGAAACTGACGTTCGCGGAGTAATAACTTATGTTAACGATAAGTTCTGCAAAATTTCAGGATATTCGCGCAAAGAATTAATTGGAAACACGCACTCCGTCGTGAATTCAGGTTACCACCCAAAATCATTTTGGGCCAATCTTTGGAAAACAATAGGTTCAGGTGTTGTTTGGCAAGGAGAAATAAAAAATAAACGAAAAGACGGAACATTTTATTGGGTTGACTCAGTAATTGCCCCAGTTTTTGACGCAAAAAAGAAGCCAATCAAATATCTTGCAATACGTTATGACATTACAAAATATAAAGAGCCAAGCTTATTGAAAATTAAAGCAAAAAGAAAGTAAAAAGAGCCATAAGTGATTCAATGATGGATATTTTTGGAAAGCAAAAGCTGAATATGAAAGTTCGCGAAGATTTTCCTATTTTGAATTCTCAATTAAGCTCCCAAAAGAAAAATACCACGGCTAAAAAAGAAAAACTAATTTATTTTGATAATGCTTGCGTCACTCTGCGACCACAAGTTGTAATTGACGCAATTAGCTCTTATTATACAAATTATTCTTCGTGCGCAGGGCGCAGTAATCACCGACTTTCGCGCGAATTAGACATTGCACTAATTTCTGCACGAGAAGTTGTCTCAAAATTCATAGGAGCAAAGCATTCTGACGAAATAATCTTTACAAAAAATGCAACGGAAGCTATGAATCTTGTCGCGAATGCATTTCCATTTGAAAGCGGAGATGTGGTGCTTGGTTCTGACAAGGAGCATAATTCAAATTTAGTTCCTTGGCTTAAACTTTCAAAAACAAAAGGAATCATCTACAAAGTTGTTGAATCTGGAGCAGATGGGGAATTTTCTTTAAAAAATCTAGAGAAAGAATTTGCCGCGGCGAAAAAAAACAAGCAAAAAGTTAAACTTGTCAGTATTCACCATATTAGTAATGTTGACGGCACACAAATCGACGTAGCTGCAGTTACAAAACTTGCGCACAGTTATGGCGCACTTGTTTTAGTTGACGGTTGTCAAGCCGCAGGGCATATCCCCCTCGACGTAAAAAAGCTTGGCGTCGATTTTTACGCATTTTCTGCTCACAAAATGTGCGGCCCATCAGGAATGGGCGCATTGTATGCATCGCGTGATGCACAAAATAAATTTACAGAGTTTGATCAATTTATTGTCGGCGGACAAACAGTAAAACGAACAACTCACGATTCTTATATGCCACTCGTCGGTCCTGCAAAATTTGAAGCTGGCTTGCAAGATTACGCTGGAATAATTGGATTTGCTGCGGCGTGCAAATATATATCGCATGTTGGCGTTGAAAAGATAGAAA
>Ga0265318_10002271_pt1 | contig 10338 bp, 4 predicted proteins | sample 4821metaG_FD_192431 | JGI IMG/M metagenome (GOLD analysis project Ga0265318, IMG submission 192431) | Rhizosphere microbial communities from Carex aquatilis grown in University of Washington, Seatle, WA, United States - 4-8-21 metaG | ecosystem: Host-associated > Plants > Roots > Rhizosphere >... | reverse complement strand
TCTTGAAGGAGGAAATCATGATAATAACTGCACTGGCGCTGCGTGGGTTTTTTACAATCCAACAATAGGCATTACGCCGATTTCTAATCAGGTTCCAAATAGTTTTAGCTTATCGCAAAACTATCCTAATCCTTTTAATCCGACAACAACAATTCGAATCGATGTCGCACCCCCTCTGCGCACCAATGGTGCGCATCTCCCCCTGTCAGGGGGAGACGTGACTGCGGCAGCAGGAACGGTGGGGGTGAAACTTAAAGTTTATGATATCCTTGGAAAAGAAATAATCACGCTCGTTAACCAGCAGCTTCAGCCCGGAACTTATGAAGTTACTTTTGACGGGACAAATTTACCCAGCGGAATTTATTTTTACAGGCTAGTAGCCGGGAACTTTGTAGAAACTAAGAAAATGTTGATGGTCAAATAAGAATTATTTGATCTGAAATCCCCTGCCTTCAGCAGGCAGGCGCACGGCGGGAAGTGAAATGAAAATGGGCAACTTCTGTACGACCCCGAATGGGGTCGAACGTTTGTAGATATGATTTCTATAAACATGCGACCCCGTACGGGGTCGAACCATTGATCAAAATTTCGAAAGGGCGTTCTTTCGAACGCCCCTACAGAAAAGCCCTTCCAGAAAAGACGATTAATTTTTCCTGAAGGGTAAACCCTCCGGAAGCGAGTCTTCGACAGTCAGGCATCGATACTGACTATGAACCCCAAAGTAAAAACTGATTAAGAATATTGTGTTTATTTGGTTCAAAATTATCCATAAATTTGTAATAATAAAACCTCACAGGTTTTCGAAGTATTCAATTTTTTTTGATTAATCCGGTACAATTGCACCCAATGAAAACAAAATTATTTCTACTTTTATTTCTTCCCGTTTTTTTAATTCCTAACTTACTTTTCGCGCAATATACTCAGCAGGGCCCGAAGCTTATCGGAAGCGGCGGCGCGGGTTACGGTTCACAGGGGCGTTCAGCCGCAATATCTTCGGACGGCAATACTGCTGTTATTGGCGGTTATTACGACAATAATTTCGCCGGAGCGGTTTGGGTATTTACACGCAGCGGCGGAGTGTGGACCCAGCAGGGTCCGAAACTTGCCGGCTCAGGAGCTATTGGGAACGCATACCAGGGAGTATCAGTCGCAATCTCTTCAGACGGAAACACAATCATAGTAGGCGGCTCTGCTGATAGCGCTTACAGAGGAGCGGTTTGGATATTCACCCGCAGCGGCGGAGTATGGACGCAGCAGGGACCGAAGCTTATCGGCTCAGGCATGGCAGGCATTAACGGCGCGGCGCTGGGCTGGTCAGTTGCGCTGTCTTCAGACGGCAACACTGCCATAGCCGGAGGTTACGGAGATAATAACTATGTGGGCGCCACATGGGTGTTCACGAGAAGCGGCGGAGTGTGGACACAGCAGGGCGCAAAACTTGTTGGGACAGGTGGAATTGCGACTCCTTATATACAGCAGGGCTGGTCAGTTGCGGTCTCAGGCGACGGGAATACATTAATTGAATGCGGCAGCTGGGATGATTCTATCAAAGGAGCTTTCTGGATATTCACAAGAAGCGGAAACGTATGGACGCAGCAGGGCGGAAAATTTACCGCTGCCGGGGAAGTGGGGCAGGGTGAATTCGGATTCTCAACTGCGATTTCTTCAGACGGAAATACCGCGGTTGTTGGCGGCGACGGCGACAATGGTTATACTGGCGCCATGTGGGTGTACACACGAAATGGCAGCTCCTGGACGCAACAAGGCGCAAAGCTTGTCGGCTCCGGCTATATAAGCGCTTCAACCCAGGGAACTTCTGTTGCGCTTTCATCAGATGGTAATGTTTTAATTGAAGGCGGATGCGGCGATAACAATAACGCGGGAGCGATATGGGTATTTACGCGCACCGGCGGCGCCTGGACACAGCTTGGCTCTAAGCTTTTTGGCTCGGGAACGGTTGGAAACAGCGGGCAGCAGGGAATTTCAGTTGCATCTTCTTCGGACGGTTCAACATTTATTGAAGGCGGCTATACGGATAATGTAAGCGTTGGGGCTTCATGGGTTTTTTATAATCCGACAATTGGTATTATACCTATCTCAAGTGAAATACCAAAAAGTTTCAGCTTATCGCAGAATTATCCGAATCCGTTTAATCCGACGAGCAATATTAAGTTTGATGTTCAAAAGACTTCGTTCACAGTGATGAAAGTCTATGATATAATTGGACGCGAGGTTGCAACGCTTGTTAACCAGCAGCTTCAGCCCGGGACTTATGAAGTTAGTTTTGACGGAACAAATTTGCCCAGCGGGATATACTTTTACAGGCTTGAGTCGGGAAGTTTTGTTGAAACAAAAAAAATGAGTTTGGTAAAATAGAATTTGTCAAATTTATCAAATTCATCAGATTTGAAGATTAAGGATTAAGATTGAAAACCAAGTTTCACGCCGACGCTTGCCTTCGCCGAAGCGGCAACGCGCAGGCAAGCGGGAATGACATCTCATATTGCGTTTAACAGGAATCTTATTCTGTATATATTGGGAAAACAAAACCGTTATGGTTTTCGGGGGTTTCAATTTTTGCAGTTAATTCAGATAGTTGAAAACAATGAAAACAAAATTATTTCTGCTTTTATTTCTTCCCGTTATTTTAATTCCTGATTTACTTTTCGCGCAGTTCACTCAGCAGGGGCCAAAGCTTGTGGGCACGGGCGCTGTTGGTATAGCCAACCAGGGCTTGACAGTCGCTATTTCTGCAGATGGCAATACTGCAATAGTCGGCGGCGCTTTTGATAATTCCACCGTAGGCGCAGTCTGGATCTTTACCAGAACCGCAGGTGTGTGGACACAGCAGGGGCCAAAACTTGTTGGGTCAGACGCTGCAGGGAATGCTCTCCAGGGCTATTCGGTTAGCATTTCAGCAGACGGGAACACGGCAATAGTTGGCGGCCTGTATGATAATAACTTCGCAGGAGCAGGCTGGATATTCGTCCGAAGCGCGGGTGTTTGGACGCAGCAGGGGCCAAAACTTGTAGGAACAGGCGCTGTTGGAAATTCCGAGCAAGGCTGGTCGGTTGCCATTTCTGCCGATGGGAACACCGCTATCATGAGCGGCCCCGTGGATAATAGCAATAAAGGCGCTACATGGGTATTCACCCGAACGGCGGGTGTATGGACCCAGCAGGGTACAAAACTTGTGGGTACCGGCGCGATTGGAGCTTTCGTTTTCCAGGGCTCTTCACTTGGCGTTTCAACAGACGGGAATACTGCAGTAATAGGCGGCTCCAGCGATAATGGCAATATTGGCGCCATCTGGATATTCACGCGAAGCGCCGGAGTTTGGACACAGCAGGGTTCGAAGCTCGTGGGCACAGGCGCGACAGGGAATGCCGACCAGGGTTATTCATCATCTATTTCTGCAGACGGGAACACTATAATAGAGGGCGCTTACGGAGACAACGGCAATACAGGAGCGCTCTGGGTATTCACCAGAAGCGCGGGCGTTTGGACGCAGCAAGGTACGAAACTTGTTGGTACGGGATCAGTTGGGGCAGCGTTCCAGGGCTTTTCATGTTCCATTTCTTCAGACGGGAATACCATTGTTGAGGGAGCCTATAAAGATAATACCAATGCAGGCGCTATCTGGGCATTCACCCGAACCGGCGGCGTTTGGACGCAGCTTGGTTCAAAGCTTGTAGGCACAGGCGCAATTGGAACTAGTGTGTATCAGGGACATTCCGTTTCAATTTCTTCAGAGGGTACGGTTATTGAAGGAGGTTTTTATGATAACAATCAGCTGGGTGCGGCATGGATCTTTTATGATCCAACAGTAGGCATAACGCCTGTATCAACTGACATACCAAAAAGTTTTAGCTTATCTCAAAACTATCCGAATCCATTTAATCCGACCAGCAAAATTAGATTTGCTGTTCAGACAACTTCATTAACCGCATTAATGGTTTATGATATTCTTGGGCGCGAGGTTGCAACGCTTGTTAACCAGCAGCTCCAACCCGGAACTTATGAAGTTAGTTTTGACGGAACAAATTTACCCAGCGAGATTTATTTTTACAGGCTAGTAGCCGGAAACTTTGTAGAAACAAAAAAAATGAGTTTGGTTAAATAAAAAAGGTTTTAATTCGTAGCATGACTCCAAGACCTAGTGTTGAAAAAAAATATATAAACAGCCATACAAGTTAGAATATTACATTTAATTAATTTTTTAATTTCCATAAATTACTGTTAATAAAACCGTTATTTTTAGCGTTATTCAATTATGCAGTCCAACTAATTCAATTGAAGCAATGAAAATAATCTTATCCGTCCTGTATATGATCCTCCTGATTTCTTCTTCAACATCTCAAGACAAATGGTATCAGCAATCGTCTCCTTCTGATACCAGATTAAATTCAGTATACTTCCTTAATACATATACCGGCTGGATTGTTGACTATAATGGAATGATAATGAAGACAGTTGATGGGGGCACCATATGGAAAACTCAGACAACTATGCAATATAATAATTTAGCTTCAGTATTTTTTATTAATGACAGTATTGGATGGGTTTCCGGAGGTTATTGGAGTAATAATATCAGCGGGGTGTTATATAAAACTACTGATGGCGGATTAAATTGGTTCAGTCAAATTAATTATTATGAAAGTTTTCTTATTGCTAATCTTTATTTTATTAATGAACAAACAGGGTGGGCTGTAAACTGCACAAATGATGAAGGATGGGGAGTCATGAAAACCAACGACGGAGGGAATAATTGGTCAACTTTGTATATCGGTCATTTTATTTCTTGCCTTTACATGTTAAATGAATTAACCGGATGGGCCTCCGGCTGTAACCCCGGCGCAACAGAAGGGGCTGTGTTAAAAACTACAAATGGCGGCATAAACTGGACCGACTTATTTGTTCCAATATCTGAACAGTTTAATGCGATCTATTTTGCAAATCAAAATTCCGGATGGGCGGTGGGAATTGACGGAATTATTGCTAAGACCATAGATGGCGGCAGCACCTGGTTCGAACAAAAAAGTACACATCATTCATTAAATGCCGTTCAATTTGTTAATGAAAATACTGGCTGGATAGTTGGGTTTAACGGGATATTGAAAACTACAAACGGAGGATCAGATTGGGGTTATCAAAATATTACCGACAAAATCCTCTGGTCTGTTTATTTTATTAACCAAAATACAGGATGGGCTACAGGCAATCCGGGTTTAATTTATAAAACAACCGATAGCGGCGGGCCTGAAGAAATTATCCCGGTAAATTATGGACTTAATCAAAATTATCCTAATCCGTTTAATCCAAAGACAACTATAACCTTTAGTTTACCTCTGGATTCAGATGCAAAACTTGAAATATTTGATATTTCAGGAAAGAAAGTAACAACTCTCATTAGCGGTATACTCCAGGGAGGTATTCATAATGCCATCTTTGACGGAACAAATTTGTCAAGCGGCGTTTATTTTTACAAACTTACTGCGGTAGACATAATGAAGCACTCAGGAACTTTTATTGAAACTAAAAAAATGATTTTAGTAAAATAGAATTCATCAAGTTCAAAAAATATTCGTGCCACGATTATGGGGGAGGAACTGAAGTCGTAGCACGAATTTTGTTATATTTATTATTTACTATTTGTTTTGTTAACTGTTAACCGCTAATTGTTTTTTTCTGCCTTCGTCTCCCTGCCTGCAGCAGGCAGGCGCTCAGGCTGACAAACTGTTACCGGCTGCTTCCGTTATCCTGCGAGTCATTGCCTTCATTTGTGTTGCGTTTTGTTTTATTGTTTGAATGATACTGATCGGTTGTGTTGCCGAAATTAAAGCTGACATTAAGCGAGACCTGCTGTGAATCCCATAAATGTTTGAACGTGCTCACGTATCCAACGCCGTTTGTTATCGCTTCATAATTATTTCCCCTGAATAAATCAGTAGCTTTTAGGCTTAAAGTAAGTTTATTATCAAGCAGAGTTTTACTTATGCCCAGATCAAAATCAGAGTTTGGCTGGTTGATCCCCTGCGCATTAATTCTCTTTCCGGAATATGAATAGAACGCTTCGAGATTGAATAGATCGCCGACAGTAAAACTTGCTCTTATGTTCGCCTTCCATGAGAAGCCTTCTTCAGCCGAGTAATCCGTTATTGCATCCTGGTCAAATTTAGTATCGTAAAAGCTGAGCGTTGCATTTAGGTTCATCCAGCCAAGCGAGCTTGAGTTGATGATAAGATCCATGCCGTACGCTTTAGAGCCTGCCAGATTTTTAAAAGTGGTAAGCGATATACCGCTATCTATAAGATAACTGTAGTTTGAAATTATATCTGTACTGCGCCTGTAGAACAGCAGCGGGGTTATTGTTACAGGTTTTGTAATGAACATATAGCTAAGCTCGTATGCGTTTGTATATTCCGGGTTAAGGTCAGGATTCCCAACCACATAAAACTTTGCATCGTTCCTGTGGACAAACGGATTCATTCGCCATATATTCGGCCTGGTAATACGCCGCGAAAAGCTGAACTGTACCTGGTCCGTCGCACCTATTTTTTGAGAGATATTAAGCGTTGGGAACACATCGAGATAGCTTTTTGTAAAACTGGTTGCATTTGAAAACAGATCGCCCTTTGAATTTGTCTGCTCAAGTCTGAGCCCCAGCTTATAGCTAAGTTTATCGGTAATTGCGCTTGAAAAAACTCCGTACACCGCGTTAATATATTCGCTCAGCTTAAAATGATTCGAAACTGTCGCGTCGGTTACGTATGAGCTGATATTATAATTCATCGTGTCGGACGTGTAGTTATTATCGTTTGACCTGTAGGTTCCTTTGTACCCTGTTTCAAGCTTTGTCTTGGGAGAGAACGGATGCGTGTAATCAAGCTGAGCGTTTACGTTATAATTTTTCAGCTCGGTGCTGTCGCGCTGATCAAAAGGGATATTATCCGCAGGCAGGTTGTTTGCATCATAATCATATCTTATCTGCGCAAGATTGTTTGTGTTCCGGTTGCGCGTGAATGAAAGATCCGCGTTCAGCTCCCTGCCTTTATCGCCTATCTTGCTGTTGTAATACAGGTCGGCGTTAAAGCTTTGCCAAATACCGTCCTGCACGGCATTTTCCTGGTAGAATGAGCTTAAGCTGTTAAACGCATCAAGACTGTTATTTATCGAAGTATCGGTATTGCCCCAGCGCCCTATGCTGTAATTGCTCTGAAAACCCAGAGACCTGCCCGGGGATATTTCATATTCAAGTCCGCCCTGACCGTAAACATTTTTGCTGTTCCCTGTCCCGCCGCCAAGCACGGTAAGCGCTGATACCGGCGAAGAGTAATTTGTGACACCGTTATAATTAAAAGCGAAATTATATAACCCGCTGTAAAGAGATCCAAAATAGGTAAGGTTCTTTTTCTTCATATTAATGCTGAGCCCCGACCAGCCTCTGAACTGGTCGTTATAGCTCCCGCCAAGATTAGCGTTGCCGGTAAATCCAAGCATGTCGTTTTTCTTCATCACAATATTTATTATCCCTGTCACCCCTTCGGCTTCGTACTTGGCGGGAGGATTTGTAATAATCTCAACTTTCTCTATTGCATCGGCGGGCACCTGTTTAAGGCTGGCATATCGCGACGGTTTATCATCCACAAGTATTTTTACATTCTGGCTTCCGCGCAGCGAAACGTTATCGTTTATATCAACGTCCACAAGCGGAGTTTTTTTCAGCACATCAAGCGCAGTTCCTCCTTTTGAAAGCATCGACCGGCTGACGTTGAACACTTTCTTATCGCCTTCCATGGTTAACAGCTGCTTATTGGCTTCAACGTCGATCTCCTGTGTGGTTGTTGAACCGGAACCAAGCTTCAGCGTATCAAATGTTTTTGATTTGGAATTCTCATCAAGCGCTATGTTATTCACGCTCAGCGCTGTATATCCAATGTAGCTGACTGAAAGCCTGTACGAGCCGTAAGGAATTTTATCAAGCGTGAACTCGCCTTTTTTCCCGGTTACCGTCCCCGATATAACGGCGCTATCCCCTGTTTTTGTAATTTTAACAACCGCCTCAGATAATGGCGAATTGTCTTTTTGGTCAGATACCCTGCCTGAAATCCTGCCTGTTTCCTGCGCATAAATATGCAGAGGCAAAATCAGAACAATTAGAAAAACTGTCAGATTTTTCATAACGTAATTTATTATGTTTTAAGATTTTAGCAGAGGGCAGATAATATAGTAAAAGGCAAGCGATGAGGATAATTCAATATATCACATAAAGTTGCTCCACCGGGCTGTGGGCATACCGCCTTTATAATTACTTAGATGTCGTTGAGAGCGTTATGGTTGCAGAGGACATTTCAAAAATAGAAAAATATATTTTACAAAGCAAGTTTCATTAAATTAATCAAATTTATCAGATTCATCAAATTCATCAGATTGAAGATTACAGATTGCAAGTTGCAAAGGCAAACTTGTATAAAGAACACAAAATGAATTTATGAATAGCCACGACCTTTAGGTCGTGGGATAAGATTAAAAAAAGATCGGGCTTTAGCCCATAACTTTTATCGACTAAAGCCACATATATCAAACTGACATAAATCCACTACCTGAAGGTAGTGGCAATAAAAATTCAGCGAATTTCTTTTATTGGGTTAATCCTGCACTCACTTCGGATCAAATCGAAAAATGATAGTGAGAATGATCACACAGAGTTTAATCCAAGCTTATGCATGATACTTTTCACTTTTCACTTTTCACTTTTTACTTTTTACTTTTGCCCTATTTAATATTTACTATTTGTTATTCTGCTCCTGCTGGTCGTTTTGTTCGTTCTGGTTCTGCTTGACCTTTTTCTTTTTCTGGAAATACTCTCCTGTGTTGCCAAAAGTATATGACACGCCCAGATAAAACGTACGTGTATTATAATTACTGCGGGATGTTGACTTGTATCCGATGCCGTCAATATCTGAACCCCATTGCATGGTTTTGAACGGATCATTAACGGTCAGGTTAAATGTCAGCTTGTCTTTTAAAAATGATTGCCTGATTCCGGCTGTCAATGAGCCATAAGGGACATTAGTTCCCTGCGCATTTATTTTTTTCCCCATATAGTAGTAATACATTTCAATCTGGAACCCTTTGCCAAATGAAAGAAACGCTCTTATATTCGCCTTCCATGAAAAACCTTCTTCAGCCAAATAATCTGTTATGGCTTCCCCGTCGAATTTAGTTTTATAAAAGCTCAGCGTACCATTTAAGTTAAGCCAGCCCAGCGACTGTGAATTAAGTATCAGGTCCATCCCATACGCGTTTGAGCCCTGCGCATTGCGGTATGTTGTAACGGTCACAACTGAATCAGTAATGTACGTATAATTTGAAATTATATCCCGTGAACGCCTTAAAAAAAGCATTGGCGTTACAGAAATTATTTTGGAATAAAACATCAGGCTAAGTTCATACGAATCGGTAAATTCAGGATTGAGGTCCGGGTTACCAAAATATATATACCGTTGATCAGATCTGATAACAAAAGGGTTCAGCCTGTAAACATTCGGCCTTGTAATGCGCCTGCTGTACATAAACTGGATATGGCTCATCTGTCCGAAATCCTGCGTTATGCTTATCGTCGGAAAAATGTTCAGATAATTCTTGTAAAATACGCTGCCTGTATTAACAAGCTCTCCTTTTGTATTGGTTTGCTCTAACCTTAAGCCAAGTTTGAACGTGAAATTTTTATACCCGCTTTGGAAAGTACCGTAAAGAGCATTTATATAATCAGTAAGCTTAAACCTGTTGCTTACTGAATAATTAAACACAAATACATCATTATCAAGAGTATCCGAATCATACCTGTTATCATTGAGTCTAACAAAGCCTTTATATCCCAGTTCAAATTTAGTTTTATCTTTAACCGGGTTCGTATAATCAGCCTGTACGTTCAGGTTGTAAAAATGGTTCTTCCTGTCATCAATCTGGCCGTGAGTTGGGATTGTTGGCTCTCCGAATGCATCAAAATAATCTGTCGATGAAACTGAATGTGTCGGAGTATAATTCCCCGAAAAAGTTACATCGCCCGATAGCTCCCTGCCGGTCTTATTAAGCTTACCGTTATAATAAATGCTTGCCATATAGCTCCCTGAGTTGCCGCTATAGGCTGACGATTCGTTATAAGATGAAGTAAGGTTTTGAAGCGAATCCGATAATAAAGTGGAACTTAGGTATGACCCGTCATAATTATAGCCGGTATAGCTTCCCTCTATGCCAATTGTATGGCCTTCTTTTATGTCATATTCAAGACCCGCATTTCCGGTGAAGTAAATGCTTTTGCCGGAGCTTGAACCA
>Ga0265318_10002269_pt1 | contig 10339 bp, 9 predicted proteins | sample 4821metaG_FD_192431 | JGI IMG/M metagenome (GOLD analysis project Ga0265318, IMG submission 192431) | Rhizosphere microbial communities from Carex aquatilis grown in University of Washington, Seatle, WA, United States - 4-8-21 metaG | ecosystem: Host-associated > Plants > Roots > Rhizosphere >... | reverse complement strand
GGGGTTGGTAAGTCCTTCCAGATTTAGCGCCTGCCGCCGCCGGCGTGTTCCACTTTCGGCTTGGCGATATTGACTTTTAATTCATTGCCGCCCAGTGAATAACCATTGAACTTGGCGATGGCACCATCGGCCACAGCCTGGTCGTTCACCGTGACGAAGGCAAAGCCCTTCGATTGGCCGCTGTCGCGGTCCTTGATCACCTCGACTAGCGCGATCGGTCCCGCTTGTGTGAACAATGTTTTCAGTTCATCCTCGGTGGTTGACTTGGCGAGATTTCCTACATACAACTTGACTTCCATTTTGCAACTGCTTTCTCCGGTTCGACCGGTACAAAAAAACGGCCGCCAGCCCATAACAGGGCCGGCGGCAAATACACCACACAAAACCAGTTATCCAATACCTAACTGTATAACTAGTATACCACAGTTCGTACCTATTCGTAGCCCTCTGCGTTCTCTACGGTGAAAATTGTGGTCTGTCCGCCCTCAAATTTTTGGGTCACTTTATGGTCCGGTTACCGCTCCTCTGACAGGCAGTAAATTCCAGATCGAAGCACTGCCCTGTGCCATTAGGCTTCCTCCATAAAGGAACATATGGTCTTTGATGGCCCCGTTAACAAGCGCCAGGTGGATGGTCCATACTGCGGAAGCGGTACCGAGCGCTACAAGGAACAGCCCGGTGATCAGCATAAGGTTTGCGTTGGTTGTCGTGCGTCCCGCTGCGATCCAGGTGAGAATACCGGCTGTGATCACCGCCATACTGGTCATCACCTTGATTACATTCCATAATGAAGACGCCGGTTTCAGGATTTGGATCGCTGGCAAAGACGCCGCAACCACCAGGCTGGCCGCCAGTGAATTTACCAATGCGAGCAGGATCGAGATCGTTTTCAAATTAACACCTCCTTATTCGATTTTTTATTATAGGGTTATCTTGAAACCGTTACTCGTCGCAACTCCGCCGGAATACCTACGAATACTCGGTGAAAGGCACCCTAAGCAGGGTCAGCTGATTTAATCTGCGCAATCAGCGGATTATTTTGAATTAGGTCCTAATAAACTTGATGAATCATGGAACATAGTGAACGACAAAGACTCATCGTAGCTTGACAGTAGAACATATGTTCTGTACAATAACTTCATACATTAACCTGAATTCGGGATAAGGAATTTCATACATGGAAGAGACAGCTTCTTACAGGAAAACTTAAGAAAAATCCGTGCTTATCCGTGTGATCCGCCTGCACTGTGTTCTTTCGGTGTGAAATCCGTGTACAGAGTTGGGCTTATCCCGAACTCACGTTACATTAACCGTTTTCTCGAGGAGCACAATCCCATGTCTCGTCAACCTAAAGCTACCCGTAAACCCGGTGGCCAACCCGGGAATCAAAACCGTCTCGTCCATGGCATCTATGCTAAGCAGCTCTCCAGTGAGGATAGTGAACTGCTTGAATCCATGCCGGCCGATCTTACCGAGCACGAGCTGCCCTCGCTCGTGTTCGCCTCAAAACTTGCCTTGATAAACAATTGAATTCAGCGCCGGAAGACTTTCTTACATATGAAAGAGCCATTGCCTACTACTTGCGCCTCATTGCCACCCTTGTCCAAAGGAAAGCCGCCATCAAAGCGAACAGCCCTGGTGACGCCTTTATAACGGTTATGGAAATGATCCGCCAGGTGAATGAAGAACAAGGCGTTAAATGATCTTTATTTATTGTTCCAAATGTGTATTCGAACCTCGAGGGATTATTCGAACCTCAGTCGAACCTCCTGCTTTTCAATTGTCAGTTACCCGTAATTTACGGGAAGGATGTACTATTCGAACCATTTTTTTCGCAGTTATATTTCTCTCGCCTGCATGCTCGAAAAATTTCATTTGAAGCTGGATAAGAGGTATGAATCCCGGCCTCAGTTGTTGAAAATACCCTGGAGTGGACTCATTCAGGCCGCCCGAAGGCAGCGGATTGATCTTGTCGAAATCGCTTCTATAGATTGACGCGAAGCGGCCTCACTTCCAGCAGGGCTTCGCGAATCGCCCTGTGGGTTAGCTCCGCTAAAGCTCGCCTCGGGGGATGCCGCGATTATTATTTAAAGCTGTGACGTTCATTCTTGACAACTTTTATTAGTAGGTTGTATCATGTGTATGCCCTACCCCCCTGGGGGGGGTAGGAAGCGGCGGTTGACGTCAGTCTTAATATCGAGGTAAATATGGAAAACGAGAATACTATTCGGCGCTTGAAGACTATCGAAGGCCACTTGCGAGGTGTCATCCGTATGGTGGACGAGGATGCGTACTGTATAGATATTATTCGCCAGATCCAGGCGGTTGAATCGGCCCTTAACAAAGTCAGCACGCAGATCCTTGAGAATCATTTGAATTCCTGTGTAACAACTGCTATACAGGGCAACAACCCTAAAGAGCGAGAACGCGTGCTGAAAGAGATTACCGAAGTTTTTGAAATGTCCACCAAGGTTTAAGGATTACCCCCGATGCTTGAAACTACGAACAAACCTTCCAGAACGGCTGTTTTTCTCTTTGTCCTGGCGGCATTCGCCATCGCCGCCCTGATTTTCATTGGCCAGACGATTGCCTGGTTCCTGGAACAGAATGCGCTCGCATCTGAAAGTTTTGCGGCATTAGGCAAAGCGGGCATAATCTGGTTTCTCGCTCAGGCGTTTATTCTAGCCCTCGCTTGCGGGATCGCCGTTGCAGTTTCTAAAAGTATCTTCCGCTCGGTTTATCGGACATGGTTGATTGCCAGTCTCATAACCTTACCCGCTTTAGGTCTGCGCTTCCTTGGACCCAATAACGATCAAGTAGGCGCGTTCCTGCAAATTCTTTTAGGTCTGATTGGTGGGGCGGCGGTATTAATAATACGCAAGCGTGAATTTAAGTTTGACAGGCGTTCCTTGTTTGCTCTTGCCATTGTTCCGCTTGGGATTTGGCCCTTCCTTTTATGGGGTTCATTGGGGTCAGGTACCGATATAATTTTAAACTTGCTTGCGGGTCTGGCGTTTGGTTTACTCGTTTCTAGCCTGGTTGTGACCACGGAAAGGAACAGGTTTCTCAACGGCCTTGGGCTGGGTGTACTGGTCGCTATTCTGGCTTCCTCATTTGGATACGACGGTGGCCAGTTGCTTTTGATTGTCGTCCTGCCGATGTTCGGGTTTGCTCTTGTGGATGTCGCTCCCTCTGCCGCCGCGACGACCCTTGGGTTTGGGCTGCTGGCTGCTGCGCCGTTGATTTTCATTGACCCGACCGAATTGACTATTGTGCTTGGGGATTTGCTTCCCTGGGCTATGAAGGCCTCTTTCTTGATGATGGGCCTCGGCTTGTTGATCAGCCTCTTGGTTTGCCTTGGCTCCCGGTGGTCGCACCGCCCGGCCTTCAATCCGTTGATCGCATCAATTCTCACCTGGGCTTTGGCGTTCATTGCATTCGGTTTCTTTGGCCAGCATGGCTTTTACGGCGACCGTCTCTTTGTGATTCTTAAGGACCAGGCTGACGTTTCTCAGGCGGCTCAGATCAAGGACCTCGGTCAACGCCGGACTTTTGTCTATAAGACTTTAACAGCTAAAGCCGACTCGACTCAGGCCAGTCTGCGCCGGACCTTGGATCGTTTTGGGATCCATTACACGCCTTATTATTTGGTCAATGGGATGGAAGTTAATGGGAGCGCGCTGGTGCGTTTGTATTTGCTCAGTCGGCGAGAAGTCGACCGGATAATTCCGAGCCCTCGTTTGCGGGCAATCCCGCAGCTTACCCCACCGATGAGCGGAGACCTCACTTCCGTGCTTCAGGATCCGGGTTGGAATATAACCATGATCGGTGCGGATAAGGTCTGGAAGGATTTCGGCGTGACCGGCAAAGGTATAGTTGTCGGACAGTCAGATACCGGCGTGGACGGAGCACATCCTGCCTTGAAAGATTCCTATCGTGGGCTGACGCAGGGCAATGACTATAACTGGTATGACCCATGGACCAATTCCAAGTCGCCCAACGACCAGGAGGGTCATGGCACTCATACATTGGGGATTGTCCTCGGCCAGGGCGGCATCGGCGTAGCGCCTGGCGCTCAATGGATGGCTTGTGTTAATCTCGAACGCAATCTGGGCGACACGGCGCTATATTTGAACTGCATGCAGTTCATGCTGGCTCCGTTTCCGCATAATGGCGATCCGTTCAAGGATGGCGACCCGCTGCGTGCCGCGGATGTGCTCAATAATTCATGGGGTTGTCCCACTTTGGAAGGCTGTGATGCCGAGTCCTTGCGTCCCGCGGTTGATGCCTTACACGCAGCCGGGATATTTACAGTGGTGTCGGCCGGTAACGATGGTCCGGTATGCGCTACCCTCGACAACCCGCCGGCAATTTATAACTCGGTATTTTCTGTCGGTGCAGTGGATCAAGGCGGCAACATGGCTCCTTTCAGCAGTCGGGGACCGGTGACCATAGATGGTTCGAACCGTATCAAGCCCGATATTTCAGCTCCCGGCGTTGATGTCGTCTCGTCCCTGCCCAATGGAACCTATGGCCCCGAATCTGGTACATCGATGGCTGGCCCTCACCTTGTGGGCGTGGTGGCATTGATGTGGTCTGCGAATTCGCAGTTGATTGGCGATATAGACCATACCGAACAGATTCTGGTTCAGACAGCCACACCCTATTCAGGAGCGGAACCCCCGGATGAATGTTTTACTGGTTCCAAACCAAGTAATGCCTATGGCTACGGTATTGTAAATGCCTATGACGCAGTCAAAATGGCCCTTGGTAAATGAAAAAACTTGGTAACTTCTCACAACCCCCTGAATAAAGTACCCTGGAGAAGTTACATATCTAATATAAAGGAGATATCGAAATGAATACCATTACTTACTCTGTTCCTGCCATCCATTGTATGCACTGCACTCACACCATTGAGTTGGAAGTCGGTGAGCTGGAAGGTGTGAAATCGGTCAAAGCCGAACTCGACACCAAGAATGTCACAATAGCCTTCGACGCGCCGGCGAGCGAAGACAAGATCAAAGCTTTACTAGCTGAGATCGAATATCCTGCTGCAACGTAGATTCCGACATCATTCAATAGCCTGAGTGTGCAGATACCGTAGACGGTTCTTTGGAAAAGAAAGCCCCAAAAATCTCTGTTTATCTCCGGTCACATCGTACCCGTAGGGTATCTCCGGTGGATTATCACTTGATAAACACTTTCTAATGTAGATCGGTAGATTATCGTGTCTGAGACAAAACAATTAACGTTACCTATTACTGGCATGTACTGTGCTAACTGTGTCACGACCATCGAACGCAATTTAAAGAAGGTCAATGGTGTGCAGTCGGCGGTAGTGAATCTGTCTTCCGAACGAGCCCTTGTTCAATATGACCCAGCGGCTGCGGGGTTGGGAGATTTGATCGGTCGCGTCGAACGTGCCGGATACGGCATAGCTACCGGTGAAGCCGATCTCACCATTAAGCGTCTTGCCGACGATAATGATGCACGCCGCCTCGAGAAAGCTCTTCTCAAACTCGAGGGCGTGTTGGACGCACAGGTTAACCTCACAACGGAACATGCCCGCATAAAGTATGTGCCGACCATTGTGAGTCAAGCCGAGATACGGCAGGCCGTAGCGAAGGCCGGGTTCGAAGCCTTGGAATTGGGTGGTAATGCCGAAGATGCGGAAGCTCAGGCCCGTCAGCATGAAATCGACCTCCAGCGCCGTTTGTTGATCACCGGCTTGCTCTTCACAATTCCCTTGTTCTTGTTTTCGATGATGCGCGATTTCGGGCTTCTGCCATCGTTCTTTTATATGGCGGGCACCCTGCCGGGTGCAATGGCCGAATCGAAGCCGTGGGTCAACTGGCTGATGGGAGCGCTGGCCACACCTGTGCAGTTTTACGTAGGTTGGCAGTATTACATCGGCGCATTCAAATCCCTTCGCAGCGGCTCGGCCAATATGGATGTGCTTATCGCCATGGGCTCGTCGGTCGCATATTTCTATTCGCTCTTTGTCGCGGCGGGCCTGATTGCGGGACCTGTTTATTTTGAGACGGCTGCGGTCATTATCACGTTGATCCGGCTCGGAAAATTCTTGGAAGCACGCGCGAAAGGGCGCACGTCCGATGCCATCAAGAAGTTAATGGGGCTCCGGGCCAGAACTGCACGTGTTGTTCGTGCCGGACTTGAAATGGATATATCCGTGGACGATGTACGCGTCGGTGATATTGTCCTTGTACGTCCCGGTGAAAAGATCCCGGTGGACGGTGTGGTGATCGAAGGCCGGTCGGCGTTGGATGAATCGATGTTGACCGGTGAGTCTATGCCGGTCGATAAAGGTCCAGGCGACCCGGTGATCGGCGCTACATTAAACAAACTGGGCTTGCTCAAGTTTGAGGCCACCAAGGTCGGTAAAGAAACTGCTCTGGCGCAGATCGTCAAACTTGTCGAAGATGCCCAGGGTAGCAAGGCCTCGATTCAAAAACTTGCAGACCGGGTTTCGGAAGTATTTGTTCCGGTGGTCATTGCCTTTTCCTTGATTACCTTTTTAGCCTGGTATTTCATTGTCCCGTCGGGCATGGGCGGCCACAATTTCACCGTTGCCTTGATTGATATGGTCGCCGTGCTTGTCATTGCCTGTCCCTGTGCGATGGGTCTTGCTACGCCGACTGCCGTCATGGTTGGCACCGGGAAAGGTGCTGAGTTGGGCGTGTTGTTTCGTAATAGTGAAGCCCTGGAACGCCTCGGTAAGGTTTCAGTGGTCGTTTTGGATAAAACCGGGACGATTACGAAGGGACAACCAGCGGTTACCGATATCGTAATTGCGGGATCCGGGATCGGAAATAATAAAGCATCTAGAGACGCAGTCCCAACACCTCGTATAATGGAAACTGAGTTGCTATGTTTATCGGCCTCCGTGGAGAAGGGGAGTGAGCATCCGCTTGGCGAAGCCATTTGGGCAGAAGCCACCAATCGTGGTTTGACCTTGAGTGAGATATCTGGCTTCAAGGCTGAGGCAGGTCACGGTGTTGAAGCGATAGTCGAGGGACGAAGCGTGGTTATAGGGAATCTACCAATGATGGAGTCGCGCGGCTACTCGTTGAACGGCATCGAAACCGAGATTGCACGTCTGCAATCGGAAGCCAAGACTGCTATGTTGGTTGCCGTCGATGGGAACGTTGCTGGTGTCATTGCGGTGGCAGACACTGTCAAGAGTGGATCGCAAGATGCCATTCAGGAACTGCACAACATGCGGCTGAAGGTGGCGATGATAACCGGAGATAACCGCAAGACGGCCGAAGCGATAGCAAAACAAGTGGGGATTGACCTAATCCTTGCAGAGGTCCTGCCGGAAGGGAAATCCGCAGAAGTTAAGAAGCTGCAGTCCGCGACCCCTGGGTCTCAGGTTCTAAATGTCATTGCCATGGTGGGGGATGGTATCAATGACGCGCCGGCGTTGGCTCAGGCAGATGTAGGCATCGCGATTGGCACCGGGACTGATGTCGCGATGGCTGCCGCACCCGTAACCCTGATGAGTGGTGACCTGCGCGGTGTCGCACGCGCCATTACTCTTTCGCGCAGGACGCTTGGGACCATCAAACAAAACCTTTTCTGGGCTTTCTTCTATAATGTGATTCTAATCCCCGCCGCTGCGCTTGGCTTCTTGAACCCCATGATCGCGGCCGGTGCGATGGCTTTCAGCAGCGTTTTTGTAGTCAGCAACAGCTTGCGACTGCGAAGCCTGAAAATTTAGTGAGACCACATTTGATTCCAAAGCCATCTTACTGGGCATGAAGTATTCGAAAAAATAATGAGCGCAGGGTGTACGCCCTGCGCTCATTATTTTTTCGAAATCCTGAAAGTCGAGTAAAGCGAAGATGGGCAAAGGTAGGATGCCTTAATTAAATAATTCAGCGCAACGAGGTATACTGTGAGGGGGTTTTAGCAAGCGAATAAAACATCGGAGGCATACAATGACACAGAACGGTTTCAAAGTGTACGGATATCGCTGGGTCGTCTTGCTCGCTTTCATGGCAATTATTGCGGTAAATCAGCTTTTGTGGATTACGTTCGCTGCGGTCACCACCGATGCGATGAAATTTTATGGTGTTTCAGATCTAAGTATCGGCCTTCTATCCTTGAGTTTTATGGTTGTTTTTATATTCGTTTCCTTCCCGGCTTCATGGGTGATCGATACGTATGGTCTCCGGGTAGGGATAGGCATCGGCGCAGTATTGACCGGGGTATTTGGGTTGGTACGCGGCCTGGTCGCAGCGAATTATACCTGGGTATTGGTTGCCCAGATCGCGATCGCGATCGGCCAGCCCTTCATCCTCAATGCGGTCACAACGATTGCGGCACGCTGGTTCCCGATGGACGAACGTGCAACTGCTAGCGGCATCGGTTCCCTGGCGATCTATCTAGGCATCCTCGTTGGCTTGGCGCTTACACCTTATCTGACTCTGCATTCCGGCTTTGCCGGTATGCTTATGATTTATGGCATCGCTTCTGCAGTGGCAATGATCATCTTCTTTTTATTCGCCCGCGAACGCCCGCCATCACCTCCATGCCCGCCTGACCAGGAAGCCCGCTCATTGGTGTTGGATGGTTTGAACAAAATGATCCGTCAGCGTGACTTTATTATTTTGTTGATCATTTTCTTTGTCGGACTGGGCGCTTTTAATGCGATCACCACCTGGATCGAGCAAGTCCTTTCCCCCAGAGGCTTTTCTGCCACCCAGGCTGGTGATGCCGGCGGCATTATGATCTTCGGTGGGATCCTTGGGGCAGTCATCCTTCCTTTGCTTTCTGATCGCTATCGCAAGCGCGTTCCGTTTTTGCTGATCGCTGTGCTGGGTGCAGCTCTAGGACTGGCTGGTATTACATATGTAACCGGCTATGCCATGTTGCTTGTCTTTTCATTCATTTTTGGATTTTTCCTGTTGAGTGCTGGACCGATCGGCTTCCAATATGCAGCGGAGATCACCTATCCCGCTCCGGAGGGGACCTCAAACGGCATGGTTATTTTGATGGGGCAGATTTCCGGCATCATCTTTATTCTTGGTATGGATGCCTTCAAAGCTCCAGGCACCGGCTCGATGACAATTCCGCTCCTTGTGTTGATAGGATTAATGGTAGTCTGCCTCGTCATAGGTTCGCAGTTGAAAGAGGCAGTTGCTATAAATAAATCAAGTTGAATTCGCAATTATTACAGAGTACTGCATAATTATCTTAACCGATTTTTTTGTTTTTTACTCTGTAAATGATGGAAAAAAAGTTTAGAGATTTATGCAAGAAGCAATAAAAATATGAAGCCGCACTATTTCAGCCTCGAAGAGGCAAATTCTGCCTTGGAGATTATCCGTCCCGTGATGGAAGAAATACAATCTCTGCGCAGTAACATCATGGCTCACCAGCCTGAGGTCTGGCCGGCAATTGAACGGTCGGCTGGAAATGGCGGCAATCCTGCCTTAAGCAAATTAGTAAAAGACTTTCAGCGGCTGGATGATCTTTTGCATCGCATCCTCGCCATCGGAGCGCAGGTAAAGGATATCAATACGGGATTATTGGATTTTTCTGCCTGGCGCAACGACCATGAAGTCTGTTTATGCTGGAAATACGGTGAAGGAAATATCGCATTCTGGCATGAGATCGAAGATGGTTTTGCAGGTCGTCAGAGCATAGACCGGTTTTGATCGAGCGTGATCAAAATTGAAATACCCTCCGTCACCTTGAAATCGTGGCGAAGATTTTCTTTGAGGTTTCGTACTTACTCCCAGCCTGGGGCGAAGTGTGAGTAGGTACTTGATTTCAGTGTATACTGCTTTGATTCCACGGTGAATAATGGATAAAAAAGGCGTTCTTTACGCGATCATTGCTTATTTGATGTGGGGTCTCTTTCCGCTCTACTGGAAACAGTTGGAGACTATTCCCGCCCTCCAATTGATCGGTCACCGGATTGGTTGGTCATTTATCCTGCTCTTTCTTATAATCCTTGCCACGCGGCAGTGGTCGGCCTTCCGAAAAGTTGCCTTCAACACTAAAACGATTCAAATATATCTTATTGCAGCGGTATTGATCAGCATTAACTGGTTCACTTATGTCTGGGCGGTAAACCACGGATTTGTGGTCGAGACCAGCCTCGGGTATTACATCAATCCTTTGTTCACGGTTCTGCTGGGTGTGATTTTCTTTAGGGAAAAGCTGCGTCTCATCCAATGGTTTCCCATCGGGTTGGCTGCGCTGGGTGTGCTGTATCTCACCGTTACGTATGGTTCACTTCCCTGGATTGCCCTGACTCTGGCCTTTACCTTCGGACTTTACGGTCTCATCAAAAAAATGGCGCCGC
>Ga0265318_10002264_pt1 | contig 10347 bp, 7 predicted proteins | sample 4821metaG_FD_192431 | JGI IMG/M metagenome (GOLD analysis project Ga0265318, IMG submission 192431) | Rhizosphere microbial communities from Carex aquatilis grown in University of Washington, Seatle, WA, United States - 4-8-21 metaG | ecosystem: Host-associated > Plants > Roots > Rhizosphere >... | reverse complement strand
CGAGAACGACAACCGGCGGGGGAGGGGGAGGCGGGGGAATTTCGGGGACCTGGATACTCACCTGGAACGAGCAATATGCGGGGTCCTCGCCCTCCTCGGGATGGTGTGACTACGAGGACTGGGACATGCAGTGGGGGCTGACTCAGAGCGGGAACAACGTCTCCGGAACCTATGTGATGACGGTGCACGATCTCGCTCCGGGCTATGTCTTGTGCCCGGATGTGGTGGGTACACAGTACAGCGGCTCGATAAGCGGGACGGTTTCCGGGAGTTCGTTCACGCTCATAACGGACGGGGGTACCGTGTTCTCAGGCACGGTTTCCGGCGCGACGATGACCGGACTCGGAAGCTCGTTAAGCCCCAACGCCGTCCTAGGCGAAAGTTCGACGGGAACATTCAAGACCAAATAGCGAGTGGGGTGTTTCCGCTGTTTCTTACTCGATGCATCCCGTAAGAATCCCAGTCGCCATATTCGTCGGCATGTCACTCCATGCGGCGTGCCTCGCGGGCGCCCTCCGATGGGATCAGACCAGGATCGAAGCCGTGGCGTTGCCTGAACAGACCGAAGTGGCCGTGGACTACGCCTTCCGGAATACTAGGCAAACCCCCCTAACGATAATACGAGTCGAGACAAGCTGCCCATGCACGGTCGCGACACCCTCGAAGGAAAGCTTCGGGCCTGGTGAAACCGGAACCATCCATGCAGTCTTCAGTGTCGGAAGACGCGTGGGTGTTATCGGAAAGACAATCACGGTATTCACCGACGAGAAAGATTCCCAACCGAACGTACTAACGCTTACCGTCACTATTCAGCAGTTTGCACTGGTTGAGCCACGCCTCGTCAACTGGACTCCCGGTGGAGACGATTCCGAGCGACGGATCATCTGCAAGGCCGCGTCATCGCACGACATCTCCGTTTCCGGAGTTACCTGCAGTATGCAAACCATAAAGGTCAATGTGGAAACTGTGGCTACAGGCCGTGAATACGTTATTCGTCTCCATTCACCGGCCCACCTGGCCCACGACACCGCACTGCTCGAGATCATGATCGACGTGGCAGGTGTCGGTCGGCGCGTCGTCGACGCCTATGCCAATTTCAGGTGACGTGATTTTGGATCACTCAGGTAAGCATTCAATTACGACAGTTGCTTTACCCTGCGGGAAGCGAACGCTTATGCTTTGATCCTCAAAACCACCCTAAAGTGGCCGAAGACGTTGCGGAACGAATCGAGGCGGGAGCCCAACCTGGGGAATTGCTAGATTTGCGCGACTTCGTTCAGGTGGCGCCCGAGATGCAACGATTCTACATCGCTAGCGCGGTTCGGTGCCTGAACGACCAGCGACGCCATTTCGACATCGTTTCGAGGCAGATGCTCTTCACCCCCGATTACGACACCCAGATGCGAGCCGCTTCGTTCCTGGCGTGCCTTGCAGGCAACATGCAGGGGCCTTTTTATGGCCCTATCTTCGGTCCTGTGGCAAATTCCCACCGGGACCCACGTTTCAAGAGGCCCTGGAGGCATCTGCTGCATTCCGCGACCATATCCTATTGGCACTAGAGAAGGCAGAGAAGCGGGCAACAAAAAGGGAGGCCAATTAGCCGGCCGATTGCGCTCTTAGGAAGTAGACGGCTTCTCCGGCTCCGAGACAATCCTCATCGAATAATCTATCTCTAAGGCCCATACCTATCTTTGGCTCGTGCACCCTCGCGCGCGCGATTCCCTCCCCAAAGAAGAATGTTATTCGTCGTCATCCTCATCGTCAAAGTCGCCTTCAGCGATGAGCTCCCCTAATTCGTATCTGTCCTCAGCAGTCACCTCTTTCTCCTCTCCGGTCTCTGTGTTCTCGATCGTATAAACATACCATATGGATTCTGGAAATCCCGGAATTGCACCGGTCAATTCACTCGATGCGGGTCGGTGTCTGCCAATTACTTTCCAGTCGCTCATTTTAAGTCTCCTAATCGAATGGTTGTGCGCTTTAGAACACGAGTTGTGCTTCCCCGGATAGTTCGGACACGCGTGGAGCGTTATGGTTGATGGTTAGTTGAGGTTGGATTCGTAAGCGAGCGGACTTTTGTAGCCGAGCGCGGAGTGAAGCCGGGTGCGGTTGTAGAACACGCTCCTTGATGTGCTGGCCGCCTCTCCAAACGGATTCGAATGAACATGAGGACCTCGGCCTGTGCATCGCAGAAGCTTTGAGCGATGGGTCATCGTTCACTCCGAGCCACTCCATATCCTTTCTACACCTCTTTTCTACACATCAGGCCGAATTTGGGCAAATCAGGGAATCCATGGGAAATGCCACCTATCCTGTTTCCTCTTTGAAACGAATATTCTGAAATCATAGGAAACTGTAAGCAAATATGCTCGTTGGATTTATGAGTCCTCTGCTCCACCACTGAGCTACCCTGGCGAAACTCCAAGCCGGTTGCAGTTCATTGTCTTCGCTCTTGTCGGCAGGGAAATGGTTTGCCGGCAGGACGGTGCGTTGGCAGCCGCCGAACTGGCGGGCCGTGCCGCATCACGACAATTGGCCTAGATGCCCAGTTTGCTGAGGTTCAATGCGGCGATGCCTTCCACAGGCGTTCCCTGAGCCAGCGCCGGCTTGAAGCGGAGGTCCCTCACCAACGTCTCGAGATAGGGGTCGTCGATTCTCTTGGAGCAGACGCTGTCGGAGAAGGCCCCGTCGGCCAGTCCGTCCTTTGAAACCCTGACATAGATCGTCTCGGCGTACTTTCCCGACGCGATGCGTTCTGCAGCGTCAGTCGGGAGCTCCCCCATCACGGGAACCGCCTTCATCGTGTCGCCCTTGTGGGACTCAATATAGGTCTTCCTCACATATTCGAAGGCCTGCTCGGGGGTCATCACTTCGCGCTTCTCCGCGACGTTCGTAGCGATCTCGGTGCCTCCATCGTAGAGATGGAGCTGAAAATCGACCACCTCGTAGTCTATCGGGAATCCCTCCTCGGCGAACTTAACCGTGGTCGGGTTCGCACCAATCGGATCCAGCGCCTTGGCGAAGACAAGGCTCTGGACCGTGTCGGGCTCGCTGCCCCTAGGATGAAAGCGGGTCATTGTGACAATGTAGGCATCCTTAAGCGGCTTCTCCGACGAGATGTTGAATTCCACGTTCATGGCGTCGTATCCCGCCGCCTCAGGCTGCTTCGCCTGGAAGTCCACGCTTGCGCCCACCCCGGCCGTCGCGTTCGCCAAGGCGGCTGCGCCGGAACTCTGCCCGTGGGCGCTCGCGGTTCCGCCCGACGACTGCGTGCCGCTAGCCCCCGGCGTGTTGAGCTGGCTGGGGTCGATGGCGCCCGCCTGGTTCGAGGCGGCCTCGTAGCCCGCGCTCACGCCGGCCGCCCGGCTCTGACCTCGCGTCAGCTTCACGCTGGGATCGTTGGCAAAGGTGTACGCCGGCTCCCTCTTGAAGGCCGCGATCGTCGCGGAAACGTCCGTCAGCTTCTGGACCGGCACGATCTTCAGATTGATCGGGCCCTGCTTTGCCGAAACCACGTGCTCCTGCCCGTCTATTTCGACCACCCAGGACGATCCGTTGACATCGCGGACCGGGTAGATGCTCTTGTCGAGATTGACCCATATGTTGGCGCCCGTGAAGAGCGTGTATGCCTTCTGTGGGGCCTGCGCCCCGGCGGCCGGCGGCATCAGCGCGATGCAGACGACTGCGGCGGAAACCAGGCACCTGGCGGTGATTGTCTTCATTGATTCTTGAATATTCATGAGGTTTCGCCGCCGGGATCGCACTCCCGTCGACCGTATACTACCGACTGCTGCCAAGCTGAAATGGTTCCAGCAGCTATACCCGGGAGGACGCACCGCCCGCAACAAAGGATCGCCAGAGCGCGCGAAAGGCTCCCGGTAAAAAGGCGCGCGATCTGCGCCTATTTGCCCGGCTTATTGCTCCGCACGCGCCCGGCCGGCCAACGCCTAGGTCTTGAGCCGGCTGAGGTTTAGCGAGGTGACGCCCTCGACAGGCTTGCCCTGGGCCAGCGCGGGCTTGAAACGGATGCACCTTACCACCGACGCGACGTACGGATCGTCGATCGCCCTTGTGCAGGCGGCGTCGCTGAATACCGCGTCGGCCATCCCGTCCTTTGTCACCCGCACAAAGATTGCCTCGCCGTACTTTCCCGTCGCAAGCCGGTCCTGCAGGTCGGCCGGCAGCCTGCCGATTATCGCCGGCACCGCCGGCAGGGTGTCGGTCTTGTGGGCCCCGAGGTAGGCCGTCTTCACGTAATCGAAGGCTTGGTCGCTCGTGAGCGCCTCGCGCTTTGCGGCTATGTTCGTCGCAATCTCCTCTCCGTGGTTGTAGAGGTGAATCTCGAAGCTCTTCAGCTCATAGCCCGGCGGAAACCCGGCCTGCTCGAACTTGACCGTCGCCGCCTTGGCCTCAATCGGTTCGAGCGCCTTGGCATAGACGAGGTCCCTGACCGCGCCCTCGTTCGCCCCTCTTTCGTGAAACCGCGTGATGACAACGATATACGGATCGCCAAGGGGCTTCCCGGACGAGATCTCGAATGCGACATCGAAGGCGTCGAAATCACCCGACTCGGCATTCGCATCCTTGAGGAACACGTCCGAGCCGTTGCCCGTTGCGTCCAGGTTCGCCTGCGCGGAGGCGAGCGACTGCTGCGTCCCGTCCGCCCCGGCCACCACGTGACCCTGGTTCGACGAGGTGCTGCTGGCTCCCATCTGCCCTGCGGCGATCGCGTTGTTGGCGACAGCAGTCGCCTGGTTCACCGCCGAGTGCTGGCTCGCGTCCACCGTGGCCGATTGGTTCATCCCGCGGGTCAGCTTCACGCTCGGGTCATTCGCAAAGGTGTAGGCGCGCTCCGCCTTGAGCTTCGAGATGGTCGCGGAGTTCTCCGTCAGCTTCCGCGCCGGGACGATCTTCATGTTGATCGGTCCGCTCGCGCCGGAGACAAGAACCTCCTGGCCGTTGGCGCCGACGACCCAGGATCCCCCGTTCACATCGCGCACCGGATGGAGCTCGGTGCCCTGCCCCACCGATATGTTCGCGCCAAGGAAGAGAGTGTACGGCCTCGAGTCATCCTGCGGATCGGCGCCCGCCGAAAACGCCGCGCCGGCCAGAAACAGGGCGGGTAGAAGGAGGCGCACGGCGACTGATTTCGTGCAGGAGTGAAGTCGAGGGGATGTTATCATGCGTGGCTGCCTGGCGGCAGCCGGCGACAACCATAAGGGGTACAACACCGTTCGGCAACGGTTCCCTTCATTTCGCGGGCAAGACCCACCTCGGCGTCCTTTCGATGAAGAGGACGCCTGCGAGGCGTCCGCCCGCGAATCCCGGGCCGGCCCCGGTCCAGCCCCGTAGGCTAGATCCTAAGCCTGCTGAGATTCAGCGACGCGACGCCGTCCACCGGCGAGCCCTGCGCAAGCGCGGGCTTGAAGCGGATGGCCCTCACTATCGACTCGAGATAGGGATCCTCGATCCTCCTTGAGCACGCCGGGTCGGCGAAGGCCTCGTCGGCCCGGCCGTCCCTCGAGACCCTTACGTAGATCGTCTCTCCGTACTTTCCATCCGCAACCCGCTTGCGGAGGTCGCCGGGCAGTTTGCCCAGGAGCGGCGTCGCGGGCAGAGTCTCGTTCTTGTGGGCCCCGAGGTATTTCGCCTTGGCGAAGTCAAAGGCCTCGTCGCCCGTGAGTGCCACGCGATTCGGCGCGACATTGGTGGCCACCTCATACCCCCTGTCGTACAGGTGAATCTCGAGGCCCAGCAGCTCGTAGCCTGGCGGAAATCCGGCCTGCTCGAACGCGACCCTCTGCGCCTGCGAACTGACCGGGTCGAGCGCCTTTGCATAGACCAGGTTCCGGAAGGAGCCCGAGCCCGCCCCCCTCTCATGAAAACGCGTGATCGCCACGACATAGGGCTCTTCAATCCGCCTTTCAGCCGAGACGTCGAACGAGACTTTGAGGGCGTCGAACGATTCTGATTCGCCGCCAGTCTGCCTGAAGAACAGGTCCGACCCCACGCTGTTGCTGGCCGTGTCCAGGCTCAGCTGTGCGTTGGAGAGCGCCTTCGCCACCGGATCGTCGACCCCCGCGGGCGTCGAGCCGCCCGGCTTGGCCCCGTTGACGCCCATCTGCGACGCCGCGATCGTGCCATTGCTCACGGCGATCGCCTGGTTCACCGCGACATGGTAGCCCACGTTCAATGTCGCGGACTCGCTCAGCGAGCGGGTGAGCCTGACGCTGGGGTCGTTCTGGAACGTGTAGGCCGGGTCGCTGGTGAGGTTTGATATGGTGGCGGAGACATCCGTGAGCTTGAGGGACGGCGTGACCTTCATGCTGAGCGGGCCGCTGGCCGCGGAGACGATGACCTGCTGGCCGTTCACCCCGATGATCCATGATCCTCCGGAGACGTCGCGCACGGGATGGAGCTCGCCGTTCTGGCCGACCGCTATGTCGGCGCCGGTGAAGAGCGTGTACGTCTTCGCGGCATCCTGCGCGTGGGCGGACGCCGAGAGGAATGCGGTACCCGCGACCAGGGCGGGAAACAGGAGTCCCGCGGCAATGGCCTTTGCGGGAGGATGGGTTCTGAGGGTTGTTTTCATGGGGCCACCTATCGGTCGTTGACGACCAGTATATCTGATTAACACCGGCGGGCAACGAATCACTTCATTTTGTGCGCGGGGCGCCCTCGTGGCGCCCGCCGCGCCATCGATTGGCCGCCAAGGAGTGACGAAGGCGCCGCACAAGCGGCCCCTGGCCCTCGCCATTGCCCCGCACCCGGCGCCTGGCCCTACTTCTTCGGTGCGCCGGTCTCCGGATACGGAAACGCCGGCAGGACGTCAGCCTGCGGCGTGACCTGGCCGATGTTGGGCGACACGTCCGCGTCGGCGCGGCCGATCGCCCAGTTGATGCCGCCCAGGAGGACCGACTGGAACAGCGCGCTTGTCCATACGTCGTCGCGGTGGCCCATGTTGGTGTAGAAGACGCGGCCCTTGCCGTGCATCCTGGCCCATGTCGATGGATAGCTGGGGCGGGCGTACATGGGGCCGGTCATTCCGGGTGTGCCCTGGACCAGCACGACGTGCATGTCCTTGGCGAAGTTCTTCATCGTGTACCACTCCTCGATGAGGTCGTTGTAGGCCGGCACGGCCGCGGCCCCGGGGAACTTGGCGTCGGCAACGGCAAGGCGCGAGGGCTGCTGGCTGCCGTGGATGATGAACTCCGCGCCTATCATCTTGATGTAGGGGTCGGCATTGTCGCCGTCTCCCGTGTACCGCGCGCCGGCGATCTCCTTGCCGCCGGGCGAGTGGAAGGTGTCGGTCGCGCTGTGGGTGCCGATGAACCCCTTCCCGTCGGCGATGGCCTGCAGGAACGCCGCCTTGCCCTGCGGGCTCATGGCCGGGTTCCCGTCGGTTCCGACCTCCGTCAGGTCGCCCGTCGTGTAGAAGAAGAATGCGTCGAATTGGGCGAGATACGCCGGGGCGAACAGGCTGCCGTCCTTTGAAAACGTGAACTCGATGTTGTTCCTTGCCCCGATGTCCCTGAGGACCTGGAAGGCGAGCCCGGGGACGGCGCTTCCGGGGAATGCCTTGAAGGGTTTGGACGGGTCCCTGATGACGGAGTGCTCGTAGCCCGAGGACTTCGTGAACACGAGGATGCGCTTCGTGGGAAGGGAGGCGGGGCCGCCGCCGGAGTCGGAAGCCGCGAGGAGCGAACCCGAGGCCATCAACGCGAGGACGAGGGAGACAAGCTGAGGTTTCATGGGTAGTGTGAAACCTTGCCCTTGCCGGGAAAAGGTCAACAGCGCCCGGGGCACCCCAGCGGACCCAGAAGACGGCCTAACGATCCCTTTAGTTCGCGATTTCCGGCAGCGACCAGAGGAGGTCGACCTGCAGTGTCCCGGCGAATTGCGGGTCGTTGAGGTCCGTGTAGCGCGCGCCCGAGTACCTCGGCGCGGTCGCTAGGTTGTTCGGGTTGTAGTTGGCGCGGATGTGGCAGCTCATGCAGTTGCAGGTCACCCCGACGTTGTTCGCCGCCGGCTGGCCGTTGGGGTCGTCGCCGGGCAGCGAGTCAGGAAGGTTTCCCGTGTTGAAGCGCGCCTCAAGGTACGGATTGTAGACATAGATCGCCGTGCCGGCGTTCTGGCCCCCCACGTTGGGCTGGCCGGGGGTCGTCATGTCGTAGGCGAGCGACATCGCATAGTTGCGGGCGGCGCCCGTCAGCTGGTCGGGACGCAGGGCCGCGATGGCCTGCGAGCTCGGAAGCTGGGGGTCGCCCGGCGTCGGGGTCCACCAGAAAGTCTGCCATGTCCAGCGCGCGATCTCGCGGCCCGCCACGTGCATGGCGACCAGGACGGCGTAGTCCCCGGCCTTCACGTCCGAGCCGGGCTGGAACTGGTTGAACTGGGCGGCCTCGAGCGGGGAGATGCGGTGGTTGATCATGCTCGACACCGGGTAGGTCGTCTGGTCCGTGCGCGAGCCGCCGTCGGTCGAGGCCTCCGTGTCGATCTGGCCGCTGCCGCTTCCCCCGCCCCTCACGTCGATCCATACGACCCCGGGCCACATGTAGGGGGCCCAGGCCTGCGGGGTCGCCGGGGGGCCCGACCAGACGTTCAGGCGGTAGTACCGGCCGTTCACCAGCGTCTTCGCGGTGATGATCTGGAACGCCGACTTGAGCGTCAGCGCCGTGGCCGGGAAGACGGGTATCTGCTGCGCGCCGCCCATCATGAGCTGGTTCAGGACGGACGTGCTCAGGAGCTTCTGCTTCATGACATGGTCGGCCGCAGTCGGATCGAACTTGACGTACCCGAATACGGTCTCGGATCCACCGGTCTGGGCCAGCAGCTCCCTGTCGCGGGGCTCGAGGCCGTGCTCGAACTGGACGAAGTTGCGCATCGGGGCACGGCGCCGGGGAGCGGCGGCAATCGCGTTGGCAGAGGCGAGGCCCGCCGCCTTCGGCTGCCCGTCGATCTCCTGCGGTGTGTACCACGTCTCAAACACGCGCAGCCGCTCCCCCACGTCGACCTGGGAGGTCTCCATGGTCAGGGCCGTCCAGAGTCCCCAGCCATGGAGGTTTATATTCCTGAACGCATCCGCCGAGTCCGCAGCGCTCGAGTTGAGCTGCCTCACCCACGTGACCACGGTGGCCTCGCTCTCGGGGAAATGGAACCCTGGAACCTGGGGGTCGGGCAGCGGGACCGCCGTGACCGCGCCGGCCCCGGCCGGCAGCGCGCACAACAGGCCCAAAACCCAGGACGGTGTCTTCCTAGGGAACATCATAGACCTCCACAAGTGCGACGCCCGTGTCGCCGCTGGCGCCCGAGACCTGCGCCGTGTAGGGCCCAGGGGGCAATGTGACGAGGATCGCCGAGTCGTGGCTTGAGGCGCTGGGCCACGCGAATGCCCCCACCGCCGCGGCGGCGTTGGCGACGGCCGTGTCTCCGCCCCACCCGCTGTTGCTGTCCAGCAGGGTCGACCCGGAATAGAGCGAGAGCTGCGGATCCGCAAGCGTGCCGGGCACGCCGAAGGGAATGAGCGCCGGGCCCGAGCCGCGTATGAGGACGGTCCTGGCCGTCGAGCCCCCGATCACGAAGCCCGCAATCAGAATGTTGGCCCCGGTTCCGACCTGGACCCGCGCCGAGATGTTTATGAGGCGCGTGGAGGCCGACGTGAAGGCTCCCGGGGGGGTCGCGTCGTAGACCTCGGCGAGCGCGATCCCGGTGTCGCCACTCGTGGTCAAGGCAAGATTGGACGTGGCCGCTTCCCCGGAGATGTTGGCTGTGTAGGGTCCAGGCGCCAGAGCCTCAAGGAGCGCCGAATCGTGGCTCAAGGGGCTGGCCCATGCAAACGCGCCCACGGATGCGGCCGAGCTCGCGATCTGGGAACTGCCGCCCCATCCGGTGTTCGTCGCGAGCAGGATGTCTCCCGATGCCGTGCTATGGAGCTGCAGCTCGGGGTCAGGAAGCGTGCCCGTCACGCCAAAGGGGACCAGCGCCGGACCCGAGCCGCGGATCAGGAGCGACTCCGAGCCCACAGTGCCCTGCCCGCCGACTACGAAGCCGGCGATCAGGATGTTGCCTCCCGTACCGACCGGCGCCCGGCACGATATGTTGATCAGGCGGCCGATGTCGGTCGTGCTCGTCAGCGTAATCACTGCCGGGAGGCTTGTCGAAGATCCCCCGGAAGTGGTCGCAACGCACGTGTAGGTCCCGACGGTCGCGGGCGTGATGTGGAGCAGGTACGTTGAGCTGGTCGCCCCGGCCACGGGCGACCCGTCCAGCAACCACTGGTACGTGGTTGGGCCGTCCGCCACGGCGCGCGCGGCCATGCTTCCGCCCTTTATGGATGCGGATGTCGCT
>Ga0265318_10002253_pt1 | contig 10403 bp, 2 predicted proteins | sample 4821metaG_FD_192431 | JGI IMG/M metagenome (GOLD analysis project Ga0265318, IMG submission 192431) | Rhizosphere microbial communities from Carex aquatilis grown in University of Washington, Seatle, WA, United States - 4-8-21 metaG | ecosystem: Host-associated > Plants > Roots > Rhizosphere >... | reverse complement strand
ATGTTGTTGGAGCTGCCGGAGCCGCTGGTCGTGTAGTTGAGGTTGCCTGTCGTGTCATTGAACGCAAAGTTGCCGTGATTAGCCGAGGTGATGCCGGCCGCAGCGATGGAAAGGTTGCCCGTGCCGACAAGCACGCCGCCTGTGACCGAGAGGCCGAAGGAAGCGCTGGGCTGCGACACGCCGCTATTGATGGCTACCTTGCCCTGGAGCAAGGAGATGCCGGTGGTAGTTGCTGCACCCGAGACGGTGAGGCCGCCGGTTTGCGTGCCATTGCCTATCGTCGAGCTCGCGTACACGCCTATGCCAAGGTTGGTAGAGGTCGGAGAAAGCGCGCCGTTTTGGATGCTCCAGTCCTTGAAGGTTGAAGCGAATGTCAGAAGCGAGGAGGACGAGACTTTATTATTGAAGGTATTGAAATCGGTCTGCGACAAGTAGCCGTCCTGTGAGAGGCCCGATTGCGCGATCGAGAAGACTCCCGTTGCCGCGCTGTAGGAAAGCGGGCCGGTTGCCGAGATCGAGGTTGAGCCGAGGAGCCCCAGCGACGAGGTCGCGAGCAAATTGTAGCCGTTGCTTGAGTTCCCCACCAGGATGTTGCCGTATGACGGAGTAGAAGTAAGGCCCGTACCTCCGTATTTGACCCCGAGCGAGGTCGTCGCCACCACCGAACCCTGCGCATTGGTGGTGAGGAGCGCCGACGGCACGTTGCCGATCGCGAAGCTCGTGGTCGTGGCGTTGGTGGTGGTGCCGTTGCGCGCGATAAAGTCGGTCAGCGTCGTCGTGCCCAAGACCCCGAGCGCTCCGCGGGTGAAGATGCCGGAGTTGCCGACGTTGAGCCCGCCGCCGAAGTAGGACTCGCCGCCGACATTGAGGTTGTCGGTGACATTGAGCGCGTTCGTCTCGAGGCTGCCGATGTTGGCGGCCGGAAGCGTGGCGCCGTTGATGTCGATTATCTTGACCGTGCCGTTGCCCGCCGCGACGTAGGCGTATTTGCCGGAGACGAACACGCCGCGCGGGCTGCCGCCGGTTGAGAGCGTGCCCACCGTGGTGATGTTGGCCGGGTTATGGATGTTGAGCACCTGCATGCTGCCGCCGAGCGACACCGCGTAGGCGTAGTCGCCCGCAACCGAGACGCTGTAGAAGCCGGTTCCGGTCTTAGAGCCCGCGAGCGATATCGACGCCGGGTTGCTGATGTCGAGCACGTAGAGGCCGTTGCTGAAGTCGGCGACGTACGCATACTTGCCGGAGATGTAGATGCTTTGCGGAGCGCTGAGGCCGGTGTAGGTGGAGACGGGGACCGGCTTGGCGGGGTTCGTAATGTCGGCCACATAGATCGAGCCATCGGTAGTGTCGCCGGCAAACACATATTTGCCCGAGACCGCAACCGCGGACGGCGTGCCCGAGGTCGGGAAGGTGGAGAAGTTCCCTACTACCGCAGGCGCCGCCGGGTTGCTGATGTCGACGATGTTAACAAGCGGCGAGTTCGAGTTCGGTACAATAATATATTTGCCCGATATCGCGAGCGCGAGCGGATGCCCGACCACACCGGTGCCGAGCGAGCCAACGAGCGTTATGGCTCCGGGGTTGCTGACGTCAAGGATAACCAGGCCGGCCGACGAGTCGCCGACGAAGGCGTACTTGCCCGAGACGACGACGCTGTGCACCGCAGTGAGCCCGCTGTTATAGCTGCCTACCAGCGTAGGGTTGCTCGGGTTGGTCACGTCGAGGATCTTGAGGCCGCCGGTATGGTCGGCGATGTAGGCGTAGCGGCCCGAGACATACGAGGCGTACGTGGTGCCGCCGACCGTTGTCGAGGTCGCTATCGTCGGGGTGCTCGACGCTACCTGGAGGATGTTCCCGCCCGAGACGGTCAGGTTTTGCGAAGGAGAGCTGGTGCCCACGCCCACGTTGCCGCCGAAGTACGCGACGCCTGAGTTGTAGAAGCCGGTCGTCGTGGCGTTGTCGATGGTGGCGCCGCCGACGACCTCGAGTTTGGAGAGAGTCGAGGTCGAGGTAAAGCCGATGAGCACCTGATCAGACGCTGTCGTCACGCGCACGCCCGAGCCGTTGAAGTTGGTCCAGTTGACGTCCGAGCCCGAGGCGCCGGAGTCCGTGCCGCAGACAAACTGCCCTGTCGCGGCGTTCCACAGCAATTTGTCGGCCACACCGGAGCAGGTGCTGAGGCCAGCGCCAGTTATCTTGCCGTTTATGTAGAGGTTGCTGGTGGTCGCGGTGCCCGTCGTGATGACGTCGCCGGGGAACGTATAGACGCTCGAGGAATTGCCGCCGAAGGTCCCCGCTTGTGTGGTGATGACGCCCGAGGAGCCTGTGTAGGAGATGACCGATGCGCCCGAGAGGCTCGACGAGGAGACTTTGTTCTCAAGCGTCGTGAAGTCCGCGGAGGTAAGGAAGCCCGGCTGGCCCGCGCTCGCCTTCTGGCCGTTTGCGTAGTCGATCGAGATCAGGCCCGAGCCGCTGTCGTTGAAGTCATTTGAGGTAAACGTCGCGGCGCCGAGCGTCGAGTTGTCGGCCTTGGCGTTTTGGATCGAGAACGTGCCGGTGCCGCTGTTGTACAAAAGCGGCGAGGTCGCAAACAGTGAGCCGAGGCTCGAGATGCCGAGGGATGAGGTGGCGACCAACAGGTAGCTGCCGTTAGCCTGGCCGAGGAGCACCTGGCCGTAGCCCGGGTTAGTCGAGGTGCCCGTGCCGCCGAACACCGGCGAGAGCGTCGAGGTTGCCGACACCGTGCCGTTGATTGCCTGCAGCGGGCCGTTGAGCGAGCCGATGCCGACCGAACCGCTGAATACGCTGCTGCCGTTGAAGGTATTGGTGTTGGTGAAGGTGTTCGCCGAATATGTTTTCGGGATGGTCGTCGAGGAATCTGCGAAGTAGATCGCAGAGGTCGTGGAGAACCCAAGCCCCGCCGACGCCCAGAAGTTGTTCGAGCTTGTCGAGAACGCGAGACCGAGCGACGAGAAGTAGAGCGCCGATGTGGTCGAGAAGCCAACGATCGACTGCTGCGAGAGGAAGTAGCTGGCCGAGGTGGTCGAGAAGAAGTACCCCTTATCAAAGAGACCGAGCGTTGTGGTCGAGAGGCGGCTGTTGAACGAGTTCCAGTCGCCTTGGCTCAAGTAGCCGTCGCTCGCGGCGCCCGACTGCGCGATAGTAAACGCGCCGGTTGACGGATTGTACGAGAGCGGCCCGCTTGCCGAAAGCGACGAGCTTGAGATTTTGTTATTGAATGTGTTGAAGTCGGTCGAGGAAAGGTAGCCGCTAGACCCCGTGCCCGATTGCGAGATCGAGAATACTCCGGTACCAACATTGTACGAGAGCGGGCCGGTCGCGGAGATCGAGGTGGAGCCGAGCAGCCCAAGCGACGAAGTGCCGGTGAGCGTGTAGCTGCCCGACGAGTTCCCCACCAGGATGTTTCCATACGAAGGCGCTGAGGTGAGCCCCGTACCACCGTAGAGCACGCCTATCGATGAGGTCGCGGAAACGACGCCGCCGTTTGCTTGGAGCGGGCCGTTGAGAGAGCCGAGCGTTAGGGCATTGGAAGTGACGCCGCCTTGGAATGTCTGCGCGCCCGTGAAGGTATTGGCCGAGTAAGTCTTGGGGATCGTGGTCGAGGAGTTTGCGAAGTAGATCGCCGAGGTGGTCGAGAATCCGAGACCGACAGAAGAGAAATAATTTGCCGATGTTGTGGAGAAGAAGTCGTTCTGCGTCTTCCAATAATTGGCCGAGGTCGTGGAGAAGAAGTATCCCTTGTCGAAGAGGCCCAGCGTCGTGGTGGAGAGGCGCGAGTTAAAGCTGCCGTAGTCCGCGCTCGAAAGATAACCGTCCTGTGAGTTGTTCGCCTGCGAGATCGAGAATTGCCCGTTGTTGCTGTTGTACGCAAGGGGCGCAACGGCCGAGATCGAGGTCGAGCCGAGGAGTCCGAGGGTATTGGTAGCGATGGTGCCGACGGTGCCGCCGTTGGCATAGAGGACTCCGGTGAGCGAGCCGACGGTCAGGCCGCCGTTGGCGATTGTCGGGCCGTTGAAGGTGTTGGTATTTGTGAAGGTGTTGTTTGAATATGTTTTTGCGATGGTGGTGGAAGAGTCGGCAAAGTAAATCGCCGAGGTGGTCGAGAATGCTGGATTCTGCGAAAGGAAGTACGCCGCAGAGGTAGTCGAGAAGAAGAATCCCTTATCGATGAGCGCCAAGCTCGATGTCGAGAGGCGCGAGTTGAGCGAGTTCCAGTCGGTCGAGGAAAGGTAGCCGTCGCTTCCGGCCCCCGCCTGCGAGATCGAGAATTGCCCTGTGCCGATGTTGTAGGAGAGCGGCGCTGCGGCCGAGATCGAGGTCGAGCCGAGGAGTCCGAGTGACGATGTCGCGACCCAGATCGGTGCGCCGGTCGTGCGCGAGGTCTCCAGTATCGTGCCGCCTGTCGAGGATGCCACGCGCGCGAACGCGGTCGGCGAGCTCGCGTAGATGATATCGCCCGGCGTGTAGGAGGTCAGCCCTGTGCCGCCGAAGGCCGGCGATATCGCGGTGCCGTGCCACACACCCGCGATGACGGTGCCGAAGGTCGACGAGCCCGAGACGCTGAGCGTGTTTGCGGTCACTCCCGGCACCGTAAGCGTCGAGCCGTCAAAGGTAAAGTTGTTTGACGCAGTGACTGCATCCGCAGTGGCGTTGGTGTAGTAGACCTGGTTGGCGATATAGGTGCCCGGCACATCGGTGAGCCCGAGGAATGTTGACGAGCCGCCCCCGCCGCCCGTGCCGCAGTCGCTTCCCGTGCCGGATACTTTGCCGCTGGAGTCCACGTGGAGGCACTGTATCGAGCCCGTGATATTGCCGAGCGTGAGCGCGCCGTTTGAGGCAAAGCTCGAGGTCGCCGTCTTGCCGAAGTACGCGAGGCCGGCGGAGATCTGCGTCGATGAGGCGCCGCCGTTAAATTGCGTGAGGGTCGTCGTCGCATTGCCGGCGGCCTGGAACGGGTACGCCGAGGCGATGGTGGAAGAGAGCGATGAGCTTGAGACTTTGTTGTTGAAGGTATTGAAATCAGTCTGCGACAAGTAGCCGTCCTGCGAGAGGCCCGCTTGTGCGATCGAAAAGACGCCGGTCGAGGGGTTGTACGAAAGCGGCCCGGTTGCCGAGAGCGAGGTTGAGGCAAGGAGACCGAGGCTCGAGGTCGAAGTGACGCCAACCAAACCGTTCGTCGCCGAAAGGATTCCGTTGAGGGTGCCGAGTGTGAGGCTGCCAGTGATGCGCGAGTTGCCGCCGACGTACTCGTTGCCATTGACCTCGAGCTTGTTCGTCGGCGATGTCGTGCCGACGCCGAGGTTGCCGGCGGTGACGTACGTGTTGCCGCTGCCGTTCGGCGTGATCGAGATGCCGCCGTTGAGGTTGGAAGCGCTGATCGAGTTGCCGGCGACCGTGATGTTGCCCGCCGCCACGCCGCTGGGTATCGAGAGGGCGGAGAGATCCGAGGTGGTGATGCTTTTGCCGCCGGTGACATTGACGTTGTTCTTGATAAGCACCTGGCCGGTACCGGAAGGATTGAGTTCGAGATTTGCGGTGCCGGTCGTTTGGAGCACAAGGTTTTGGTTAACGCTCGAGGAGACGACGACGTTGTTCGAGCCGTCTGTATGGAGGACTTCCTGGCCGTTCACGTAGAGCGAGTCGGGGCCGAGGTAGAGCGTGTTGAAGGTAAGCCCCGGAGCGCCCAAGTTGTAGGTGTTAGTGACAGACGGCACGATGCTGCCGCTGACGCCGATGTTCCCGGCGAATGTTGAGGTACCGAGGCCCAGGACCGCGAGCGTGCCCGTGGTCGTGGCGCCGCCGTTTATCGTGAGGCCGCTTGTCTGCGTGCCGCCGCCGATCGTTGATGACGCGAGCGCGTAAAGCCCGGCGTTAAAGCCGATCAGCGTCGAGGTCGCGTTGGATGCCGAGAGGCCGAACGTGCTCGGCGTGAACGGGAACGCCGATGTCGAGGCGAGCAGCGCCAGGAGCGAGCTCGAGGAAACTTTGTTGTTGAAGGTGTTGAAGTCGGTCGAGGAAAGGTAGCCGTCGGTCGTCGTGCTCGATTGTCCGATCGAAAATACGCCGGTCGAGCTGTTGTACGAAAGCGGCGCGGTTGCGGAAAATGCGGTGAGCCCCGCGAACCCGAGGCTCGAGGTGGAGACCAGGCTGTAGGTGCCCGTGCCGTTGCCGAGCAAGAGCTGCCCGTAGGTCGGAGATGTAGAGGTGCCGGTGCCGCCGTTGCCGACGCCGAGCAAGCCGCCGAGAGTGAGCACGCCCGACGTGGTGATAGGGCCGCCCGTGAAGGTGAGCCCGGTCGTGCCGCCGCTTGCATTAACCGAGGTTACCGATCCGCCGCCGCTGCCGCCGAGGCCGAGCGTCGAGGTCGCAGCGTTGATCCATATCGTGCCGTTCCAGACAAGCACGTCGCCCTGCGCGCTGCCGCCGATATGCGGGATGGTCGTGGAGGAGTTTATAAAATAATTCGCCGAGGTGGTGGAGAATGCGCTCCCCTGGTTTTGCGCGAGGAAGTAAGAGGCCGATGAGGTGGAGAAGAAATTATTCTGCGTTTTCCAGTAATCGGCCGAGGTGGTGGAGAAGCCTGTCACGTTTTGCTGGGAGAGGAAATAGCTCGCCGAGGTGGTGGAGAACGCAAGGCCGAGCGACGAGAAGTACGAGGCCGAGGTGGTGGAGAAGAAGTTGTTCTGCGTCTTCCAGTAGTCCGCGGACGTGGTCGAGAAGCCGCTACCGCCCGTGCCCGCGATGCCGAGGCTTGAGGTGGCGACAAGATCGTAGCCGCCGTTTGCATTGCCCACGAGCACCTGGCCGTAGCCGGGCGCGGTCGAGGTGCCGGTGCCGCCGCTGGAGGTCGCAAGCACGCCCGAGAGCGTCAGCACGCCCGAGGTAGTGATGGCGCCGCCCGTGAAGGCGAGGCCGGTCGTGCCGCCGCTGGCATCGACCGAAGTCACGCTGCCGAAGCCCGCGCCGATGCCGATGCAGGTGCCGTTTATCGAGAAGCAGCCGCCCGTGAGGTCGATGCCGCCCGCAAAACTTGAAGTGGCATTCGAGGTGTTGTTGAGAGCGCCGGAAAGCGTGCCACCGGAGAGCGCGAGATATCCGTCGATGGTCGAGCCCGTGATTGTGGCACCCGAGATTGAAACGCCATTGAGATTATCGATGCGCTGCGTGAGCGCAATGTTGTTGACAGGGCCGCCCGACGAGTAGGGTCCCTGTTGCGTATTGAGGTTCGAGTAAATCTGACTCGTGATCGAATTCTGGAGTTCATTGAGTTTCGTGGTGAGCTCTTCCTCCGAAACTCCGGAGACGGTCTGCACGACGGTGCGCTCGATGACCGGATACGTTATGTTTTGCGCGACACCTTGCGCCGGCGCTTGCGGATGGGTCTGTGTTTGTGCGGGAGCGGCGGGAGTAGTCGTGGTCGCGCCAAGGATCGGCGCCGAACTCACGGCGACGCTGGGCGTCGATGTCGGCGCCGTGCTCGCATAGTCCGCGGTCGTCTTGCTGCCAAAGAGATACGCAAAGAGATCCGCGAACAAGTTCGACGTTATAGATCCCGACGGGCTTGGCGTGCCGACGCTCATCGGATGCGCGCCGAAGAAGGGCGAGTCTACCTGTGCAAATACAGCCGCAGTCTGGCCCGCAGAGTTTGCACCGTCCAAGATCCCGCTTTGTTGTACACCCGCTCCCGCAAACGCGACCGCCGCAAAAAGCAGCATGCCGCCCATTGCGAGGGCGGCATTACGGCCGGTGACAGAAGCGATGTAGGTTGTGAAGTTTGACGTTGGTAGGGATGGAATCTTTGCCGAGATTTTTTTCTCTACGGAAGGCAAGCCGTTTGCTTTGCGGTATGCCTCATTCTCCTCGCGTCGCAGGCGCGCAAGCCCGTCTGCGCGCTCCGCCTTGGCAACAACGCGATCTATCTCAAACGTGTGGATCGAACTTTCCTCCACATACCATGCCCCGGAAATCTGCGATCCGCGCAGCTTGCCCTCGCGCAGCAATTTGCCGATATAATCGGGCGCGCACGAAAGACGCTTGGCTGCTGCGCGCGCAGAAAGCATGGGCTCGCCCGTATTCGAGATAAATTTTTTGGCTGGTGTCATGCGAACGAAAAGACTTTAGTTTGCACAAATAGTTCGGCGCCCTGTATGTTTATATTTTAATCGAAAACCCATCTATATATGCGAATAAAAATGAATTTTGTGTGGATAAGAAAAGATTTTTTAGAAAAATATGAAAACAAAAATATCCTTACCTGCAGGGTTAAAAATCAGGTCGTACATTTTTATTTTAAAAAAGTGGACAAAATAAATATGAAAAAATAATTCGAAATTTACTGTTTTTTACAAGCGAGTTTTTATCTGTTTTTAGCCGAGACGAGAATCATTGCTGCATAATGTTATATCGTATGGTCGAGACGATATCTCGCCGAGATCTCGGCTAAAAGAGCTTACCTTATAAGCATGCTTGCGAGGATTTAGCCTGTATAAATTATTTTCTTATCTGAAGTCTAGCCGCTGCATATGCCGGTGGCATTAAAAAATCGCCCAATAGGGGCGATTTTAAGCATATTTGCTATTTTTTATAAGTGACGCCGGGTATCGCTATTTGCTGTTATTGGAGTGAATACCACACACTTGCCGTCTTCCCGGCCTCTATCAGCAGGTTGGAATTTACGACCACAGAACTCAGTGCAACTACTGCAAATGCGACTACTCCAAGCACCGCGATGCTAATAGCCGGCACAAGTATCCCGCTCGAGCCTTCTTTCGCGGCGTACTCTGTTATATATACTTCCTCGGGTCCGGCCGGTGTTTCTATGCGCACTGCTGCCGGTTTGCGCGCTTTTGTTTTTTTTACTTCTGGCAGCGCAGCAGCATCGTCATCTATGTATCGCAATCCAGCCTTGTTGCGCAACGCCACAAAGGAGGGGCGCGCGATGCGGACCGGAATGTGGATCAAATCGCGCACGTTGGACTGCTCAGACTCAATCGAGGATTCTTCTTTTTCTTCGGCCTCCTCGGCAACTTTTTCTTCTTCGACGGTTTGAATTTCTACAACTTCTGGAACTTCTTCGGCTTTGGGAGTTTGCGCAACTGCTACTATTTTTGCCGCCTCTAATATCTTTGCTGCAGCGACGATAACTTCAGCGCTCATCATCGATGCTCGCGCGGTTTCTTGCGCGGGGGTCGATGGTATGGCAACGGGAGTCTCTTCAACCGCCGCCTCCTGCGCCTCTGGCTCGGGAGTCTTCCCCACTACCATCGGTTCTTCCAGATGCATGGGCGCCTCCTTGCCAAAGTATTCGGCGAGCGATTTCTCTTCTACATACCAGGACCGGCCCACTTTCTGGCCGAGAATTTTTTTGCCGCGTATCAGCTGGCCGATATAGTCGGCATGGTATTTGTGCTCCTTCGCGGCAAGCCGAGTCGAGATATACCGCTTGCCCGAGATTTCCAGTTCATCCATATAGATACAGAATATACCCCCTGCCGAGACAAGCAAGGAGGCCTTCCAGGCGAGTGCCCTATTGGAGGAGTTTTACAAACACTTCGCGCAGGACCGCTGGGTTGCCCGAACCCTTTGTTTCCTTCATCCCCTGCCCTATCAAAAACTGGAGCGAGGCGGTCTTCCCCGATTTATACTCGGCCGCCACCTGTGGATAAGCCTCGATTATTTTAGATGCTACCGTTTCGAGCGCACCCGTGTCGCTCTGCTGTATATATTTTTTTGAAATCTCCGCGAGATCACCGCCATTGGCAAAAACTTCTGCAATAGCATCCTTAGTGCCACGAGAAGATATTTCTCCGTTTACAGTACGGACCAGTAAAGACGCAAGACCGGCGGGTGTAATATGCGCGAACCCCGCATCTCCGGATTTAGAAACAAGACCTGCGATATCGGAGGCGATATAGTTTGCGATCGATTTTGCGGCATCAGGCGCAAGCTTGGAAGCTTGTTCAAATAACACTCCGAAGCGCTCATCGGATACGAACATATCGGCATCTTCGGCCTTGAGGCCGAGCGAGATATATCGTTCGCGCTTAGCCAACGGCAGCTCGGGCAATTCCTTTTTCAAAGCTTCAGCCGAGAACTCGGGCAGCTCAGAAATTTTGAGCTTGGGGAGATCGGGGTCCGGGAAATACCGATAATCGTGAGATGACTCTTTTTTGCGCTGCGAGAAGGTCTCCTGTTTTGCCTCGTCCCAGCCGCGGGTCTCCTGCACAACCTGCTCTCCTTTATCCAAAAGTTTTGCTTGGCGCGCGGCCTCAAAAGCGATGGCGCGCTCAACGCTCCTAAACGAGTTTAGATTCTTTACCTCTACTTTGGTGCCGAGATTCCCGTCTTTCGAAATAGAAATGTTCGCCTCAACTCGCATCTCC
>Ga0265318_10002249_pt1 | contig 10410 bp, 6 predicted proteins | sample 4821metaG_FD_192431 | JGI IMG/M metagenome (GOLD analysis project Ga0265318, IMG submission 192431) | Rhizosphere microbial communities from Carex aquatilis grown in University of Washington, Seatle, WA, United States - 4-8-21 metaG | ecosystem: Host-associated > Plants > Roots > Rhizosphere >... | reverse complement strand
GTTAAGCATCCTGTTCTGTAACTGCGGTCATGCTTATATGCCATGGGGTCTTTTGGGCACTTAATTACGAGCGGGATCCTACGGGGCGAGGGCCCACATCGTTCGCATTCAAGTCAGGAAGAGTATGAGGAATCGGCTACTTTTCATCTGCACCGGCATTCTGGCCGGCGTCTTCATCTTTATCGCAACTGAGGCTGCCAATCAGGGCGTCGTGTCGCAGTCGAGTTCGATCGTGCTTGCTGCCCAGGCAGCCGCAAAACCTTTAAAGGCTGAGTGTCTCGGTTGCCACGGCCCGTTTGAAAAGATGACGGCGGTGACGGACAAGTACACGGCGCCCAGCGGCGAAAAGATCAGCCCGCACCGTTTTGTTCCGCACGACTCAACAAAGGACGAAGATGTGCCCGAATGCACGAATTGCCACGCGGCGCACGCACTCGACCCTTTGCCAACGCACGGCTCGGTTGATCTGTCGAAGGTAGATGTGAAGTGGTGCTACGAATCCTGCCATCACGAGAAGAACTTCACTTCGTGCAAGCAGTGCCACGCCTGAGGGCGCTTTTTTTGCTCATGACTGAGCGAGTTTTCGCACCAAATCCAATCGGGCGTCCGGCAAATGCCGGACGCCCGAGTGTGCTTCTATTGTTGACTCGCTGTTTAACTGCACCCGCTTGTTGATCCGCAACTCATGCAGCGATAGCAGCTACCGTTACGAACCATAATGGCTCCGCAGGTTGGGCAGCTTGGCGCGTCGCCCATCTCATACATTTCGCGCATGGCATCGGCCGCGTGATACAAGCCGCGGTCCTGCATGGACGGCATTCCAGCAGGATTGCCTGTGGATGCCACGCCGTGCACTTCAGGAGCAATGCCCCCGCCACCGCCCGGGCTGGTGTGATGGGACGATACCTGGTTCAGCCGTTTTGCTACTTCTTCAACCAACTTGGTCAGGTTCTGCTTTGAGGCTGCTTCGCTTTCTTCTGCATCCGCTTCAGACAGAATGCTTGGCGACTCCGGCAACTGCGGAACGCGCGGAGCCAAGCCAGCGAAGAGCGTCAATTGCTCACCCGACAGGAAGCGCAGATTCAACCAGCGGAAAATGTAATCCATCAGGCTCTTCGCGTAGCCAATCTGCTCGTTGCCGGTCCAGCCCGAGGGCTCAAAGCGGGTGTGCGCAAACTTCTAGCACAACACCTTGAGCGGAACTCCGTGCTGCAGCGCCAGCGAGATCGATGTGGCAAACGCATCCATCAGGCCGGATACCGTTGAGCCTTCCTTGGCCATGCGGATGAAGATTTCACCGGGCTGTCCATTTGGATACAACCCCACCGTGATGTAGCCTTCATGTCCGGCGATCGAGAACTTGTGGGTGATCGACGCACGCTCTTCTTGCAACCTGTGACGTACGGCGCGCGGCGGAGCATTCAAGTCCTGCACCTCGCGAGCCGGTTCTGAAGCCGCGCCGATTGCCGGTGAAGCCGTCAGCACCATAACTGCGGATGCCCTGGCCACATCGTCGATCGCCTTCTGGAAGGCTGCTGCGGCCGCTACAATCTGCTTCGTCGTCAACTCAACCTTTTCACCCGGCTTGGCTTCCAGCGCCTTCAAGTCCGCGTCGGCAGCCGGCTGCAACGCGGCCAACTGCGCGATCACGCGGCTGCTCACCGCATCCAGAGCCGATGGCTCTTTCTTGACATCCATACTGGTGTTCAGCGGCTGGGTGCCCTTGGAGCCGTCGCGATAGATTGCTACTGCCTTGATGCCGCCACGCCAGCTTTCGGCGTATGCTTCGGCAACATCTTCCACTGTGGCTTCCTGAGGCAGGTTCACAGTCTTCGAGATGGCGCCGGACAGGAAGGGCTGCGTGGCCGCCATCATCTTGATGTGCCCCATGTAATTGATGGAGCGCGTGCCCTTTGCCGGCTTGAAGCTGCAATCGAACACAGCCAGGTGTTCCGGCTTGATTCCAGGTGCGCCTTCAATGGTGCCGGTTGCGTCAATGTAGCTGACGATCGCGTTCACTTCCTCGTGATCGTAGCCAAGCTTGAACAACGCGGCCGGAACGGTGTTGTTGACAATCTTGATCATGCCGCCACCGACCAGCTTCTTGTACTTGACCAACGCCAGGTCGGGCTCGATGCCAGTGGTGTCGCAGTCCATCATGAAGCCGATGGTGCCAGTGGGCGCGAGTACCGTGACCTGCGAGTTGCGATAGCCATAGCGCTCGCCGTACATCAGCGCCATATCCCAGCTTTCGCGGCTGGCATCGATGAGCGAGTCGAGTTGATGAACATGGAACGGCTCGTTGCCATGTTTCGACTTGCCGATATTGTTCACCTCGGCGCGATGCATGCGGATAACGTCGAGGAACGGCTCACGATTGACGTAGTAGCCGGGGCAAGCTCCGCCCTGCCGCTCCACAGATGCGGTAAGCGCGGTGGCTGAAGCCAGAGGCGGGCAGTTAGCTGCGATGACTGCCGACTGCAGATAGGCCTGGCCGCACATGATGGCCGTAAGCGCCGCCGCCAGATCGCGTCCCGCTTCAGAATCGTAGGGGAGACTGAAAGCCATAAGCAGCGCGCCAAGATTGGCGTAGCCAAGACCAAGCGGCCGGTAGTCGTGCGAATTGCGTGAAATCGCTTCAGTGGGATAACCGGAGTTGTCCACCAGGATCTCCATCGCGGTGATGACGATCGAGATGGCGTGGCGATAGGCTTCAATCTCAAACACGCCGGCTGCGTTGACGAACTTCATCAGATTGAAGCTGGCCAGGTTGCAGGCGGAGTTGTCGAGGAACATGTACTCCGAGCAAGGATTCGATGCGTTGATGCGCGCCGTGTTCTTGCTGGTGTGCCACTTATTGATGGTGGTATCGAACTGCATGCCCGGATCGCCGCACTCCCAGGTAGCCTTGGCAATCTTGTGCATGATGTCGCGCGCTTTGTAGGTCTTTACAGGCTGGTGGCCTTTAACGGTGTAGGTTGTAAAGTCGCCATCGTTTTCGTAGGCGCGCATAAACTCGTCGCTCACGCGAACGGAGTTATTGGCGTTCTGGAAGAAGATGGACGAATACGCCTCTGAATCAGGACCCGAGCCGTCGTAGCCGGCCCTGATCAGCGAGAAGGCCTTGGCTTCTTCTTTGGACTTGCAATCGATGAAGTCCATGATGTCCGGGTGGTCCACGTTGAGGATCACCATTTTGGCCGCGCGGCGCGTTTTGCCGCCGCTCTTGATCACGCCGGCAAAGGCGTCAAAGCCGCGCATGAAGCTGAGCGGGCCTGAGGCCTGACCGCCGCCCGACAGATTCTCCATGGAACCACGAATCGACGACAGATTGGTGCCGGTGCCCGATCCCCACTTGAACAGCATGCCCTCGGTCTTGGCCAGGGTCAGGATCGAGTCGAGCGAGTCGTCAACAGCATTGATAAAGCACGCCGAGCATTGCGGGTTCTTGTAGCCGGTCGCCGAATAGCGTACACCGCCCGTTGCCGGGTCCCAGTGCCAGTTCAGGCCTTCCGCATCCGGTTCCAGGCGATCGCAGCCCACGTTGAACCAGACGGGCGAATTAAAGGCCACTTTCTGCGTCACGAGCATGCTCACGAGTTCGTCGTGGAAGATGGAAGCATCCTCGTCAGAGGCAAAGTAACCGCTGCGAATGCCCCAGTCGCGAATTGTTTCCGCAACGCGGCTTACCAGCTGCCGTACGCCCGTCTCCCGCTCCGGCGTGTCCATCTGCCCGTGAAGGTACTTGGAGGCAACGATGTTCGTCGCCGTCATTGACCAGTCGACAGGCACCTCTACATCCTTCTGCTCGAAGATCGTGTTGCCCTTGGTATCGGTAATCAGAGCGGTCCGGCACTCCCATTGGACTTCGTCGTAAGCCGAAACGCCTTCTTTTGAAAAGCGGCGGGTGAACCTTAGGCCCTTTTGGGTATAGGGGGACTGGAGGGCAGCGGCTGTTGTTTGTAGATAAGCCTCGTTCATCGGAATCCTCTCGGTCGGCAAATTTTGGTGAAACTACCCCGTCGCTCAGATGCGAACCACCTGAGAGGGGCCCAATCCTACATCTCAAACAAACGGGGGTACGGGGGGTTGGAAATCCTGCGAACTCTCGTATCTGAGCGGCACTTTATGGACCCTTTTAGGCCGGGGCTTCTTTAAAGTTCCATTACAGCCGCAGATGAAAACTTACCGCTGTCCATGGTACGTGTCAACAAGAAACCACAACATCTTGTATTTTGTTTGCATTCCCTGCACCAACCTCCTAAATACAGGCACTTAGCTGTGGAAAGCTCCAAACAGCCTTGAGCGGTGCGGGTTTCAGGGGCCCCAAATGCCCCAAACCTGATGCACAAACCAACGGGTATGCGCTCGGGGACCGACCCCTCCCGGCCCGCTTATTCCAATTTGCTATAACGCTTTTTGGGATTTTCGAAAGCCGGGTACCAACTCGGATTTGCCCCGCCTTGTGCAACAACTACTCATCCAGCCTAGAACTCACTGAGGTCGCGTACAAGGCGCATGAGTGGTGCAATTAACTGTGCATGAGTGTGGAGATGTGGACAATCAGGGACGCGAACACAGCAACTTCATCTAAGCCGGTCTAGTCGGCATTCGAGCAAGTAAAACGCCGCCCGTTTCCAGGCGGCGTTCTTTGGCTTGCCAGATAGCACTTACTTGCTTTCTTTAGTTTCGATCCTCATGCCATAGAACGATTTGTGCACGAAGAACACCGACACCAGGAAGAATGCCACTGCCAAAACATGTGTGAGCATCGGATTGTTGGCACTGAGAGTTACCGCGAGTTCGACTGCAAGTAGTCCGAACAGCGTGGTGAACTTGATGATCGGATTCATCGCCACGGAAGAAGTGTCTTTGAACGGATCACCGACGGTGTCTCCGATAACGGTTGCGTCGTGCAGAGGCGTCCCCTTCTGTTTCAGGTCGACCTCAACGACTTTCTTGGCATTGTCCCAGGCGCCGCCGGCATTCGCCATAAAGATCGCCTGGTACAGTCCGAAGATCGCAATCGAGAACAGGTAGCCGACAAACAAGAACGGCTCCATGAACGCGAACGCAAGCGTTGAGAAGAAGACGGCAAGGAAAATGTTGAACATTCCCTTCTGCGCGTACTTCGTGCAGATCTCTACCACCTTCTTGCTGTCTGTTACCGACGCCTTCTCTGCGCCTTCCAGCTTGATGTTCGCCTTGATGTACTCGACCGCGCGGTATGCACCTGTGGTGACCGCCTGCATCGAAGCGCCTGCGAACCAGAAGATGACTGCGCCGCCGCAGATCAACCCGAGCATGAAGGGCGCGTGCAGCAGCGATAGCTTATCCACGTTCGTGGTCAGCCCGTTGGTCAGGGCCATGATGATCGAGAAGGTCATGGTGGTTGCGCCCACCACAGCTGTGCCGATCAGCACGGGTTTTGCCGTAGCCTTGAAGGTATTACCGGCTCCATCGTTGGCTTCAAGTAGATGCTTGGCGCGTTCGAACCTGGCGTCGATGCCGTAGTCCTTCTTCAACTCAGCTTCGATGCCGGGGATGGTCTCGATCAGCGACAGTTCGTAAACGGATTGAGCATTGTCAGTAACCGGGCCGTAGGAGTCCACCGCGATCGTAACCGGGCCCATGCCAAGGAAGCCGAACGCGACGAGGCCGAACGCGAACACGGCAGGCGCAAGCATCATGCCAGTGGGTCCCGAAGGAATGCCCAAGCTGAAGTAATAACCCATTCCCATGAGCGCGACCATGCTAAGTCCCAGCCAATAGGCCGACATATTGCCGGCCACGAGTCCCGATAAAATCCCAAGTGAAGCTCCGCCTTCCTTCGCGGAGGTTACAACTTCCTGCACGTGGGCAGAGTTGGTTGACGTGAAGACCTTCACCAATTCCGGGATCAGCGCGCCCGCCAGGGTTCCGCAGGAGATGATCGAAGCCAGCTTCCACCAGAGCGTCGGGTCGCCACCGATATTGGGGAGCATCAGGTACGTGACGACGTAGGTCAGAGCGATGGAAACGATGGAGGTGATCCAGACCAACGAGGTCAATGGCGCCTCGAAGTCCATATCGTCGGAGGTGGCGTATTTCGCCTTGGCGATTAGACCATTCAGGAAGTAGGCGGCCGAGCTGGAGATCAGCATGGCCACGCGCATGACGAAGATCCACACCAGCAGTTGCGCTTGCGTGTCGGGAGTCCTGACGGCCAGCAAAATGAACGTGATCAAGGCCACGCCGGTCACGCCGTAGGTCTCGAAGCCGTCCGCGCTGGGTCCGACGGAGTCGCCCGCGTTGTCGCCCGTGCAGTCGGCGATCACACCCGGGTTGCGGGCATCGTCTTCCTTGATCTTGAATACGATCTTCATCAGATCGGAGCCGATGTCGGCGATCTTGGTGAAGATGCCGCCGGCGATACGCAGAGCCGCGGCGCCCAACGATTCGCCAATGGCGAAGCCGATGAAGCAGGGGCCGGCGAAATCGGCTGGGATGAACAGAAGAATGAAGAGCATAATGAGCAGTTCGACGGAGATCAGCATCATGCCGACGCTCATGCCAGCCTTCAGCGGAATCGCAAAGAGCGGATACGGCTTACCCTTCAATCCCGCGAATGCCACGCGTGAGTTGGCAAACGTGTTGACGCGAATTCCAAACCATGCCACCCCGTAGCTGCCCGCAATGCCGACGAGCGAAAACAACAAAATGATCGGCAACGTAACTGCGATTGGTTTTCCCTGCACTGGCGCCAGCCAGCCGAAGTACAGCGAGATGATGACCGCGATGAAAGCCCAGAGCACCATAATGAACTTGCCCTGCGTCACCAGATAGGTCTTGCAGGTCTCATAGATCAGCTCGGACATTTCGCGCATCGAGCGATGAACCGGCAGGTTCTTCAACTGCACATAGATCGCCAGGCCGAACAACAGGCCGCCGACGCAGAACAGCAATCCAACCGACAGAAGCTGATGGCCGTTCAAACCGAAAAAATTCGCGAAACTCACGCTCGACAAATCCGGCAGCTTCAGGCTCGCTTCGCCTGCCGGTTCCCCTTGTCCATGGGCGAAAGTAGGAAGCAGCAAGCCGAGGACCGCTGCAAGTTTGAAGTGCCTTTGTAAAAATGCCCCAGCGCGCTGTCTGATCGCGCCCAGATAGAACTCCACCGAATTCATTGCAGTCACATATCCTCCCGACATGAATGTTTTCCGGCCGCCTGAAAAAACGGCCTTCGATATCGCGCCCCCTGACCCGCTGGGGGAATGCCACCGGAAGGCTATCATCCGCATACACCAGTGTCGAGTGACTGCAATCACACGGTTCCCGAGGCTTTTTCCGGCTCACAGCAACGCCACCTGCGTAACGGTGTAAAGTACTCCCGTGGGAGAGAATCCCGCGCAATGGTCATGACCCCATCCAACCTTCTAACACCACGACAGGCAGCGGCTCGTATCGGCATCAGCTATCCCGCGCTCAAGCATTGGATCCTCGCCGGCCGCATTCGCACTGTGAAAACACCGGGCGGCCACCACCGGGTTCCAGCCGAGGCGCTGGATGAGTTTCTGCCTGCCGCAGCCGCCCACACCGGCGCCACCCGCATCAGCGGTCGCAACCAGTTGCTCGGCTCAGTAATTGAGGTCAGGATCGAAGGCCTGCTGGCAAAGGTGGTCCTCGCGGTAGGCAATCAGCGCGTCACAGCCATCATCACCGCCGACGCAGTGCGCGAGCTCGCCCTCAAGCCGGGCGATGAAGCGGTTGCCCTCATAAAAGCCACGGAAGTCATGATCGGCCGGCCCTAATCAAATGGCCTTGTTATTTCCCGGATTATGGGCGGCAAAATCAGGGATCTGCAGCCCTCGGTTCAGGCGAGTGGTTTGTTCCGTGGAATTTAAGATGGAGCGCCCCGACGCGTTCCTCGTTCCAAGGTTCAAATCGGCAGCCCAACTTAGGTAAGTTTCCGCTTTGATCGTTATTCCAGCCCAAACAATCCGGTTAAGTGTCCATCATTCCGTCGCGTAATTTTGCGCAATTTCGGACACTAATTGTCTATAATTCATACTAATTCGTATTGATTCAGGAGTTAATTGTTGAAACTCCCGACTTCCCTTCTTCCCCTTTTCTTTTTGCTTGCGTCTTCAGTCGCCATGCCCGGCCAGAGCCTCTCTGAAAGCTGGCAGGCCCGCGTAAACGCCACCCAGGCCGAACAGCCTCATTGGATGACGCCCATCGCAACCGTCACTCCGCGTCTCGAACAAGAGTTCCGTTTCGATACTGTTCACCAGCAAATCCCGACGGGGAATGTAACCAACGTCGATGGGGGAAAAGGGCTCGAGCTGATTCCTGCGCGTCACATCGAACTCTTGCTCAACCTGCCGCCTTATCTCTTTCATCAAAACCCGAAGGCGATAGACGGCATGGGTGACCTGTCCTTCACCATGAAATACCGGTTCCTTGCTCGCAATGAGGAACATGGCAGCGCCATTCTGACCGCGTTTCTGGGCGGCAGCATTCCTACGGGGACATACAAGAACGGCTCCACGAGTGCTGTTATTACACCGACCCTGGCGGGCGGCAAAGGGTGGGGCAAATTCGACGTGCAGACTACCCTCGGGGGAACGCTTCCGGTCAACAGCGTGAATATCGTTGGACGCACTATTGTTTCCAATACTGCGTTTCAGGCGCATGTCGTCAAACGGCTGTGGCCTGAAGTCGAAATCAACTCCACGAACTGGTTTGGCGGGGACAACGATGGCAAGAAACAAACGTTCGTCACACCCGGGTTGATCTTTGGCCGATTTCCAATTCACGGGCGTCTTGCGCTTTCGGCCGGGGCCGGTTTTCAGATCGCCCTGACGCATTACCACGCATACGATCACGCGGTTCTGGCATCGATCCGCATGCCGTTCTAGTCGGTTGGCACATCGATCTTGTCATCCGGCAGCGGCTTGCTCAAGTCTTGATCGCCATACATGCGTTCGCGATCACCAGGCAACGGGTGCAGCTTGAAAAGCACGATCACATTGCGATCGGGATCGTCGAACGCGGGAAACGACGCCACCTGCTCCAGCGAGAAGTGAGTATGCAGATCAGCAAGTATGCCGGGGTCGAGATCGTTCCATGCCGCATACCATCCCGGCATGTACCTGGCCAGCTTCGTCGGCATATCCACGGTTCCGAAGTCATCGCAGAGCGCCGGAAGATGCGTGACGAGCGAAATTTCGTCGCCGCTGATCGACAGCAATTGGCGATTGCCGTTGGGATGCGCGTCGATATACGCCGTTAACTGCTGCGCCGCGTTCACGAACGTATAGCTGGGACGCAGCGCATACTGTATGGTTCGCACACTGTTGACGCCCACTGCGGCCATCGTGGCCGCAAGCACCGCCCAGCCCACAACGCGCTCAAATTTCGGATGCGTGTACAGCCCGCGCTCTGTTCTGCTGACCAGCACTTCCATGCCGCGCGTGAGCTGGATGAAGCTGAAGACCGCCACCACGGTGAAGTAGCGCGGCTGCGGATGATTCTGAAATGTCATGAAGAGTACGTAGCCAGTCGAAGCCACAATGGATGCTCCGAACAGCGGATCGGCCATCAGCCCTCTGCCGCGAATGATCCATGCCAACGCTGCTGCAAATGCCACCAGTACGGCTAGCGGCATCAGCGCATGATCTGCCCACAATCCGCCATGAAGCGACCAGAACGCAGCAATCAAAGGCCAGTAAAGTTCCTTAGGCTTGGGATAGGCATTCACAAAGAAAAGGTAGCGATAATCGGCGAGCAGCCCAAGTCGCACCACCATCGCCAGCCACATCCCGTAGGTCAGGATGGCTGTGCCCACTGCGGTCAAAACGCATTGCACCATCGGCTTCCGTTCCTGCCGCAGCGCTGCTACAAGCGCCCACAGCGGCGCAGGAATTAAAAATAGAGCCGTTGTTTTGGTCAGCATCATCACTGCGAACAGCACACCAAGAGCGACTGACATCAACATCGACCGGCGCATCCGTGGCATACGCACCGCAACATTCAGCGCCAGCAGCGTGAGCGCCACCAGGATCGGCTCAAGAATCGCGAGCCGGCTGAAACTGTACAAGAAAGGACTGGTCACCATCAGCGTGACGGCCATCAGTCCTGCCCAGCGCGTGCCCTTGTCTCTCACCAGCCGGTAGGTCAGCAGCAGACTTAAAAAGAAAAACGCCACATCGAGCCCGCGCGCAGCCTGCGGCGACACACCGGTAAAGTAGAACAGCAGCCACTCAAGAAACGGCAGCACGGGCAGTGCCACCGCCGGATTGAAGTCTCCGGGGACATACCAATTGCCAAACAGATGGGCGCGAATGGCGGCGTTGCCGTACCAGCCTTCATCGGTGTATTTTGCCCAGTCAAATATCCAAGGGGAATGGTTGGGAAAATCTGCATTCA
>Ga0265318_10002247_pt1 | contig 10415 bp, 7 predicted proteins | sample 4821metaG_FD_192431 | JGI IMG/M metagenome (GOLD analysis project Ga0265318, IMG submission 192431) | Rhizosphere microbial communities from Carex aquatilis grown in University of Washington, Seatle, WA, United States - 4-8-21 metaG | ecosystem: Host-associated > Plants > Roots > Rhizosphere >... | reverse complement strand
GTTCAGCCTCAGCAGCCTTGTCCTCTATGCCGGCGACGGAATCGCGACCGCAACGCTCCCCCTGCTCCTGCGCCTGAAGGCTGCCGACAGGCACCGGCTTCAATCGCATTCGATCTGGATATGGCTCTACTGGTGCGCGCCCTTCGCCTTCTGGCCGGCCACCGTCTTCATCGACCGGTGGTACGGCAGGTACGCCACATGCAAGCCGTTCCTCCTTTGCTTTTGCGCAACCCTTCCTGCGATCATCTACTGCAAGTCGTACTGCGGATCCGCAGCCATCGCGGCGAAGGCCTCGCACCTGCAGTCGCGGGTCAATCTCCTTGGGCTCGCGGCAATTGCGGCGGGCATTGCAGGCGCGGAATACCACGGCGGCGGGCCCCTGTTCGTGTGCCTGGGGTGGGGTGCGGGGGTGTTGGTTTGGGCGGTCTTGTGCTGCTGGCTGCTTGGCAAGAGCAACGATGAGAGGGTCCGGGCTGAGCTCAAAGCGGGACTGCTGCAGGTGGCAATGTCCTCGACCGCCTTCGGATTGGGCTACGGTGCGACACGCCTTGGCTTCATCGCAGGCGCCGTCTCCCACGCCGCACTCGCCGCATCCGCGTTGGCCCTTTCACGCCTCTGGGATCACCGGGATTTTCGCGAGGGCCAGCCGAAAGGCAGCGGGAGCCTCTGAGCCGCCCACACCATGAGCACGCCACGCCCACCTGAGGATGCGCCTACCGTGAGGGTCGTCGTCCTGAACTACAATCGGCCGCAGTTGACGATCCGCTGTGCAAGGTCGCTCCTTCAGCAGGCGGGAGTACGCGTGGATCTGGTCGTGGTGGATAACTGGTCGAATGATGCCCAGTTGCGCGACCTTCGGGCCGGGCTGCCTGCCGGAGTGACCCTGATGGAGAATCCCCTGAATCTTGGATACTCCGCCGGGAACAACACCGGCTTACGAGCAAAGCCCTCGTCTGCCGAGTTTGCCCTCGTGGTCAATAATGACACGATACTTGGCAATCCGCGCACACTCGAACAGCTGGTGAGCGCCCTGAAGGGCGGTGACAGATACGCCGCATGCAGCCCTCTCGTGCGCGACGTGGGCTGCGGAGTGGCTCCGGAGCGCTCGATTCAAGTGCGCCGAATCCCCGGTTTTTGGGAGCTGCTCGTCGTTTCCTCAAGCGTCCTTCGCCGGCTGCCCGGCCTGAGCCGCGTCTATCAGAGGCAGGTATACGCGGACAAAAGGCCCTTCCCGCTGGATTCGGTCGTCGAATGCGAGACCATCAACGGATGCTGTTTTCTCATCAGGACCGACGTGCTGGAGGCGATCGGATACCTCGACGAAGGCACGTTCCTTTATTGCGAGGAGCTGATCCTCGGCCTGCAGCTTCGCGCTCGCGGACTGGGCTGCGCGCTCGTGACGCATTCGTGCGTCGATCACGAGCAAGGAGCGAGTGCCGGCCGAAATGCCGCGGGCGCCACCATGCGCGGCATGCGTCGGCGCATTAAGAGCGAGGTGTACTTTGCCCGGAAATATCTTCACTCCGGAGTGCTGGCAGCACTCTTGATCCGGACAGTGGGGGTCACGGATGTGCTCCTCAAGGCAGTGTTCAGCGTGTTCCGCAACCAGAGTGAAACCTAGGCCACAACGATTGAAACCTCCGGAAACCGAGTGAGCGGCTTGCCGACAACACGGAGCGCCTCCCCCGAGGCCGACCGGATGGTCGTTGTGAGGCTCATGGGTGGCATCGGGAACCAGATGTTCCAGTATGCCTTGGGGCGCCGAATCGCCAAGGAGACGGGGATGCAGGTGAAGTTCGACCTGAGCAGCGGATTCAGGAGCGACGCTTATCGCCGGCATTTTGCCTTGGCTCAGTTCAACACCGAGGTCGTGCCCGCCGAGCCCAAGGAGATTCCCTTAGGCGTGACGTGGCGAAGTCCCTGGAGCCGGGCGGCGAAAGCTGCATGGTGCGCGGTTCCACCCGTGTGGCGGAGAGTGGTCTACGATCCGGCACCGTTCCAATTCAGACCCTCCGTGGTAGCCGGCATCAGGCCCGGGGCGTACTTCTTTGGGTACTGGCAGAACCAACGGTACTTCTCGGCGATTCAGGAGACGCTTCGCCGGGAGTTCACCCTGCGGTCGGGCTATTCCGCGCCGGTCGCCGCGTTGTTGGGGGAGATCGCGTGCGGCCGCTCAATCTCCGTGCATGTCCGAAGGAACCTCGGCCTTGACGCCGACGGCAGGGTGGTGCCCAGGTCACGGGACTTTCACGGAACCTGCGGCGTTGAGTACTTTCGCGATGCGGTGGACGTTGTCGGCCACGCGCCAGGCACCGTCTGCTATGTGTTCTCCGACGACCCGGCGTGGGCCAAAGCAAACCTAAGGATGCCGATCCCCTGCAAATTCGTTGCCGACTTGTGCCCGTGCTCGGACGTGGATGAGCTGCTCCTAATGGCCTCGTGCCAGCACCACATCATTGCCAATAGTTCCTTCAGCTGGTGGGCCGCGTGGCTGGGGACAAACCCCCATAAGGTGGTGGTTGCGCCCAAGGCCTGGGTACAGGGCCTTCCGAGCGCAGCCATCGACATATGCCCTCCCTCTTGGATAACGATCTGACATGGGCCCGAGTCGAAAGGCGTGCATCGTTTCGGACGCGGCACGTTCGTCCAATGCGAGATCCCACCCTGTTTGGAGCGGGCGGCGGCTACGCGTCTCATGACTGAATCCCTCCCGCAAGGGCTCATTACCGTCGCCATGCCCGTGTACAATGCGGGCGAGCACCTGCGCGCTGCGGTGTTGTCGATCCTCAAGCAGTCCTACACGAACTGGGAATTCCTGATTCTGGACGACGGTTCGACGGATGGCGCGCTGGAGTCCATATCCGACCTATCCGACCCCCGGATCAATCTGCGCAGGGATGGTCGCAACGTGGGGGCCGCCGCCCGATTAAATGAGGCGATCGACCTGGCACGGGGCCAGTATCTGGCGAGAATGGACCAGGACGACATCTCCTATCCCGGGCGATTTGCGAGCCAGGTCGCGAGACTGAGCCGCGACCCGAGCCTCGATCTGGTCGCCGTGCGGGCCATCAAGATATCCGCGAGGAACGAACTCGTCGGCTTCTTCCCCTCGCCACTGCGCCACGCGGAAATATGCTCCCGTCCATGGAGGGGATTCTACCTTGCACATCCGACGTGGATGGGGCGGATCGAGTGGTTCCGGAAGTACCGCTACGGGATCCCAGAATCCTATCTCAGCGACGACCAGGAGCTGCTGCTGCGCAGCTATCGGGAGAGCACGTTCGCCTGCGTTGATGAAATCCAGTTCGCCTACCGGATTCGAGACAGGATCAGGCTGAAGAAGCACCTTAGGATCCACTGGACCGTCATGAGCTTTCAAGTGGCCACGTTCACGCGGCGCCGCCAATTCGGCTTTGCCTTGCGCTCGGCGGTGATCTACTGCCTCCGAGTCGGACGGGATGCGTGGAGGTCGCTGACCCAGGCGCTGGCGCTGCGCCCTGCGGCCCGGATACCTCGGGGAGAGGGCGAGGCGGCTATCGGGGAATGGGAGCGGTTGAAGGGCACGCTTCTGGAGCGTCATTGCTGACCCCCATGACCTCGATCCGCATCGCCAGGGTAGCGACCGTTCCCTTCTTCTTCCTTCATCATACCGCCGGGCAGATCCCGTTCCTGGCCCGAGCCGGCCACCGCGTGGACCTTGTCTGCAGCCGCGGGCCGGAATGCGAGCAGCTGGCGCAGATTCCAGGCGTGCGCCTGGTCAATATCGAGATCCCCCGCAAGATCGCTCCGGTGGCCGATGCGGTCGCGCTCTTGCGCCTCTACCGCCTTTTCCGCCGCGGCGGCTACGACGTCGTCCATTCGAACACGCCAAAGGCCGGCCTCCTGTGCGCCCTGGCCGCCCGGGCGGCGGGTGTGCCGATACGGTTGCATACGTTCACCGGGCAGCATTGGGCGGAGATGAGGGGACCCCTTCGCTGGATCTCGCGGTCCTGCGACCGCCTGATCCTGGCCCTGGACACGCAGTGCTACACGGACAGCGCGAGCCAGAGGGGATACCTGATCTCCGAGGGCATCGGCGACGAGACGTCGCTGCGTGTGCTCGGCGCGGGCTCGCTCGCGGGAGCCGACGTGAGCCGATGGGAGGGCGCCCTCGCGAATTACCGCAGGGCGGAGACCTGGGCCGCCCACGGGGTCCCCCAGGGGATCCCGCTGATTGTGTTTGTAGGCCGGGTCACCCGCGACAAGGGCGTTGTGGAGCTCATCCAGGCGTTCAAGCGCGTGCTGGCTGCGGGGGCCGACTGCTTCCTCCTTGTGGTCGGGCCCATGGAGACGGCCGGGGACGTCGAGCTGGAGCGGGAACTCGCGGACATGCGGGGCAACGGCAGGTTCCGGCTCACGGGCTACGACCCGAGGCCGGAGAACATCCTGGCCATCGCCGATGTGCTGTGCCTGCCGAGCTATCGCGAAGGCTTCGGGAACGTCATCATCGAGGCGGGCGTCATGGGGATTCCGGCCGTCGGGACCTCCATTGTCGGGCTCACGGACTCGATCGTGCACAGTGAAACCGGGCTGCTTGTCCCGCCCAAGAACGCACCGGCACTGGCCGACGCACTGCTGCTCCTGCTCCGCGACAAGGAATTGAGACGGCGCCTGGGACAGGCCGCCCGGGAACGTGTCTTGGCGCTGTTCGACTCGACGAGGGTGAACGGCCTCGTATCGCTTGAATATGAACGGCTCTATGCGCAACGGGGAGGGAAGCATGCCGACGCCCATTAGGCGCGGAGGCGCGCCCGCAACCGGGGCGAGCGGCTTTCTCGGGACGTCCCGGTTTCCCGGTTTGCGGGGCAGGCGGATTCCTGCCCGACTTGCCTTGCACAGGGAGCGCCACATGACGAACAAAGCCCAATGAGACTCTGCTGGGCATTCCTCTTGGCTTCGGTGCTCTCGTACCTGTGCGGCTTTGCCGTCCGCGCGTCACTGGCGAGGCTCGGCGTCCTGGACCGGCCGAACCAACGGTCCAGCCACGACCAACCGGTCATGCGCGGGGGGGGAGTGGGGGTGCTGACCGCCGCAGCGGCCGCGGGCGCCCTGAGCGTCTCACCAGGCGCCGTGGCCGGATTCTATTGGATCGCGCTCGCCTGCTTGATCCTGGCGGCGGTCTCCTTCGCGGACGACGTCCGCTCGGTGCGCCACGTGATAAGGCTCGGCGTGCACGCGGGCGCCGCGATCATCGCCCTGTGGGCCCTCGGGCTTGGCCGTCCCGCCAGCCTGCAGCCGGTTGCGGCCGCGGCCCTCGCCGTCGTCGGTTTCCTCTGGATCACCGGCTACACCAATGCGTTCAATTTCATGGACGGCATAAACGGCATCGCCGGGATGCAGGCGCTCGCAACCGGTGTCGGCACCGCCCTTGTCGCCGTGGCGGCCGGGGCGAGCCCGTCTCATCCCGCCGTCATCCTCGCGGTCGTCCTTGCAGGAGCAGGGGCCGGATTCCTGCCGCACAATTTTCCCCGGGCGCGCATGTTCCTCGGCGATGTCGGCAGCGCGCCCCTCGGATTCCTCCTTTCGGTCCTCGCGTTCTGGCTGGCGCGGGACCTCGGCTGGTACCTCCTCGGCGCCTTCGGGCTGCTCCACGCGAATTTCGTCCTGGATACCGCCGTCACCCTCGTGCGGCGGATTCGAAACGGGGAGAAATGCCTCGAGTCGCACCGGGACCATTTCTACCAGCTTCTGGTGCGGGCCGGAAAATCCCACCGGTTTGTCACGTTGCTGGAGGGTGCCCTGCAGGGTGTCGCACTCCTTGTCGTGCTGGCGGCGATGCGGATGGGCTGGGGCGGGAGGCTCGCCTCGGCCGCCTTCGTCTGCGCAATGTGGCTTGCATTCTTCGCCTACGCCAGGGCCCGATTCCGCAGCCGGCCGGCCGCGGCGAGCGCGCCATGATCCCTGACGGCCACTGCCTGCCAAATCCCCGCCGGGCGGCTGCCCTGCCGCTTCGCGCGGGAGCATTCAAACTCGACGTCGGGACCTGCCTCTCCAAGGCTGCCTGCAGGATTTGCCTGCCCACGGCCCCATCCGGAAGGCGTGCAGCGCCAACGGGCGCCCGATTGCGGTCCTTCAACACAGCATGAACGAGGAAAGCGACACACGTCCACCCCGCGGGCCGGCCAACGGCGCCGGCGGGCCGCCGCCGTCCGTTCCCTCGCCGGGCGGCAGCCAGCCTCCGTTTGCCGCCCCGTCCGACCCCGGTCGGCCGCCCTTCGCCGACATCCCCGCCTCCACGCGGGTGCTGCTGCTGGTGGTCATCTACAGCGTCGCGATCATCGTGGCGCATTGGATCGCCTACCTGATACGGTTCGAGTTCCACCCGCCGGCCGACGAGCGGACGCTCTTCTGGAGCACCCTGAGGTGGACGCTGCCGGTCGAGCTCCTCTCGCTCCTTTGCTACGGGCAGTTTCGCAGCCTGCTGACCTACTTCAGCCTGCCAGACGCAAGGCGCATCGTGATGGCCTGCGCCTCGGCGAGCGTGGTGTCGCTCGGCGTCTGGTTCGCCACCAACGGCCAGGCCGCCCCGCCGCGGTCGATCATCATCCTCGGATTCCTCCTGGACACGTCGGCGCTCGGCTGCGTCCGCATCGGGTTCCGGATCCTGCGGGAAAGGCAGAGGGGCAACGGCAACGGCGACCGGCCCCTGCGCCGGATCGTGATCATCGGCGCGGGCGACGTCGGGGCCAATCTCGCCAAGGAGATGAAGCTCAGGCCCGACCTGCGCATGTACCCGATCGCCTTCTTCGACGACAACCAGGCCAAGTGGAACACGCGCGTGCACGGCGTCCCCGTGGTGGGCCGGCCGGAGCTGTTGACGCAGGGCAAGATCCGCGCGGACGAGGCCATCATCGCGATGCCCAGCGCCTCCGGGCGGCGCATCCGCGAGGTCGTCCAGGTGTTCAACGAGGCGCGCCTGCGGTTCGAGACGGTTCCCTCGATGGAGCAGATGGTCAACGGCGTGGTGAAGGCCTCCCAGATACGCCCGGTTGAAATCGCGGATCTCCTGGGGCGCGAGCGCATCGACCTGAAGACGGAGGCCATCCGGGAGCTCGTGCAGGGCAAGGCGGTGATGGTGACCGGGGCGGGCGGCAGCATCGGCGCCGAGCTCTGCCGGCAGGTGGCCGGGCACCACCCCGCCCGGCTGCTGCTCGTGGAGCGCTGCGAGGCGCAGTTGTTCCAGGTCGAGCAGCAGTTGCTCGACATGGGCTGCGGCCCCCAGATCGTGCCGCTCGTCGCCGACGTCCTGGACGCCGAGCGCATGCGCGGGATATTCGAGCGGTTCCACCCGCAGCTGATCCTTCACGCCGCCGCCCACAAGCACGTACCGATGATGGAGCACCAGCCCTACGAGGCGCTCCGCAACAACACGATCGGCACCAAGCAGCTTGCCAAGCTCTCGATCGAGTTCGGGGCCGAGCGCTTCGTGCTCATCTCGACCGACAAGGCCATCAACCCCACGAATGCCATGGGCGCCACGAAGCGCCTGGCCGAGCTGTGCCTCCAGGCGCTGCAGCGGCACAGCGGCACGCGCACCCGGCTGATGGCCGTGCGCTTTGGCAATGTCCTCGGCTCGTCAGGCAGCGTGATACCCACCTTCAAGAAGCAGATCGCCGCCGGCGGCCCCGTCACGGTCACGCACCCGGACGTCACCCGCTACTTCATGACGGTTCAGGAGGCCGTCGGCCTCGTGCTCCAGAGCGCGACGCTGGGGCAGGGTGGCGAGATCTTCGTCCTGGATATGGGCAAGTTGGTGAAGATCGTCGACGTGGCGCGCCAGCTGATCGAGCTGAGCGGCCTAAGGCCGGAGGTCGACATCGAGATCACCTTCACCGGCCTGAGGCCCGGGGAGAAGCTCTTCGAGGAGCTCAACTACAACACCGAGAACATGGTGCCCACCGGCCACCCCAAGATCCTGCGCTTCACGGGCGAGCCGCTGCCGTTCGAGGCCCTGCGGGATGGGCTCCTGCGGATTCAGGAGAGGGCCGCGACCCTCGATGCGGACCAGGTCAAGATGGAGCTCCATAAGCTCGTGGCCGAGTATCAGCCCCAGATGGCCGGCAGTGCGGGCCCCAGGTGAAGGTTCGGGGCGCGCACGTCCCTCGGCGCCGAGGCGCCGTGCGGCCCGCGGGAATCGGGTCGCCAATTCGCCTCGCCGCGCGAGCCCGTCCTCCGGGTAGGGCTTGCCGGATCTGCCGGAGGGTGCTAGCCCCAGCGCTGAAACGATGTGACCACCCCCGCGCGAATCACCATCCTCACGCCCTGCCGCAACGAGCGCGACAACGTTCGGGCGCTCCACGCGCGCATCCGCGAGGCGGCCGCGCGGTTGGTGGACGTGGCGCTCGATCACCTGTTCATCGACAACGCGTCGACGGACGGCACGCAGGAGGCGCTGCGCGCCCTCGCCGCCGAGGATCCCACGGTCAGGGTCATCATCAACCAGCGGAACTTTGGGCACGTCCGCTCGCCCTACCACGGGCTGCTTCAGGCCGGCGGGGATGCGGTGATCGTCGTCGCGGCCGACCTGCAGGACCCCCCCGAGATGATCCCCGAGTTCGTCCGCCTCTGGCGCGAGGGCCGTCCGGTCGTGCTCGGCCAGAAGACGAACAGCGCCGAGCCTTCCATCTTCTTCCTGGTCCGCAAGGCGTATTACCGGCTCGTGAAGCGCCTGGCCGACGTCGACCTGCCGGAGAATGTCACGGGATTCGGGCTCTATGACCGGAAGGTCGTCGAGGCGTTTCGCGCGCTGGACGAGACCTACCCGTATGTGCGCGGCCTCATCGTCGAGCTCGGGTTTCCCATCGCCCTGGTGCCCTACGAGCAGCCGAAGCGCGCCCGCGGAAGGACAAAGAACAACCTCTACACCCTCTACGACGTGGCCATGCTCGGCATAACGAGCCACTCCAAGGTCCCGTTGAGGCTTGCGACGATGCTCGGGTTCGTGGCCTCCTCGGTGTCGTTCGTCCTCGGCGTGGTCTACCTCGCCTACAAGCTCGTGTTCTGGGAGCGCTTTCCCCTCGGCGTGGCGCCGGTCGTGATCGGCCTCTTCTTCTTCGCCAGCGTCCAGCTCTTTTTCATCGGCATCATCGGTGAGTACATCGGCGCGATCCACACGCGCGTGAACCGCAGGCCGCTCGTGGTCGAGAAGGAGCGGATCAACTTCTAGCCCTGGCAAGGGCCCGCACAAGGGCTTTCGCCGCGAGCGCGACGACCGCCGCCCAGGCGGCGATCGCTCCCCAATAGGCGATCCTGAGCGAGGGCGAACCCTCAAACCAGAGCCTTGCCGCGTGGGATCCCGGCGGCACGGGGATCGCCACCAGTCCCGCGGCGGATCTGAGGACCTGCGCCGGCCGGCCGTCGACCTCGGCCCGGTAGCCGGGCATGTACATGCGCGGGGTCTCCAGGATGGCCTCCGTCGCGGCCCTGACCTGGACCCCGAAGGGCGCGAGCGTCTGGACCTCGACCGTCTCGTGGGCCGCGTCCACCTCGAGCAGCCGGTACGAGCCGAACCTCGTGAAATCCTCCGGCTTCTCACCGGGCGCCGTCGGGATGAACCGGATCCCGATGTCGTCGCCCGCCGGGTCGCTGGTCCACAGCGCCAGTTCCCGGGCGTTCGAGGGACCGCTCCCGAACGCCAGGGCCTCGCCCGAATGCGGCAGCGTGTATTCCCTGAACATGGAGCTGCCCGACAGCTGGAGGATCCCGACGATATCCTCGCTGTTGAACCGCAGCTCGAGCGTGTAGCGGCGGCCGTAGTCAAGGTGCGGGGTTGCTCCCATCCTGAGCACCCCGGGGTTCTCGTCGACCCGTCCCACGAGCGTCCCCGATTCGAGAACGCGCCCCTCCGGTTGTGACAGCCTCCTGCCTGTCCCGGGCGAGAGCAGGCGGGCCTGGCCGCGGGGGTTCACCACACCGTTCGAAAAATCCGGCGGCAGGCTGGCGAAGAGGCCATACGAGTCGTTGGTCAGGAAGAGATTCTCGGGGCGCTGGCTTCGGGCGGAGACCTGCGCCGACGCGGTCCGGTCGGCGGCGGCCCGGATGAACTGCCTTGCCTCCCAAAGGCTCCAGATGCAGCCGGCCACGAGCAGGCGCCCCCAAACTGCGCGCGCCCTCGCTCCAGCCAGCGGAAGGCGCCCGAAGGCCAGCTGGCCCACCGCGGCGAGGAGGGACGCCGCGATCAGGTAGAAGCGCTGCATCGGCCAGTAGTAGGTGATCCTCAGGACCTCCGTTGGGACGAGGCTCCAGAGCAAGCGGTTCATCGCCGGCACCGGCAGCAGAAGGACGATGAGGAAGGCTGCGCCGGCCAGGAGGATCCTCGCATCCCTTCCGATGGGCGTGAACACCCCGGCCGCGGCGCAGAGAAGGACCGCCCAGAG
>Ga0265318_10002245_pt1 | contig 10417 bp, 8 predicted proteins | sample 4821metaG_FD_192431 | JGI IMG/M metagenome (GOLD analysis project Ga0265318, IMG submission 192431) | Rhizosphere microbial communities from Carex aquatilis grown in University of Washington, Seatle, WA, United States - 4-8-21 metaG | ecosystem: Host-associated > Plants > Roots > Rhizosphere >... | reverse complement strand
GGTCTGCTTGCCAAACATCAATAGATTCTGGCGGTTGGTTTTTATCCGAGGAGAGGTCAATGGATTTGGGAATTGGCGTAAGTTTCACGGGCCACCAATCTTCCCGCCCCGCCTGTGAAGGCAGGTTTACAGTTAATCTTGCGAATATGTAAGGAAGCCCGGTTGATCTTGGCGAGGTATTTTCCGGCAACCCCAATAATTTCCCTATAACCGGTATTACAAACAAATACCCATTTATAAGTGCGCTAACAGGGTTGCCCGGCAGCCCGATCACTGCCTTTCCCGAACATATCCCTAAAATAGTAGGCTTCCCTGGCTTTGTATTAATGCCATGAACGATTACGCCAGGATCTCCTAGCGAACTGATCACCTCTGCCGTCATATCACGTGTACTGGCCGAAGATCCAGCTGTAATTACTACAGCATCACATTCCACCAACGCTCTCGCAGCGCATTCTTTCAATAGTGCCATTTGATCTGGAACTATCCCATAAAATACAGGTTCACCGCCCGAGTTAGCCACTAATGCAGATAGAGTATACGAGTTTACATCACGCACCTGACCAGGGAGTGTCTGGTTATTTGGATCCACAATTTCATCCCCTGAGGAAATTATGCCTACTCGCGGCTTTTTGGCTACGCGCAGCGATAGAATACCGAGGGCAAAAAGCCCGCCAATCTCGGGCGGTCGTATCCTTCGGCCTTTGGATAAGACAACCGTTTCTGCAATCACATCTTCGCCGACAAGTATTACATTTTCTCCAACTGCCACTGGCCGCAGAATCTCAATTTCGTTATCAAGTCGATGACTTCCGCGTTCGTCGAAGATCTGGTTTTCTCCGTTCATCTGCTCCCCCGCCTGTTTGTGCTTTATTTCTTGGGTATTTTCCAACATTACGACAGCATCAGCACCCTTTGGCATCATACCCCCGGTATGGATCAAGACACATTGCCCGGTTTTCAACTCATATGATGATGTATCGCCCATCGGTATTTCGCCGATAAGATTTAAGTATGCGGGCATCGAGTTTGTCGCTCCAAATGTATCCCCCGACCTAACACCATAGCCATCAACAGATGAGCGTGGAAATTCAGGTAGTGAATGAGGCGCTATGATCTCCTCCGCCGAAACCCGGCCCATTGAAAGTGAAGTGTCAATTATTTCGGTGTTTATAAAATAGGCAGCCCCATCGGAATTGAATGGAACCGGAAGAAGGGAGAGCAAAAGTTTTCTAGCTTCATCTGGAGGAACAAGTTGAAGGAACTGGGACATTTAACGTAGCCAGAATGTCAATGTCAAAAAATATACTGTCATTCCGAAAATAGAAATAGCATTGGCAGTTAATAGGTTCCAGATCGGCTTTGCGCCTAACGCAATGTTTCGAAGGAAATAAATTTGGAGGAAGGCAAATGGAATCGTGAGAAATGCAGGCCACATTAATCTCAAAGAAAAACCGAATAATGGTTCAAACGCAAAAAGAACATATGCCATGATCACGAGGCCATGATGTAAAGGTACTGCGCGTTCCCAGCCCATCCGAACAAGTAGGGTTTGCCGCGCGTATTTAAGGTCCTCCGAATAGGAAGGAAAATCAAGGGCCAGGATGCACGCCAGAGCAAGAAATGTGACGGGAACAACCGTGACGTTTAACAACCGATGATATCCACCGCTTTGAAGAATAAAGGATATCGAGGGTATAAAAAAACCCAATTGGAAAGCCAACAATACTTCGCCATAGCCTTTATCGATAAGCCTCAGTGGAGGGACGGAATAAATGAGTATAACAAGGAGTGAAAGTGCAAGATAGAACCAGGTCGACGATGCGGGATGGCCTTCTTTTAATAGAAGGAAGACAATTACGGCAATGACAGTAAGCCCGGCGATTGAAACAAACAAGGAGGCATCATGGACGGCCTTGCGATTTCCAATCGTCTCACCCACAATGATGGGTTCATTAATTGGGCGAAAAACTTCAACCAATAGATCCATGCTCATCTGCGCCAAAACCGCACCAATTAATCCAAGCCAAAAGGCTTGAAGAATGATAGGATGTCCAAGATACTTGGCAACTCCGGCGCCGAGAAAATATGTTAACGCGGCGAGCAATAGATAAAGCGGACGAGAGAGGCGAAGGATTTTAATGAGTTGCTGCATTGTCTTAAGAAAGTAGATTCGTGTTGAAATGTTATTGAATCGGTTTTTTGAGCTATTCGATCCTTAATTTGCCTTATCCAAAAACTCATTTAATCTCGATATAGCTTTAGGAAGGTTCTTCCGACCTATCCCAAGACGGAAATGGTTGGCATAATCGTCGTATACGGAGCCAGGCAAAAGCAAAACGCCAGCTTTCCGGACAAGTTCATCGCAAAAAGATTCTACATCACCGGCAAGGTACCTGGGAAAAGCCATAGAACCAGCCTTCGGACGAATCCAGGAAAATTGTTCGCCATGATCTTGGATGAATCCATCCAATAGCGAGAGATTCTCCTTAATGAAAAGAAGATTTCTTTCCGCCAATTTTCGATGGTTTCTTATCGCAACTTCCGCCAAAAACTCGCTTGGAGCAGAATTACAAATCGTAGTGTAGTCCTTCAGAGTCGCCATGCCATTATAGACTCGCTTGTTCTTCGTAGCAATCCAACCGATTCGCAAACCAGCTAGGCCGTAAGTCTTGGAGGTTACCCCTAACGAAATATTAAATTCATCTCCATCGCAAGCAGCCGGTAAACGACTTGAAGGATCATACTCTGATTCACGATAGACTTCATCCGAAAATATAAGTAGATTGTTTTCGGCCGCGAATTGTTGCACAGACCTAAAGTCCCTTTTCGACATCAAAAAACCTGTTGGGTTGTGAGGCGTGTTTATAACGATTAACTTCGTATTATTTCGCAACAGTTTGGGTAGATCATCAAGGTCAAGCGCCCAATTATTTTCTTCACGAGCCACCCACGAACTTATATCACAACCTATACCGCGCGCCACTTCTGACAAGGATTGGTATCCCGGATAATGGACAATAACATGGTCACCTGGCTTGAGGATCGCCTGCATAAAAAGAAAGATCGCTTCACCCGCCCCCGTATGGACAAGCACTTCTTCCGGTCTAATAGTTTCGTACAGTTTACAAATTTCATTACGCAAGCCGAAATTACCCTGCGAATCCGTGTACCCTAACCACACTTGTTGAAACTTCTCAATTGCATCTGGTTCAAAAGCTAACAAATCAGCGATTGACATGGCTTCGCAATCTGAGCTGCAAAGCAAATACTCTGTCGTGAATTCGTATTTGGCAAAATATCGTTCAAGCTTGAAATCTGGTAGTTGCATAATTCCTTTTAACGAAATTTGTATCGTTTTAATAAAACGGGTAAAGTTATTAATTAAACAGCGTTAACTTTCTTTATTGATTTAACGCCTTTTTGATATCGCGATAATGTATTTGATCATGTAAATATACCATTTTGATCATTTCGCGCAATGTGGTTTGGCCAAGGAATGGATGACGTCCTGTTTTTTCTAAATCCGAATCGGCGATAATTAAGACCCACACAACCATTTCTTCGCGTATAGATTTGAATCGTTGAAGCAATTCCTGGACCCCTAACTCCTTTGTTTTTTCCTGCTGCCTGGCGTTGTAGCGGTCAATTACAAAATCATCGGTTACGCCATCGCCGCCTTGATGGATATTTTCGAATAACTTCACGAAGGCGCGCTCAGACGTCACAAGATGGGAAAGTATATTCCGGACCGTCCATGTGTTATCCTCTGTATAAACATTAATTGACCATTGTTCATCCCTCAGGCTATCGAAATATTTAACAATCTTCTCGCCTTCCTGTTTTAATTTATCAGCCAGCAGGGAAGTTTCAGTCATTCTCCCTCCGATTAAGGTTGATAACTCGCATAATTTATGGACTTCTTTCCACTAACATACCAATAATAATTTTTCATTGTTGAAATATCATGAATAATTTTTTCGCTGTCGGCGAAATCATCTCTCACATAGTAATAATGGGTTTCATATGGGCTGTCACCGAATGCGGCTGCGAGCACATATCCATTTTTTTCTGCATAATCCTTCAAGGTGATCGTCATTCGAAACCATCTCTGTGAAAGATTTTTCTCTGTCAATTTGGGGGGAATGAGCGGCGAGAAATATGCATGAAATACAATCAAATTGGGCTTATATTGATTGAGATAATCATCGGTTATCTCTCCATGATGGGCAATCCACTCATCGTTAAGCCCCCAAGCGTCGATGGCATTCCAATTCGAATAAAACGGAAGCAGCCCGGCTTCACTTGTAGCAATTACATAACCTTTGCCTTGATAATTAGATAGGTATTGAGCAACTTCATAGCGTCCATCAGCTTCGTAGGCGACCTCACAGGAATTTTGAGCGCTTGTAAGTACACAGCTTTGCGATATGGAATATTCAAGGATACCAAATACCAAGGCTAACCCTGTGAGCATCCACACGATACGGCCGCGTACTTGAATAGGCTTTACCGTCGAAATATTCATTTCCTTCCCCAGGCCACCTACTAGTGGGTACCAACAAAGAAGGACCATCGGCCATAAGGCGTATTGGAATCTTCCACCAAAGTTGGTCTCATTGGAAACCAGGATAAATGACGCCGCGAATAACAGTATGGGAAAAAGGAAAGCGATAGTCAGGCGCGATTTCTCTTTGGTCCGAAATCCCAATAAAAATGCCAGCATAAAGGGTCCCCCAAAACGAAAGAGGTTGCTCAACGACTCCCAAAACGAATCCCAATATAATAAGCCTCCACCTTTCGCGTAGAACGGATTCGGTAATGGATAACCAAAATAACTCCAATGCCAAAAGAAATAAATCCCACCTAAAACAAAAAATACAGAAGTGAATATCACAATTGTATTTAACGACGCACGCCAACCCTTCATAATGATAATGGAAACCAACAAGCCGCCAGCGATTATTACACCCTCTGGACGTATTAACCCGGTTAACAATCCCGAGAGGGCAAAGAGGATGGAGGACCCTATTGGCGGATTTTGTTTTTGTATTAGGAATATTGCGAAAAATAAAGTCAGGCTTGCAAAAAATGCGAAGAATGGCGTCCCAAAAAACGCAGCAACATAAGCAAATCCCGTTCCGACCGCCAAATAAAGTCCACAAATAAACGCCAGAAATATATTTGCTTTCCAAATCCTTCGATTGACCCAATAAACCATTAGAACAGTCAATATTTGTGAAACGAAAGCGATGGAACGAACAGATCGTCCGACCGGTATACCTAGTTTTATTAGGGCTGCAGAGCAAACCATGAAAAGAAAATCGGTGGCGCCGTCCACAGGATGCTCGCCTATATTCCAGACTATCCCATATCCGTGGGCAAAGTGGTCTGCGTATCGCATCAACATCGCAGCATCCTCGAATGGAGGTACATTGAAGCTGACGAAGTGAACTGCATATACCACCGCCGCCCCTATGAGAAGGATGGAGGCAATCCAATCTACATGTCGTTTAATAAATTCTGATTGGTTATCCAAGAAGAGAGTACCCACCATCAATTACGAGAGTTTGTCCTGTAATATATTCATTTTTAATCAAGAATTCAAGTGCGGAAGCTATTTCCTCTGTCGATGCAGGTCGTCTAAGGGGTATCCGTTCGATCAATCGACTCCACTCTTCAGGCGAAATCAGATCGGACTGTAAAACAAGGCCCGGTGCAATTGCATTAACTCTTACGGATGGCGCAAAGGCTTTAGCCAATACTTTCGTTAATGATTCTAGACCTGCTTTACTGACGGAATAGGATGGATATCTACTCCAGGACTTTTGAGCACCGACATCGGTTACGTTAATGATCAAGCCCCCGCCTGTCATACGCTTGGCAGCTTGTTGCGCGCATAAAAATGGTGCACGCAGATTTAGGTTAAGTGCGTTGTCCCAATCATTGACGGAAAGAGTTCGAGGATCGCCTGCTGAGATGGCTGCTGCGGAATTTACCAAAACCTTGAGTGGGTGAGGTATTTTATCAACCATCGCAAACAACGAGTCAATTTTTTTGGGGTTAGTTAGATCAGCTTGGGATAAGAATACAGGCACACCTAACGTACGTATTTCCGTGGCAGTCTTGGATGCCTGCATTTCAGCACTCCGATAATGAAGTAAGATGGCATATCCATTGCGCGCTAACGCCTGGACAAAAGCCTTGCCTAATCGGTGCGCTGCGCCGGTAACTAATGCTAAAGGCTGGTCGGACATAGCTAGGTTTTACCACAAAAATAAAAACGGCGTCCTCCTTATAGGGGACGCCGCGGGATCGAAAAACATGATTATATGTACTCCACGAAAAAACATCCGATTATTCACGAACTATCGATTATCTAAAAAAATTAGAAATAAAAAACCACACATTAGCAGGGCGTTCAGCCAAACGGCGCATGAAGTACGGATACCATTGGGTGCCGAATGGCACATAAACCCGAACAGGGTAACCATCCTTTACCAATTGATCTTGCAAGTCGCGACGGATCCCATAAAGCATCTGGAATTCGACTTCATCTTTGGACAACCCAACCTTACGGATATATTGTTTGGCAAAAGCAATACGGTTTTCGTCGTGGGTCGCAAGGGCAGTTATGGGTGGAAAGCATCCTTTTCCGCTGTGCTGTTCGGTAGGGAGTGACAGAGCCGCATCGATCATGATCTTTGTCAACAGGTCATAATTCGCATCAACATCGGCTTTTTTCGGAAAAGCTTTATCAACCGGCTCTTGATACGCTCCTTTAACAAGGCGGATGGGCGTATTGTCCTCTAGCAATCTGCGGGCATCCGCTTCGGTCCGATAGAGGTATGACTGAAGCACTAATCCTGTATTCTTATAACCTTTATTCCGCATTTGATAATACAGGTTTATAGTCTTATCTGTGTATGGTGTATCCTCCATATCAATCCGAATAAAGTTGTCCTGGCCTTTCGCCCGGGAGAGGATCCGCTCGAGATTTTGAGCGCACAAATTCTCATCTAAACCCAGGCCGATTTGCGTTAGTTTGATAGATACATTGGCGTATAAGTTTAATTTTTTAATTTCATCAAGTGTATTTAATATATCATCGGTCGATTCAGAAGCTTCTTCAGGCTTGCTTGTATGTTCTCCCAAATGATCGAGGGTTACATTGATTCCTTTTGCATTTAATTCACGGACAACATTTAAAGCATCTGCGACCTTCGTTCCTGCCACGAACCGGGAGGCGGTCCGCCAGGCAAAACCCCAATTGCCCACCGATTCCTGAGCCCATCCCGCCGTTGAAAGATAAATTAAGAAAGAGCGAAACATAAATTAAACCTTTCTTAACATAAACTAATGCTATTCTAGCACAGGTGACTTGGGTGATTGTGTTATACTTTTTTTACGACGAAAGTCGTTTTTTGGAGGCCAAGTGAGAAACCGCAATGCCAATATATTCCTTCGGGGGACGGCGATTTTTCTTCTTATCATCGCCACGGTCCTGACCATATCTTCACTTATTGGCTACAGCCGTCAAAGGAATAGTTACCCATTGGGGATGACGATGGGCGGTGTGACAATCGGCGGACTCGATCCACAAGCAGCCTCTCAGCGGGTATTGGAAGTCTATAAGACACCGATCCAAATCCAATATAATGGTGACATTATCCAAATTGATCCGACGTCAGTGGGGTTTGAATTGGATATTGATTCAATGCTTGCTGCTGCAGATTTAAGCCGCACTGGAGGGGCCTTCTGGGGCGGATTTTGGGATTATCTCTGGAACCGTAACCCAACACCGGAAGCCATCCCCCTACGAGCCACAATAGCGGAAGATCGTTTAAGAGCGTACCTTCAGACAGAAATTGCCCCTCGATACGACCAATCACCCTCTGCAGCTCAACCAATACCTGGCTCTACTTCCTTCACACCAGGTCAACCTGGGTTGGTTCTCGATATCGATAGCGCCGTTCCGCTGCTCGAAGATGCCTTACGTTCCCCAACAAGCCGGTCAGTAAGCCTGACCTCAATTAAGAACACCTCAGCTACCCGACCAACACTTCAAAACCTGGAGATCCTGATGAAGCAGGTCGTCACTACTTCCGGTTTTGATGGTGTTATCGGCGTTGATATGCTCGACCTCCAAAATGGACAGGAAATCCACTTTGCTCTCAACAAAGGGCAGGATCTATCGGTTAATCCTGATGTCGCCTTCACGGCTTCCAGCACTATCAAAATACCAATCCTGGTTTCATATTTTATCCAGCACGGTACTGCACCAGTGGACGATTCGGTCAATACAAAGATACTAAACATGATCCATAAGTCTGATAACGTAGCCTCAGACGATGTAATGGCTGAACTTGATCCCAACACCGGTCCATTAGTTGTGAGCCAGGATATGAAAACAATCGGTTTGCAAAATACATTTATGGCCGGTTTCTTTTATACGGGTGCCCCATTATTACAGAGGTTTACAACCCCGGCCAATCAACGAGTGGACGTTAATACCCAGCCTGATGTCTACAACCAGACTACCTCCTCTGACATGGCGATGTTAATGGAAGATATATATCAATGCTCGGATACAGGAGGAGGTGCTTTAGTGGCCGCGTTTCCAGATAAGATGAATAAAGATGTATGCAAAAAGATCATCAATTATCTGGAGCAGGATAAGATCGGTGTTTTGATTGAAGCCGGCGTCCCCGAAGGGACAGAAGTGGCGATGAAACACGGTTGGATACCCGGCAGTGATAATATCTTGCACGACGTCAGTGCAGTAGGGATAGTTTATTCTCCTGGCGGGAATTTTGTGATTTCGGCTTATACATATCATCCTATTCAAAACTTATTTGACGTAACTAATCCGTTGATAGCAAATCTAACGCGCGCGGTCTATAATTATTTCAACCTGACCTCACAATAAATACTCCGCTTTTTTTACAAAATCATCTGGCACAACCAAACTTGACAGATAATCGGTGGTTGAAAGAGGGTTTATTATTATTTCCTGGCAGTTTAGAAGAAATGGTTTTTTCGTATATAATCGAGGAATGAGCGCTGCTCTAGGTCTCTTTCGTCTCCAACAGGTGGACAGCCGTATTGATCAGATCGAAGCCCGATTGGGAAAAATACGGGACATACTGGCGAATGACTCGGAGATTCAGGTCGCAATGGAGCAGGTCAAAATTGCTGAAACAAAACAACACGAGTCTGAACATTCCAGGCAAATGTCGGAAGAAGAAGCGCGGGATAAACAGATCAAAATCCTGGAGGCGGAATCCAGCTTGTATGGGGGTAGCGTCAAAAATCCAAAGGAGTTGCAGGATCTGCAAGCAGAGGTTGCATCCCTGAAAAAGCACCTCGTCTCCATCGAGGACCAGGAATTGGAAGCAATGGTCAGGGTTGAAACCGCACAAGCCGATTTGTTGTCTGTGCTGGACGATCTTAAGCAAATTCAAGCTAGGCTCGGTGATGAAAATAAAAAATTAATTGCCGATCAGGAATCTCTTTCACGGGACCTTGCTGATCTCCAGGCGGAACGCAACGCTACGATCAGTCCGGTCGATATCGTCATTCTAAACACCTACGAAACCCTGCGCAAACAACGACGAGGTCTTGCCGTCGCAGAGGTTTCAGAAAACGCTTGTCGTGCATGCGGTACCACCCTTAATGCGGCCTTGCAGCAAAGCGCCCGTCATGCTACGGAATTAGTATATTGCCCTTCCTGTGGGCGTATCTTGTATGCAGGCTGAATTCAGCCATGAGACTTCCTTTTTCTGTTTCAGTTGACGCCCTTTCATTTTTCTTCGGATTCGTCATAGCCAGCGTTTTTTGGTGGGTCGTCGGACGAGCACGTCCATTATGGACCGAGATCAATCTAAATCTAAAAAAACAACGGGAAGAATCGTTAATTCTTCGGACCAGCAGCGTTGAAGAGACACATCGCCGCATCACTTTTCGTCGTGCGCAAGGCATGCATTTGGCAGCACCATTATTTGCGTTGAACGAAATCTTACAAGAACCTCACATTCTTGCTCCATTACCTCAAGTAGAACCAGGTGGCTTGATTGCCACTGAAGACGCGGTCACCCAGACGCTCCCCTATATGCCTTCCTGGCCGGAGCTGGCTGCTGTCTACAATGCGCCAACCCTCACCTTGGCTGAGGCTCTTTCAGGCGGAGCAAATTTGATCGTCATTGGTCAGCCTGGGATCGGTAAGACGGTGGCCATTGCTCACCTTGCTTCCCAGGCAGCCAATCGAAGTGAAGAGCTCGGGTCGCTTAAGGATGCAATTCCATTTCTTATTCATGTAGCGGATTTGAAATTACCGATTAATGATAAAAAAGAGTTGCTTGATCGTTTCATCGAGATGACTTCCGAACACGCCTCGATGCTTGATCTTGGAAGGGTC
>Ga0265318_10002243_pt1 | contig 10420 bp, 11 predicted proteins | sample 4821metaG_FD_192431 | JGI IMG/M metagenome (GOLD analysis project Ga0265318, IMG submission 192431) | Rhizosphere microbial communities from Carex aquatilis grown in University of Washington, Seatle, WA, United States - 4-8-21 metaG | ecosystem: Host-associated > Plants > Roots > Rhizosphere >... | reverse complement strand
TGCCGCCGGGGGGCTGGGACCATTCGACTTTGAGGCCGAGGCTGGTCAGATAATCGGCGGCGCTTTTGCTGGCGGTGGTGTGGCCGTTTTCGCCGGAGGCCTGGTCGGTGCCGACCATGAGGCCGAGGTATTGAAAATTCTTTTTGCCGAGGTCGAGGCTGGCTTCAAGGAGTTTGAAATTCACATTAGGAGCGCCCGCGCCGCGATAATCGGCGCTGGAGCCGGCGACCCAGCCGAAGACTTCGGGGTGGTTCAGGCCGATGGTGGGCGCGAGGTAGCCGCCCATCGAGAAGCCGAAGATGGCGCGGTCTTTGGGTTCTTTGCCGACGCGGAAATTTTTCTCGATGGCGGGGATGACGCTGCCGATGAGGTCGCGCTCGATGGCGTGGACGGCGTAAACGCCCTCGGTGGTGTCCTCCTGGCCGTCGGGGGGAGAGGGCACGACGGTGGAGCCGTAGGGCATGACGACGATCGCGGGCTGGGCCTGGCCGTCGGCGATGAGGTTGTCCATAATGAAATTGGCGCGGCCGATTTTGGTCCAGTAGGTTTCGTTGTCGCCGGAGCCGGAGTAGAGATAGACGGCGGGATAAGTTTTGGCGGCGGCGGGGTCGTAGCCGGGCGGGGTGTAGATGACGACGTGGCGCTCGCCGAGGGTGGGGTTGTTATACCAAAGCTCATGCAGCTCGCCGTGGGGCACGGGGCGTTCGGACCAGAATTGATGGCCGTCGCCTTTGACCTCGACGTAGCTTTTGAGGTAATGCGCGCCGGGAAGGGAGTAGAGGTTGCTGGGGTCGGGGAGGCGGAGGCCGTCCACGGAAAAATAATAGCCGTAAATACTCGGCTCCATGACCCGCGAGGTAAAAGTCCAGACGCCGTCGTCGCCCTTGGTCATGGCGGGGTTGTTGGGGTAGAAGTCGCCGGTGAAGGTGACGCGCTGGGCATTGGGGGCGTAGAGGCGGTAGGTGATGGTGTTGTCGGGATTGACTTGGGGGGAAACGACCTGGCGCGGGCCGGTGGCGTTGGAGGCGGGCTGGGCGAAGGCGGCGCCGGCGAGGGCGAAAAGCAAAAACGACGCAGCGAGGCGGAGAGACAGGCGGGAAGAGTTCATGGGGAATCCTGGGGCAGGGGTTGGAGTTCCGCCATTGGAGCAAATTTGCGGGCAGGGGCAAACATTTCCGTCGGGCAGAATACATTTGGGCCGAGCCTTAACTTAGGTCACAGGCCGCCGCAAGCAACGCCCTACCTTTGATTTGGCGCGCGTTAATGGCGGGCGGGCGCTCCCGCGTCAGCGGCGAGGAGGTCTTCGACTTTGTATTTGAGGAGTTTGCGGCGCATCCAGTCGAGCGCGCCGTGGACGGCGCGGGCTTTGATGGTGAGGCGGTCGCCGGAGTATAATACTTGGCGCGACCACGCGCCATTGGGCGAGAGGTAGCCGAGGTGAACGGTGCCGACGGGGAGTTCGGGCGTGCCGCCGCCGGGGCCGGCGAGGCCGGTGACGCTGAGCGCGTAGTCCGCGCCGAATTTTTCCGCGGCGCCGGTGGCCATCGCGACGGCGGTTTCGGCGCTGACGGCGCCGTGTTGCTCCAGCAGGCTTTCGGGGACATCGAGGAGCTGGACTTTGGCGTCGTTGGTGTAGGAGACGACGCCGCCGAGAAAAATGTCGGACGCGCCGGGGATGTCGGTGAAGGCGCTGGCGAGGAGGCCGCCGGTGCAGGATTCGGCGATGGCGAGGGAGGCTTCGCGGGAGCGGAGTTCGTCGAGGACGACTTGGGCGAGGGTGGCGTGGCCGAAGCAGACGAAGTCCTCGCCGAGGGCCACGCGCAATTCCTGGCCGATGGCCTTGAGTTGGGCGGGGCCGAGGTCGCGCGCGCCGGGGGCGATGCGAACGTCCACCTGGCCTTGATGGGCGCAAAAGGCGAGGCCGAGGCCGGGGTATTGGTCCACGACGGGGCGGATGCGCTGCTCGACGTGAATTTCGGGGACGCCGGCGGTGCGGATTTGCAGGTAGGCGTCGCCGGGCAGGAGGACGCCGGCTTCGAGGAGGCGCGGAAGGACTTCGAATTCGAACATCGGGCGCAGTTCGTTGCTCGGGCCGGGGAGCATGACGAGAATTTTTCCGGCGTGCTCGAGATAAATTCCGGGCGCGGTGCCGAAGCGGTTGCGGAGGAGCTGCGCGCCGCGCGGGCGGTAGCATTGCTTGCGATCGTCGATAGTCATTGCGCGCTGCGCGCGTTGGAAGCGCTGGAGGATGGCGGCTTCGGCGGCGGGGTCGAATTCGAGCGGGAGGCCGAGGACGCGGGCGACGGCTTCGCGGGTGTTGTCGTCGGAAGTCGGGCCGAGGCCGCCGGTGGTGACGACGATATCGGCAGTTTGCCAGCAGTCGCGGAAGGCGGCCTCGATGTCGGCGGGTTCATCGCGCACGACGAGGTTGCGGCGCAGGGGGAGGCCGTGGCGGGCGAATTCGCCGCCGAGGAAGTCGAGGTGGGCGTTGGTGCGGAGACCGAGGAGGAGTTCGTCGCCGAGGGTGAGGAGGTCGAGTTTTTTCACAGAGAGGAGGCGGGGAGGCGCGGGCCGCGCCGCAGGAACATAATATAACGCAATTTCGGAAAAAAGCGAGGGTGGGTGAACTACGGTGATGGGCGAGGGTGGGCGGAGGAGCTTTGGGCTGGCGGGGCGCTGGGGCGGGTGATAGAATGTTTGGTGGCGGTCTCAGGAGAGTCTGCTGCCCTGTTCCATGCGCGCAAATTTGTCCAAAAATATTTTCCGGGCGGCGGTCCTGGCGGGCGCGCTGCTGGCGGCGTGCGGGAAATCCGCGCCGTCCGCGGCGCCGGCGGCCGCCGCCCCGCCGGGCGGGCCGACGGAGCCGGCGCATGCCAAGGCGCTGGGCGATTGGACGGAAAGTTACGCGGGGGCGGTGCGGCAGGCGAAGGCGGCGGGCAAAAAAATCCTGCTGAATTTCACCGGATCGGATTGGTGCGTCAATTGCTGGCGGCTGGATGACGAGGTATTTTCCAAGCCGGCGTTCGCCGATTACGCCGCGAAAAGTTTTGTGCTGGTGACGGTGGATCTGCCGATCCGACGGGCGTTGCCCGACGCGGTGAAGCAGCAAAACGACGCGTTGCAGGCCAAATACCAGGTCGAGAATTTGCCCACGTTGATCGTGCTGGACGGGGATGAAAAAGAACTGGCCTGGGTGCAGGGTTACAAGGGCGAGGGCGTCGCGGGCTTGCTGGCGGAGTTGGAGAACTCCCGGCCGCCACCGGCCGCCACGAGCGGCCAGCCACTGCCGCTGGCCCCGGCGGGGTCGGCAGCCAATGATGCCACGCAGATTCCCAATGCGCCGGCGGAACCGGCGTCGGCGAAACCCGTTTCGCCCCCGTCGGCGTCCGGCCAATTCCCGAAGTGATGTCCACGTTATCCAGGTTGTGCGAAATTGGCCGGCGCGGATTTTCCCGAAAATCGCGCGGGATGGGGCTGCTGGTGTTGGGCGCGCTGCTGGCGGGCTGCCAGAATACGCCGGACGACCGGCTATGGGTGGAGACGAAAATCAACGGCAAGCCGATGCGGATGTTTGTGGACACGGGTTCGACGACTTCGATGTTGCTGCGCCCGGCGGCGGAAAGTCTGGGGCTGAAGATCGGGCCGCCGTCAGCCGGACCCAATGGGCGGGCGCCGCGCGGGGGCGGCGAGATGACGGAGCTGTGCGATGTGGAATTTTTCGGCGCGACGACGAAGACGCGCCTGGCGGTGGATGAAATGCCGCCGTATGTGGGGGCGGACATGGACGGGCTGGTGGGCTGGACGGAATTGCAGGGGAAGATTCTGGAGTTCAACGCAAACGCGCGCACGTTGCGCCCGCTGGAAAAACTACCGGACGACGCGGGGCAGTGGACGCGGCTGCGGGTGCTGGCGAACGCGCCGATGATGATCCTGGAAGCGCCACCGGGCGGTTTGATATTTGTGGATACGGGAAACCCCGGCGGGGTGGGCTTGTCGAACGTGAACTGGGCGGCGTGGCGCGCGGCGCACGCGGGGGAGCCGGCGACGCTGCGGCTGTATTACACGCCGAGCGCGCGGGTGCCGCCCGGGGCGATCGTAATTTATTCGGCCACGAGCGCGACGCGGGTGCCGGCGTCGCCGGGGGCGGTGGTCAGCGAGCAGATGTGGGCGAAGGAGCTGGCGCTGGGGTCGGTGCGGCTGACGCAGGTGCCGGTGGAGGAGGCGGACCCGGTGACGGCGGCGATGGGCGGGGCGCGGCACGTGGCGACGCTGGGGATGGCGGCGCTGCGGCGGCTGGATTTTATTTTTGACGGGGTGGGGGGCTATGTTTACCTGCGGGCGAAAGATCCGCAAACGCCGGTGGCGCCCTTCCGGCACAACATGTTGGGCGCGGTGTTCCTGCCGGAGGATGACAAGCAGGAATTTTTGCTGGCGCGGGTGGAGCCGGGCAGCCCGGCGGCGCGGGCGGGGTTGCAGGATGGCGACCGGCTGTTTTACCTCAATGGGCTGGCGCGGCTGAACTGGCTGAAATACCCGCGGACGGGGATGCTGAATTTTGACTGGCCGTATGTGGCGGCGGCGAATTTGCGGGTGTGGCGCGACGGCAGGGAGGTTTGGCTGCACGTGCCGCTGGCGGAAATTTTGGGGCCGGGGGCGGAGGGTTTTGGCTTATGATTTCAGATTTGAAATTTGAGAAGGCGGAATTGGAGAATTTGAGAAAGGAGAAATGAGAAATCTGAAATCTAAAATCTAAAATCTAAAATCTAAAATCTAAAATTGGAAATTGGAAATTGGAAATTGGAAATTGGAAATTGGAAATTGGAAATTGGAAATTGGAAATTGGAAATTGGAAATTGGAAATTGGAAATCTGCAATGAGAAAGGAAAAAGGAGAAAAGGAAGTTTCAAAATGCGTCACGGGCGAATGTTTATAGCCAATCCTCAGAATCCGCCTTTCATCATGTCGGGGGAGACATACCATTTGCCGTCAACTTTCTCGAAGGAGAAGGGGACGATTTTGGAGTCTTGGCCAGAGGGGTCGGAAATTTGGTAGGTGGCCTTGTCGCCGGCGGCGCTGATATCGGGGGTCATGGTTTTCATGGAGTCCACGACTTGGATCATCATCTGGATGCCTTGCTGGGCTTCGGGGCGGGACATTTGCTGCTGCATCATTTGCTGCATGTTGGCGCGTTCGGATTCGGGGACTTGGGCGAGCATTTTGTCGAGCATGTCGGGCGGGAGGTAGCGCATCATGGCGGTGTAAAGGTCGCCGGCGGAGAGGAGGTCGGAGATGTCGGTGAGGGCGGTGTTCAATTCTTTTTGCGGTTCGCCGGCGCCAGGGTCGGCGGCGGGGGCGGTGCCAGCGGGCTTGGCGGCGGGGGCGACGACGGGGGCGGCGATTTGCGCGGGGGCGGCCTTGGGGGCGGCGGGTTTCGGCGCGGGCTTGGGTGCGGCGGCAGTCTTGACGGGTTCGGACGCGGCGGGCTTGAGATACCAGACGACGCCGAGGGTGAGGGCCGCGACGAGGACAATGGTGAGGAGGGAGCGCAGTTTCATGGCGGGGGGTTGCCGTTAAAATGATGGCGAGGGCCGGTTGGCTTCGTAGCGCGGTGCTTCAGCCCGCGCGCCGGATTGAGTTTGCAAAAAGAAGCGCGGGCTGAAGCACCGCGCTACGAAAGGGAGACAAAAGACATCCCGATGGATTGACCGCAAAACTTAGAATAATTCCCGCGCAAAGCCCAGAATAAAAATACGGAATAATTATAAGGGCGCGGCGCTTAGAAGGCGCCGCCGGCGGGGCCGTTGATATACCACTGGCCGTCAACTTTCTGGAAGGTCACGGGCCGGGGCGGGGGCGCAGCCATGCCGGGCGGCAGGATGCTGGCGGGGATGGCCATCTGATAGGTGGCCTGGTCGCCGGCGGCGTTCATTTCGGGGGTTTGATCCTTGAGCGCGGCGAAGGACTGGCTCATGGCTTGAAACATTTGTTGCATCTGCGGCGACTGGGCCTGCTGCTGCATGACTTGCTCCATTTGCGCCAGTTGCTCGGGGGGAATCTGGGCGAGGCGTTCGGGGGACATATATTTTTTCATCATGCCCACCATGTCGCCCGATTGCATCATGGTGGTCATGTCATCAATGGCGGCGTTCAATTCGGCTTGGACGCCGGTGGCGGGCTGGGCCGGGGCGGGTTGCGCGGCGACGGCGGGTTTGGCGGCGGGAGCGACGACGGGCGGGGCGATGGGCGCGGCGACTTGGGTGATGGACTTAACCGGCGCGGGCTTGGGGGCTTCGGCGGGCTTGGGCGCGGCGGCGGTCTTGACGGGTTCGGGCGCGGGGGCGGGCGATTGGAGGAACCACCAGGCGGCACCGCCGGCGGCGAGGACGAAAATGAGGACGATAACGAAATTACGATTTTTCATAGAAGCGATTTTTTGCGAAGGAAATTGGGAAATTCTAAAACGGCGCGCGGGGTGGGCCGGGATTAGATGCCGTCTTTAATATACCATTTGCCGTCAACTTTGACGAAAGTCATCGGCTCGGTCTGGGGCGCCCGACCGGCGGGGCCCATCCCGGCGGGCGGGGACATGGTCATTTGGTAGGTGGCCTCATCGCCGGCGGCGTTCATTTGGGGCGTTTGGTCTTTGATGGATTGAATGCCGGACACCATCATTTGGATCATCATCTGAGCGCCGGGTTGCGACATCATTTGCTCCATCTGGGCTTTTTCCTCCGGGGGCATCTTGGCTTGGTCTTCGGGCGTGGCGTATTTTTCAAAGAGGGCCATCATGTTGCCGGACTGGAGGAGGCTGATGATGTCGTCAATGGCGGTATTCAACTCGGCCTGAGGGTCGGTTTTGGCGGCGGCGGGGTCGGGGTTGGCGGCGGGTTGGGCGGCGGTGGGCTTGGGCGCGGGGGCGACGACGGGCGGGGCGATGGGCGGGGCGATTTGCGTGGAGGGTTTGACCGGCGCGGCGGCGGCGGCCTTGGGAGCCTCGGCGGTTTTGACGGGCGCGGGGGCGGGCGCGGCGGGTTGTGTGAAATACCAGACGGCGCCCCCCACGAGGGCGGCGGCGATAACGGTGGCGACGAGGGAGCGAGGTTTCATGAGGGCTGGGTTTGGGTGGCGCGCGCGGCGGGGGTCGGGGCGCTCGCGTCCATCCGATTAGCGAAGATTTGCGTCCGAGCCGAGATAAAAAGATGGCCGCAATTATAATGCCCGCGGGCATTTTCTGACGGCAAAAAATCACCAGGACAGTTCGCGCGGCGGGCGCAGGGTGCCCAGTTTGGCGGAGTCGGCGCTGCTAAACGTGAACCGGAACCGTGATGGGGGACGGGGCCAGGTCAATTGTATTCTGGGTGTATTTTTGGATCAGACTGGCGAACTGCTGAATGCTGAAATCCTCGAGGCCCACCAATTCGAGGCCCACTACGACGCCGTTGGCATCCAAGTCTGCGACCACAATTTCGTCCCCGCCGCCGAGCTCCACGGACTTGGCCACTTTGCCGCTCGAAAAACGGATGTAGGCCGCCCGGGACTCCGGATCAAGTTCGATCGCGGGGGTTTCAGGCGAAGGGATGTGCAGTTTGGGCTTCATGGCTCAAAACAGGTCAGCAACCAGACGTCATTCTTGCGGATTTCCGCCGCCACGACGACCTTTTTGTTGCCGATGGTTTTCGTCAGGCGAAAAACCATGTCGCCATGCTCGCCGTGATATTGGAGCTTCTTGGGGTCGAATGATTGGACGACTTCCTGCACGCTTCCCAGTCAATCCCGCGATCGCGCAAACGCTTTTCAAAGTGAGGCGAAGGATGAAAATTATACTCTATGCTCACAATGTGAGCATAAAATGGACGGATTGCATGGTGGCAAATAAAATTTTCGGGCGTCACCAGGACAACTCGCGGGGCGGGCGCTGGGTGCCCATTTTGGCGGAACTCTCGTAGCCGTTGCTGGTCACGGCGGTGCGGGCGGCGAAGGCGGCGAGGGCGAGCGCCCAGAAACGGTCGGCGTGGCCACCGGGGCCGCGGTCGGCGGCGAAGCGGAGGTTGCCGGCGCTGGTCGTGGTTTTTTTAATGGCGCGCAAATCGGCGCGGATGCTTTTCTCGGCGGGGATGCGGAGCGCGCGTTTTTCCAGGAGACTGCGCAGGCCATAGGCCAAATCCTCTTTAACTGGCGCGGTGAAGTTGACCGGCTCGACGCGGCGTTCGCCGAAGCGTTCGAGCGCGCGCTCGGCGAGCTGGCGGCCGAGACCGGTGGCGTCGAGGCAGGCGCGGCGCAGGCCGGGCAGCGCGAGGCGTTCCCATAATAATTCCTCCTGGCGCGCAAAGGGCTGGTTTTCCAGCGTCAGCACATCGCGGGTGAGGTGAATGCCGCCCGCGACGCGTTCGAGGAGCCAGAAAACCGTAAGGTCGTGGACGCGGCCGATGTCCACGCCGAGATATAATTCGCGGGTGGCGGGGGAATTTTTTTCGCGAGTTATATTTAGAGGGATATATTCGCCGGCGGCAAATTCGCCGGCGGCAATCAAGTCCCAGGGCAGGAAGGCGGTGGTTTCGTCGGCGGGGACGCACATGTATTCCTGCAAGAAGGTTTCCTCGTCGGGGCAGGAGGCGCGAATGAAATCAAAGTAGGCAGCATTGTCCATTGCGCGGCGCGGGTCGTCTTCCGGGAGCTTCGCCTGCAATTTGGCGAGGAAGCCGTCGTCGAGGGCGTCTTGGAGCGTAACGCGGTGGAGGGAAAATTTCTTGGGGTTGCCGGCGTGGCGGGCCTCAGCGACGAGCTGGCTGAAATAATTTTGGGCGCCGCGGTGGGTGGAGAGAATTTCGAGCTGGCCGCCCCAGGTGATGCCGGGGTAGGCGATGGCGTAGAGCTGGCGCGGGTCGGGATGAAGCGCAAATTCATCAAGCACGCGCGAGCCGCGTTTGCCGGCTTGGGCGTCGGGATTCGAGGAGAGCGAATGGAGCTGCGTGCCGTTGGCGAAGGGGAGCGAGTGCGCGCCGGGGCGAAATTTTTCGGGGAGGACGGAGCCGCCGGCGGCGCGCGCGGCCGAGTCGAGGATGCGGGCGAATTTTTGGCAATCGGAGAGAAAGAGGCGCGCCTGAATCTCATCGCGCGAGGCGACCCAGGAGTCGAGGCGGGTGGCGGGTTCGGCCTGGCGGCGCACGAGGGCGTAGGCGGTGGCCCAGGACAGGCCGACCTGCCGGGATTTTTCGAGGAGTTTGAGGCGGGAGCGGTCTTCGATCCAGCGTTTTTGGTAGGGGAGGAAAAGCATGGCAGTTTCAACGCGAAGAAATAAAGAACGCGAAGGACGGTGCGGTTGCTGCTCAGAGCAGATTCAAGGTTCGTTCCAGACGTTCGCATAAATCAGGCGGGAGACCGGCGGTGATTTCCTCAATATCGTTGCGGCGGAGCGCGGCTTGCTGCTCTTCGAAGCTCAGGGTGTCGTGTTCGAGGGATTTGAGGCGATGGGAGCTTTGTGCTAATTTATAAATAATGCCGGAAATGGTGTTAAGGTCGTCAGGGCCCAAACTTTCATCACGAGGCTGCGAAAGGTAGTCGAACACCAGTTCCCAAGTCAGGGAGAGCGATTTGAGCGCATGTTTGTGTGCCGGGCCGAGCAGCTTGACGGCCTCATCGGTTTGGCAGCGGGCATCCCGCAAACGCGCCAGATGCTCGCCGAACGTGTCGCAAGAAGCTGGTTTGGCCATGTTAAAGGAGGTTTTCGCCTTCGAGATAATCGCGGCCGGCGGAGGTGAGTTGCGCGCGGGGCAGACCGTGCGAAAGGGCGGCGGGGGTGATTTGCAGCAGATTTTTGCCGGCGAGGTAATCGAGTTCAATTTGCAATTGTTCGGGGGTGAGGCGAAAGCCTGCGAGGGCCGCGCCGTGGCGGAGGGTTTCCGGCGGGAGGGAGGCGGGCGCGGCGGCGGCGAGTTGGAGCAGCAGGGCGTGGCGGAGGAGGAGGCGTTGAGAGGAATTCATTGGAAATGTGAAGGGTGAAATTGGAAATTGGAAATTGGAAATTGGAAATTGGAAATTGGAAATTGGAAATTGGAAATTGGAAATTGGAAATTGGAAATTGGAAATTGGAAATCTAGGGCATGGAGTGTGGAGCGAACGGGCGGTGGAAAATGTCGGTCATAAAGCGAGGCGAAACTGCGGCTGGGGAAGTTTGAACTCCGCATTTCACACTTTTCGCTCGATGAGCCGATCGAGCTTGGAATCCAAATGATGCAGGCGCTGAGTGAGGAGTTCGGATTCTTTTTGCAGGGCGGCGACGCCGCGTTCGAGGGCGCGGACGCTTTCGTAAACTTTTTCGCGGGAGGCGGAGTAGGCGCGGTGGTTTTCCTCAGCTTTGCGCTCGAAGTCGGCGACGAGGGCGTCGAGGCGGTCGTCGAGTTCGGCGAGGTTTTCGCGGGAG
>Ga0265318_10002242_pt1 | contig 10420 bp, 8 predicted proteins | sample 4821metaG_FD_192431 | JGI IMG/M metagenome (GOLD analysis project Ga0265318, IMG submission 192431) | Rhizosphere microbial communities from Carex aquatilis grown in University of Washington, Seatle, WA, United States - 4-8-21 metaG | ecosystem: Host-associated > Plants > Roots > Rhizosphere >... | reverse complement strand
TCGAGGTCTCGTCCACCAGGGCGGCGATGATGTCGCCCTCGCGCGGCTCGCGCCGCTCGAGCACGACCAGGTCGCCGTCCAGGATGTGGGCGTCGACCATCGAGTCCCCGTGGACCCGCAGCGCCCACACCTGGTGCGGGCCCGCGCGCCGGACGCCGAAGATGGAGGGATTGATGGCGATCGTCTCGTCGGGCACCTGCTCCTGCATCGCGGGAAGCCCCGCGGGGATCGAGCCGAAGACGGACATCTCGAAGAGCTGCGCCTGCACCGATGAGGCCTTGAGACCCCACGTGCGGCCCGCCAGCTGCTCGATCTGCCCCTTGTTCGCCAGGGCGCGCAGGTGGCCGATCACGGTCGACTGGCTGGCGAGGCGGAACTTGCGCTGGATCTCCCGCGAGGAGGGCGGCACGCCCTTCTCCCGCTGGAAGAGCCGGATGAAGTCGAGAATCTCCTCTTGGCGCTCAGTCATCATGGCTCAGCCCTCCGCGCACACCGACAGCTCGTTGCCGCTCGGCTCCGTGAAATGGAAGCGGCGGCCGCCGGGGTATGAGAAAATCTCCTGCGTGACCTTGCCGCCGTGCTCGACGACCCGGCGCAGCGTCTCCTCCAGCTGCGGGTTCAGGATGACGACGAGCGCGCCGCCCGCGGCCTGCGACGAGCGCTTGTTGGAGCGGGCGAACCCGCCGGCGATCTGCCCGTCGACAAACGACGTGTAGTCGGGGCCGTAGTCCGTGAACGTCCAGCCGAACACCTTCTCAAAAAACGCCTTTGTTTTCTCGAGGTCGGAGGCGTGAAACTCGATGTAGTATATCTTGTTGGTATGGTCCATGGGGGCGGATTGGACATCTCCACCAATGGAGACGTTCAACCGAATGGCGTTCACTTGAACGGTCTTGGTGCCGTTAGCAAGCCCCCAGAAATCGAATGCTCGCTTCTATCTGTCCCTGAACGACATCCCGTGATGTCAGTCGGCGCGCAGCGCCATGGAGATCCGGTTTTCCCCGCCTAGGGAAGCTGCGCGGAAGCGCACACCCTACTCGAGGCCGGCCACTTGGACGTCAGCCGGGTACGAGATGGAGAACTTGAGCGGGACCTCGCGCTTCTCGCCCGGCTTCAGGTCGAGACGCCACACCAGCCTTCCGTCCTCCTCGCGATTGACCTCCTTGGGATCCGTCTTCGTCCCCACCGACTCCTCCTCGGGCGCGATCAGCTTGACCACGATCTTCTCCTGGCGCGACACGGGCAGCGGCTCCTTGAAGACCACGCGCTCCGGCTGCCTCTTGTTGTTCGTGACCGTGATGAGGTACTCGTACGTGACCCGGGCGCCGTTGTTGGTGAGCCCGGTGTTCTCCGCGAATCGCGTGACGAGCTTGCGCTTTATCGCGATGCCCTCGTCCGCGCCCAGGTGAAGCTCGAATTTCTCGCCCGGCATCACCGTCTTCAGCCGGCTGGTCGCGACGAACGTATCGTCCAGAAAGGTGTTCATGGACCCGGCGAGAAGGGGGTAATCCGTGGTGTTGGCGGCCTCGGCGCTGAGATAGGCGATCTCTGCCAGCTTGGGGGTCGCGTCGTACTGGAGAACGGCGGTGAGCTTCGATGATGCGATCGAGACCCGTTGCACGGAGTTGTTGGCCAAGATCGAGACCGATCCTGCGATCCGGAACGTGGCGCTGGTGGCGTTCGACTGGACTTCTGCGGTTGCATTGTAGGTCAGCTGGTCCACAGGCGCGTTGGCTGGATCCTGGAGGAACTGACTGGTCACCACACTTACCTCACCTGCGACATCCTTCAGGTCCGTCCTTGCCCGAGCCGCTGCCGGGGCGCTTTCGGCCCTCTTCGAGTAGGTGCCATAGTCCCGCCCCTCGGGCTGCCTCACATCCACCACCCACGGCCGAAGCTCGGGCGCGCTCCCGCCAAGCCCGGGGCGCGCGGTCGAGAGCGTGAGCTCGATGTTGCTCCAGTCCTCGCCCGTCGCATTGCGCACCATCCCGAAATAGCCCAGGTCCACACTGCGCTCGTCGGAATGGAGGCGGGCATCGTAGGAGGGCGCCCACGAGGCGCCGGGCACGGCATATCTCAGGGTGACCTCAAGGTGTCCCGCAGTGCTGGCCGCCACGCGCACCGTCACGTTCTTGACGCTCTTCCCCTGCACATTGCGAAGCGGATCCAGCTGCTGGCTGAGGGCGGCCTTCCTGCCGGCCAGGTCGGCGCGCTTGTCATCGAGCGCACCCATCTCGGCCGCGATCTTTCCAAGCGTCTCGTCGGAATAGCCGTAGAGCTTCTGCAACTCCTCGAGTGACGGCCGAGTGCTCGCCTCGGCCCCATGTGTGGTTTCGGAAGCACCCGGATGGGCCCCCGTGGCGGAAAGCATCATGCGCCTCACGAATTCCCGCTCCTCCTTCAGGACGCCCGTCCGGTCGTCCAGAGCCCGGCCCTGCCGGTTCAGCTCCAGGATCTGGTCCTCAAGTTCCTTGACCCGCGGGTTGGGCGTCGCATCGACAAAGGTGGTCTCCGCATTGACGTCGAGGATGGTCGCCGTCGCCGTGCCGTGGGCGGAGACTTGCAGCGACTGGTCGACGAGGTTCGTGGGCATCCGCTCAAATACCAATGCAGTCTCGCCCGGGCTCAGGTCGAGTTCCGCGGTGCGCGTGACGACAGCCCTGTCCGAGTAGACCGTGGCCGCGGAGATGTGGGAATCGACGGGGGCAGCCAGTGCGAGCACCGGGAGCCCGAGGAGGGAGAGCGCAAACAAGCGAGGGGTCTTCATTTCAGTGGGTGTAAGGGTTGTTTTGGGAAAGACGGACGGCCGCCAAGTTCCAGTGGGATATAGAGGTAGAAGACGCCCTTTGTAGCGCCCTAATTTCAGGAAATGGCTGCTTTCACGCTTTTTTGCGGTTCACGGGCCCATCCATTATACGCCAAATCCAGGTTTTGGATGCCAAAACCCCCTTAAACTGGGGTTTCCCCATGGGATCCTGGGACGGCACGGACGCGTTTCAATGTTCGGTTTGGGAGTCGGCGCTGTTTAGCATGTGAACCCAATGAAGGATGACGCCACTCTTCTTCGCCGATATTCCGAGGACGGGTCCGAGGCCGCATTCAGCGAGTTGGTCCACCGGCACGTCGACCTCGTCTACAGCGCCGCCCTGCGGCGAACCAGCGGCGACTCCCACCTCGCGGCCGATGTCTCTCAGCGGGTTTTTGCCACCCTCGCCCGGAATGCGCGGAAGCTGTCGCGCCACACGGTGCTCGAGGCGTGGCTCCATACCGCGACGCGCAACGCGTCGCTCAACCTGATGATCTCCGAACAGAGGAGGAAATTCCGGGAGGCAGAGGCAACGGAGCAGGAGGCCCGCGTGTCCGGCAGCGCGGAATCCGCCGACTGGGAGCGCATCAAGCCGATCCTCGACGGGGCCATAGACGAGCTTCCGGGGCCGGACCGCGAGGCCGTCGTGCTGCGCTTCCTCGAGCGCCGCGAATTCTCAGAGATCGGGCTCGCGCTCATGACGTCAACCGACGCCGCGCGGATGCGCACGGGCCGCGCCCTGGAAAAGCTCAGGGTGCTCCTGGAGCGCCGCGGCATCACGTCGACCGCGGCCGCGCTGGGCGCCGTCGTGGCAAACCAGTCCCTCATGTCGGCTCCCACCGGACTTGCCTCGACCTTGGCCTCGGCCTCCCTTGCCGGCGCCGGGATCGCGACCTCCCTCACCTTCATCATGACCACAAAACTCATAGGCACTGCAGTCATCAGCGGCCTCCTGGCCTTCGGAATCGGGAACTACGTCGGCCACGCGGGACGCGCGGAAATCGAAGCCCAGCGGGCCAGCGAGGACGCCGCAACGGCCCGGGAGATCTCCACCCTCCGCAAGTCAAGAGCCGACCTCCAGGAGGAGCTCGACAAGGTCGACGCGGCCAACATGCAGCTGACCGCGGCCAAGGCACAGCTCGAGGCCAGCAACGCCAAGCTCGCCGAGGCCAAGGCGGCCGCCCTGGCGGCCCTGCCTTCAAGAAACCTGTCGATCGGCCTGACGCCGCGGGAGCTGAAGCAGGAGGTCCTCAACAACCTGCGGCAGATCAGCGCCGCGCGGGACCAGTACAGGCTCGAGAACGGCTCCTATCCCGGCTCCGTGGCCACCCTGGTGGGCGACCAATCCTACATCAGGCGGATCCGGACCGTGGGTGGGGAGGATTACTCCAGCCTGTCCATGGGCGACAACCAGGTCCTCACGGTGACGACGCCCGACGGGACGTCGGTGACCTACGACCCCTCGGGCGCCGCGACGACCCAGATCACCGAGCCCATGACCCCCGAGGAGCACGCCCAGGAGCTGATGCAGGCCGTCGGGCCCGCCGTCGGCCAGGCGGTCACCGCCTACAGGGCGGCCAACCAGGGCCAGAATCCCCCGAACCCGGACGCCCTGGCGCCGTTCTTCACCAATCCCCAGGATGCCGCCGCCTTCGCCCAGGCCCGGGAGGCCGAGGCCGCGGCGCATGCGCCTCACGCGCACTGAGGGCGCGCCCGTCTAACGCTGGCGGCAGATCTCGATCGTGACGTGGCGCAGTTCCTCGTGCTCGCTGAGGATCCTGCGGTAATGCTCCGGCGTCCTGGGCTCCCTGGCCAGGATCGAGACCGTGGCCGAGAACTGGCCCACGCCAATCTGCCAGACATGGAGGTCGGTGACCTTCGTCCCCTCGTCCGCCTCGACCGCCTTGCGGATCTCCTGCTTCAAGTCCGTCTCGGGGGTCCGGTCGAGCAGGATCGCGCTCGTGTCGCGCAGGAGTCCCCAGGACCACTGGGCCACGACCGCGGAGCCCACGATCCCCATGACCGGGTCCATCCAGGACCATCCGAGGAACTTTCCGGCGAAGAGTGCGGTGATCGCCAGTATCGAGGTGACCGCGTCGGCGATCACGTGCACGTAGGCCGCCTTCATGTTCAGGTCCTCGCCGTGGGCGTGCCCGTGGTCATGCGCGTGGTGATGACCGTGCCCGTGCGCATGGCCGTGCCCGTGCTTCAGCATCAGCGCGCTGGCGACGTTCACGCACAGGCCGACGAGCCCAATGCCAATCGCCTCCCTGTAGTGGATCGGGACCGGCTCGAAGAGGCGCACGACGGACTCCGCCGCCATCAGGAGGGCGACGATGCCCAGGATCACGGCGCTCGTGTAACCACCCAGGACATCGATCTTGCCCGTGCCAAAGGCGAAGTTTCGGTTGCCCCTGTGGCGCCGGGCCATCGCGTAGGCGAAGGCGGCGATCAGGAAGGCGGCGACGTGGGTGCCCATGTGCCAGCCGTCGGCAAGGAGCGCCATGGAGTGGAACCTCCAGCCCGCGAGGATCTCGACCGCCATCATGACGGCGCTCAGCGCGATCACGCGCCGCGTGTTTCTCTCCGCCGTGTCCCTGTTGGGGCCAAAGTCGTGGATCTGGCAGTCGTGGGTGAGGTGGTCTTTGGTCATGGGCGGGCCATGAGGAGCATGCCCCCATACCCCTTATCCTGCAATCGGTAAAATTAGGGGGTTGTCGCGGGGCCGGCCGCCCCCAACAGTCGCCGCATGTCCCATACGCCTCGAAACATCGACGCCGACCGCCGCGCCCTGCAGGTGCGCATGAACAAGATCACGGGCCAGCTGAGGGGCGTCCAGAGGATGATCGACGGCGACTACGACTGCGCGGAGGTGCTGAACCAGCTCGTGTCGGCCAGGAAGGCGCTCAAGTCGCTCGCCGAGAAGCTCATCACGGACCATCTGGAGCACTGCCTCGCGGGCTCGATCCGGGAAGACGAGCGCAGGCGCCGCCTCAGGGAGGCGACGACCATGCTCAAGCGCTACGTGGACTGAGGGGGCCTAGCCGAAGTTGAGCTCCGGCTCCGGCGGCGGCTCGTTCGGCGGGGCGAGGCATTCGGGGCCCTGGTTGCGGCTGTTGCTGACGTACCGGCTCACGGGCCGGGACTCCATGAGCTCGGGTGCGATCGGCGCCACGAGGGCCCTGTACTCGGCCTCCGCGAGCGGCGCGTCGCCGATCCAGCGCGCCATGGTCGCCGCGGTCATGATCACGGGCATGCGGTCGTGGACCCTGGCCACGAGCTCGTTCGGCTGCGTCGTCAGGAGGCAGTAGGTGTCGGGGAGGTTGTCCGCCGCAGGGTCCCAGATGCCGGCGAACGCGAACGGCTCCTCGCGCGCCAGGGTGAAGAGGTACGGGAGCTTCACCCCGTTCCTCGTCTCCCACTCGTAGAATCCGTTGGCGGGGACGAGGCAGCGCCTCGCCGCGACCCCCTTGCGGAAGGCCGACAGGGTGACCGCCGTCTCGGACCTCGCGTTCGCGAGGAGGCGGGGGCGCGGCTTCGCCCTCTCACCCGCCGGCACGAGGCCCCACCTCATCGCCCGGACCGCGGGCCCGGCCCCCCCGGCGGCGACGACGGGCATCGTGTCCGTCAGGGTGACGTTGTAGCGCGGCTGCGCCCATTCCGGGGCCTCGAGGAGGACGCCGAGCGCCTTCGAGATCGCGCCGAGCGCGGCGTCCGTCTTGTGGAGCGTGTAACGGACGCACATGGCTGGTTCCCGCCCCCGCCCTCAGCAGCGCGCCTCGAACGCGGGCCTCAGGCCTGAGCCGAGATCGTCGTGGAACTGCTGCCTCTGCCTGTAGAGGGCAGACCTCTTGCGGTCGGGAACGCACCGCGTCGACTCGTCGAGGGAGACGCTCCGGGAGCAGAGCGCGGCGAGCGCGGCCCCCGATCCCCGGCCCGGGGAGTCGCACCACGCGGCCTGGAGGGCGCCGCCGAGGGCCGCGCTCTCGTCCTGGGCCATCGCGACGACTGGGACGCCGAAGACGTCCGCGGCGATCTGGCGCCAGAGGCCGGAGCGGGCGCCGCCGCCCGTGAGGCGGATCTCGCGGGCCTTGACGCCGAGCGCGGAGAGCCGGCGCAGTCCATAGTTCATCCCGAGCGTCGCGCCCTCGATCGCGGCGCGGGCAAGGTGGCCCTGCACCATCGTCCTGCGGTTGAGCCCGAAATAGACGCCCGTCCCCTTCGGAAGGTTGGGGGTGCGCTCCCCGTCCAGGTAAGGCAGCAGCGTGAGCCCGTCCGAGCCGGCCGGGGCGCTCGAGGCGAAGGCCTCGAGCTCCGCGAGGTTCCAGCCGAAGAGCGCGCGGACCTGCTCCGTCACGCCGGTCACGTTCATGGTGCAGAGGAGCGGCAGCCAGCCGCCCGTCGACGAGCAGAAGGCGGCGATCTCGCCCGAGGGGTCCACGACCGGCTTCCTGGAGAAGGCGTAGATCGTCCCGCTCGTCCCGAAGCTCGCGGTGACCGCGCCGGCGACCACGTTGCCGGTCCCGATGGCGCCCATCATGTTGTCGCCGCCGCCGGCGCTCACGATCGTGCCGGCGGGGAACCCGTAGCGCCCCGCGATCTCCGGCCGCAGCGTGCCGCACGACTCGTGGGACGCGGACAGCGCGGGGAGGCAGTCCGCGACCCGGCCGTCCACCGCGTCCATCGCGGCCTGGGACCACACCCGCCTCCTGACGTCGAGGAACGCGCTGCCGGAGGCGTCGCCGAACTCCATGAAGTAGTTCCCTGTGAGGTGAAAGTTGAGGTAGTCGTGCGGCAGCAGGATGTGCCGCAGCCTCTTGAAGTTCCCCGGCTCGTTCCTCTTGAGCCAGAGCACCTTCGGGGCCGTGTAGCCGGGCAGGAACGGGAGGCCCGTCTTCCTGATGACGGCCTTCGCGCCGCCGAGCCTCCGCGTGAGGATCTCGCACTCGGCGGCGGTGCTCGTGTCGCACCAGAGCTTCGCCGGGCGGATGACCTCGCCCCTCCCGTCCAGCGGGACGAAGCCGTGCTGCTGGCCGGAGACGCCGATCCCGCGCACGCGCGAGCGGTCGATCCTCGAGGCCACCTCCCCTATCGCCGCGTCCATGGCCGACACCCACTCCTGCGGGTGCTGCTCCATGTGGCCCGGGGGCAGGCCCTCGATCAGGTTGTGCGGCGCGCGCGCCTCCGCGACCACGCGGCCCGTCTCGGCGTCGAGCGCGATCGCCTTGACGCTCTGCGTCCCGCTGTCGACCCCGACGTAGAGGCTCATGTCCTCAGCCTCCCGTGAGGTACCTGTTGAGCAGGTTCTCGAGGTATTCCTGGCGGCCGCTCCTGGGCTTGGGCTCGCCGAGCTTGGTGAGGACGAGCCTCTCCAGGTCGCGGAAGCCGACCTTGCCCTTCTCGATGGCCTTCCCGTAGCCGGAGTCGTAGCTCGCGTAGCGGTCGGCCACGAACCCGTCGAGCTGGCCGTCGGCGATGATCCGGCGCGCGACCTTGAACGCGAGCGCGTAGGTGTCCATGCCGCCGATGTGCGCGAAGAAGAGGTCCTCGGGGTCGATGGACGGGCGCCGCAGCTTCGCGTCGAAGTTGAGCCCGCCCTTGCCGAGGCCGCCCGAGCGCAGGATGGTGACCATGGCGAGCGTGATCTCCTTCACGTCCGTGTTGAACTGGTCGGTGTCCCAGCCGAGGAGCGGGTCGCCTGAGTTCGCGTCGATGGACCCGAGCATCCCCTGGGCCGCCGCGACCTCGATCTCGTGCTGGAACGAGTGGCCGGCGAGCGTGGCGTGGTTGGTCTCGATGTTGAACTTCAGGTGCTTCTCGAGGCCGTAGGTCCTCAGGAAGGCGATGCCGCTCGCGACGTCGAAGTCGTACTGGTGCTTGGTCGGCTCCTTCGGCTTGGGCTCTATGTAGAACTGCCCCTTGAAACCGATCGACTTGGCGTGGTCGACCGCCATGTGGAGGAAGCGCGCCAGGTGATCCTGCTCCCGCTTGAGGTTCGTGTTGAGGAGCGTCTCGTAGCCCTCGCGGCCCCCCCAGAACGTGTAGCCGTCGCCGCCGAGCTCGTGGGTGACCTCCAGGGCCTTCTTCACCTGCGCCGCCGCGTAGGCGAAGACGTGGGCGTCGGGGTTCGTGGCCGCGCCGCACATGTAGCGCGGGTTGGAGAACAGGTTGGCGGTCCCCCAGAGGAGCCTCACGCCCGTCTGCCTCTGCAGCGCCTTGGCGTGCGCGACAACCTTGTCCAGGTTGCGGTTCGACTCGGCGAGCGTCGCGCCCTCGGGCGCGATGTCCCTGTCGTGGAAGCACCAGAACGGCGCCTCGATCTTCACGAAGAACTCGAAAGCCGCGTCCATCCGGCGCTTCGCGACGGAGATGGCGTCCTTCCCGGCCTCCCAGGGCCGCTTGATCGTGCCCGGGCCGAAGGGGTCGCCGCCGACACCGCGGAACGAGTGCCAGTAGGCGATCGAGAACCTGAGGTGCTCCTTCAGGGATTTCCCGCCGATCCTCTCGTAGGGGTCATAGTGCCTGAACGCCAGGGGGTTCTCGGACTTTGGGCCCTCGTAGGGGATGCGGGGAACGCTGAAGAACTGGGGTTGCTTGGATTTCGGCATCGCCACCGACGATTAGCACGAACCCCCCTCCACCGTCGAGTTTTCGTTGTTCGGGCCGCGCCCCCTTGCCAAGCGCATGCCATCGGAGCTCATATGGGCGCGTGAACCCCCGATTCCGCGCCGGCTTTCCCCTCCTTCTGGCCCTGGCCCTCCCGTCGCGTGCGGCCGATCTCGTCGGTGGCCCGAAGGGCGCCTTGCCGACCGTCGCGGTCTCCGGCATCGCCGGCGTGACCTACCTGACGGCCGACGTGGACGCGGTGCGCCGGTTCTATGGACGGGGAGCCGGGTTTGCGGAGGCGGAAGCGGAGCCGTCCAGGATACGGTTCGCCGTCGGCGCGGACCAGTGGATCGAGTTCCTGCCCGTCAGGGAAGCCGCGTGGCCGCGCCGGCTGCAGTACGTGACACTGGAGGCGCCGAGCCCAGCGGACGTCGAGCGCTCGCTGAGCGCCCGGGGAGTGCCGACCGAGTGGATTGGCGCCGATCCCGGCACCCGGGTCCTTCAATTCGTGGATCCGGCCGGCAACCGGATCCGGGTGGCGAGGCCGTGGACGGCGCCCCCGGGCGGCCGCGGGGGACCGGCGCCGTTCAGCGGGCACCTCCAGCACTTCGGCCTCGCGGTCCCGCGGGCGCTCGCGGAGGCCACGCTGGCGTTCTACGGCGACACGCTGGGCTGGCCCGAGGCGGCCCGGATGCCGGATCCGGCCGGGCGCCCCGCGATGGTGAAGTTCCGGCTGCCCGGGGGGCGGGGCGAGGTCGTCGAGCTCGTGCTCGTCGACCCGGACCTGAACAAGTGGGCCGCGGGCGCGATCGACCACATGAAGTTCGACGCCGCCGACATCAACGCCGCCTACCGGTCGCTGCACACCGGGGGCATCGCGACCCAGGCCAGGCACCTGCCGACGGTCGACGCCGACCACCTGTGGGCGATCAACATCTTCGATCCCGAGCTGACCCGGATCGAGATCCAGGAGCTTGCTCCGACCGCGGCGGCCGTCGGCACGGTCTC
>Ga0265318_10002240_pt1 | contig 10421 bp, 9 predicted proteins | sample 4821metaG_FD_192431 | JGI IMG/M metagenome (GOLD analysis project Ga0265318, IMG submission 192431) | Rhizosphere microbial communities from Carex aquatilis grown in University of Washington, Seatle, WA, United States - 4-8-21 metaG | ecosystem: Host-associated > Plants > Roots > Rhizosphere >... | reverse complement strand
GGGCCAGGCGCGCGCCATCGAGGAGACCAAGCGCGACATGGAGCGCACCCGCCCCATGGACAGGCTGATCTGCGGCGACGTCGGGTTCGGGAAGACCGAGGTCGCGCTCCGGGCGGCGTTCAAGGCGGTCCAGGCCGGCAAGCAGGTGATCGTCCTCGTCCCCACCACGGTGCTGGCCCAGCAGCACCTGAACACGTTCCGGGAGCGCATGGCGGGCTACCCCGTCTCGATCGAGATGCTGAGCCGCTTCCGCTCCCAGGCCGAGCAGCGCACCATTCTCGCGGCCGTGGCCACGGGCGGCGTGGACATCCTGATCGGCACCCACCGTCTCCTGCAGAGGGACGTCGTCCCGAAGGACCTGGGGCTCCTTATCATCGACGAGGAGCAGCGCTTCGGCGTGAAGCACAAGGAGGCCTTCAAGACCCTGCGCACCACGGTCGACGTGCTCTCGATGAGCGCCACGCCCATCCCGAGGACACTCTACCTCGCCCTGACGAGCGCGCGCGACATGAGCGTCATCGACACGCCGCCGGTCAACCGCCACCCGATCCAGACCATCGTGAAGACCTACGACGAGAAGGTCGTCGTCGACGCGATCCGCCATGAGATGCGCCGGGGGGGCCAGGTGTTCTACCTGCACAACCGCGTGGGCACGATCGACCTCGTTACGAGGCGCCTGAGGGAGCTCATGCCGGACATCACGTTCGGCGTCGGCCACGGCCAGATGCACGCGGACGACCTCGAGCGGGTGATGACGGAGTTCGTGGCGGGCAGGTACAACGTGCTCGTCTGCACGACGATCATCGAGAGCGGCCTGGACATCCCGAACTGCAACACCCTCGTCATCGAGGGCGCCGACCGCTTCGGCCTGTCGCAGCTCTACCAGCTGCGCGGGCGTGTCGGCCGCTTCAAGCACCAGGCCTACGCCTACCTGCTCCTCCACCGCCACACGCGGCTCCTGGACGCCGCCCGCCAGCGCATGAGCACGCTGCGCCAGCACACCCAGCTCGGGGCCGGCTTCAGGATCGCCATGCGCGACCTCGAGCTTCGCGGAGCCGGCAACCTGCTCGGGGCCGAGCAGAGCGGCCACATCGTCGGCGTCGGCTTCGAGCTCTACTGCCAGCTCCTGCGCCAGTCCGTGGCCCGCCTGAAGGGCGACAAGACCGCAGCCGCCATCCGCGCCAACGTTAAGCTCGATTTCGTCTTCGTCGGCGAAGGCCCGCCGGCCGGCGACGCCCAGATGGGGCGCCGGGAGGACAGCTACACGGCGATCAAGGACGCGGAGGACGAGGCGACGGGGCCCGGGGTCGAGCGGATCCAGGCCCGCATCCCGACGTCCTATGTCGGCGAGACCCGCCTGAGGATCGACATTTACCGCAGGCTGGCGATGGCCGACTCCCGGGAGGCCGTGCGCCAGATCGAGGCGGAGCTCAAGGACCGGTTCGGAAAGCCGCCCCCCGAAGTGCGCACCCTGCTGCAAGTGACCGAGATCCGCGTTCTTGCGGAACAAAAGGGGATATTGTCCGTCGAATCCGAATCCAACCGCCTCAAGTGCCTTCGGGGCAGCGGACAACGTGACGACTGGGTGATGATCGGGGCCCGGTTTCCAAGGTTGACCGCTCCTCGCCCGCACCTACGGTTGAAGGAGATTATCGCTTTCTTGAACCATCTGCCGAACCCATGACCCTGTACCGCGGCGCACTGGCTGCCCTCGCAGCTTCCCTGCTCGTTTCCCCGGGCCTGGCGCAGACCAACTCGGGGCTGGCGCAGGCCTCCCCCGCCGGGGGCGACAGCCTGGGCCTGCGCTTTGCCAACGGGATCGTCGCCATCGCCGAGGACAAGGTCATCACGGTCGACGACGTCCGCCGCGAGATCAACCCCCTTATCCCCCAGCTTAACCGGGAGGCCCGCAATGAGCAGGACTTCAACCAGAAGCTCGAGGCCCTGCAGGACGACGCGATCAAGAACCTGATCGACCGCGTCCTGATCATCAAGGACTTCCAGAAGGACGACAAGAAGCACGTGCCCGAGAGCTTCGTGGACAACCAGATCGCCGACCAGCTGACGGACCAGTTCGACAACGACCGCTCGAAGTTCCTCGCCTACCTGAGGGCCCGGGGGACCACCATCCGCGACTACCGCAGGGAGGTGGAGGAGGACATCATCTACAACTACATGATGCACCAGCAGCACAAGTCGCAGAGCATCGTGAGCCCCGTCCGGATCGAGCAGTACTACAAGGAGAACAAGGACCGGTTCTACCAGGACGACAGCGTGCACCTGCGCCTGATCCAGCTCTCCCGCGCCACCGGCAACACGGACGGCGACCTGAGGGGCCAGGCCGACTCCATCCTCCTGCGCCTGCGCTCGGGCGAGAAATTCGAGGACCTCGCCAAGGAGTACAGCTCCGATTCCCGCAGGGCCAAGGGCGGCGACTGGGGATGGATGAAGAGGTCCGACCTAAAGCCCGAGTTCAGCGAGCCCCTCTTCGCCGTGAAGAAGGGCGAGTGCTCGGAGCCCGTCATCCTGCCCGAGGGTTGCTTCCTGCTCTTCGCGGAGGACCGCAAGTACGCCGGAATCCAGCCCCTGGACGAGGTGCGCGACCAGATTGAGCGGATCCTGGTCCAGCAGATGGGCCGTGAGTACGAGGACAGGTGGCTCGAGCGCCTCCGGCGCAACGGCTACGTGAAGCAGTTCTAGGAAAACGGCTCAGGCTCAGGGCAGAGAGGCGACCGCGGTCCTCGGGACGCCCTCGAGCGCAAGGGCCAGGAGCGGGCTCTTCGAGGGCTCGAAGGCCCTGACCACGACGCCGACGAGGTTCTGCCCGGTCACCTTCACCGTGTCGCACGCATCGTTGCCGACGCCCTGGGCTACCCAGCCGTCCCAGGTCCTCCTCACGAGGACGTGGGCCACCGGGCGGCCCAAGTCTCCGACGTATACGGCGGTCATCCCGGCCCGAAGGTCCCTTGTCGCGACCCGGCGCGTGACGACCACCGTGTTGTCCCGGTAGAGGGGGAGCATCGAGTCGCCGCTCCCCACGAGGTAATCGGTGCCTGGGTGAACGGCCACGTAGGCCCGCCCAAGGAGCATGGCATCGAACGGCCGCACCACCTCGGCGGCGGGCGACATCGCCGCCACGGCCCCCGGGGAGAACCGGGCCGCCGCCCTCGTCGAGCAGCCCGACGCTCCCAGGCCGGCCAGGGTCAGCACCCCGCCCACCACCCAGCGGAGCATCGCCGAGGGGGCGCCATGGTCAACGGGACCCTCGTTCATGGCTGGGATGGAGCCTATTTCGCGCCAAATTCCCATGCGTGCCGCATTTGGTTTGGCGAGGAACCGCTCGCACGCACCCCGGAGGCGGAGGGACATTATTAGACATGTCTAATATTGTTGTTTATTCCCCGGATGCCCCCATGGTCTCGCGACACGGATGAACCCAGCCCCACTCGCCCCCGCCCCGCCCCTTCCCTACCCGGCCAACCGGATCCGCGTCATGCCCGCGGGAGAAAGACCCCAGGAGCGCCTCGAGCGGTTTGGCGCGGCCGCGCTGAGCGACACGGAACTCCTGGCCATGCTGGTGCGAAGCGGGACACGGGGCCAGGACGTGCTGACGCTGGCCTCAAGGCTCATCTCGGAGGCCGGGTCGCTCACGGGGCTGCTCGCCTGGCACGAGGCCGACTTCCGGAGCCTGAAGGGAATCGGCCGGGTGAAGGCGCTCCAGCTCGTGGCGGCCATGGAGGTGGCCCGCCGTGCGGTGAGCCTGCCCCCACAGGAGTCCCCGGTGCTCAACCGCGCCGACCTGATCGCCGCCAACCTCGACTCGGTCGCGTCCGGCCTCGACGTCGAGAAGTTCTGGGTCCTTTGCCTCAACCGCCGAAATCGACTGCGCAAGCGGGTGGAAATTTCCTCGGGGACGGCAACGGCGGCGCTTGCCCATCCCCGTGAAGTCTTTCGTTCGGCCATCCGGGAATCCGCCTCGGCAGTCGTATGCGTTCACAACCACCCCAGCGGAGATCCATCACCGAGCGCGGCGGATATCCAGCTCACGCGGCAGCTTCGGGAGGCGGCCGCTGCGGTGGATATTCCTCTGCTGGATCATGTTATCATTGGTCGGAGAGGAGCTGACCCACTTGGACGAGGGTATTACAGTTTTAGGGAAGCGGGTCTCCTATAACGCCTTTGAGTTGAGTTGTTACATAAATATGCTTTTATGGCTCCTGTGAAAACAACACTCGAAATTCCTGAATCGCTCTTCAGGCAGTTAAAGATCTCCGCCGCCAAACAAGGTAAGACGATCCGTGCTGTCGTTAACGAGGCACTCACTGAGAAACTCAGTCGCTCACAGCATGGAGTTGAGGACGTTCCCGCCTGGAGGATTGCCTTCGGGGGCCTGCGTCGACTGCGTGATGAGACAGCCAAGATCAATCAAGAGGTCGCTGCCGAATTTTCCCGAGTGAATCCAGAAGACTGGAAATGATCCTCGATACAAACGCACTGTCGGCGCTCGCAGATGGGGACGAAGGCCTCGCAGAAAAGATGGAGTCGGTATCAATACCGTCGCTCCCGTCCATTGTGCTGGGAGAGTTTCGGTATGGAATCCTTGGCTCCAGGTTTCACGGTCGATATGAGGGCTGGCTCCAAAATAGCCTTAAGGCATTCGCGGTCATCTCTGTAGACGGCGCAACCGCCGTCCCCTACGCCAGGATCCGTTTTGGGCTGAAGTCCCGGGGAACGCCCATTCCCGAAAACGACATATGGATCGCGGCTCTGGCCCTGCAATACCGCCTGCCTGTGCTGAGCAGGGACAGGCATTTCAGCTATATACCTGAAATTCGCCACGTTGCCTGGTAGGCCTCCGAAAATTAAGCCTCCACCAAAGCTGATCGACGGAATGTTACCTCCAACTTTTGGCGCATGGTTTTCTATCGGGGCATCAATCCTTTTGGGAATCTTCATTCTTCGCGGGATCTTGGTCGGCCGCATTGTTACCAAAGCGGGCATGACCAAAAGGGCGGATGACCCGGTTAGATTTTATATCATCGTTGGTCTCTATGTCCTATTATGGCTCGTGCTCATATATTCCGCATTCAGAGAAGCTCTCAATTCCGGCATGCTTTCCTGACGTTCGGAAGAAGCGCCTCTGCTTCAGGCGAAAGACATCGATAAGTATGGGGCCCATGCTCCGTTAAAACGAAGGATAAACTCCCGTAGCGAGTGCGCCTAGGCACCTTTTTCCCCCGCCTTCTTTCGAAGCGTTCCTAACGGCGACGAAGTTGAGTCTCCAGCCACATGGGACCCCGCTCTTCCGTCAGACCTCGGATTTTCCAGCAGCGATTGTGCTGTAGGTAATGACCCACACAACCATCCCAGCGGCGATCCATCCCCCAGCGCGGCAGATATCCAGCTTACACGACAGCTCCGAGAAGCTGCCGCTGCGGTGGATATACCTCTGCTGGATCATGTTATCATAGGACGCCGAGGGGCCGACCCCCTCGGGCGGGGATACTACAGCTTCCGGGAGGCAGGGTTACTTTGACCCTTTCTTGACCCCACAAAATGTACCTACATTGTACTCACATGAACACATTGACTGCCAAAGTATTCAAGGCTGGCAATTCGAATGCTCTCCGGCTTCCGCGCTCCCTGGGAATCAAGTCCGGAAGCTATGAGATCACGCGGACACCCGATGGCTTCCTGGTAATCGATAAGGCAGCTCTGGCCAAACGCCGCCGAGCAATCCGTAAACTCATGAGCCTACCCCCTCTCCTGGACGATTGGCCTAGACCCTAATGATTTACCTCCTCGATACAAACGCGCTCACTCGCTTTGCAAGAGGCATCGACCTTGGAATCGCTCGAAAGGTCGGCGAAAATGCGCTCGACTGCCGTATTTCCTCTATAGCTTGGTTTGAGCTACGATATGGAGCAGCACGGTCTTCCGATCCAAGCAAAGCGGTGCCACGCTTGAAGTTTATAAGGCGTGCAATTCCAGCAATTGAAGATTTCGACGAGCAGGCTGCACTTCGAGCAGCCGAAGTCCGTGCCTCCCTGGAAACGATGCGGCCGAATGCCCAGCCAATCGGCCCGTACGACGTGCTACTTGCCGGCCATGCCCTTGCCATGGGAGCCGTCCTTATAACTCACAACACGAGGGAATTTACACGAGTTCCGGGACTCTCGGTTGAGGACTGGCAAGAATCTTAGGGATCTCCCCGCGCCTAATCTTCGAAACCGAAGAGAAATACGTCATTAGTTTTCTCAGGTACAACCTTCCAAATGGAGGTTAGCCCGTTGAACTCGAATTCAGCCTGACTCTTGGCCTCGTCGACCGACTTGTGCCACGTATCACCGACACATCTGCTTTCTGCCGAAAATCTAGAAAGAAACACACCGTCAGGTTTCACCTCAATGACCAACAGAACCGGAGTCTCCAGAGGCGTGCGAGATTCGACTCCACCGTTAGCCGCAGGTGGCATTCCTCGGAAATGCTGGGTATTTTGAGGATCGGGCACCAGCAAAACCCTCGCCGTGAACCGTGAATGGCTGGTCATCGGTGTTAAGCCAAACTCTCCGGGTCGTTAGAAGCAACCGCCGGAAATTGCCCATTCCGAAAAGGGCCTTCTGGTCGCTTTTGGGACAGCCAATTTCAGGGTTGAATCCTTTAGTAGGTAAACACCGCCCATCATTTCCGAATGAAGCATCAGGGCGGCTATACCTACATCACATTGGACGCCGTTACACACGATCGACGCATCTATGAACTGGCGTTTTAAATCGCGGTACAGGTCACCGAAGTTGAAAAAAAAGGGAGTTAATTGGTGCGTTAGGGAAACCTGGACTTTTTGACCGCACGATCTGGTGCAAGGTGGCTGCCCGAACCAGCGATGCCCACTTGCTCGCACTTGCAAGCGCACATGACGCTAAGCTTGTAACCCTGGATATGGGCATTTCGGACGCCTTCGTCGTGCCTGCCTGATTTCTAGAGGGATCGCGGCCGCTACTCTAGCAGCTCGATCACCCGAGGAAACCGGCGTCCCTCCGGCGCGGTCAGAGCCTCCCAAAGATCATCGTCATGTCCTGCTCGCCCCTCGGCGAACTGACGTGCCGCTGAATAGAAAGCTCCCTGCCCCCGTCGACCAGGGTCCACGTGTCCCTTGACGTCATCTTCGAGCCCGGGGCGCCCCACGTGAAGGTGACGACCGACTCGACGACGACCTTGCTTCCGCCTTCCACCAGTCGCGCCGTCGCGACGCGCGGAGAATTCATGAACTCCGACTTGGACTCACTGCCGTCCAGAACCATCTTTTCCTCGGTGACCTGGTCGTCGGCGTACTCGACGACCCGAGTCGTCTTGACCGAGAGGGCGCTTCCTTGCTGCACGACCTCGAGGCGGGCCGGCGCCATGCCCGCCCCCATCTTCCCCAGGTCGCTCTTCTCCTCGTTGAGGACCCATACCCCCGAGAAATCCGCGGGCGCCGGCTCAAAGTGCAGCGGCGCAAGCCCGCAGGCCCTGCGGTACGAGGCCGTGGCGGCCCAGTACGCGGGGTCCTCGAGGCTCAGCACGTGGGGATCCTGCATCAGGGCGGCGTAATCCTTCCTCGGCGTGTTCCGGACCATGGATGCCCACGTCATGTAGTAGGCCCACCGCGGCTGCTGTTTCAGGATCTCCGGGCTCGGGGGGTTGCCGACCTCGGCGAGAGCCATCGGCTTTCCCTGCGAGAGCGCCGCGATGCTGTCGTAGTAGGACTGCGCGAAGTCGTTCCCATAGACATCGAGGGCCAGCACGTCGACGAACTCGGCGCCGGGGAAGAACAGGGCGTGCGCCCTCGCGGGCGTCGACGGCCGGTCCATGCTCCACACCCAGACCAGGTTGTTGAGGTGGTGGTGGTTCACAAGCCGGTCGAAAATCTGCCTGTAGAGCGCGATCGTGCTGTACTGGCCCGTGCGCCCGCCCCACCAGAACCAGTCTCCGTTCATCTCGTGGTAGGGCCTCCAAAGAACCGGGACGTGGGCGTCCTGGAGCTGCTTCAGGAAGACCGCGATCTCGTCGACCTGCGCGCACCAGCGCTCGTAGAGCGCCGTGCCGGGCGTGAGCACGTCCCTGAACTGCTCGTCGAGGAGCTTCCCCTGGACGCTCGTGAGCTTCTTTGGGTCGCTGCCGGGGAGCTGCCTGAAGGTGATCGGCTCGTCCGCAGTGGGAGGCACGGCGTGCCAGCAAAGGGCCACAATCGCGCCCATCTGGTGCTGGCGGATCGCCTCCCGCACGATGTCCGGTCGGGCCAGGTAGGAGTCGGAGTCGCCCGCCTTGGCGTGGCCCCAGTCCGACCCGAAAATGACGGGCGTCTTCCCGATGTACCTGGCCGCGAACTGCGAGTTCCGGCTCCTCGTGTTCGGGTAGTTGTGCTGGCCGGTGAGCGTGTATTTTCCGGAAATGTCATACAGGAACTGCAGGAGCGCCGTCGCCTCCGGGGAGGCGTTGGGCGTGACGGGCCTCGCCACGTCCCCGCCGGAAGCGCGCGCAAGGGAACCGACGAGCAAGAGGAGAGGAAGCGCGCGAAGAACCCCGGGGAGACGACTCATGGGGCAATCAGCGGTCGTCGCATCTGCACTGTCAACCCGAAGGTGGAGGGATCACGGCCGCGGCAGACCCGTGCCTATCACCGCCCTCCCTTCAATGGCAATTGGCTTGTAGGGATTTACCCCATACCGAGCGGGTTCCGGTCCTGATAGCTTGGGGAGGCTGCGCCAAGCATCCCTCCCACCGCTGCGAGGGTGCTCAATCCTCCGACCAACCGCGAACCGGGAGTCACGCAGGCTGTCAACACGCCTCACACCAACCCAATAGCCCAAGCAAGCCACGTGAAAACCCCCACCTATCTCTGGAAGACAGCCGCCCTCATCCTTTTCCTGGCCAGTCCTCTTTTGAGGGCGCAGGAGCTCACCGTCCTTGGCGGAACAGCCAGCTCCGGGACATTCGGAAAGGCGGAGACCGGTTGGGAGGTCGACTACAGGCAGGATCTTTACAAGTATTTCGACGCCTCGGTTTCCTATATCAACGAGGGCCATTTCCCCTCCCACCTGCGGGACGGGACGGCGTGGGAAGGATGGACGAACCTCCCCTTCTGGAACGACAAGGTTGCGCTCTCGATCGGGGCCGGAATCTATTACTACTATGACACGGAGCCCCTCGGGGCCGGGGGTTCCGCTGACATTCACGGCACGGCGCCGATCTACAGCTTCACGGCAACCGGCTATTTTTCCGACCGGTGGTTCTACCGCTTCGGCATCAACCGCATCGAGCCTGCGCACGACATTCGGGACACAACGTTCATGGTGGGCGTCGGCTATTGGTTTGGACCCAACCGCCGTCCCGAGGGAAACAAGCCGAACGCCGGGGCTCCCGAGCCCGACTATGTCACACCGCCGCAGCTCTCCGTGTTCGGGGGACAGGACATCGTTAACACCATATTCAGCGACAAGGCATGGGCGGGCGCCGTCGAATACCGCCAGGGCGTGCTGCCCCACCTCGACGGCACGGCCACATTCATCTACGAGGGCAATCCAAAGACGACGAGGCGCAGCGGCGTCGCCTTTCAGCTCTGGCCGGTCAACACGTTCTTCGACGACAAGACCTCCGTCGGCATAGGCGTCGGGCCTTATTTCTTCCTCGACCGAAAGCATCCGACAAACACCAGCGCCACAAACCCCGCAGCAATCGCGCCCCTCGTCTCGTTCACGATGGCCAGGCAACTCTCCGACAGCTGGGTCAGCCGCCTTATCTGGGACCGCGTGACGAGCTCCTACAACCGCGATGCGGACATATTCCTCATTGGTCTGGGCTACAGCTGGCGCTAGATGACATGGGGCGGACAAGCGAGGCGCGAGGCGCCAAGCTGTCCGCGCTATGACCTCTAATCAAAACACGGATACAGTGCCTGGCGCCCGCGCCAGGGTAATTAAACTCGGGCTGGATGTTCATGCCAGTCTCATTGTGGTGGTGCGGCAGGTGGATGGGCAGGCCTCCCAGCCGCCAACGGAGGCGCCCCCGTCGGCCCGAGGCAACCCTTGGGGGCTACTTCTCGAGCCAGATCCGGTTCCACTCGTGGAACCCCACGACCGTCGTCGTCCATCCGTGGACGGCCGGGCTGATGGCGTAGACATTGGGTTGAAAATACAGAGGGATCACCGGGGCCTCGCCCAAGAGGATGGCCTCGGCCTTTTGGAACATCTCCATGCGCTTCGGGTTGTCGGCCGTGTTCGAGGCCTGGTCTATCAACGCATCGAATTCCCTGTTGTTCCAGCCCGCGTAGTTGTTGCCGCAGCCCGTGACCATGGTCCCCAGGAATGTGTTGGGGTCGGCGTAGTCCGCGATCCAGCCCGAGAAGGCCATCGTGAAGTTCTTCGTCTGCTGGTTCTGGTAGA
>Ga0265318_10002239_pt1 | contig 10426 bp, 9 predicted proteins | sample 4821metaG_FD_192431 | JGI IMG/M metagenome (GOLD analysis project Ga0265318, IMG submission 192431) | Rhizosphere microbial communities from Carex aquatilis grown in University of Washington, Seatle, WA, United States - 4-8-21 metaG | ecosystem: Host-associated > Plants > Roots > Rhizosphere >... | reverse complement strand
CGGCCCGACAGCAACGTTACGCGCCTTTCCTCATTGAAACGGCGAGGTGAACAACAGCCCGCCCTTGGTCCACAGCTCGTTCTTGCCGCGCGCGAGCTTCAAGGGCGAGCCCATGCCGACGGTGCGCTCATAGGACTCGCCGTAATTCCCGACCTGCTTGATGACGTTGTACATCCAGTCGTTGGAGAGCCCCATCATGGCGCCGAAGCCGCCTTCGACGCCGAGCAGGCGGCGGACCTCGGCGTTCTTCGAATTCGCCTTCATGTCGTCGACGTTCTTCGACGTCACGCCGAGCGCCTCGGCCGCGATCGTTCCGTTGAGCACCCAGCGCACCACGAGCTGCCAACGCTCGTCGCCCCAGCGCGTCACCGGCCCTTGCGGATCGTTCGAGATCAGGTCGGTCATGATGATGTGGTCGCCCGGCACCTTCAGCTTGATGCGCTGGCCCGCGAGCGCGCCGACGCCGGCCGTATAGGCGTCGCAGCGGCCCGCGTCATAGGCCGCGATCGCATCGTCGTTCTTCTGGAAGTTGATGATGGTGACTTTGAGCTTGCGTTCGGCGAACCAGTCGGCGGCGTTCTTTTCCTCCGTCGAGCCGGCCGCGACGCAGACGGTTGCGCCGTCGAGCCCTTCGGGTTTCTTCACGTTCGCCGAGGTGCGCACGATGAAGGTCTGGCCTTCGTAGAAGTTGATGCCCTGGAAGTTGATGCCGAGCGTGGCGTTGCGCGAGAACGTGATGGTGGAATTGCGCGCGAGCATGTCCACCTGGCCGGACTGCAGGATCGGCCAGCGCTGCTGCACTGAGGTCGGCGTGTATTTGACCTTGGTGGCGTCGCCGAGGACGGCCGCGGCCACCGCTTTGCACAGGTCGACGTCGATGCCGCTCCATTCGCCCTTGTCGTTGGCGAAGGAGAAGCCCGGCAGGCCGAGATGGACGCCGCATTCGAGATGGCCGCGCGCCTTGATGGCGTCGAGCGTCGGGCTCGGCGCAAGCTGCTGGGCGCTCGCAGCCGTGGTCGCGAGCGCAAGCGCGCCGGCCGTCAGAAGGCTTGTTTGACGCATGTCGTTCCCCGTTTGGCTGGCGCAGCGCCAGCGTTGGGGGAGAGGTTCCCCGGCCGAGAGGGCGGTTGTCAATGCGTCAGGATTTCACCCGCTCGATCAGCGCCATCGCGGCGGCGGGCGCGCGCACCTTGCCCTCGTGGATCACGTAGGCGAACACGTCGCGCGGCTGGGCCTTCAGGGCATGTTCGGTGTCGACGCGGGCCAAGTCCTTCGGCACGCCGCCCTGCGCGAAAGTGCGCAGGCGCTTCGCCCAGGCATCGAGCTCCTTGGCCGGATAGCCGGTCGGGATCGTGTCCTTTCCTTTCTGGAGGCGGAGATAGACGAAATCGGAGGTCACGTCGGCGATGCCGGGATAGGTGTCGTGCTCCGCGCACACCACCGCGATATTGAATGTGCGCAGCAGCGCGATGAATTCGGGGACGCGGAAACTGTCGTGGCGCACCTCGACGACGTGGCGCAGCTTCAGCCCGTCCTGCTTCTCGGGCAGCAGCTCGAGGAACGAGCGGAAGTCGGCCTCGTCGAACTTCTTCGTCGGCGCGAACTGCCAGAGCAGGGGACCGAGTCGGTCGCCAAGCTCCGTCACGCCGGAATTGAGGAAGCGCTTGACCGAGTCCGCGCCCTCGGCGAGCACGCGGCGGTTCGTGCTGAACCGCGAGCCCTTGACCGAAAACTTGAAGCCGTCGGGTACCGCGGCGGCCCATTTGCGGAAGCTTTCGGGCTTCTGCGAGCCGTAATAGGTCGCGTTGATCTCGATCGCGGTCAGGTGCGCGGCGGCGTATTCGAGCTCCTTCGCCTGGGCTAGGCCTTTCGGGTAGAAAACGCCGCGCCACGGCTCGAACACCCAGCCGCCGACGCCGAGACGGATTTTTCCAGATGCCGTCATGGGATGTTTCCTGGAACCTTTCCGGGCGTTAACACTTGAATAACCACCGCGAGCCTACCATATTGCTTCAGACGGCGGTGTTGAGCCGAAGGGCTCCGTCGCCTGATGCGACCACGATTTGAGCGGGTGAGGCCGGATGTACGCCCACCTTCTCGTTTCGTGGTCGTTGGCGTTTTAGGGGCCATGCCGACACCGCTTCGCGATCCATCACGTCTTTTCGCGATTCCTAACGCGGCGCTCCGATAAAAACTTCGTCCGCGCGCGAAACAAAATTAACCGCAGTGCCGGCTGTTGCGCCATCTTGCGCATCAAGCGGCATGCTTTGACGCAGCGTCATTTCTTTTTCGCGCGCGATGCTCTCTTGCTCTTGCCAGCAAGTTCCAATTCGATCATAAGCCCGCTCCCTTCGCTCGGTCTTGTGTCCGGGCTCGTGAGATCCCGGCTGGCGCGGTGCACTGTGTGCGTCCGTGTTCCGCCAAACGAAGGGCGAGGCTGTAGCTCAGTGGTCGAGCGCCGGGGAAACCCGGAGGACGCAGGTTCGATTCCTGTCAGTTTCACCATCGCGAGGATAGCTCAGTGGTAGAGCAGATGATTGTACTCATCGGGACGCGGGTTCGAATCCCGCTCAACGCTCCGGTTCAGCCTTCCAAGCTGACACTATCAGCCTGATACGCTGATATCCCTGAAGGGGACCGGACGCGCGCTTCAGTCGCGGTCCGGCCGTTCTGCCGCAAGGCATCTCGTCCGAACCTAGACACTGTGAGACCGGTTCTGCGCCGGGGCGGATACCGCCTGCGCCGACATCGGGTTCACCGTTCGCTTGCTCCGCGCTTCGGCGCGGCTCGAGCGCGCGCGTGCGCCCGTCTGATCGGTGCCGGCTTAAGCCTTGGCCCGCCGTGCTCCCAGGAAGACGCGTCCGGTTTCCCATTCCTCGATCTGCAAACCGGCGCCGCGGATGGTCCGCGGAGCCAATGAAGGAGACGTGTCATGGACCGGCTGTTCGTAGACCGGCATTTCTGGACGCTGCGCGTCACGGTGAAGGACGGCGAGCGCGCCATCCTTCTGCGCAACGGCCGGGTCGAGGGAGTGCTCGAGCCCGGCCGCCACACGCTGCTCGACCCGAAGCGCGAGCTTTCGGTCGAGATCCATCAGGTCGTGCGGGGTGAGTTCCCGGCGGATCGCTACGCGGTGCTCAAGGCATCGCGCGGCGATCTCGCGGCCGAGCTGTTCGAGGCGGTGGAGACGAAGGCCGATGATATCGCCATCGTCTGCCTCGACGGCCGGCCCATGGCCCTGATGGGTCCGTGGCAGGTGCGCGTGTTCTGGAAGGTCGCGACCAGCGTCACGGTCGAGCGCATCGACGTGACGAGCGATCCGAAGGTCGCGCCGCGCCATCTCGCGATGGTGGCGCGCACGGGCAACTCGTACGTCGCCGAGCACGTGGTCGAGAACCACGAGGCGGGTCTCCTGTTCGTGGAGGGCCGGTTCGTGGAGCGCCTCGCGCCGGGCCGGCACGCCTTCTGGACCGTCGGCCGCAAGATCGAGGTCAATCGCCTCGACCTGCGTCCGCAGGCCGTGGAGGTGACCGCGCAGGAGATGCTGACCAAGGACCGTATCGCGCTGCGCGTGACGCTGACCGCGTTCCGCCGCATCGTCGATCCGGAGCGCGCGGTCGCCGCGGTGCCGGACGTGGACGCGTGGCTGTACCGGCTGGTGCAGTTCGCGATCCGCGAGGCGGTGGCGGCGCGCACGCTCGACGAGGTGCTCTCGGTCAAGAGCGCGCTCGACGCGGAGCTTCGCGCCTTCGTGCGCGAGCGCCTCGCGGAGACCGGCATCGAGGTGACGGAGCTCGGCGTGAAGGACGTGATCCTCCCCGGCGAGATCCGCGAGCTGGTCAACAAGGTGGTGGAGGCGGAGCGGACCGCGAAGGCGAACCTGATCCGCCGCCAGGAGGAGACCGCGGCAACGCGCTCGCTCCTCAACACCGCCAAGCTGATGGAGGACAACCCGCTCCTCCTGCGGCTCAAGGAGCTCGAGTCGATCGAGCGGCTCACCGAGAAGGTCGGCCGCATCGATCTCCACGCCGGCGACGGCGCGGGCTTCGACGCGCTGCTCACCAAGCTCGTGCGCCTGAAGGCGCCCGAGGCGACGTGACGGGTGACAAGAAGGAGGGCCGCGGAGCGATCCGCGGCCTTCGCATCTATGCGGCAAATCCGAACTTCGACAGATCGAACGTCGCGCTCTGTCCGTCGGTCGCAAGCTCCGCGAGCGCCTGTCCGATGGCCGCAGAGTGCTTGAAGCCGTGGCCGGAGCAGGGCGACGCAACGATCACGCGCTTGTCGTCCGGCAGACGGTCGATGACGAAGCGGGCGTTGTCGACGCAGGTGTAGAGGCACACGGCGGTCCGGTCGGAGACGTCGCTCGCTCCTGGAAAATACGGCGCGACGAACTCGCGATGCATCGTCTGAATTTCCTGCGGGGTCACGGTCCGATCGACCGTCTCGGCTGTCGTCGTCGTATCGTACTGTTCGGTCGCGATCTTGATCGTGGGCGCGCCTTCTCCGGTCCAGGGAAAGCCGTAGATCGCCTGCCGCGTCGGAATTTGCCAGATGTAGACCGGAAAGTTCTCCGCACGATAATAGTCGAGTGGTGCGTCTTCGCGCAGCTTGAACCAGTGCAGAACCTGCCGCCGGACACGGAAGACCTGCGCCTGGTCGCGCCTGAGGAAATTCGGCAGCCAAGGCCCGGCGCTGACGATGATCTTGCTGGCGCGATACGCCGCCCGATCCGTAATGACCTCGACATGACCCTCGACCGGCGCGAAGCGCGCCACCGTCTCGCCGAGGTGAACCTCCGCGCCGAGCGTCGCCGCCCGTTTGAGCTGCGCATCGGCGCATCGCTCCGGAAAAACGTAGCCGCCCTCGGGCTCGAAATACGCGTAGTCACCCTTGCTGATATTGAATGCCTTGAATCGCGCCTTGATGTCGCTGTCGTTCAGAGATTCATGCGCGATATTCGCGCGCCTCGCGGCCTCGATCGATGATTCAAGGAATGCGGGATTCTCGTGATTGGCGGCGCGGGGTCCTGCGCCGGAGATGGCCAGAAATCCGTTCTGCACCAGCAGCGTTGCACCGGTGTCGCGCTCAAGCTCGCGCCAGATCTCGTGCGAGCGGCGGGCGAACTGGGTGTATTCGGGTCCTTCGCCGCAGGCGAGCCGGGTAATGCGCGTCTCGCCGTGGCTCGAGCCATGCGCGTGCGGCGGCGTGAACCGGTCGATGCCGAGAACCTTCTGTCCGCGTTTTGCGAGCTGATACGTCGCGGCCGCGCCCATCGCGCCGAGCCCGATGACGATGACGTCATATGTCATGGGATTGTCCGGATCACTTTTGATCCAGCACGCCCTTGTAGATCACGGAGAGTGGCAGCTCCGCGGCAAGCGATCCGATCCTCACGGTCTCGGCGTCACCGGCGATCACGGTCGGACCCGGAGGAAATTGCGATCCGTCGCGTTGCCAAATCCAGACCTTCGCCTCGTTCTGCGCGAGGACAAGATAGGCCTGCAAGCTGGGCAGATGCAGATACTCAGCGGCCTTGTCGCCAAGATCGAGCGCCTCACTTGATGGCGAAAGCACCTCGGCGAGGAACACAGGTTCATTCGTCGTGAAGCTGGCACCGTCCTGGCCGGCGCTGTGAACCAGAATGTCCGGATAGCGCAGTGTCCGCGGAGCCAGGTCTAGGCCGAAATCGGCAACGACCTCCCATCTGGGATCGAGTTGGCGACGCAGTGTGAAGTAGAGATTGCCAACGATCCGGCCGTGACTGAGCGATGCGCCGACCATCATCATGATGCGACCGTTCGCAAGCTCATAGCGTTCCTCACGTCCCTGCACCCAGGCGAGGAACGCGGCCTTGTCCATGTTACTTGGAACCTGGACGTTCATCGGTGCGCCTCTTTGCGGTTCAATCTAGCGATATTCGCACCACGAAAAAAGGGCGCGGCCTTGGCCGCGCCCTTCCGAATTGCCGATCGGTCTCAGCCGATCAGAAATCCATTCCACCGCCCGGCGGCATGCCGCCCGGACCGCCGGCGCCCTTCTTCTGCGGCACCTCGGCGACCATCGCCTCCGTGGTGATCAGAAGGCCGGCGACCGAAGCCGCGCCCTGGAGTGCCTGACGCACGACCTTGGCGGGATCGATGATGCCCTTGGTGAGCATGTTCACATACTCGCCGTTCTGCGCATCGAAGCCGTAGGCGTACTGATCCTTTTCCAGGATCTTGCCGACGATGACCGAACCGTCCTCGCCCGCGTTGAGCGCGATCTGGCGCGCCGGATAGGAGAGCGCCTTGCGCACGATCTCGACGCCGGTCTTCTGGTCGTCGTTCTGGGTGCGGATCTTCTTGAGGGCCTCGCTGGCGCGCAGCAGCGCCACGCCGCCGCCCGGCAGGATGCCTTCCTCGACCGCGGCGCGGGTCGCATGCATCGCGTCGTCGACGCGATCCTTGCGCTCCTTCACCTCGACCTCGGTCGCGCCGCCGACGCGGATCACCGCGACGCCGCCCGCGAGCTTGGCGAGACGCTCCTGCAGCTTCTCACGGTCGTAGTCCGAGGTGGTCTCCTCGATCTGCGCCTTGATCTGGCTGATGCGGCCCTCGATGTCGGCCTTCTTGCCGGCGCCGTTGACGATCGTGGTGTTCTCCTTCTCGATCATGACCTTCTTGGCCTTGCCGAGCATGGCGAGCGTCACGTTCTCAAGCTTGATGCCGAGGTCTTCCGAGATCGCCTGGCCGCCGGTCAGGACCGCGATGTCCTGCAGCATGGCCTTGCGGCGATCGCCGAAGCCCGGAGCCTTCACGGCCGCGACCTTGAGGCCGCCGCGCAGCTTGTTGACGACGAGGGTCGCGAGAGCCTCGCCCTCGATGTCCTCGGCGATGATGACGAGCGGCTTGCTGGTCTGCACCACCGCTTCGAGCAGCGGGAGCAGCTCCTGCAGGCCCGACAGCTTCTTTTCGCAGATCAGGATGTAGGCGTCGTCGAACTCGACGCGCATCTTGTCGGCGTTGGTGATGAAGTAGGGCGAGATGTAGCCGCGGTCGAACTGCATGCCTTCGACGATGTCGAGCTCGGTCTCGAGGCTTTTCGCCTCTTCCACCGTGATGACGCCCTCGTTGCCGACCTTCTTCATCGCCTCGGCGAGGAAGCGGCCGATCTCGTGGTCGCCGTTTGACGAAATGGTGCCGACCTGGGCGATTTCGTCGTTGGACGTGACCTTCTTGGAATTGGCCTTGAGATGCTCGACCACCGCCTCGACCGCGAGGTCGATGCCGCGCTTGAGATCCATCGGGTTCATGCCGGCCGCAACCGACTTGGCGCCCTCGCGCACGATCGCCTGGGCGAGAACGGTCGCCGTGGTGGTGCCGTCACCGGCCGCATCCGAGGTCTTGGAGGCGACTTCGCGCACCATCTGCGCGCCCATGTTCTCGAACTTGTCCTCGAGCTCGATTTCCTTCGCGACCGTCACACCGTCCTTGGTGATGCGCGGGGCGCCGAACGACTTGTCGAGCACGACGTTGCGGCCCTTGGGGCCGAGGGTAACCTTCACCGCGTTGGCGAGAATGTCGACGCCGCGCAGCATGCGATCGCGCGCGTCGACGGAGAATTTGACGTCCTTGGCAGCCATTGATGTTGCTCCGTTGTGTCTCAGTCCTCATCCTGAGGAGCGGTGCGCGGCACCGCGTCTCGAAGGATGAGAGTGATGGGCTTGTTGCCGTCCTTCGAGACGCGCCTTTCAGGCGCTTCTCAGGACGAGGCGGGCCTTACGCGGCCTTCTTGCGGGCGACGGTCTCTTCGAGAACGCCCATGATGTCGCTTTCCTTCATGATCAGGAGATCCTGACCGTCGATCTTGACTTCGGTGCCCGACCACTTGCCGAACAGCACGCGCTCGCCGACCTTGAGATCGATCGGGATCAGCTTGCCGGCTTCGTCGCGGCCACCGGGGCCGACGGCGACGATCTCGCCTTGCGAGGGCTTCTCTTTGACAGTGTCGGGAATGATGATGCCGCCGGCGCTCTTCTCCTCGGCATCGATGCGCTTGACGACGACGCGGTCGTGAAGCGGGCGGAATTTCATGGATATCCTCCTAAGTGATTGTTCGGACGGTGTTTTTGGAAACGGCGGTCAGCCGGAGACGTCCCCGCGGACCGCTCGCAGACGACATAGGGCACAAATTTTTGACCCACAAGGGGGCGGGCGGAAAAATTTGGCACTCGTTAATGCTGATTGCTAGTAGCGCCGGGTTCGCCGATCGAGGGTTTGTCAGCAGTCTCGCTGAATGCTGCTAACGCCTTGATTGTAAACAATTTATTCAGTTTTTGAGCTTGCAATGGAACCGCGACGCACAAGAGACTTTGAATCCGACACACGGAGGATTCCATGGCCAGTGCAGATTTTCGTCGTCAGCTCGCGGGTTACGGTCTCACCACCGCGCACATCTATTACCGCCGGCCGGATCACCCGTGGCTGTTGCAGAGCTACGTCTGGCAGAACTACGACCTCTGCCCGAAATTCCCCGAGCTCAAGCGCTTCCTGGAGTTCTGGAAGGACAAGCTCGAAGGCCCGCTGCATTCCGTGATGGTGGCGCATTCGGGACTGATCACGCCGGCCGAGCTGCGCACCGTCGACGACGAATACCGGCTGCATTGAGCGGCTGACACCGGCCGATTCCTTTCCTTGGGCTGGCGCTCGCCGAGCCGACCGGTATCATGCGGCCAAAGGCGGCGCTCGCAGTTGCCGCTGCACAAAAACAATCCGCAAATCACCCTTGGGAGGACTGCATGACGAATGCCCGTCACATGCTCGCCGCCGCCTTGTTCGCGGCGGCGTTTGTTTTTCCGGCCGCCGCCGCCGACACGATCAAGATCGGCGTCATCTATCCGCTCACCGGCAATGCGGCGCCCGCCGGCAACTCGGCGAAGGACGCGGTCGAGCTCGGGCTCGAGATCGTCAACGGCGCGCATCCCGAGCTCAAGGGCCTGCCGCTGGCCGAGACCGCCGGGCTGCCGAACCTCGGCGGCGCCAAGATCGAGCTCATCAGCGCCGACCATCAGGGCAATCCGTCGGTCGGACAGAACCAGACGCTGCGCCTGATCAGCCAGGACAAGGTCGTGGCGATGCTCGGCGCCTACCATTCCTCGGTTGCGCTCACCTCCACGGCCGCGGCCGAGCGGCAGGGCATTCCGTATCTCGTGGCCGACTCGGTCGCACTCAACATCACGCAACGCGGCTTCAAATGGACCTTCCGCGTCGGCCCGATCGCGCCTGATTTCGCCAAGGCCTACACGACGTTCCTCACCGAGCTGAAGAACTCGGGCAAGAAAATCGACACGATGGCGATCGTGAACGAGAACACCGACTATGGCTCGTCGGTCGCCGCAAGCGTGCTCGAAGCCGCCAAGCAGGCGAACATCCCGATCGCGGCGCAGATCGCCTACAACGCCAATTCGACCGACGTCTCGGCGCAGGTGCTGCAATTGAAGGACAAGAAACCGGACGCCGTGATCTTCATCAGTTACTCGGCCGACACGGTGCTCTATTTCAAGACGATGAAGAACCTCGACTACCTGCCGCCGATCATCATCGGTGACGATGCCGGCTTCTCCGATCCGACCTTCATCCCGAATGTCGGCGACCTCGCACAGGGCGCGCTCAACCGCAGCGCCTGGGACGCCGGTAAGCCCGGCAGCATCAGCTTCAAGATCAACGAGATGTTCAAGGCGAAGTACGGCCGCGATCTCGATGACACCAGCGCGCGCTGGATGCAGGGCTTCCTGGTGCTGGCCGACGCGATCAACCGCGCCGGCTCTACCGAGCCCGACAAGATCCAGGCGGCGCTGAAGGCGACCGACCTCAAACCCGACCAGCTCATGATCGGCTATCGCGGCGTGAAGTTCGACGAGACCGGGCAGAACACGCTCTCGGCCACCTACCTGATCCAGCTCCAGGGTAAGGAATACAAGTCGGTCTGGCCCGCCGACCATGCGACCGCGACGCTGTGGTGGCCGATGAAGGGGTGGCGGTAGGAAGTATTGTCGCGCGTCCGACGCAGCACGTCGCGCTGCGTCGCGCACCGGGCCGGCGCTTTCCTTTTGAGTGAAACTACACCATCCTTCAACCTCGATGATCGGAGCGAGGCAAGGATAACGTCATGGCAAGCGACGGGTCTCACGTCTGCCGGCGCCTGATCGTCTTGCTGGACGGCACGTGGAACGACGCCGACGAAAGCGGACCGGCGACCAACATCGTCTATCTGCGCGAACTGTTGTTTTGGGGCTTGCAGCGGCGGTTCGACCGCGGAACTGCGTCGGACCAAGCCGATTACATGAAGCTTGACGCGGGTCACCGCAAGAAGGCCGCCTCCGGCCTGATCTTCGACGGGTTCGAGTACGTCGTCTATTACGGTCGCGGCGTCGGGACAGGTGGCA
>Ga0265318_10002238_pt1 | contig 10432 bp, 9 predicted proteins | sample 4821metaG_FD_192431 | JGI IMG/M metagenome (GOLD analysis project Ga0265318, IMG submission 192431) | Rhizosphere microbial communities from Carex aquatilis grown in University of Washington, Seatle, WA, United States - 4-8-21 metaG | ecosystem: Host-associated > Plants > Roots > Rhizosphere >... | reverse complement strand
CCTGAGGCGCCGCCGCCCCCCCGGCGCGCCGAGGGGCTGAGCCAGCTGGACGCCCCGCCTTCAGCGGAGGAATCGGTCGGCCGAGAGGCCGAAGAGGCGGAGCGTGCGCGCGCGCCTCGGAGGACCCGAGCGGACACATACGACACACCGGACACATCCCACACACCCGACACGACAAACTGCGAGGACCTGCTGCATGCGCTCGAGACCGAGATCCCTCATCGCCGCCTTCGCGCTCGTCACCTTCGGGTGCGGGTCCGACGCCCCCTCCTCGAGCCCGCCGCCGGGTGATGGAGCCGGCGGCTCCATTCGACCCTCGACCGGAACCGGAGGGGCGACGCTCCCGCCGACGGGCTTCGACACCGGAGGCGCGCCCGGCGCCGGCACGTCGACGGGAGGCGATCCGGGCGTGGGTATCCCCCCTGGAACCGGCGGCACCGACCCAGGCACCGGCCTCACCGCCGGCTCCACGGGTGGCGCGGCGGGCGGTCACGATGCGGGCGGTGGAGGCGAGACCGGAGGCGCGACCGGAGGCGAGACCGGAGGCGCGACCGGAGGCGCGACCGGAGGAATGAAGGGCGGTGCCGGGGCGGGCAGCGGGCGAGGTGGAAGTGGAGGCGGTGGCCCCGCTGGCACCGGGGGAATGGGCCTCGGGCTGCCGGGCCACGGCGGCGGTGGCTCGACGGCAGGTCATCCCGGGACGGGTGCCGGTGGCGCGGGCGGGATGGGCCCGGAGGCCCCGGGCGGGCGCGTGACCGGGTACGGGCTCGTGCGGCTGTCCGCCAGCGCCCAGAATCAGATCGTTCGCCTCCAGACCACGCTGACCGTGCCGCCCGAGCCGGCCGCGGCCGGGACGCTGTTCCTGTGGCCCGGCTTGCAGCCGGGCGGCGCCAACCTGCTGCCGATCGACAACGGCGTCCTGCAGCCGGTGCTGACCTGGGGCCGGTCGTGCGCGCCCGGGACGCAGCCGAAGGCCTACTCGACGTGGTGGATCTCCGCCCAGTACGTCAACACCTACGGCAAGGCGGCCGGATACACCGGTTGCTCGGGGGGGCCGGTGATGTCGGTGAACGTCGGCGACGCGTTGACCATCGACATGACCCTCACGGGGACGATCTGGAACCAGGTGGTGACCGACGTGCAATCCGGGACGTCCGTCAGCTTCAGCAAGGACATGATGGCCCAGTCGCAGAACGCGGCCTACTTCGACATCGAGGAGTACTCGGCGTCGCCCGTGTCGGAGGTCGTCTTCAGCGACACCACGCTGACCTTCGGGTCCCCGGCCGCGGCCGACTGCAAGCTCGGCATGCGCGGGCAGACCGACTTCGTGTCTGTTCCCCAGCCCTCGGCCGACGGTCTGCGCTGCTCCGTGTCCCAGATCGTCTTGCGCGCCCAGGGGATCCCCTGAGCGCGCCCCGCGGCGCGGCCGTGGGTGCCGGTCCCGGGCGCCCGCGGCGCGGGGCTCAGGCGGTGGCGGCGGCGGAGGCGGACTGCACCCGGCGGCGCACCATGGCGACGTGGTCACGCAGGACGTACAGCTGATCGGCGAAGGAGGCCGGGGTCTTGAGCTCGCTGACGGCCACGGCGATCTCGTCGATGCGCTCGAGGATCTCCGCCCGCGCCTCGGCGGTCCGGTTGACGGCCATCTGACGTTCGATCTGCATGAGCACGCCGTACCAGCGGTAGATGCGTGAGCGCACCCGCCAGCGGTAGATGGCCGGCACCACCTTGGTGGCCGGCACGATCACCACCAGCAGCGGGAAGATCAGCACCCACAGCCGGTCGATGAAGCTGGCCAGCCAGAAGGGCAGCCGCTTGTACAGGAACGGCTCGCCCGATCGGTAGTACCGCTCGGCGTCTCGGCTGATGGGGAAGTCGCGGGCCAGCGGGGCTGGAAACTCCCCGGCGGTGCGGAACAGCCCCGCCCCGCCGTGGATCTCCTGGGCGGCCCGGATCAGCAGATCCGACAGCGCGGGGTGCAGATCGTCGCGCGCCACCAGCTCGACGGTCGGCCCGATCAGCTCCACGGTGCGGGGCGGATAGTCCCGGGCCAGATCCATCGATCCCTCGGGGAGCGTCAGCTTGGACAGGAACCGGAACTTGCGCAGATAGCCGTCGGCCTGCCGGAAGCTCGCGAGCTCGATGCCCGCCACGGTGCGCAGGCTGTGCATGACCTGCGGGGTCGCCGAGTCTCCCATCAAGAAGGCCGCGTCGATGTCGCCGGCGATCAAGGCTCGGGCCGCCTCCTCACCCCCGAGGTTGACGACGGTCGTGGGCGGCGTGTCCATCTCGTTGGCCTTGAGGATCTTGAGGGCGAGGACCCGCGCGCCGCTGCCCTCGGGCCCCACCGCCAGCCGCTTGCCCCTGAGCTGCGGGAGCATCTCGATGGGCTCGGTGCTGCGCGCATACACCATGAGCGGCTGGGCGAACACGCTGCCGAGCGAGAACAGGTGCGGCACCACCACCCCGTCGGGCAGGAGCCCCCCCTGGACCAGGCCGACGTCGACGTGGACCTTGGGATTCGACAGCTGATCCAGGTTGTCGAGGGAGCCCCGCGAGCCGATGACCTCGACCTTGATCCCGTGGGCCTCGATGAGCTTCTTGTAGCGCTCGGCCAGGGTGCGATAGCTGCTGCCCTCCGGGCCGCTCACGAAGCGGATGGTCCCGGGCGGGGCGAAGCGCACGGACTTGGCGCCGATCCACGCCACCGTGGCCAGCACCATCAGGGACGGGATCCCGACCGCCGCGATGTCTCGCCACGAGGCCGAAGCCAGCCGCGCCGTGATCCCGGTTCGCAACAGCTGCCGACGGGTGGGCTTCACGCGTCTATCTTGCGCGCCCGCCACCCTCCGTCAACCTTGCCCGGCGCCGGCCTTCTCGATCCGGGTCTTCTCGATCCGGTTCTTCTTGGCCTCGAGGATCTTGGCGAACGAGCGCAGCCCGAACTCCTCGGTGGTCAATCCCGTCTGCGCGATCTCCGTGACATCGATCGCGCCGCAGTTGAGGGCGCGCAGGAAGTAGTTGAGCAGTCCCTGCCCGGTGGCCGCGTCGTCGAACACGTCTCCGATCAAGGTCGCCTGCGCGGCCTTCTCGACGAAGTTCCTCAGGCGCTCGGCGGCGGCCGCGAAGCCCTCCAGGAAGAACGAGTAGCAGGCCGCGTAGCGCACCGGGATCTGCGCGGGGTGCAGGTCCCAGCCCTGGTAGAAGCCGCCCTCCAGCGAGTGGCGGATGTGGCGGTGGGCCAGTTGCCAGGCCGCGTGCACCTGGGCGCCGTTCTCCGCCCGTTGCTGGTCGGTGAGGTCGCGAGCCCGGTGCGGGCCCACCGGCATCACGTTGGTGGCGCCGTCGGACAGGAAGATGCCCGTCCCCGCGTAGGCCAGCATCATGAGCCCCTTGGCCAGATCGCACATCGGGTGGTCCATCTGCTGATAGGCCGCCGTGATGTTGCAGGACGCGGTGTAGTCGTAGGTCCCGAGGTGGGCCGCCACGCAGCGGCCCTCGGCCGCCGCCAGGAAGTCGGGCAGGGGGGAGCGCCCGTCGGCCGCCAGCAGCGCCTGGGTGGTCTCGATCATGATCTCCATGCGCAGGGCCCCCGGGGGCAAGTCGTGGCGCCGCTCCATGAGCTCGAACAGCCGCACCAGGGTGCGCGGCTGCCCGGCGATCGTGACCTTGGGCAAGGTCACGACGAAGTTGTCGGGGAGCTTCCCCCCCGTCGCCTCGAGGAGCGTGTCGAGGAAGAGCTCGAGGGTCCTGGTCGCGCGCAGCCTCCACTCCTCGCCCATCGACTTGATCCGGATGCCGATGAAGGGGGGGAGCAGGTGGGTCGTCATCCCGCGGGCGACCTCGCGCGCGGCGGCGACGGCCACCTGATCCTCCTCCGCGTCCGGGCGGGCGCCGAAGCCGTCCTCGAAGTCGATGCGGAAGTCCTCGACCGCCTCGCGCTCGAGCTTCTTGCGGACCCGATCGTAGACCGTGTGGGCCAGCCAGGCGTCGGGGTCGGCGAGCCGCAGCCCCTCGGGGTCGCGCTCGAAGCTGGTCCGGAGGGCCTGGCGCTGCGCGCCGTCGAGGGCGCGGGGGGCGGGGGCCCCGAAGCCCACCCCGCGCGCGAACTCGAGCGCGTCTCGTCCGTAGCTGGCGAGGCTCCGCAGCGCCAGCTCGCCGAGCCGCACGGTGGTCTCGGCCTTGTAGAGCTGAGCCCCGCCATAGACGGTGTGAATCGGCTGCCGGGCGCCCCGGTCGCCGGGGTAGACCCGCGTGAAGGCCTGGTTCTCGCGGCCGAGCGCTTCGAGGTGCAGGCGCGCTTCTTCGAGCAGACTCATGACATCTCCCCTCTATCTTCCTTCATGCCTTCATGCCTTCATGCCTTCGTGCCTTCGTGCCTCATGTTCCCCGGTAGGTGGAATACCCGAACGGGCTCAGCAGGAGCGGGATGTGGTGGTGCCGCGGGGGCTCCTCGACGGTGAAGATCACGTCGACCCGGGGGTAGAACGCCGGGCGCCCGGTCGCCGCCAGGTAGGCCCCGGTGTCGAAGGTCAGCCGGTAGGCGCCCGCCGCCAGGGGCTCCGGGCGGGGCTGCTGCCCGCGCCATTCCGAGATGCGGCCGTCCGCGTCGGTGAGGCCCTCCGCGACGGCCCGGAAGCTCCCGTCTGGCTCGAGGAGCGCCAGGGTGACCCGCAGCTGCCGGGCCGGGCAGCCGAGCGCGGTGTCGAGCACGTGCGTGCTGATGGTGCTGGTGACGGACGCGGTGCTCATGGCGTGGCGAGCTTCAGGAGGCGGAGCCTGGTGATCTGCGCCTGCTCGCGGGCCGCCACGCGGAGCTCGGTGTCGGGGGCGTTGCGGAGGCGCGCCTCGAGCAGCGCCAGCATGTCCCCCGCGCTCTTTCCGGTCGCGCACACGATGAAGGTGTAGCCGAAGCGCGCGTCGTACGCGAGGTTGCCACGGCGCAGGCGGTCCCGGGTGTCGGCGTCGGCCTCGATCGCGCCCGCCTGCTCGGCCCGGGCCCAGGCCGCCGTCGCGCCGAGATCGGGCCCGGCGGCCGCCGCCCGGCCACCCGCGGTGCCGCCGGGGCCGACTACCGGATCGCCGGTGGCGGGCAGCGGTCGATCTGGAGGCAGATCGGCGCCGAGGCGCGCTGGAGGCAGATCGGCGCCGAGGCGTGCTGGAGGCAGATCGGCGCCGATGCGCGGGTGATGCGCGAACGCCTCGAGGTGGTCCTCGGCGGTGAGGCCGTCCCAGATCTGGTCCGCGGCGGCCAGCAGCGCCGCGGTGCTGGCGAAGGGCGCACGGGCCAGCATGCCCTCCACCCACCGCCCGGCGCCACAGCAGCGGCCGAGGGCCCGGGCCGCTTCGGCGCGGGTCATGGCCGCCAGCACCTCGTGGGGCTCAGGCATGGCGGCGGCCCCACAGCCGAAGGCGGCTCAGCCCGCCGTCCGGGAAGATGTTGAGGCGCACGTGCGTGAGCGGCGGATGCGGCCGGAGCACGCCGCCGAAGAAGTGGCGGGTGTGGGCCGCCAGCCTGGTCTGGCCGAGCAGCTCGATCCAGGCGCGGCTCCCGATCAGGTCGGTCATGCGGGCACCTTCGGTCGCGACGATCCCGTCGAGGGAGCAGCGATCGGGGAAGTTGCCCTTGAAGTGGTTGGTGTCCACCTCGGCGAGGTCGATGGTTCCGCGGTCCCCGAGCTCGACGATGATCCAGTCGTGTCCAGGCCCGCGCCTGCGGCGCGTCTCCCACCCACCACCCATGTTGGCCGCCCGCCCGGGGAGCAGCAGGTTGTTCATCGGCCCGAAGAAGGCGTCCGAGCAGCACAGCGCGCGGCCGCCGCTGGTGACCGCCGCGAGATCGTGGAGCTGGCCGCCGGGCGCCCCGCCTGCCGGGAGGTGCGCGCGCGTGTCCTCGTCGAGGTCGGGGGGCTCCCAGGTCGGCTCGACCTCGCCGAACACCCGGAGGCGTGCCACGCCCCCATCCGGGAAGATGTTGAGCCGCACGTGGCTGACGGGCCCACCGCCGCCGCCTCCGACCGCCGCCGCGAAGAGGTTCTGGGAGCTGGGGCGGAGCGCCACCTGCCGGAGGAGCGGTCGCCAGGGCAGGCCGACGAGCGCATCGGGCGGCGTCCCGCGCCGGGCGGCCACCCCCTCGATCGACGCGAAGGGCGGGTGGTTCCCCGAGAAGTGGTTGGTGTCGACGTCGAAGCCGAGCACGTGGCCGGGGACGCCGAGCTCGATGATGCACCAGTCGTGGTCGTCGCCTCCGCCGCCGTCGAGCCCGCGCTTGCGCCGGCTCTCCCATCCATCCATCCACTTGCCGCGCTCGGTGTACTTGCCCTCGATGAACTCGCCCCGTCCGGGCAAGAGCAGGTTGTCCATGGCGGCGAAGAAATCGTCGCTGGTGGCGAGCGCCCGTCCGCCGAGGGTGGCGGAGGCGAGATCGACGAGTCCGGTGAAGCTGGCGGCGCTGATGTCGTGCACTGGGATGGTCCTCCTTTGCGTGGATGCCGCGGCGGGACTCAGCCGCGCGGGGGTTGCCGGGAACGCGCGGGTGGCACCACCGGCGGCACGGGTGGCATGAGCGGCGAGGCAGGCCCCGGAGCGTGGGGGGACCGGTCCCGCCCCAGGATCACCCGGCCCACCGCCCCCGCCGGATGGCCCGTGCCATCGAAGATCTCGCGCCCCGCGAGGTAGGTCCGGTGGACCACCCCGCGCAACGTCATCCCGAGGTACGGCGAGACGGGATGGCGAAAGAAGAGGCGCTCGGGGGTGACCGTGAAGGTGGCCTCGGGATCCCAGACCACCAGGTCCGCGTCGTAGCCGGGGGCCAGGCGCCCCTTGGTGCCGCCGAGACCGGCGAAGGCGGCCGGCCGGCCGCTCATCCAGCGCGACAGCTGCGCCAGCGTGGCGCCGCGCTTCTGGGCCTCGGTCCAGATGGCCGGCAGCCCGAGGGACAGCGAGGCGATCCCGCCCCAGGCGTCCACGAAGTCGCCGCGCTCCGGCAGCTTGAGCGCCGGGGTGCACGGGCTGTGGTCGGTGATGACGAAGTCGATCACCCCGTTGAAGAGGCCCTGCCACAGCGCCTCGCGGTTGGCGTGGGAGCGGATGGGGGGGGCGCACTTGAAGTGGGTGGCGCCATCCGGGATGGCCTCGGCCTCGAGGCAGAGGTAGTGCGGGCAGGTCTCGACGGTGACCGGCAACCCCTCGGCCTTGGCGGCCTGCAGGCTGGGGAGCGCCGAGGCCGAGGACAGATGGACGACATGGACGGGGCAGCCGGTCCGTCGACACAGGTCGATGAGCAGGTCGATGGCCTGGTCCTCCCAGGCCGGGGGACGGCCCCGCAGGTAGTCGGCGTAGGCGCTCGAGTGGGGCGGCCCCGCCGGGGCGCCGAGATCGAGCTCGGCGTGGGCCAGCAGCGGCAGGCCATGCGCCTGCAAGACGGGCATGGCCAGCAGCAGGTCGGCGGGGGTGGCGTTGGGGAACTCGTCGATCCCCGAGTGCACCAGGAAGGCCTTGCACCCGAGCACCCCCGCCTCGGCCAGCCCGGCCAGCTCGGGCGCGTTGCCCGGGATGACCCCTCCCCAGAACCCGACGTCCACGAAGCGCTTGCCGGCGGTGGCCGCCACCTTGAGCTCGAGCGCCGCGCGGGTGGTGGTCACCGGCAGCGAGTTGAGCGGCATGTCGATGATGGTGGTGACCCCGCCGGCGGCCGCCGCGCGCGTCGCGGTCTCGAAGCCCTCCCACTCGGTGCGTCCCGGCTCGTTGACGTGCACGTGACAGTCCACCAGCCCCGGGGCGATCACCAGGTCTCCGAGATCGACGAGCGTGTCCGAGGGATTCCGGTCGAGCTGCAGGAGGTCGGTGGACGAGAGCGCAGGCTCCTCCGGGGAGATCACGATCACGGCCTGGATGCGGCCGTCCTCGATCACGATGGTGGCCGGTCCCACGCCCTCCGGACGAACCACCCGCGTGCTCCTGAGCGCGACCAGGTTCACCCCGTCAGAGCTCCCGCTCGCCAAAGGCGCAGAGGCTCTCGAAGTACGCGTCGCGATCCTCGACGAAGAACGAGCCGGTGACCCCCCCCACCAGGCGCGGGATCGAGTACTTCATCCCCGAGATGCTGGCTCCCCCGAACCCGAGGCTGAGCAACCCGCCGAAGGTGTAGTTGTAGAGGGTCCGCAGGTAGGGCGCGGCGCCCGGCGTGCGCTCGGTGAACTCGAAACCGGGCCCGAGGTAGGGGTGCCGCAGCAGGTCCTCGTTCCGCTCCGACGGGGGGGGCACGTAGCGATCGCTCCAGCGGGCGATGTGTTGCTCGACCCGCGCCAGCTCGGGTCGCAGGCTGAGATCGGTGACGAACCCCGTCCCCACGATCACGAAGTCGGTCTCGAGCGGGCCGGTGTCGGTCTCGATCACGATGCCGTCGCCGTCGCCCCGGATCGCCACCGATCTCCAGGCCGAGCCGGCGTGCAGGTGAAACCCCGGGTGCTCGGTGGCCCGGCGGTAGGTGTCGGTCGGGGGCAGCTGCCCCATGCGCACGATCTGCGAGACGAAGCGCCACTTGTCGGCGTCGGGCAGATCGCCCATGTGGCGCAGGAAGCCCACGAACTCCGCCCATCGATACGCGTTCACGCGCACCAGGTCCTTGCGCCGAAAGCACAGCCGCACCTCGCGGGCGCCATGCTCGAGGGCCGTCGAGGCGTTGTCGAAGGCGGAGGCGCCGCACCCGAGCACGGCCACGCGTTTTCCGCGCAGGGCCTCGAAGTCGATGGGCGAGCGGGTGTGGGCGTACAGGTGCCGGGGCAGGGCTCGCGAGATGATCTCCGGGATGCTCCACTGCCCCGAGCCGTCGATGCCGGTCGCCAGGATCACGCGGCGCGCGTGCAGCACCGAGGGCGCCTCGGCGGCGGGGTCCGTTCCGGGGGACGGCGGGCCGGCGGAGGTGGTCGTTCCGGGGAGGGCGGTCGGCTCAGCGGGCGTGCACGGGATGTTCCAGCAGCGCTCCTCGGCGTTCCACGCCAGGGCCCCGACCCGGGTCCGGGAGCGCACCGGGAGGCGGAGCGTCCGCCGGTACCAGCCGAGGTACTCGGCCCAGGTCTCCTTGGGGATGAGCCCGAGGGTCTGCCAGCTGCCGGGGCCGTGCTGCGCCTCGTACCACGCGCGGGGCGTGAGGCTCGGGACGCCGAGGTCTGGCCCGGTCACGTACTTGGGCGTGCGCAGCGTCCGCATGCGCGCGAAGTTCAGCCAGGGCCCGGCGCGATCCTCGGGGTTCTCGTCGACCACGAGCAGGTTGGTGACCCGTTCGCGCATCAGGCCGAAGGCGGCGGCCAGGCCCCCCTGGCCCGCCCCCACGATCACGACGTCGTGGATGGGCTGCCCCCGGGTGGTCTCGCGCCGGGGGAGCCACGCCCGCTCCGGATAGTTGAGGAGCTCGAGATCCCGGCGAACGTGCTCGGCCAGGCGCTCGAGCCCCCCGGACGACGTCGCGGTCGACTCAAGCATGCTCGACCTCCTCCGTCCTCTCTTGCGGGTGCGCGTCGGCGTCGCCGTCGATGCCGTCGTGCGCATCGGTGCCCTCCGCCAGGATGCGCAGCAGGCGCGTGTCGTGGACGGCGCGCAGGTGGCGATCGGTGTTTCTCCCCCGCCGCAGCGCCACCAGCTCGCCCACGATGCTCACGGCGATCTCCTCGGGGCCGATCGCCCCGATGTCGAGACCGACGGGCGCGTACACCCGATCGAGCGCGAGCTGCCCTTGCCGGGCGGCGATGCGCTGCATGAGCCGGAAGACCTTGCGGCGACTGCCCACGAGCCCGATGTAGCGGGGCTCGAGCCCGAGCGCGAGGGCCAGCGTCTCCTCGTCGAGGCGGTGATCATGGGTCACGATGACCAGCCAGTCTCGCGGGCCGAGCGGTCGTCCCCGCAGGAAGGAGGCCGGTGCGGCGAGCTGTCGCGCGCACCCCGGGAAGCGTTCCTCGGTGTTCAGCTCCTCGCGTTCGTCCACCACGCTCACCTCGAATCCGACGTTCCTGGCCAGCGCGGCCGTAGGTCTGGCGATGTGTCCGGCGCCGAACAGCACCAGCCGTGGGGCCGACTCGATGGGCTCGAGAAACAGCTCCATGCGTCCCCCACAGCACATCCCGAGGTCGTACCCGAGCTCGTGCGTCACGTAGCGCGCCTGGTTGATGCGCCGCACGTCGTGCAGCTCCTCGATCACCGCCTGCTCGATGGCCCCGCCCCCCACCGTCCCGAGGGCGGTCCCGTCGGGGCGAAGCAGCAGCCGCGCCCCTGGCCGCTGGGGTGTCGAGCCGCTGGTGCGGGTGACGGTGGCGAGCGCGCCACGTCCTCCCTGCGCGAGGATCTCGAGGGTGGCTTTGAGGATGAGCTCCATGTCCATGACTGCCAGTGGGGCGCGCCCGAGCTACCGCATCAGGGTGCGCGTCCGCGTCGAGTG
>Ga0265318_10002236_pt1 | contig 10435 bp, 7 predicted proteins | sample 4821metaG_FD_192431 | JGI IMG/M metagenome (GOLD analysis project Ga0265318, IMG submission 192431) | Rhizosphere microbial communities from Carex aquatilis grown in University of Washington, Seatle, WA, United States - 4-8-21 metaG | ecosystem: Host-associated > Plants > Roots > Rhizosphere >... | reverse complement strand
CAAGCACTTTCACTTCCGGCAAAGGGACGCGTCCCAGTACCTTCAAGTCCGGGAGCGAGTAGGCGAAAACGGAATTGACCGTCCTGCTGTTGGCCCACAGAGTCTTGCCGTCCGGAGCGATGCCGATGCCGTGGCTCATGCCCTCGCACGAGTTGCCGTACCCTTTGGGATCGATAGGATAAATGATTCGATCCACTTCCTTGTGCGTCGCAAAATCGACCACCGAAAATCCGTTCGTCTTGCTAAGCTGGGCGAAGATACGTCGGCCCGCGCCGTCGGGACCGCTCTCAATCGTCAAGGGCACAACCCCCTGGTCGTACTGAACCTCCCAGGCGATTTCCAGCTTCTGAAGGTCGAACACGGTGATCGAACGCCCCACCGGCGACCCCGCAGCCGCAAACTTTCCGTCCCCGGTCACCGCAATATCGTGCAGCCCGCCTTTCGTGGGAATGGTCTTAATCTTTTCGAGGGATTTGGTGTCGATGATATCCAGCGCCCCAATGGGGTCCGGCCCGGTAGTGGAATTAAAGATGCAAATTACAATCAGCTTCCCGTCGGGGGTCACCATCGCGTCGTTGCCCCAGCCGCTGATGGGCACCTTCTTGATTGTCTTCCCGCTCTTGCGATCCCTGACGTCGAGGACGTCTTCGCTCCGCGCCACGATGTACACCCGGCTTCCATCGGGAGAAAATCGCACCACCTCAGGCCCTTCAACCCCTGTAATCGTCTCGACAACCTTGTTCGTCGCCGGATCGATCACAGAGATGGTGGTGCCGCCCCGGTTCGTGACATAAATTCGTGCCGTGGACGCAACTAAGGGGACGACAGCGAACAGCATCCCGCTTAGAAGCCACGCATTCGTTCGCGCACAGAAATTTCTTTTCACCCAGGCTGATCTCATAGTGCGAAGTCGCTCCTCACCTTTTTGCGCAGAGAGTAGAGCGGCTCGGGCTGCATGTCAAGCGACTAAGTGTGAATATCCGAACTAATTGACGAGTTCTTGGCAATGATCGGTAAAAAACTGGGGGGTGCGTCAGGTAAAACACGAGCGATACCACGGCTGTTTGGAACGACGCTAAGGCGTGACCTGGCATTGCCAGTCGTAACAGGCGGAGGCATGGCGACTACAATAAACCAACTGGGCTTTGAAAGTGATCAAATGTGAAGTGGTGTCTGGAAAATGCCTGGGAACGGATATTTCAGTCGATTGCAAGTCAGTGCAAACCAGACGGGTGCACTACTAGGGCTGCGATGAAATCAATTTGTTTCACTCAGACAGGTCTTGGATGTATAAAAGCATTCAGCCGGGAGATCGAAACGGTAATCCAAGTTTAAGAAAACGAAGGTCGGGCACAGTGGACAGGAGAATTGCAATGAAAGAAAGCATGGCGCGGCGTTTGGGATTGGTCGGGGGCATATTGATTGCTGCGGTTGCGGTGTGGCTGACGACAAAGAACCATGTGGTCTTTGGTGCGGAGACGACCGGAGTCATCACTGGGACCGTGAGCAGCGCCGAGAAAGGCCCGGAGGCTGGTGTTTGGGTGATTGCCGAAACGGACGATTTGCCTACCAAGTTCCGCAAGATCGTGGTCACCAACGATCAAGGCAAGTTTCTCCTGCCGGAGATGCCCAAGGCCAACTACAAGGTCTGGGCGCGTGGGTATGGGCTGCTCGATTCGAAGGCGATTATGTCCACGCTGGGGCAGGATTTGAAGCTGACGTCTGTGGTGGCAAAAGATCCGCGACAGGCGGCGCAGATTTATCCTGCCAGCTACTGGTTTTCTCTGTTGGAGCTGCCTAAGGAGAGCGAATTTCCTGGCACTGGGCCAACCGGCAATGGGATCAATCCCCAGTTTAAGACGCGCACGGAATTTGTGGACAACCTTAAAGCCTGCGTCCGATGCCATCAGGTGGGGACCAAGTGGACTCGCGAAATTCCTGAGGGGGAAGGCGATACGACCCTCGCCGCCTGGGATCACCGGACACGCCGGGGGCAGCGCGGCGCGGAAATGAGTGGGTTTATGAGCAAGTTCGGGCGGCAGCGCGGCTTGCAGATGTTCGCCAGCTGGAGCGACCGGATTGCTGCCGGAGAGGTGCCGCCGGCTCCGCCGCGTCCTCAGAGGATGGAACGCAATGTGGTCCTTACAGAGTGGGAATGGACCGATACGATGGGCAAGATTCACGACGAGGTTTCGACCGACAAGCGCAATCCGCGTTTGAATGCCAACGGACCGATCTATGGGACCAATATTGCCAATGACTTCCTGGCCGTCCTCGATCCTGCAACCAATTCCACGAAGATGCTGCCGATTCCGGCGCGCGTGGACCGGTCCACGATGCCTGCGTCCTATTCCCAAACGTACGACAATCCGTCGCGGCTGACGACGCTCAATCGGTTCAATCCCGTGGACCCGCACAACCCGATGCTCGACAGCCAGGGCCGGGTCTGGTACACGGCGCACGTTCGAAACGCCGCAGACCAACCGGCCTGGTGCAAGGAAGGGTCTGACAACAAATACGCGCAGTACTTTCCGCTGCGGCGCACCGGTCGCAACACGGGATACTACGATCCGAAGACCGGGAAGTTCACCATGATCGATACCTGCTTCGCGACGCATCATTTGCAGTTTGCAAATGATCCGGACCAGACGCTGTACTTCGGGAACCCTGGCGGGACCGTGTTCGGCTGGCTCAATACGAAGATGTACGACCAGACCGGAGACGAAAAAGCATCCCAGGGCTGGTGCCCCACGGTGGTGGACACCAATGGCGATGGCAAGATCACCAAGCCCTGGAACGAACCTAAGACTCATGGCGGCGGCAATGAAGAGGACACGGTCACCGTCACGTACGACAACTTCGATCCCAAGTTGGATACGCGCGTGGTTGTCGGGGCCTACGGAATCATTGTCAGTCCGCTCGACGGCTCGGTTTGGGGAACCTCCGAGGCTTTTCCTGGGTCGATCATCCGCTTTACGATGGGCAAGAATCCTCCGGAAACCTGCGTGAGCGAAGTGTTTCAGGTGCCTTCGGAGCCCTGGGCGCTGGATATGACCTCCGGCGGAGGCGGCTTCCGGCCGCGTGGGATCGATGTGGATAAGAACGGTGTGATCTGGACGGCGCTTTCCGGTTCGAACCACCTGGCAAGTTTTGACCGGAGCAAGTGCAAAATGCTGGGTGGGCCGGAGTCCTATTTGGGCCGCCAGTGCAAGGAAGGATGGTCGTTCTACCCGATGCCGGCCCCGACCTTCAAGGGTACGAGCTACCGGTCGGAATCGAACTATTACAATTGGGTGGACCAGTTCAATACTCTCGGCCTTGGCGAAAATATCCCCATAGCCAACGGAACTGGGTCGGATTCACTGCTGGCCTTAATGCCGAAGACCGGTCAATGGGTGGTGATGCGTGTGCCGTACCCGATTGGCGGCTTCCACTCGCGCGGCATGGACGGGCGAATCGACGACCCGAAAGCCGGATGGAAAGGCAGGGGCGTTTACGCTTCGAACGGCGCGGACACCGTATGGCACGCCGAGGACGGTCTCCATATCGGGAAGGATGGAAGCATCACGTCGGCCTCAAAACCGATACTAGTGAAGTTTCAAATTCGTCCGGACCCGCTGGCTAAATAGCCAAGACCTTCTCGACGGAAGCACTATAAATAGTTAGGGCGATATCGAGTATGGGTGGGCAGATCTATGATCTGGCGTTCTATATCCGACCGATAACAATCATGCAATTGTGGGTGATTGAAGCAAAAACAAATAATTCCTGTTTTGGATTTTTTCCAGTCGTTTTTTCTATTTGGCCCGGTTTCTCATGCATTTTGCCGGTGCCTGGGACTAAGTAAATCTTCCGCCAGAGAAGGTCCGTCGAATCCGCTCTAAAAGTCTTGTACTGTGTAACAGTCTTCGCGGAAACAGCGCCGCTACCCGAATCCATGACTTGTTGACTCCCAGCGCTACAAGAACTAGATTGCTCCCCTGATTAACTCGCGCCTTGTCCAAACGACTTGAACCAGGAGGAAAAATGGCAAGAACGATGTTGAAGATTTTTGCTGCACTTTTGGTACTGTGTGCCACGGCGACAGCGCAAACTGATACGAAAGCCACATATATTCCGAAAGCCGAGGTACAGTCGAGCACGGCTCAGGTGCAATTGAAGGATGGCGGTATCACGATGCGTACGGTGGACGTAGGAAATGCTAATGTTGGCATCGCCTTGCGGCATCGGCCCAAGGCGACGCCGGACGGCCCCGTTATCCATTCGAAGGTAAGCGAGATTTATATTGTCACGGCAGGTTCGGCAACGCTCGCGACCGGCGGCGTCATGACCGACCAGAAACCGATGAGCGGCGGCGGCGAAAGTGTTGGGCCGGGATTCAGAGGGACGGTCGCGAAACCGAACGATGTTCGCCCGGTCAAAAAAGGCGACATCATCATTATTCCTAAGGGAATTCCGCACTGGTTCACCGAGGTGACCGAAGATTTGACGTACATGGTAGTGCGGATAGACCCGGAAAAGGCGATGGCGCTGAAGTAAGAAGGCTATGCATTCAATTCTGACCACTCAGTATGTCCAATCGGCAGTTTACTGGCTCTCATTCGGCCCTTGCCGACCCGTCGCGATGCGAAGGGACAACGGCCACAACGGCCTGCACGGAGCAGGGTCCCACTTGGAGCCGTCCGGCTCTCGCTGGAATTGACTGCTCAGTGTGAAGGTCTCAGATAGATACTTCGGATCCTCGAAAATCGAACGCAAAATCAAATAATCGGTGCCCTTATAGTCGATTACTCGGAGACGCTCGTCCATCGTCGCATCGCCGCTGTACGGAACCCCGTTCTTCGACAGATATCCGGGCGCCATGTGCGTGGTCACCACATGGAGGTTCCCGCCCTTCCCCGGTTCCGGGCCGCCGAACGCTGCGCTGGTTGGGCGCCTTTGCGCCAGCTTCTCCCAGTTGGCCACGGAAAATCCCTGCAACTCAGGCGTGCCGCCTGGCCATTTCGATCCGTCGAAATGAAGCAGGCGCTTCTGCATCCCCGCATCGGTTTCGATCTGCAGCGTGTTATCGTCCACCCAGGTGATATGCAGCCGCTCCGGGAGGCGCATAATATTGCCCACACCGTAGGCCTTGCACTCATTCCCTTCCGCCTGATCTTTTACGGGGTCCCACATTTTGGTCACGCGTTTGCCTTCGGCATTCAGGGGCACGTCCGTGTAGTCGCCCTTGGCGGGAGTCATCATCCGCCACATCCAATCTTCATCGACAATCGACACCCAGTAACCCGTCACATCGAAACCGGCCCTCTGCTTCGCGGACTGAGGGGATGCCCCACCGGGCGCAGCCTGTCCGAACGCAGAGCGAGTGCCGCCCGGCACACCGAGAGCGAACAAGAGCACACACACAGCAGCAAGGTAAGAAGCTGCGCGATTTTGAAAAATCCGATTTCTGGTCATCTTCGTTCCTGTCCCGACTATTTCCGCTTTGCTGGATTCATGCCCTTGGTGAATTCGCGATACACGGCCTCAGTAAATTTCAAGCCGCCGTCGGTCCCGTAAATTCCGTCATAGTCCAGGCTTGGTTTTGCCGCCTCGATCTGCTCCAGCGTCATTCCCTTTTTCGCCATGTCCTGCACGCGACTGCGAATGATGGTCACCATATCGCGGTAATTCACCACATCGGCGCGATCAGAGAGGTGTCCGTGGCCCGGAATCACGTACGTGCCGCCTTCTTCGCCGTATTTCGGCACCAGCATGTCGATCAGGTCGTTCAAGGCATCGATAAACCCATCGGCGCTGCCACCGTTTTCGCTCTCAATCACGGGGTAACTTGTCGTCGAAAAAATTGGCCCCGCGCTAATCACGTCCGACGCCCGAAAAAGAACCACCGAGTCCCCATCGGTGCGCGCCTTGCGCACCGGATAGAAAAATACTGGTTCATTGTTGTAGAGCTTAAATCCATCCTTGCCGAAGGTGATGGCGTCGTCCTTCCCGGTCTCTTCCTTGATCCGGCTTACAGCGGTAAGAGTTGTGACAATCGTGATTCCCGGCAACAGCTTCAATCGGCTCGCATCTTTTTCTTCCTCGCGCGCGAATCCGCGAGTCGCGTTCGGGATAGCCCATCCGGCCTTGAACAGCTTGGCGTTCCCGCCCGTATATTCCGGATCGGAAGTTGTGTTTCCCAGGAACATGATCGGCAGGCTGGTCAACTGGCGAATCGTGTCGATCACCTCATCGGTGAACTGCGGAAGTCCCGCGTCAATCACGACAACGTATTGCTCGCCCACCTGCACCGTAATGTTGCAGCCCGCGCCCACCAGCATGGACACATTGCCGCGCACATGCAGCGTATGGATATTCTTCGTGCCCGCCTTGGATACTTCCAGACCGGAAACCTGGCCCTGCGCCATCCCTGCCGTTGAGACAGCCATCATGATCGCTAGAACGAATAGCATTCGCACGTCGCCCGCCCACTTCGGCCTGTTCCACCTCACTTGCCCTTCTCCGATGAGTCGACCTTCCGCTTCGGCGGGATTGGCATGGTCGCCAGTTTCTTTTGATACTCCGGATACATCGTTTCCGCTCCGCCACGGGTGGCTTCATACGGGATACCCGTCATTTCCGAGAATTCGTGCAGCCATGGATTCTGTCCGGGCAAATGGAACGCTACCCAGCCTCTCGGGTGATCGATCTCCACGCTGGAAATACAGAAATTGGGCGAGAGCTGTCGAGCTGTGTCATAGGTCCAGTCCGTAGTCCAAACCAAAGGCTGTGTTAAATAGACCGGATCGTCGACGATGCTGACCAGCGTCAGGGCGTCCCTGTCACGAAAAAAGTATTCAGTCATGGTCGCATTTTCGCTGCGCGCAATACCGTTGCGCCGGAAATAACCTTCCTTCATGTGAGTGGTTGTCACCTTCAACATATCCCCGACCCACTCGCCGGTCGAGAACCCCTGCCAGGTATGCGGCCACGATTCCGGCGGATGCGGGCGCCCGTCCATGTATATGATGCGCTCCGGAAGCATGTATTCGATGATCGTGTGGTAGGCAATGACGCCTTGAGTTAGCGGATCGACGTCCGACCAGATGCGCATCTGGGAGGGTCCGCGGGGGGCATAATCGACAGGGTGCGCGTGACACAAATGCTCCACCATCGTCCACTGCTCCGCGTCCCATGTGTCGCCGCGCATCCGCGTCGCATCGTTGATCGGCAAGCTGGCGTAATTGCCGATGTTGATATCGCCGCGTATCGGGGAATCTTCCTGGCCCAGTTGCGCCCACTCTCCCACCAGATCAACCTGCGCTTGCAGTGACGGCGCAGTCAACATCAGCACCGCGACAACCGCGAACATAAGTGGCATACATCCAGCTCGATGGCGAAAGCGCCTTGCCACACCGATGAAGTGCATAGTTGCGTCCTTGTCCTGATCGAAAACAACCTGCGTTATGAGTTACTGGAACTGCTTTCCGTTTCCCTGCAAGTTGCTTGGAGCCTCGTTCTATCGCGGCACAAAAGTATTGTCAAGCTGGCAGTGCCCGGGGTTTTGAATCGTTCGTGAAAATGAGTTCACTTTATCTCGACCGGCGTTTCCAGATGACTAGCCGTCGAAATTCGGCAGGGGGTGTGCGATGAGCCGCCCCGGTATCCGTAGATCGGTGCGGTTCGAAGCCACGTCATGCGTATCTGCATTTGCAAATCCGCGGCTGGTGAGGAAGCTTTAGCCTCTAACTGAGCAGAACCGAAGTTTCGTACTGACTCTTTTGAAGGATGGCCCAACCACCTGGCGAAAATACAGAAATGGTTCTGGCGTAGTTGTAACGTCAAACTTCTCCCGGATTTGGAGTTGCGTTACTCCTGCTTCGCCAAAGTCTTAAGCCGATCCACCTCCTGCGCGCCCTTGATTACCGCATCGAACCACGACAGCACCGCCGCGCGACCTATGACGAACGGATTCGGTTCGCCCGGTTTCCGCATTTGCAGCTTCTTCTCCAAAGCGAAAATATCGTTGATTTCCGGATGGTCGGGCAACAGCACGGTGACGTCGGGAATCGCGCGCATTCGCTGAAAGCTCTCAATAAATTTCTTCGTGTAACCGGGAGGCATATTGTATCCGGTCCCGCCCAGGGTCATCGCTTTGTACGGTTTGCCGTGGTCATAGACCGTGTACACCATCGTCAGGCATCCGGTGGTATGGCCGGGAGTCACGTACAACTGAATCGTCGTGTTTCCCAGTTCGATGACGTCGCCGTCCTTCATGATCATGTCGCGCGGAATTCGTTGAAATGTGTTATTGGGGTCCGGTGCTTCATAGACATCCCAGTCACCGGCGGCCATTGCCACCTTCGCGCCGGTAGCCTTTTGCATGGCGGCCACACCTGCGGTGTGGTCCCAGTGTCCGTGCGAGATCAGGATGTACTTAATGTCCTTGGGGTTCAGGCCAACAGCCCGAATATGTTCGAGGACCAAATCGGTGACGTACTCAAGCGTCGGGTCGATCAGTATCAGGCCCTGATCGGTCTTGATAATGTACGTGCTGGCCGACAGCGGACCCACATAGTAAACGTTGTCAAAAATCTGAAACGGAGCCTTGGCTTCGGCTTCGGCGGTGTGGGCAACGTGGGGACCCTTCCCGGCCCAAGGCAACAGGTAGTTGTAACTCACCGGCTTGTCGGGCTGCTTCGCAGGTTGCGTCCCGGGCTGCGTCTGTTGACCAGCCGCCGTCAGCGCAAAGGCGCACAAAACAAGGATTGCGGAAAACGTGCGTAGTTTATTCATGGATGTCCCCGGATTAAGTTGTCGCCTATTCCGTAAGCAGGCTAACCCGCAGAATCTATGGGACAAGGTGAGGGGTGTCAAGCGGCATCTCGGAATTTGAGTGGCGCGACCGCCGGCGGCAAGGATTAAGTAGCACAGGTTTCAACCTGTGCGCCTTTGGTTTTGCGCTTGACGGCGTTCCACCCAAACCCGCACAGGTTGAAACCTGTGCCACTAGAACCGTCCGGCGCCCTGAAACTTTTACGTAAATCCTGGTAGAGTCCCAATGCACTCCCGTTTTTTGTCGACCTTCTTGCCGGTGCCCAGGAGCGGCGCGGTAAGTTTTTCGTAGTGCGCGAAGAGGTATTCGATGCCGGTTGCGCCACGCTTTGGAGTGCATTAGGTTTTCGGGTGCCGCACCCTTTCGTTTCCAAGGGTGCGGGTTTAGATTCACGGCGACCACCCGAACAAGACCCCACTACGCCCCTGCGGGATAGACAACTAGTGTTTAGCGGGCGAATCATTGGCCAGTCAAATCGCTAAGGCGTCAGAAAACCCGCACCCGGCGCGGTGATTCAAAGGGCGAAATTGGCGCGGTATGAATTTTGAAGTGGCGGGTGATTCGAGGATCGGACAGTTTAAACCCAGCCCCTTCGAAAAACGCGAAGGAGCTGCCACTCGGCGTCGGCCACCAGCACAAATAGACGCTTGTTATACTACTTGTGCTATAAATATGGATCACTTTATGAGATTTAATTTAAGGTTTTGGGAGTGACCTGTGGAATTCAAGACCCTCTTCGAGAAACAAGCGAGCAACGCATCGACGCTGGAAGCATTTTCTCGGTTTAGCCTCTATGGAGTAAGAGATGGAGCCGAGAAACTTCTGGAGCTAATTGGCGAGGAGGGAATTTTCCGCGAGTACACCCGTCATGACATTACGCATGTTGATAAACTTCTTGAAATGTTGGAATGGATTGTCCCACCAGCGACTATTTCAAAAATGACTGTCGCAGATTTTCTCATGACCACTCTGGCTTTATACTTCCACGATTTGGGAATGCTCGTAACAAGGGATGAGTTCGAGCAACGCAATGATTCAGCCTTTCCTGAATTCAAAAGGGCAGTCTTCGAGGACGATGATGGGAAGAATTACAAGGACAAAGTAAACAAGATGCCTCAAGATGAGGCAGAGCGGTTTTTGTATCAGGAATTTGTTCGTCAACACCATGCTGAACGTATACGCCAGTGGGTCATGGGAAAGAGCCACAAGAACCTTGGTGCTGCCGATCAGATCGTAAAAGAAGTGGACACGCTGCTATCTAGTCTTGATGGAAAATTCCGCAGAGACCTCGGCCTCATCTGCGAGAGCCACCACCTTTACGATCTGCAAGACTTCGACAAGTATAAGACATCTCAGCCCTACGGCTCTGACCGCCAGGAAGCCGCAAATCTCCAGTATTGCGCAATTCTTTTGCGAACGGCTGATCTCCTTCATGTGACAAGAGATAGAGCCCCGTCTATTAGCTTCAGGATGATTAACCCATCCGATCCTAAGAGTATAGAGGAATGGCGAAAGCAAATGCCTGTAATCTCGGTTCGGCCAAAGCCAGGCGTCGACAAGGAAGGGAACGTCGATCTTTCGATGTCCACGGACACAATCGAAGTGAATGGTTTTTTT
>Ga0265318_10002234_pt1 | contig 10439 bp, 9 predicted proteins | sample 4821metaG_FD_192431 | JGI IMG/M metagenome (GOLD analysis project Ga0265318, IMG submission 192431) | Rhizosphere microbial communities from Carex aquatilis grown in University of Washington, Seatle, WA, United States - 4-8-21 metaG | ecosystem: Host-associated > Plants > Roots > Rhizosphere >... | reverse complement strand
CTCAGGTCCCCCCGCGGAGCGGGGGGCCCGGCAAATGCCGCGAGAGGGACCAGTCGTCAGCGCTCCGCGGGGGACCTCGTTTCGCTGGCGGAAGTTCTCCTCGGAAGGCGACCGAGTCACGTGGACCGGGTGACCAAGTCGCGTGGACTCCTGACCGAGTCGCGTGGACGGGGCATGGCGACTCCATTTCACGACGGCGCGTCCAACCTCGCGGCCTCGGCCAGCTCCTTGGCCCACGCGCGGATCCGCTCTTCGCGCGGTCCCTCGAGCATGATCCGAAGCTTGGGCTCCGTGCCGCTCCAGCGCACGAGCACACGACCGTCGGCGCCGAGCGCTGACGCGATCTTGGCGGTCGTCTCGGCGAGACGGCGCATGTCTTCGATCGGGCGGCGCGCGGGCAAGACGACGTTCTCCAGCACCTGAGGCAAGCGCTGCATCGCGCTTTGCGCGAGCTCCGAGAGCGGTCGCCCCGTCCGCAGCATCAGGGCAAGCACCTGGAGCGCGGCCAGCATGCCATCGCCGGTCGACGAGTGGTCGAGGAACACGAGGTGGCCCGATTGCTCGCCGCCCAGGTTGTAACCTCCTGCGCGCATCGCTTCGACGACGTACCGATCGCCCACTTTCGTCCGCACCAGCGCTCCGCCGGCGCGCGCCACGGCGTGTTCGAGCCCGAGGTTCGACATCACCGTCGCGACGACGGACTTCTTGCGCAGCGTCCCCTCGCTCAACATGCGCGCCGCACACATCGCCAGGATGTGATCCCCGTCGACGTCGTGGCCTTTTTCGTCGACGAGAATGACGCGGTCGGCGTCGCCGTCGAGGGCAATTCCGAGCACGGCGCCGCGGCGGAGGACCTCCGCGCGGACGTGATCGGGGTGGAGGGCTCCGGAGTCCTTGTTGATGTTCACGCCGTTCGGGCGGACGCCGATCGCCGTAATCAACGCCCCGAGCTCCTGGAGCACCAAAGGAGCTACGCGATACGCCGCGCCGTGAGCCGCGTCGACGACGACGCGGACGCCGTCGAGCGACAAGTCGCGCGGAAAGGTTTGTTTGAGAAAGACGACGTATCGTCCCCGTGCGTCCTCGAGCTTTTCCGCCCTGCCTATGTCCGGACCGGTGGCGCGGCGGCCGAACAGCTGATCGTTGCCCATCAGCTGCTCGATTTCGCTCTCGGCCTCGTCGGGAAGCTTGAAGCCGTCGGCGCCGAAGACTTTGATGCCGTTGTCTTGATACGGATTGTGGCTCGCGCTGATGACGATCCCAGCGTCGGCGCGCATGCTCACCGTCAAGTGAGCGACCGCTGGAGTCGGCATCGGACCGCAGAGCATCACCCGACCGCCAGCCGCGCACACGCCACCGGCGATGGCTTGCTCGAGCATGTAACCGGAAACCCTCGTGTCCTTGCCGACGAGGATGCGCGGGACGTGGCTCTTGCCTCGCCCCGCCACGAAGGTCACCGCGCGCCCCAATTGGAGGGCGAGCTCGGGCGTCATCGGGTGCTCGTTGGCGACCCCGCGGATGCCGTCGGTTCCGAAGAGCTTGCGCTCGCGGGGCGGCGGCGGTGCGCTGCTAGCGGCACGTAGAGAATCGACGTTTTTCATTCCGGCTCGGCTGCAGTGTCTCGGGGAGGGCTCGGGCGCAAGGCCCCGGGCCGACTCGAGTGGGGTTTAGTCGCGGAAGTTCACGAACTGGAGCTCGATTCCGATGTCGCGACCACGCACGAGTTGCATTGCCGCCTGCAGGTCGTCCTTGTTCTTTCCGCTGACGCGGACCTGCTCCTCCTGCATCGACGCTTGCACCTTCAACTTCGCCTCCTTGATCGCCTGGACCAGGATGCGGGCCTTCTCGGTTTCGATCCCTTCCTTGACCTTGATGATGATACGCGCCCCCCCTTTGCCGGTTGGCTCCGGCTTTCCGGGGTCCATGAAGCGCAAGCTGACTTTGCGCTTCACGAGCTTGTCCTGGAGCACGTTCAGGGCCGCTTTGGCGCGCTCTTCGCTGTCGGAGCGGATCGTGATCCCGTCGGACGTTTTCTCGACCGATGTGTTCGTGTCTTTGAAGTCGAAGCGCTGGGAAATTTCCTTTTCCGCTTGGTGCAAGGCGTTGTCGACCTCGTTCCACTGGACCTTTGAGACGATGTCGAAGCTGGGCATGACCGGAGGGGTTGCCAATCTAGCCCCAGTGAGCGGGCGTTCAAAGTGCCACGGGCGGATCGCGCGGCAGGCCGAGCAAGAGGCCGCGGGCCTCGCCGACGAGAAGGATGGATCCGGCTACGACGACGAGCGACGGGCCGCCGCCCGCGGGGAACCGAGAGAGCGCGTCAGCCGTCGACTCCAGAGGCGTTCCATCGTGGCGGGCGGCCAGGGCCGCCGCGTCCACGGCGCCGCGCCCGGCGCCTCGGGGGGCGACGTAGAACCGCTCGCTCGCGAGGGGCGCGAGCTGATCGAGCATCGGGCCCCAGTCCTTGTCCGCAAGCGCGCCGAACACCAACGCGATTTCGCCCGGCGGCAGCCCGAGCGAGCGCAGGTGTTTCGCGAGCGCTTCCGCCCCGTCGACGTTGTGCGCCGCATCGAGGAGAAAGCGACCGACACGCTCGATTCGCCCAGGCCACGCGACGCGCGAAATACCCTCTTCGACCGCACCGGCCGAAGCACCGATTCGCGCGCCGAGGACGGCGGCGACGGCCGCGTTGTCCCTCTGGTGGGCCCCCATCAGGCCGACGCGCGCCGGTGCCTCGTAGCCTTTTACGGGGGTCGTCGTGGCGCCGAGGGCGTGAGCCACCTCGTCGATCGTCCGATGCACTTCGGGCGTCATGCGGCCGAGAACGATATCCAGACCGGGTTTGGCGATCCCGGCCTTCTCGCGCGCGATGTCCACCAGCGTCGGCCCCAGCCTGTCGGTGTGGTCGAGGGCGATCCGCGTAATCGCGGCGGCGCGCGGCGTCGGAACGACGTTCGTCGCGTCCAGACGCCCGCCGATGCCAACCTCGATCACGGCCAGATCGACTCGGGCTTCACGAAACGCCAGGAACGCGGCCAGGGTGGCGGCCTCGAAGAAGGAGAGATCGGCTTCGGAATCGAGGACCCTGTGGAGCAGATCGGAGAGTGCTTCGTCGTCGATGGGTTCGCCATCGATCCGAATGCGCTCGGCGAAACGACAGAGATGCGGCGAAGTGTAGAGGCCGGTCTTCAGCCCCTGGACGCGCGCGATCGACTCGACCATCGCGCATACGCTCCCTTTTCCGTTGGTGCCCGCGACATGGACGACGGGGAACGCGCGCTCGGGATGGCCCGCTTGGGAGCACGCGGCGCGCATCGGCTCGAGTCCGAACCGCATCCCGAGCGGGACGCGCCGGTAGATCTTGTTCAATCCGGCGGCGAGGGAACGCTCTGCGCCGCGCTTCTCGGCGGTCATCGGAGCCCCCGAACGAGCGTTCCGGCGAGCGCTCCGCCGCAGACGAGCCACGCCGAGTTGACTCTCAGCAGAAGGAGAAAAATGGCGCTGGCGATGGCGATGAAGACCGTCGGCAGGTCTACGAAGGTGCCCTTGGCGAGCTGGAAGGTCACGACGGCCATCAGCGCGAGCGAGGCGACGTTCACTCCGTCGAGAAATGCGCTCGCCGGCGTCGAGCGCCGAACGCGCGCCAGCAGTGGGCGACTGGCCGCCACCAAGACGAACCCCGGGAGAAAGATCCCCACCGTCGCCAACGCCGCTCCCCAACCGCCGGCAATCACGTATCCGATGAACGTAGCGGTCGTGAACACCGGGCCGGGCGTCACTTGACCCACGGCCACGGCATCGAGGAGTTGCGATTCGCTGAGCCAATGAAGGCGGTCGACGAGGTCGTCCCGGATGAAGGCGAGGAGCACGTAGCCACCGCCGAAGATGACGGCGCCGAACTTCACGAATGTGAAAAAGAGAGCGAGCAGGCTGACGGGCATCGCCCCGATTCCAGCGGATCCTCCGGCCCCGCCCAAAGGCGCGAGACCGAACAGTCTTGTCTCACCGCGCCCGAGGGCCCGAGCCGCGACGACCGACGCAGCTCCGGCGCCGACCAGCACCGCCAGCGCGTCCACGCCAAGAGCCGAAGCAAACGCCGCGAGGAGCCCGACGGCGACCAGAGCCGGGGAACGCTTCGAGGCTTTGGGTGCCAGCGCCCAGAACGCCTGAACGATGACGGCGATCACGACGGGCTTGACGCCGTACAGCACGCCACCCACCTGAGGCAGCGTCCCGAAACGGACGTAAGCCCAGGCGATGAACGACACCATCAGCGCCGCCGGCAAGATGAAGCAACTACCCGCCAGCAGAAGGCCGCGCCAGCCGGCCTGGTCATACCCGATGAAGATCGCGAGCTCCGTGGAGCTCGGACCCGGGATCAAGTTCGCCGCGCCCAGAAGATCCAAGAACCGCTCCGAAGACAACCACCGGCGGCGTCGCACGACCTCGTTCTCCATGAGTGCGATGTGGGCAGCCGGACCGCCGAACGCCGTAAGCCCGAGGCGCAAGAAGAGCAGCGCGAGGTCACCCAGGGTCGCGCGCGGTGCATCCCGCTGGTCGCCGTCGAATGCGGCATCACGGGTCATCGCTTACGAACCTCAGGCCGGAGCCCCGTTTTCGTGACCGCCGACGCGCCCGCAAAAGTGACCCAGGAGCGTGGCCACCTCGCGCTTCATGTCGAGGCGGCTGACGATTCGGTCGACCATGCCGTGCGCCAGCAAGAACTCGCTGCGCTGGAAGCCGGCGGGCAATTTTTGCCGGATGGTCTGCTCGATGACGCGCGGTCCGGCGAAGCCGATGAGGGCCCCCGGCTCGGCGATGTTGACGTCGCCGAGCAGCGCGTAGCTCGCCGCCACGCCGCCCGTGGTGGGGTGGAGCAGGACGCTGATGAACGGCAGACCTGCGTCCTTCAGACGATCGAGCGCCGCGACCGTCTTTGCCATTTGCATCAGGCTGAGGATTCCTTCTTGCATTCGAGCGCCGCCGCTCGCCTGCAAAAGCACGACGGGCAATCGCTCGGTCTTGGCGCGTTCGAAGAGCCGCGTGAGCTTCTCGCCGACGACCGAGCCCATCGACCCGCCCATGAATGCGAAAAGGAAAGCTCCCCAGCCGATGGGGCGGCCGTCGATGCGCGCGCGCCCGATCTCCACCGCTTCCTTCGCGCGCGAAGCCTTCTGAGCGGCGGCGACGCGCTCCGGGTACGTTCTGCCGTCGGAGAACTCGAGCGGATCGGCCGGTTCGAGGTGCGCATCCCACTCTTCGAGCGAGCCTGCGTCGAGAAAGAGCTGCCTCCAGCCTGCGGCGCCCAGCTTGTGGTGTCGTCCGCACTGCGGGCACACTTCGAAGTTCGCCGCGAACGCGTCGGACGGCAGCGTTTCGCCGCACCCGTCGCACTTGCGGAAGACTCCCTTGCCGATGGTCTTTTTCTCGGCAGCGTCGAGCTCGGGAGGCTTTTTTTCGGGCCAGGGCATGGGGCTTCGTGTCGATGTACCCGAAGATGCGCGCGACGGCGATAGCCGGGCGCAATGACGCGTCGCGTGGCCGCCCGGGCCTGAGCCCGCAATCCGGGAGAAGGAAGAGGCTTCCGGCTATACCGCGATCGTCTTCAAGTCGGGCCCGACTTTCAGTGTCGGCTCGGTCCGCTCTTGTACCTCGCGCGCGCTGACGCCGGCGGCGACTTCACGGAGAACGAGCCCGTCGGCGGTGACGTCGATTGTCGCGAGGTCCGTGATGATGCGGTGAACGACACGTCGGCCGGTGATGGGCAGGCTGCACTCATCGAGGATCTTCGGCGTCCCGTCCTTGGCGGCGTGCTCCATGATGACGACCACACGCTTGGCGCTCGCGACGAGGTCCATTGCCCCGCCCATGCCTTTCACCATCTTCCCCGGGATCATGTAATTGGCGAGGTCGCCCTTTTCGCTGACTTGCATCGCGCCCAAAATCGCGAGGTCGATGTGTCCGCCGCGAATCATGCCGAAGCTCTCGGCGCTCGAGAAGATCGCGCTCCCGGGCAGCATCGTGACGGTTTCTTTGCCCGCGTTGATGAGGTCCGCGTCGACCTCTTCTTCGGCCGGGTAAGGGCCGATTCCCAAGAGGCCGTTTTCGCTTTGCAAGATCACTTCGACACCCGGCGGAATGAAGCTCGCCACGAGGGTTGGCATGCCGATCCCTAGATTGACGTAATAGCCGTCGCGCAGCTCTTGCGCGGCGCGCTTGGCGATCTGGTCCCTGCTCAGTGCCATCGGTCAGCCTTTCGCGGATTGCCCACGCCCGTCTCTCGTCGTGCGGCGCTCGATGCGCTTCTCGTATCCCTGCCCTTGAAAGATTCGCTGCACATAGACCCCCGGCGTATGGACGTGGTCGGGGTCGATGTCGCCGACTTCGACGAGCTCCTCGACCTCGGCGATGGTCACGCGTGCTGCGGTGGCCATCATCGGGTTGAAATTCATCGCAGTGTGACGGTAGACGAGGTTGCCGAAGCGGTCGCCACGCCATGCCTTCACGAGCGCGAAGTCCCCGGCGATGGCCGGCTCGAGCACGTAGGTTCGCCCCTCGAACTCCCTCGTTTCTTTCTTCGGAGATCGCTTCGCGACGCTGCCGTCCGCGCCGTACTTCAGCGGCAGGCCGCCGTCGCTGACGGCCGTTCCCGCGCCCGTCGGCGTGAAGAACGCAGGGATGCCCGCGCCTCCCGCTCGCAGCCGCTCCGCGAGCGTGCCCTGGGGTGTGAGCTCGACCTCGATTTCGCCCGACAGATACTGCCGTTCGAACTCTTTGTTTTCGCCGACGTAGCTCGACACCATTTTGACGATTTGTTTGTTGCGGAGGAGAATCCCGAGCCCAAAGTCGTCCACGCCGCAATTGTTGGACACGACGACCAGGCCCTTCGTGCCGAGCTCGCGCAAGGCGCGGATGGCGTTCTCCGGGATGCCGCAGAGGCCGAATCCCCCGGCGAGAATGGTAGCCCCGTCGGGGATGTCGCGCACCGCGTCGAGCGCGGCGGAAACCACTTTGTTCACGAACCACGCTCCTTTCGTCGCTCGATCGTCAGCCGCGTGGGAATCATGTTCGGGCGAACGTAGTCAATCTTGCGATCCATTGCATCTCCCGAGGTCACGAGGGTCATGGGGGTCTGCGCGCGCCAAGGTCGCTGCCGCCACTTTGCGAAAGACGGTTTAGGACGAGAGGGACGCGAAGGAGACGGCACAATCGACAACCGAATGCGCGACGCTGGAGAGACATATGCCTCGTCCGATTAACTGGCTACCGTCAATCGTATGAGAAACGGGCGAGGAATCTGGGCAGCGTCTTTGGGTGTTGGTTTGGGGGCAGCAATCGCATCGGCTTGCGGGAGCAATAGTCCGACCACGGCCGGGCCGAGCGGCAGTGGCTCGAGCAGCAGCAGCAGCGGCGGCACCGGCGGCGGCTCGAGCGGAAGCGGCGGCGCCGGTAGCAGCAGTGGCGCCGGCAGCAGCAGCAGCGGCGGCGCGGGGAGCAGCAGCGGCGGCGCGGGGAGCAGCAGCGGCGGGAGCAACGGAAGCAGCGGCGGCAACCCGGCCAATCCTTGCAGCCAGTTGAACTGCGCGGCTCCGCAAGTCTGCTGCGCCGTACGCCCGGCGCCGATGGTCGCGCCCACGCTGTCGTGCTCCGACGTGGCCACGTGCACGGCCGATAACTCGGTCACGTGTTTTGGCGGCGACTGCCCGGCCGGCCAAGTCTGCTGCGGTCCTTCCGGTTCTACCCAACCGCTCGGCACGGCTTGCATGGCCGCTTGCAATCCGTCCGGCGCGATGTCGAGACTCCTGTGTTCGAATGCCAAAGACACAGGGGCCAACTTGGCGCTCTGCGCGCCCGGCGATACGTGTTCCAAGAGCAGCGCAACCAGCTCGACCGGCGGCCTGTACTACACCTGCCATCCTCCTGCGGACGGCGGCGCAGACGAAGGCGGAGCCGGCGATGGGGGAGGGAACGCCTCGTCCGGCGGCAACGACGCTGGAGGCGGTTGACGGGCGCAGCAGCTTGGAAGACCCCGGCCTATCCGTCGACGTCGTCCACCGGCACGGGCATCGATGCGGGAGGGACGTCGGGCTCGCTCGTCGGATTGCCCGGCTCGGAATCCGGCTCGACGTCGTTCACGGGACCGCCGCCGGGCGGGTTCGCCACGGCCGGGCCGGATCCATGCTTGGGCGCAGGGGTAACCTGCCGGTCTCGCGGGCGGCTCGCCGGGCCGCCGTGCGTTTCCTCGACGACCGCATTACCGCCTCGGCGGCCGTGCGACGCGCCGGCCAGCAGGGTGCGCTCCGTCCGCGCGGCGGGATTCTCGACGCAGCCGTTCATGTGCGACGGACACGCGATCCGCACGTGGAAGTGATCATCGTGCGGCAGTGCTCCCCTTGGCTGCTGCATCGCCTCGGCCGCTCGGACGCGGAGCGTTGCGGGCGCGCCGATTCGCTCGGCGTAGGCGAGCAAGCGAGCCCGGAGCGGCGCTGCGACGAAGAGATGGGTGACGTGCGCCTCGGGGTCACTGACCATCGCCGCGACGAGCGCCCAGTTCTTCGCGTCGTCGAAGTATGCGCCCGGCCAGGCGACCGAAGTGCCATCGCCGCGGAACGCGACGAAGTGCGACGGTAGCAGTTGCTTTCCGGACGCGCTTCGCACGTAGAAGCAGACGTCTGCGTCGCGGCCGCTCTCGTGCGAATGGTGCCGATCGAGATCGCCACCCCCGGCGCGCGACAGGTGTCCGACCGAAGCAATCGCGTCCGGAAAGTGCCGCCGCACGGCGCGCGCCGCACGATCGATCATCGCCACGAGCGGCTCCAGTCCCCAACGGACGTCGCCGCCCTCGTACGCGGGAACGATGCGAACATGAGGCGCCGTCTCCAGATGCGCGCCGCCGAGGAGACGCCCTTCCGTCGGCGACCCGATGCTCCTGCCGAAGCGAAGCGCGGCGGGGCCGAACGCGGTCGCGCGCGCGGTCGTGGGGTGTCGCTGCACCGATCCGGGGAACGCCCCCGACGACAGCGTGAGCGTCGCGAAGATCGATGCGAAGGCGAGAGGAGCGGGGCGCACGGGCGGGGTGTCCAATTGACAACCACAGTCGAAGGACGAGGGCCAAGTTGGTTGTGGTCGCGCTCCCATGGGTTCGCCGGGCGGGGGCCGACAGGATCGGAACCGCCCCTTCGGCTATCCTCGCCCCTGTCTTGGCTACCGACAGTCTCTTCTCTTCTCGTTTTTCCGTGAGTGATCGACGCGCCACTCTGGTCGGCCGAGCCGGCGAGATGCGCGAGCTCGAACGCGCGTACGCCCTCGCTTCCGAGCAAAAGCTGACCCATACGGTCACCGTCGTCGCTGCGGCGGGCATCGGAAAGACCCGGCTCGTGCGCGACTTTCTCGTCCGCGCGCGGGAAGGGCGCATGGCCCCGCGCGTCTTTCGGGGCGCCGCGCGCAGCGGAGGCCCATCCTATGAAGTGTTCGCGCGGGTCCTGCGCGCCCGAATCGGGATCGTCGAGGGCATGGATGTAGAGGCGGCAAAGGTGCAGGTGCGTGCCCAGCTCGCCGCCGTGCTCGAGGATCGCAAAGTCGGCGACGTCGCGTACTTTCTCGGCAAGCTCCTCGATCTCGACTTCCAAGGCTCGCCGCTGATCAACGCAGTCGAGGGCGACCCTCCGCAGGTTCCGTCGATGCGGCGCGCGGTCATCAAGAGCTTCCTCGAGCTCGACGCGACCAAGGAAGCCGAACCGCTCGTGCTCGTCTTCGACGACTTGCAGTGGGCGCACGACGATTCGCTCGAACTCTTGGCTTCGCTCATCGATACGCTGCGGGCCCCCATCCTCGTCGTTTGTATCGCTCGGCCCGAGATCCTCGCCCGGCGCGACGACTGGAGCCGTCACGGCGGCGATCGGCACATGGTCATCGACCTGGCCGCACTGAGCGACGTCGACGCGGCCGTCGTCATGCACGACCTGCTCTCGCCGTGCGGCGATCAGGAACTCGACGCGCTCGTGGAAGAGGCCGTCGTTCTGGCGGGGGGCAACCCCGCGCTTCTCGAACAGATCGTGCGCGTTTACCACGAGAGCGGCGTGCTCGAAGCGTCGAGCGATTTCGACGAAGACCATTGGACCATCCATCTGGACAAGCTCGGCGGCGTCAGGCTCCCGCTGAGCGTTCAGGACGCCGTCCAAGCACGAATCGCCGCGCTTTCCGCCGAAGAGCGTGACCTGCTCGAGCGGGCGGCGGCGATGGGCAGCGTGTTCTGGCTCGGCGGGCTCGTGGCCACGCGCCGCCAGCGCGCCGCGCCCCCAGAGACGTGGGAGGGCGGGGAAGCGGCCGACGTCCTCGTCGCGCGTCAGATTCTCTCCGATCTCGTGGAGCGAGACTACGTGCTCCGACTTCCGGACAGCACGTTCGCCGGCGACGAGGAGTACGTTTTCAAGCACAAC
>Ga0265318_10002231_pt1 | contig 10452 bp, 5 predicted proteins | sample 4821metaG_FD_192431 | JGI IMG/M metagenome (GOLD analysis project Ga0265318, IMG submission 192431) | Rhizosphere microbial communities from Carex aquatilis grown in University of Washington, Seatle, WA, United States - 4-8-21 metaG | ecosystem: Host-associated > Plants > Roots > Rhizosphere >... | reverse complement strand
TCCCGAGCGTGACGAGGCGCTGGTACAAGCGCATGCAGTTCTGCACCGTGGCGCGCGTCTCCAGGTCGTCGTGGCGATGCCCCGTGATCATCTCGACGAGGCTCTTCCCCTCTTGCAGCGTGTTGATGACCGGCGTGCCGGACATGCCAAGCACACACAGGTCCGCTGCCTTCTTCTGTGCTTCGAGGACCAGGCCCTGCACGAGGCGTTTGCGCTTCGACATCACCGCGCCAGCCTCGCGTTGCTTGGCGTAGTGGATCTCGTCGATGACGACGAAGTCGATGAGGTTCCGGTCCAGAAACGCGACGAGCTCGGCCTCGGAGTTCGGCTGCTGGAAATGCTCGTAGTTGAGAACGAGATAGCGCGGTGCCGTCTCCACCGTGTGCCTCCACTCGGGGTGCCACGTCTTCTTTGCGACCTCGGAGCTCGGGAACGCTTTCTTGATCTGGTTGGCCCAGTTGTCGACGACCGCGTTGGGACAGCAGATGACCGTCAGCGTCGCGCCAACGATGCGCGTGGCTACGATGGCGCTGAGGGTCTTGCCTGCGCCCATCCCGGACCAGTTGCCGTATCGGCGCTCGTTCCGCATGGATACCGCGACGCGCCGCTGCATGAGGTTCGGCGGCGTGATGGGATCGCCCGGTTCCGGACGGAACGCGTACCCTGCCGGGACGTGGAGCGCCTCGGCCTCGTCGAACTCGGCGAGAAACTTGTCGCGAACGAGCGTAGAGTAGACATCGCCCTTGAAGGAAGCCGCCTGCTCTCGCGCCTCCTTCGGATTGACGTAGGCGTGGCGCCACAGCTTGGCCTTCGCGCTGTCGAGCAGGAACTTCACCGTCTCGGCGTCGGCGTTCGCGATGAGGACGCTGTCGAGCGCGGCGAGCGCGTCGTGCGTCTTGACGAGGGGCATCTCGTCGTCCGTCGAAGCAGCGGTGGCCGCCCCCGTGGCGTCGACCTCGCGGCTGACGTCCACATCGACGCGCTCGCCAGCGTCGACCGGCTCCGGCGCGGCGGGTAGTGCGAAGGGGTCGGCTGGCATCACCGGCTTATCGAGCGTCCGACCGTCGACGATCTCGAGTGTCAGGGCCTTGTCTGCCGCGAAATCATCGACGAGCGAGCGCTTGCCCTCGGCGAATTTCTCGAGTTCCTCCCGGGGGAAGCGCCCGCTAGAGACCGCCTTCACGAAGGGCCGCGAGTCTCGGTCGGCGAAGGCGCCCGCCTGCATGGCGAGCGCGAACATCTCGCCGGGAGTGAAGGCGCTCACGTGGGCGAGCAGCGACTTCACGAACGAGCGGAGGTTCTCAAGCGACCATCCGCCGTAGCAGGTCGGGCACTGGCGGCCTCCGCGGGCGCGCGAGCGAACCGTGGCCTGGTACTCGTGGCCCTTCGGGCACAGCCACCACGCGTTCATGATGTGGTCGGCGTCGACCTGCGCGGGAGTGATCTCGCCGTTGCGCTTCGCGTGCCATTCCGCCGCGACGGTGGGGTTCGTGGCCGCGAGGGACGTCTTGGCGCCCGCGCAGACGGGGCAACTCGAATCGCGGATCATGAGGAGCGGCGAGCGCTGGAAGTCGTGGCCCTGCGGACACTTCCACCAGGTGTTCCCCGCATGCGCCGCATCGATGGTGTCCGGCGAGAGTTCGCCGTTCTTTTCAGCGTGCCAGAGCGGGACGACACTCGGCCGCGCCTTGGCGATCGAAGTCGTGGTCGAGCCGCGGCGGCACTGCGGGCAGGCCGAGTCGTTGAGCATGCTCCGTGGCGAACGCTGGAACGAGTGCCCGTTTGCGCAAAGCCACCAGGCGGGTCTGAAGCTTCGCACTGGGACGGCCGCGACCGCGCCGTTCTTCGATGCGTCCCAGAGCTTGCTCAGCAGAGGATGGAGCGCGATTGATTCAGCCACGTCTGCCCCTCCCTCACGAGCGCGGTGGCTCGATGCAGTCGTCGCTAGTCCAACGCCGATCACGCGGATCGAGCCCGTCTGGAAGCCCCGGTCCTTGGACCTTCCTCCCCTCCGCCTCGTCCTGAGCGACGAGCCGATTGAGCTCAAGAAGGAATTCGGTCGCCTCCTGATCGGGCGGCATTCCGTAAGCCTGACGGACAGCATCGTCGAGCGCCGCTTGTGCGTCCTTGAGCGGATGCGGTCCAGGCACCTCGGCCGCCTGGTAGAGGGCGCGGAGCGACCAGCCGTTGACCTTCATGAGCGCCTCGCGTCCGTGGCGAATATCCCGTGCTGCCTTCGCGACGGCTGCGACTTCGTCTTCACGAGGCTCCTGTGGCCAGGCAAACGTCGTCCAGACGTCATTGGTGTAGCGAATTCGCTCAGTGACCTTCCCGCCCTTCGCCTTCGTCCACGCCCAGTGCAGGCTCGACTGGATGACTCCGAAACTGTAGTCGTCTCAAATGCGAAGACCTGCATCGTATTGGTAGGTACAAACTTCGTAGAAATGAACGCGAAGATCGGTCGTGCCTGGGGACTCGAGCACGCGACGATGCGCTTTTTGCGCCACACCTGCTTGAAGAAATCGCTCTGCGGGCGGAGCGGTTGCCACCATCGATTGCTCCAGCCCGGGTATTTCTCTTCCACACTTCGAACGTATGAACTGAGGTGCTGCTTGAGGTACGCAAACCCCTCTGCGCCATGCTTCGACGCGTCGTCCTCCGTTTCGTAGTCTCCCAAGTAGACGCAGTACTCCGGTGCGCTTTGGAGGCCCCCCGTCAACATAGCGGTACCAGCGGCTATTGGGCGTACGACGCCCCGAGCCCGCAGCTTTTCAAGGGGTACCGAGAGAGCGTTGACTTGGAAGAAGTCACTTCCGAAAATGACACCCATTGCCGTGCCTACACCGTTTGCATCGATAGGGTGCGTTTCGCTCACGTCCGCGTGCAGCTGGAGGTGCGTTGGGATGCTCTGCAGCGAGAATACCTCCTCGTCGACAATCAACGAATGTGGGCCGTCGGATGGCCCCTTCACCCAGTTCACCATCGAGACATTGAGCGCGGCGTCACCAGGCCACGGGCGAGACGAGACGGCGTTTGTGAGGGTGCCGCCGTTTGCCACGATGTAATCGAGCGACGCCTCGCGCGCCTTGCCGACGCGCACACCGCTGGTGCCCACGAGCCCCGCTCTTGCGCCGCTCGGTAGGTGACCATGAGCACGCCTGAACCAGTAACAGGACAAGTCTACGAGGCCGTCGAGCCCCGAGCGCTCCCTGAGCCGCCGAATATATTCGGCGCCGAGTTCGCCCCGTATTTTGCGATCTCCCAGTATCGGCGGATTACCAACGATCGCATCCACTTTCGGCCACTCCGTGAACAGCGCGTCCGCGCAGACGATGTTCTTGTCGAGATTGTCGAGCGGTAGCGACGGATCGACCTCGAGCTCCACCTGTCCCACGAGGTCCGCAGCGAGTTCGCGCCGCTCGTCGAACGCGATCTTCTTCGCAATGTTCAAGGTCACTTTCGCAAGCTCGACGGCGAACGGATTGATGTCGATGCCGAAGAAGTTCGAGGTCTGGATTCCCATCCCCCAGGTGACCTTCGCCTTCCCCTCGACCTGGGTCGACGAAAACTCGCGGATGCGAGCGAGGAGTTCCGTATCGAGCCGGTACAGCTCGCGGAAGGCGATGTAGAGGAAGTTCCCGCTTCCGCACGCGGGGTCGAGGACGCGGAATCTGAGGAGCGCCGCACGCACGTCGAGTAACGCGGTCAGCGAGCTAGCTCCGCGAATGCGCTTCCGCCACGGCTCCACGATAGTAGGGCCGACCACGCGCATAATGTCGTCCTGCGCCGTGTACTCCGCCCCGGTCCCACGGCGCTCGGCCTGGTCCATTACCTTCGTAAACACTGTCCCGAAGATATGCGGATCCACGTACGTCCAGTTCGCCTCCGAGGCCTTCGTCAGCGCGGCGAGCTGCGCGTCGCCGAGCGGCAGCGTCACGGGGTTCGTGAAGAGGCCCCCGTTGAAGAACGGCACCGCGCGGGGTGCAGCGACGTCGCGCGTGCTCATGAGGCGGAAGATCTCGCGCAACCGCTTCTCGACGTCGCGGTTACGCGCGCCCTCGTAGAGCTGCGTCGTGAAGTACTCCTGCGGCAGCAGTCCGATGTCCTCGGCGAACATCGTGAGGATGCACTGGAGCGTGAACTGCACGACCTCGCGCTCCCGCTTCGGGTGCTGCTCTTTGAGGCTGCGGTACAGCCGCGCGACCAGCTCGGCGACTTCACGCGACACCCTCGACACGTTGATGATCTTCGGTGTCGTCCCCGGAACCCAGGTCGCCGAGAGAAATGGGAACGCCTCGCTGTACTTCGGGAGGTCGTCGAGTGGGATGGAGAGCCTCGGCGCTTCGCGGTCCCCGCCAGATCGTAGAGGTGGAGGTCGCGCTGGTTGGTCAGCACCACATACTGCGGTACGGGATCGACTTGTAGGCAGACCCGGAGCAAGTCCTTCCACGCGAAGTCGAGCATCACGTCGTGCTTGACGACTTCGACGAGGACGCGCCGGTCCTTCCAGAACAGCGCGACGTCCCTCGTCGCCGTCTGCCCATCGGCCACGACGGAGAGCGACGTCGGCATGGTGGTTCCGGGGGGCGCCCCTTCAGGCCAACCGAAGCACTGGAGCAGGCGCGACGTGAACACCGTGGAGGCGTCCCGTCCGCGGTAGCCACCGGCCGCGTCGAGGACGAACCGTCGCAGCTTGGACTTGAGCGCGCCTTCGCTGCGGGCGCTCATCGGGGGTGGCGATGAGCTGCTAGAGGACGAACTGTCCTTGGCGGTCGCGTCTTCGCCCAAGATTCGGGCTACCAGCGTCGCCCTGTCTCGGGCGCCGGAGTCGAGACCCAGGGCGTCGCACGCACCCTGGAGCTCCTCCCGCCGCAGCACGTCCAGGATCCGCCGGAAATCGAGCGAGCGCTTTCGGACGATGGCGTCGATGTGCGCATCGGTCGACCGACGGTCAGCGACATCGAGCTCGAAGCGGGTGGTCAGCTCGCCCAGGCGGTCGCGGGAAAGCTGCTCAAGAACTGCTCGACGGTTGCGGGGAGACAGGCGCTCGCTGGGCATGGCGGTGACGATCCCCGAGGATACCTCCAAGGACTCGCCGAGGTAGCCCCATCTGTCGCCTGACGCGGCACGTGCCCCCTTCAGGTCGTCCTCATGTAACCTCTGAGCTGATGACGACGTGGCTCCTTCGAGCGGGGCGCACTGGGGATCAAGAGGAGCTGGCCCGGGAGTAGGGCATCGCGGTCCTCGGCTGGGACGAGTTACCAGACCTCCTCGCAGCCCTCCACATGGCCGCCGGTGGCGTCACCGAACTCGTGGCTCGGTGCCGAGGGTGCCATCGGGTTCGGGGATCAGACGCGCGCGGACCCAGCGCCCGTCCTTCGAGGTGTCGCTTTCGCCCGACGGAAGCGGCGAATCGACCACGCTCTCGAACCCCTGTGGTTGCGTAAGAATACCATCCGCTTGTGTCGCCGGGGCCGAGTTCCGAGCGTCACCCGCTCTCTTCACACGTCCGGGCGCGGCGGGATGCGCGGTCGAAGCATGGCTTGGATGCGGGTCCGCGCCGACGCCAACGGACGGCGCTGGCACGGCGGCTGGCGCGGGGTAGCGGTCGATCACCGCGTTCATCAACCACTCCGGCGGGGAAGCCGCTTCGACTACGGGAGCTGACGGTTCGTTGTCCGATGCCCGCGGCAAGGTTGGCGCCGGCAGATAAGCCCGCACCCCGCCGACGCCGACCGCCATTACGACAACGCACGCCGCAGCGAGGGTCGCCGCACGTCGGTTCCAGGCACCGCGCTCGACCCTTACATCAATCGTCGGTGCGCACGTCACCTCCCGTCGCACTTTGGAAACCTTTGGCGGCGGCGTTCGATGTATATCAACCATACGCACGGCAGCAACATTGGCGTTCGCGAGCGAGGCGGCCCGAGAAGCGGCGCGCTCTCCGTCGATCCAGTTGACGAGCTGGATGGCGCGGGAGGCATCCGTCGAAATGTCGTCCTCGACCTCCTCGAGAGACGACGACCAATCGAGCGGCATCGTGTCGTAGCCGCCACCGAGGTCGCGAAGCTCGGCGAGGTCGGCAACGAACTCCAGAATGCTCGGAGGACGCGCGGCCGGGTCCCTGGACAGCGCGCGAAGCAATGCCTGCTCCACGCTCTGGGGTAGCCACGGGGCGTAGGCGCGAGCCGGCGTGGCGTTCGAGGACCGCTGAGCGAGCCGATACACCTCCATGACGACGCGACGACGTTCTGCGGTATCGACGACCGAGCGATCCCGCCCGTTGAGCAGCTCTTTCACGCGCGCCGCATACGGGTGAGCGAGCGTCAACAGCTCGTAGAGAACGATCGCGAACGAGTAGACGTCGGAAGCGCTCGTCACGAGCCTGGAGGTGGCTGGAGGGATGCCGGAACTCACGACCTCAGGGGCCATGTAACGCGGGGTTCCCATACCCCAGTCGGACGGATCGCAGACCCCTGCCCGCACGGCGATGCCGAAGTCGGTGAGCACGGCCACCCAGTCCCCCGCGGGACTGCTCAACATCAGGTTCGCCGGCTTGACGTCGCGGTGGACGAACCCGCGACGGTGCACAGCGTCCAAGGCCAGGGAGATATCTCTGCCGATCCGCCAGACGCACGCGGGCTGGCACAACGGGGGACGGGCCCAAGGGTCCCCCTGGCCCACGTGCCGGGCCGCATGCAGTACCTGCTCGAGGGTCGGCCCCTCGAGCAAGTCCGAGACCAGGTACGGTGCACCGTCGTCGGTCACGCCGACATCCAAGACCCGCAGGATATTCGGGTGCTTGAAGACGTTCATCTGAAGCTCGGCTTCGCGCTCGAACTGGTGCTCGAACCGCTGAACCTGCTTCTTCGACCAGCGAACGCGGTCGCCTGGGAAGGGAAGGCGAAGGATCTTGAGCGCGCGCCTCGTGGTGGGCGAGGAGCGATGGGAGACCTCGAGCACGACCCCGCCGCCGCCGCGGCCGAGCGTGCGGTGCACGCGCCAGTGCCCGACGAATTTCCCTTCGCCGTACGGATCGCGAGTGGTCAGGAGCTTCCGACGAGCGACGTCGAACTTGTCGCCCGAGCCTGCCCTCTCGATGCCCGCGAACCTGGACGTCACGACGACTTATGTTTTACCTCATCGCGCTGCCGCGCGCCGCCGCTCACAGATCGGGCGTGTCGGGTCGGATGACGAAGGTGGCGGGTGGGCTATCGGATGGTGACGGGCGAGGCGGCTCGCGCTTGATCCCGGTAGCTGCGTGTGGCGGGACTGGGACCGCGCGCGGAGGGGCCGGTGGCGTCGTGCGAACTGGCGGCGGGGCAGCGCCCTTCGGACTTGGCGCCGCTTCCTCCCAGGAGGACGCGTCCTCGAGCACGGCATTCGGCGCGGCGGCCGACGGAGCCCCCACGCGGGTAGGAAGGGCCGTCGGGTTTTTCGCGGAGGCCTTCTTTTTGGTTCTCGTTCGGCGGGCATTACCCTGGCTCTGGGCAAAGTAAGCTTTGAGCAGGTCGGCACTGATGGCGACTCCTCGCTGGGTCATCATCGCGGCCAGGGACTTCCACGACCATCCACGCTTGGCGAGGCCGCCGATCGTCGGAGCGAGCCCTCGCACGAGCTCGAGCTTGGAGTACTCGGTGGGCTTCTCGTCCGGAGGCGCCGCGGGCGCCTGCTCGAACATCGCTTTCAAGTTGTCGAACACGTCCTGACCGAAGGTCGCACGGCGGGGGGAAGGCATGGCCAAACGCTCCTTGCGATCGGCAACGTGGGCACATCGCACGCCACCGCCGAACGCACGGTAAGAACGCCACGCTCGTCGCCAGTCGTCCACTGGGGAAAATCCCCACTGGAAAGTGGGGGCCGTGAATGGTTACCCCAGAGACATGACGGGTAGCACGCGCCGAGCTCCCTCCGACTGCCCAATGCGCGACTCTGCAGTCGCACCCGTGTTGCGCGCGTCGAGGGCCTCGCACGTGCGGAGGACGAAGACGGGAGCGAGCGCGGAAACCCGGAGCGAAGCGGAGGGCAAGATAAAGGCTGACGCCAAAACGGGCTTACGCCCGGATATTGCTGCCGGTTTTCGACGTCGCCCCGAGAGACCGAAGTTCGCCCGCTTTGAGCGCGTTCGCTGCCGGCGCCGGGTACGGCCGGTTGGGAGAAGGACGGTGTCGCGATGAGTCCTTCGCGCGCGCGCGATGACGCTGATCGGCTGCGGCCGCGGATGGGCAAGCGACCGAGCGCGCGAGACCGGATGGCGGCGGGCTCCCTCTCGGTCGCGCGCCTGGTGCGCCACGGCCATGGGCGCCGAGGTCCAGGGCGCGCGCGGAGCGCTCGGATTCCAGCCGCAGCGCCGGGCTTCGCCCCCAGGCGCAACGCGCGGCGCGTGATCATCAAGGCGCACGTCCAATACCTCTCGCGCCACGGCGCCCAGGCCGCGGCGCGACACCTGCGGTACATCGAGCGCGACGGCGTCGAGAAGGACGGCTCTCCCGGTGTGCTCTACGGACCGGATGGACTTGTCGAGCGGCAGACCTTCGAGGAGCCGCGCCTCCGCGAGCGCCATCAGTTTCGGTTTATCGTCTCGCCCGAGGACGGCAGCGACCTCGATCTCACGGCGTTCACCCGTAGCCTCATGAACCGCGTCGAGCGCGATCTCGGCCAGCACCTCGAGTGGGCAGCGGTCAACCACCACGATAGCGACCACCCCCATGCGCACGTGGTCGTCCGCGGCGTCGACCGCGACGGCGGGCGGGTCTTCATGCAGCCCGCCTACATCGCGCGCGGCATGCGCTGGAGTGCCCAGGAGCTCGCGACCGATTGGCTCGGGCCTCGGCTCGAGTCGGAGATCCAAAAGACCTACGAGAGCGAAGTAGCCCGAGAGCGACTGACTTCGCTCGATCGCGAGATCGCCAGTCGTGCCCAGGCGCTCGAGGTCGACGCCGAGGTCTTCGAGGCGCGCCGGGGCTACCCGCTGCCGGAGACGCTCGTGAGGCGCCTGAAGCAGCTCGAGCAGCTCGGCCTGGCCGAGCGCAGCGCGGGCTCACGGTGGGTGCTTTCCGACGGATGGCAAGACGAGCTTCGCGAGCTCGGGCTTCGCGGCGATCGGCTCAAAGAGATCCACCGCGCGATGACCGGCGCCGCTCCGGCGCATTTCCACGTCATCACGCCCGGCCAGGGCATCCCCGACGGCGCCGGCGGCATCGTGGAGGGTCCCTTGGTCGGACGCTTGGTGCGCAAGGGGCTCGCCGACGAGAGCAAGGGGACTTACTACGGCGTGCTCGAGACTCCCGCCGGGGCCGTCTACCATGTGCCGCTCACGGCGCGCGCAGTCGATGGGCTCGACCTGGGGGCGATCGTCACGTTCTCTGCCGCCCGACGCGAACCAGAAGCCCGACCGATCGATCGGAATATCACCCGCGACGGCGCGAGTGGCGATCCGAAACCGCCTCGCTACCGACTTTCGGTGGAGCCGATGGGACTCTCACTCGCAGACCAAGTGGCTTGTCGCCGGCCCGTCTGGCTCGACCAGGTGGACCCCAAGACCCTGTCGACCTATGGGCTTGGCGCCGAGGTCAGCAAGGCCATCGAAGAGCGGCGCCAGGTGCTCGGTGCACTCGGGGTCTCGCCGGGCGATCCCGAGCTTGGAGCCAAGCTAGGCGAGGTCGAACGGCGGACGGTAGGGAGCGAGCTCGCGCATCGAACTGGAGAGGCTTTCCTTGCAGAGACCCCCGACCGCTTCCAGGGGCGCGTCGTCTGGGCGAGCGACGTACACCTCGCGATCCGCGACGAGCGGCGGCGGTTTGTCCTTGTCGAGGCCACCGACGAGGCGCGTGCTTTCAAGGGACGCGACGTTGCGCTGCATCGATCGCCCTGCGGGCGTTTGGTCCTGGTCGACGAAGGAGCTCGCCTCGCGCTCGGCAGCCAGATCGCACGTGAGACCGGGGCTGTCTTTGTGTCCAACCTCGCAGAGGGCTTCCGAGGTGAGCTCCGTGCCGGCCGTACCGGCTTTCTCGTTGTCGAGGACCGGGTGCGCTTCGGACTCGTGCCCGACACTCCCGAGGCGCGCGCAATGATCGGTCAAAGGGTCGATGTGACCCGCGGACTCGGTCTTGCCCTGGCGCCGGACCACAAGCGCGACCATGGCCTCGAACGTTGACTGCCAAGCCCCAACCTACGGAAGTTTTAACCTATGACTCTCTCCCCCTCGCAGCCCCCGCCCGCGCGCTTGCCGAAAGTGCGGCGACGGCGCCTCGGCATCCGCCTCTCGGAGCCTGCCTTTCACCGCCTCCGACAGTACGCCGCCGCCAAGGGCCGAAACGCGAGCGCGATCATCGACGAGCTCGTCGTCGGCCACCTCGACACCGGCGGCGCCCGACATGCCGAGTCCGCGCCCTTGTCTCCGGTGGATCGCCTGGTCGCGGCCATCGACGAGGACCGTGCCGCACTCGCGTC
>Ga0265318_10002225_pt1 | contig 10470 bp, 11 predicted proteins | sample 4821metaG_FD_192431 | JGI IMG/M metagenome (GOLD analysis project Ga0265318, IMG submission 192431) | Rhizosphere microbial communities from Carex aquatilis grown in University of Washington, Seatle, WA, United States - 4-8-21 metaG | ecosystem: Host-associated > Plants > Roots > Rhizosphere >... | reverse complement strand
TATTTTCAAAGTCATTGCGCACAATCACAATCCGCAGCGGCTTATCTATCTGCACGGCGGCCAGTGCCACACCCAGCTCGTGCTCGCGACTGGCTTCCCAGTCCAACGTGGCATCCTTCATGTCGTGTATAATCCGGTGGATTTCATCGGTAATTATGCCCACGCGCCGTGATTTACCGTGCAAATGCGGGTTGGGCAGGGAAATGATAATGTCTTTATTGGCCATGATAATAGGGTATAGGGTTTAGGGGTCAGGGTCTAGGGTTTCGGTGATAAAAAAACAAGCAGACGCGAGCTGATAACTCGGAGACCAGCCGTCGGAACTTAGTCCGACGGCTGGTCTATCTTCCAGCGACCTCGAGCCCTGTACCCCCTCGGGGCTGGTGGCAGACCGGATTGACGGATCATCTCCGACCAGGACCCGAAGTAGTGGATCACGGTATTGGTCAACGGAGCACCGAGTTCGTAGAAGCGGTGGGCACGTTCCGGCTGGCCATATCTGACGGCCAGTGCCGGGTTCCAGTCAGTAGATGCCAGGTAGCCGAAACGCCGATGCCACTCCTGAGCGAACTGGATGATCAACTCGGGCGTCCATTTCTTCCTTGGGTTCGGACGGTGCATCCCGGCGTTGATCCGGTGGGTCTTCACGGTGCTCAAAGCGAAACCAGTCTCGGTAGCAATCTGTTCATCGCTCTGATCGGCTTCAACCAGTTCACGAACCTTCTCCTGGTTGTCATGCATCTGAAGCTTTGCCTTCCAAGTGTTCTTTCGGCCAAGATTGCCAACGAGCTGGTGAATCAATTGACGACTGACTCCTTCGCGGTCGGCGATCTGTTGAAACGTCATTTCATCCTGGAGAAGTTCTTTGCGCATGGCCTCGATTTTCTCGGGAGGCCAACGACGGCTTCTTGCCATCTGTGCCTCCTTGAGGCTGGGTAGTGGAAAGAGGAAACTGTATTTAGCTCTAGCGTCTGCTTGTCAAAAAACCTCTCCGAAGAGAGGTTTCCCAACGAAGATTAGCAAAATTATAACATCTTATCCGCTAAATGAAAAGTGTTAAATAAATGTAAATTGTGAGTTGTGAATTAAAAATTGAGCTGCGCTAGAGCAGGTCGCTGGGGTCCAGGTTGATGGTCCAGTCGGCCGGCACGGCCTTGGCCAGGGCCACCAGGTGGTCGCGGCTTTTGCTCTTGGCTACCAACTGGTAGCTGTAGCTGTCGCCGCGGCGGGCGTAAAAGGCCGGGGTCGGGCCGATGATTTCTACCCGCCGGCTCAACTCAACTAGCTTGCCCTTAAGATTGTCGGCGGCTTTCTGCGCGCTCGCTGCGCTGGCTCGGTGGCAACTCAGTTGTAAAAGATAGGCAAAAGGCGGGAAACGGAAAGCCTGCCGCTCACTCACCAGGTATTTATAAAAACTGGCATAGTCACGGTCAATCGCCGAGTGCAAGACCAAGCTATCCGGCTCGTAGGTCTGCACCACCACCCGGCCCTTACCGTGGCCGCGGCCCACACGCCCCATAACCTGATAAAGCAGCTGAAAAGTCCGCTCCTCGGAGCTAAAATCCGGCAGTCCCATGGAGCTATCGGCGGCAATTACACCTACCAAACCCAACTTAGGCAAATCAAAGCCCTTAGCTAGCAGTTGTGTGCCCACCAGGATGTCAATTTTGCCGGCCTTTAGCTTACCGTAAGTCTCGTGTACCCGTTCGCCAACCAGGTTATCGCTGTCAAAGCGCGCTACCCGGAACTCGGGGAAGAGCTTGGCGGCGCTTTCCAGCAGCGCCTTGGTGCCCATACTCCTATATATAATGTCGGCATTTGTGCACTTGGGGCAGTCCATGGGCGGTGTGGCGCGGTAGCCACAGGTGTGACAGCGCACCTCATGATGGTCGCCGTGGTAGACCAAAGGTATGTCGCAGTTGGGGCAAAGCAGCTGCCAGCCGCAGTTTTTACACAAAATCAGGCGGGCCGTACCGCGCCGGTTTAAGTACAACATAACCTGTTTCTTGGACGCTAATGTTGCAGTAATAGTATCAATGAGTTGATTTGATAAAAACGGGTTGCGGCTAAAGCTGGCGCGCTCTTTCAGGTCTATAATTTCGGTTTTGACCTCGCTGCTGGCATCACTCATGGCCATGTGGGTCATGCGGGCAATGGCAGTGTGTTGCTTCGCCAAATAATAATCGGTTACCAGTGGTGTGGCCGTACCCAGTACTACTTTGGCGCCGGTCAGGGAGCCCAACTGGCTGGCCACCCGAATTGCCTGGTAACGGGGCGAACTTTCCTGTTTGTAGGCCGGTTCGTGAGCCTCATCTATTACTACCAAACCAAGATTCTTAACGGGGCTAAATAGCGCCGAGCGGGGTCCGATGACAACCAACGGCTCCGTAGCTTCTAAGATTGCCAACCAGATTTTTTTCCGTTGCGCAGCCGTTAGCTGCGAGTGCAACACAAACGTCGGGGCGGGTAATTGCTGCTCCACGGCGGCCGCCAGCTGGCTGGTCAGGGCGATTTCAGGGGTCAGTAGCATTACCGATTTACCGGCTTTGAGGATTTCGTGGGCCAGTTCCAAATATACCCGCGTTTTTCCGGTACCGGTGTCGCCGTGCAGCAGGGTGGTGGTACCAGTGTTTTTGCGAATAAAGTTCAGCGCTTTCTTCTGGTCGGCTGTTAGCGGCTTGTCCATCTCCAGCTGCAACGGCCCGGTTTCGGCCTCCACCTCCGGATGAGCCGCGCGCCTCAAGGTCGGTTTACTGGGGGCAAACTGGCGCATGGCCTCAGACGGTGTGCAAGCGTAGTATTCTTCCAACCATTTGGCTAACCCCAAACAGTGTTTGGGCAGCGGCTGATCGCTTAACAAAGTCTTAATTGGTTTGGCCGCAAACTTGGGCTTTTTAACCTCGCCCAGCACAAAGCCGGTCACCATTCGCGCCCTCAGCTGAACCGTCACTACACTGTGCGGTGTTAAGGCCTCCTCGGATGAGTAGGTTAGGGGTGCGTTACCGTGGTAGTGCCCATCGGCCATAAAAATTTCATAATACCTCACCCTCTAATTGTAGCTGAAGCCACAGACTCGTTCTTTACAAAAAGCTCAAAAATGCCTTATACTTAATTACAGCGTTGTTCTAATAACAATAGAGGTGCTTATGTTAGATACATTTATTACATCCCGGGTGCGCCGCAAGATTATTGTGGTCTATGCTAAGTACCCAGATTTTAAAACCCACGTTCGCGGGCTGGCCAAGCTAATCAAAGAAGATGCCGGCAATATTCAGCGCGAACTTAAACGGCTAGAAAAAATTGGTTTCTTGATTTCCGAGCGCCAAAGCAACACCAAGATTTATTACACCAATAAGAATTTCCCAATCTTCAAAGAGCTTCAAAGTATTGTGCTTAAATCACAACGGGCTGCCGCTCAAAAGCGCCCTGGCTCCCACCAACTCTAGCGAACCAATGAACTAATGCGACAAATGAGCAATGTTCAATGAATGCTTAAAATGTATTAATGCAATTGAATGATTACTACATTGACCATTCATTAGTCCATTTGTTCATTCGTCCATTGAGCATTCAGGGGTTGTCAGAATACCCCTGTTAATATAAAATACCCCCTGATGATACAAGTTACAAGAAAAGACGCTAAGGAGTCCACGGAGAATTTGCTGCGCCGCTTTAGCCGAAAAGTGCAACAATCCGGCGTGTTAGCCGATGCCAAGACTGCCCAATATTTTGAAAAGCCCATTAGCAAGCGAGACCGTCGCACCAAGGCCATTTTGCGCCGCGAGCGCAAAGCCGCCAAAATCAAAAAGCTGAAACTGGGCAACTAGCCGTGGCTATCCAACAACAGATTGAGGGCGATATAAAAACCGCTATGTTGGCTGGCGATAAAACCAAAGCCGAGACCCTGCGCGGCCTAAAAAGCGCGCTGCTTAACGAGGCTATCGCCCAAAACGCCCGCGACAGCGGGCTAAGCGACGAGGAGGTCCAAAAAGTCCTAGCCAAAGAGGCCAAAAAGCGCTCCGAGGCCGCGGAACTTTATAAACAGGGCGGTTCGCCGGAGCGCGCCGATGCCGAACTAGCCGAGAAAGTTATAATTGACGGCTACTTACCGGCTCAAGCCAGCGAGGCGGACGTAAAAATCGCCGTAGAGCAGGAAATTGCCAAGCTGGACAACCCCACCGTGCAAAACATGGGCCAAATTATCGGGGCTGTCCGGGCCAAGCTGGGCGCCGGCGCCGATGGCGCGCTCATAGCCAAACTCGTCAAAGAAAAGCTGGCGCAATGATTATCATATTGGGTATTGCCGGCTCGGGTAAAACTACCCAGGGCCAGCTGTTAGCTAAATACTTAAATTGCCCGTGGCTATCTACGGGACAGATACTACGCGACAAGGTTAAAGATCCGGCAGTTATTCAGAAAATGATGGCTGGCGAGGTTTTGGATGACAACATACTTTTGCCTCTGTTAGATGCCGAGCTTAAACGCCTGGACGCCTCCCACCAAGAGCTGGTTCTGGATGGCAGCCCGCGAACCATGCAGCAGGCCGAATGGCTCAGCGGCAAAGCTAAAGACGGCGAAATTAAATTTACCGCGGTGGTGCACATAGTTATTGATGAAGAAACCGTCAAAAAGCGCTTACTTGCCCGCCAGCGGCCAGACGACCACCAAGCCGCTATTGCCGAACGCTTTTTAGAATACGAACAAGCCATCAAGCCAATCCTTAGTTACCTAAAATCCCAAGCTCTGCCCGTTCACGACATAGACGGAACCCCTGCGCCGGAAGTCATCGCGGACAAAATCCATAAGATACTGGGAGTCTAAATGAGTATCAAAACAGCTGACGAGATTGCCATTATGCGCGAGGGCGGCCGCAAACTGGCCAAAATCAGGGACGCGCTGGCGGACGCCGTGCAGCCGGGCGTAAAACCCACGGATTTATCGGCTCAAGCCAAAGATTTAATCAAGAAAGCCGGCATGCAAGCGGTAGTCTTGGGCTACGGTGGCTTTCCGGATGTAATTTGTGTATCTGTTAACGAGGCGATTGTGCACGGTGTGCCGCAAAAAACTCCCTTTAAAGATGGCGACGTGGTCAAAATAGACGTAACTTTGGGCTACAAAGGCTTGGTGGTAGATAGCGCCGTAACGGTTGTGGCGGGCAGCAAAATCACGCCCGACATAAAGCGTCTAGTGGATGGCACCAAAGAATCGCTGATGGCCGGCATTGCCGCCATAAAAGGCGATGGCACCAGGGTAGGCGACATCAGCGCCGCCGTCCAAGACGTACTTAACAGGCACCACTTAGGCATTATCCGCGACCTGGTCGGCCACGGCGTCGGTTACGACATCCACGAAGAGCCCAACATCCCTAACTACGGCGTAGCCGGCACCGGCCCGATGCTACACGCCGGCACGACCATATGCATTGAGCCCATGGCAAGCCTTGGTGACTGGAAAGTCGGCTCCCTCAAAAACGAAACCGTCGTGATGCTAGACGGCTCGCTGGGCGCCCACTTCGAACACACCGTCCTGATAACGGACGATGGAGCAGAGATTTTGACCCAAGCATAGTTGACTTTTAAGCATAAGCGTGATATACTCCACCTAAGCTTCAAAAATATAAAAACAAACAAGGAATAAATCAAATGTTAGAAAGATTTAAACGGACACCTCAAGCGGCTGTTGCAGAACAAACCGGTAACCAGAAAACCGGTGCTAGCTTGGGTAAATTCGAGCGCGAAAGAGCAAAAATACAACAGGGTGTAGAGGCTTCTATAGCTGGCACTCGACTTAAAACGAGAACCGAACAAGGACAGTCCCTTATTGAAGGCGAAGATAAAGAAGCGTTTTTCAAAGAAAACGATCAAAGGGCCAAGTTTGTGGCCCAAACAGCAGCGGCATACCGGGAAGTATATGGTCAAGATCAAGATCCTTGGGCAAGCTATGAAACTAGGATTGGCGGGGGTCAAAAAGGTGCTGAAATAGCAACGGAGGGTCGCAAAGTAATAGAGGAAACAGTATTAAGCACCTTTAAGATCGACGTAGAACACGGTCGCTACTTAAGCGCTGCTGAAAAAGCAGCTGCTTTAAAGGGCTTAGGATTGGAAGTTCCAATAGATAGTCGGATTTACGAATTAGGTGATGCTCTTACTGAAGCAGTACTTAAAACTCTTCATCCAGGAGAGGGCGAAGAACCCATTGGTGGCTTAAGAATGGCTGCATATAAGGCCGCAGACTATGTAAGGCTGTTTCCGGATGCTTCACCAAGATGGAGTCGGGAGGATAATGTCACGTTAATAGAAGCTGCTAGGAAGTCCTTACCTGAAAATACTGCGGTAGTACGTCGTAGTAATAGTGAAATTGCCCACGATAACGAGGTTGAAATCATCAGAATGTCGGCTGCCATAAGCACCCTAGAAGGCCTTGCAGGCAAGCCCAACATTCAGTTTGATGCGCCCGAAGCAGTCGCAGCCTAAACAAACCATCTGTAATTAGATACCGCCGAAGAAACCCGGCGGTATTTTTTTGTCTTTTCTTGCCAGTTATTACCTCTAGCGTTATACTACGCAATTAGTTATATACTAATACCAACATGAGCGAAGAAAAACTTTCATATTTTATCGGACTAGATGTCGGCACTACTGCCGTGCGCTGCGTGGTCGGCGAGCTATCGCCAGATACCTCCACCCCCAGCATCATCGGCTTCTCCAGTGCCGAAAACACCGGTATGCGCAAGGGCAACGTGGCCCATGCGGAGGAAGTAACCCAGGCAATTATAAAAGCCGTGCAGGAAGCCGAAAGAATGTCCGGCCGGGAAATCAAGGCCGCAACAGTTAATATTAACGGCGCCCACGTGCAGGGCATCAACAGCAAGGGCGTGATTGCCATAAGCTCCCAAGACCGGCAAATTAGCGCCGAAGACCGGGCGCGCGTAGAAGAGGCCGCCACGGTCATCCAGTTGCCGGCCAATAAAGACATCATCCAGGTTTTTGCCAAGAACTATCGCTTAGACGGGCAGGACAACATCAAGGATCCGCTGGGTATGCACGGCGTCCGCCTGGAAGTTGACACGCACATATTACTATCCGGCACACCGGCGCTCAAAAGCCTGGACCAAGTGCTGCAAAATGCCGAAATCCGCCCCAGCCATCACACGGTTAGCAGCCTGGCGGCCGCTGAGGCGGTGCTGGACCGCAAGCAAAAAGAATCCGGCGTGGCGGTGGTAGACATTGGCGCGGCCACCACCAACGTAATCGTGATTGAGGACGGCGAAGTAGAACACATCGCGGTAATTCCCATGGGCGGCACGCACATTACCAACGACTTGGCCATCGGCCTGAAGACCGATATTGACGTGGCCGAGGCCGTAAAACTTAAATACGCCTCGCTTGGCAAGGTCGCCAAAGGCGACTTGAGCTTCTTAAAAGACGGGGAAACGCTGCATTTTGACCGCGAAATGCTGAAGATTATCGTGGAAGCGCGGCTGGAAGAGCTGCTGGAATTCGTGGACAAAGAGCTTAAAAAGATTCATCGCTCGCGCCGGCTGCCGGGCGGTGTGGTGCTGGTTGTCGGCACGGCCAAGCTGCCGGGCATCGCCGAATTTGCCCGCGACGTGCTGGAACTACCGGCCCGTGTAGGCAAATGGGGGCACATTAATAAAGTAGTAGATGGCCTGGATGAGGAAATTTTTGCACCTTGTGTAGGCTTAATGTTGCTGGACATGCTGCTGGGTTCGCCGCAAACCGGCAGCTTTAGCGAGACTCAACCAGGCGTTCTGGAATCTGTTAACGAATCATTTAGCGGCATCCTGCGCCGCCTGCGCAAACGCAAATAAAAACCTAGTATCACTTTTTTACTCGGGACATTTTTAGCAAATTGGCCCTGAGTAGTAATTGCATTCAGCTAGGCTTTTTGCGTATACTTGAAAGAGTATAAAGTTTGGATATGACTAACATGATCTATTTTGCAAAAAGCCAGCCAAAAGCTAAAAGCCTGAAGCTTAAAGCTAGCGCGATTCGGCCATCAGCTTTCGGCTTACAGCTTTCAGCTGAAGCGACCGAAGGGAGCGTCTAGATGCCCAAAGTTGAACCGGCCATTGAAACCTTTGCCCGAATTAAAGTAGTTGGTGTTGGCGGCGCCGGCGGTGCAGCCATCAACCGCATGGTAGATGCAGGAGTAACGGGCGTGGATTTTGTAGCTGTGAACGCTGACGCGCAGGCGCTGCATCACTCTAAGGCTGATACCAAAGTCCATATTGGCAAAGAAGCCACCAAGGGCCTGGGCGCTGGCGCCGATCCGCAGGTAGGCCAAACGGCCGCCGAAGAATCCAGAGAAGATATTGCCCAGGCCATTAAAGGCGCGGACATGGTCTTTGTGACCATTGGCGCCGGCGGTGGCACCGGCAGCGGTGCTGGCCACATCGTAGCCGAGGTGGCCAAAGAATCCGGCGCCCTAGTTGTCGGTTTTGCCACCAGGCCGTTTGCCTTTGAGGGCGAAAAACGCCGCCGCAACGCCGATACGGCTATTGAGAAAATGCGCAAAAATGTCGACACCATGATTACCATCCCCAACGACAAGCTGCTGACTACCATTGACCGCCGCACGCCGCTGATGGAAGCCTTTAAGGTGGCTGACGACGTGCTGCGACAAGGAGTGCAGGGCATCTCCGACCTGATAACCGTGCATGGCCTGATAAATCTGGATTTTGCCGATGTCAAAGCCGTGATGGCCGATGCTGGCTCGGCGCTAATGGGCATTGGCCGCGCCAGCGGCGAAAACCGCGCCATTGAGGCCGCCCAGCAGGCCATCAGCTCACCGCTGCTAGAAGTCTCCATAGACGGCGCCCGCGGTATTTTGTTCAACGTCATCGGCGGACTAGACATGAGCATGCACGAAATTAACACCGTGGCCGAGACAATTACCACCGCCGCCGATCCCGAGGCTAACATCATCTTTGGGGCTACTATCAACCCCGATTTGGCAGGCGAAATCATAGTAACCGTAGTGGCTACGGGCTTTGACGAGAGTTATTACGCCACCCGCGATGCCAAGGCCGCCGAGCTGCTGCGCCGCTCGCGCTCGCACGAACATCCCGGCGAGCGCTCCGCCCAAGTTGATGATGCCGCCATGAAAGATCTGGACATGGAGCTCAAAGAACCGGCCGAAACCGGCATGGAAGATTTTCATAACGATGATACGCCCAACATTTGGGCGCTGCCGGACGACATTAACGGTGTGGCTCAAGACGCCGGAGCCGAAGACGATAACGAGCTGGATAAACCATCATTCTTGCGCCGGCTGACCGGCCGGCACAAAACCCAAGCCGACGACACTCCCGCGAACGATAACGCGGACGATGGCGACGACCAAGCTGCCCCGGACGAGCCAGAGCCAAAGGACAAGCCAGCCAAAGAGCCAGCCGTGGAAGAAGCTAAAGACGGCGACAAACCAGCTGAAGACCAGCCCAAGGCCGAAAAACCTAAGAAGCCAAAAAACTAGAGATCAGGGGTAGGAGTTTTGTCATTAATACTACAAAAATGGGCTTGCACGCCGCTACGCATAGCGCTAGTATAGGTTGCACGAACACTACATATAGTGATAGTACATTGACTAACAGCTTACTAACAGAGGAAAAAACATGAAGTGTAGCCACTGCGGATCCTGTGACAATAAAGTGATTGAATCACGCGATGTGGCCGATGGTGAAGCCGTCCGCCGCCGCCGCCAATGCCTGAAGTGCGGCAGCCGCTTTACGACTTACGAAAGGCTGGAGCGACCAATGCTGGTGGTAGTTAAACGCGGCGGCACGCGCCAACTTTTTAGCCGCGAGAAATTGCTGGCCGGCCTGCAGCACGCTACCGAAAAAACTTCGGTAACGCACATGCAGCTGGAAGCTTTCGTGGCCGATTTGGAGCACGAACTTTACGGCCGCGGCGAACCGGAAGTCAATTCGGTGGACATCGGCGAGCTGGTCATGGAGCGCTTGCCGTCGCTGAACGAAGTTGCTTATGTGCGCTTTGCCAGCGTCTATCGCAAGTTCCGCGACATCAGTAGCTTTGAGCGCGAGTTGTCCAAGATCCGTAAGAGCCGTGAGGCCAAAGCCAAGAAATCCTCTGCCAAAAAGCCCACAAAATAAAAATCTTTGCAAAAGCCGCCGAGACTTGTTGCCTTGGGCGATGATTTGGTTTATTATCAAAAAGTCTAAGGGAGCAAGCGCTCTTTGACCTGGGTGTGAGAGCCCGGGCAGGGGCTGGCTCAAAGATAAAAAGTCCGTTAAAAAATAAACTAAAAATTTAAGAGAGGGTTAACAATATCATGGCGCAAGCAACCAAACTATCTGTCCGTCGGCTTTTTACCAAGCCGGGAAAGAAGGCTTATGACACGCTAAAGTGGGTCAAAATGGATTCGGCTATCACTAATCCGGGCACCGGCAAGGCGGTGTTTGAACAAAAAGACGTAGAGTTTCCAGAAGGC
>Ga0265318_10002219_pt1 | contig 10482 bp, 9 predicted proteins | sample 4821metaG_FD_192431 | JGI IMG/M metagenome (GOLD analysis project Ga0265318, IMG submission 192431) | Rhizosphere microbial communities from Carex aquatilis grown in University of Washington, Seatle, WA, United States - 4-8-21 metaG | ecosystem: Host-associated > Plants > Roots > Rhizosphere >... | reverse complement strand
TTCGGCGACGTCAGCGTGTCGGCCACGGTGTCAAACCCGGACAACCTCTCGGCTTTCGCTGCGGTGCGATCCTCCGACGGAGCGCTCACCGTCATGGTGATCAACAAGCAGGCGGGTTCGACCCCGATGACGCTCTCGATTGCCAATTTCTCCTCCGGAGGCACCGCCCAGGCATGGCAGATCAACTCAGCCTCGCAGACGTCGATCGCCCAGATGGCCGACGTCCCGGTGTCGGCCGGCACGGTCTCCCTCACGGTGCCGTCGCAGAGCATCACGCTCCTTGTCATCCCGCCCGGCGCCGCTCCGAGCCAAGCCAACCGCCTCATGAACATCTCGACGCGGTCCCTCGTGGGGACAGGCTCGGGCGTCGAGATCGCCGGGTTCGTGGTCGCGGGCACCCAGCCCAAGACCGTGCTTATCCGCGCGAATGGGCCATCGCTGGCTTCCTTTAACCTTACCGGGGCCCTGGCGGATCCGTCTCTTACGCTTGTAGACGCGAACCATACGGTGGTGGCGCAGAACACGGGGTGGTGCACCTCCCCGAACGTCTCCGACATCCAGAGCGCGTCGTCCCTGGCCGGGGCCTTCTCGTGGCCCATTGGCAGCAAGGACTCGGCGATCCTGTTGACCCTCCAGCCGGGCGCATATACGGCCCTCATAAGCGGGGCTTCGGGCGACACGGGAGTCGCCCTGGCTGAGGTCTACGACTGCGACGCGCCGGCGGCGTCCGTGCGTATGATCAACATCTCCACGCGGTCCTTGGTCGGCACGGGTCAAAGCATTCAGATCGGGGGCTTTGTCGTGGGCGGCACCCAGCCGAAGAGCATCCTCATCCGTGCCAGCGGGCCGGCCCTCGCGTCCTTTGGCGTATCCGGCACGCTCCCAAATCCCACGCTCAAGCTCTTCGATTCGTCGGGCTCCGTCCTGGCGCAGAACACGGGTTGGGGCAGCTCGGCGAACGCATCGGCCATCCAGGCGGCCGCGGCGCATGTGGGCGCCTTCGCCTGGACGAGCGGCAGCGCCGATTCCGCGATCCTCGTCAACCTCTCGCCCGGCGCGTACACCGCCCAGGTGAGCGGCGCATCCGGCGACACGGGCGTGGCGCTTGTCGAAGTCTACGATGCGGACTAGCCCGGCGATCGTGGTTCTATTTGCTAGAAAGCTTTGGCAAACGGCATGTTCTGAATCCGGAACACTTGCTGCAATGCTTCCCTTGAATCAGTTAGAAATGGAGCCGGCTGTCGGGGTTGAACCGACGACGCTCGGTTCACGATGCCGCATGCCCTCACTGGCTACGAGGCAAGTTCGCGCTTCAAAAGCTCCAATACCCTCAGAATAGGACGTTTCCCTGTCAATTTTTGGCACGAATTCTTTGAATGGTGCACCCGCGCACCGTAAGGCCTAGGCGTTCTGCCGAGTCGCGCAAGCATCGAGGCCCGATGCGCCTAGTGCTAGGTGGTCTCTCGAAGTATTCGGGCTATAATGAATAAGCTCCGCTCCAATGCTTCGAGCGGCGCATTTTCGGTGACACCGATGATGAGGCCGCGTTTACCTCCCGCCTCGCTCAGAAGTTGCCGTGTATGCGCTTCAATCCGTTCGGGGGCCTCCAAATGCACGGAGCTGGTAAAATTAAGCCACAGTGCCTTCGTGGGCCATGCTAGACGAGCGTCGCGGACGGAAACATCGCCCATGGGCGGAGGCGTCATTCCTTCGATAATGTCGCAGTCGGATCGCGCGATCTGGTCCACTAAGCCGCGCAAACGACCGTCCATATGCACAGCGAGCAGCTTCCCCGTCCCTGCGAGACGCGCCTTCAACTTAGCGTATTCCGTCATGAGGTAGTTCTGGAATCTCTCCGGTCCAATTGCGTCTGCGGTGACATTATCAGCCAACTGTAGGACCTCCACAGGGGCATTGGCGCCGAACTCGTACAATTCTTGGTACCGCCTGACCATCGCAGAGTGTAGGCTTTCGAACAATTCCCTGTTCTCGTAGAAATCCACCGCAAACTGTTCGTAACCGAGCATTTGGTAAAGCATCTCCTGCAGTGGAGTCTTCCCCACTCGCACAATAACGAGGCCATCGTCGCCCGTTCGCCGGCTTGCCTCGCGGATTGCCCCGTAGTTGTCATGGTATACGCCGTCGCGCACGTAAAATTCCATGACGGCATAATCTTCCGGCTTCTTGATGAAGTGTTCGCGAATCCAATTCGACGCGTAGGCTTGATCCGACTCGAGTGTCTGCCACACCTCGCCCACAGGCGTATTGATGCTGCGCCGCCTCAACTTCTGGCCGCGCTCGAAATATTCGCAGGTAGTGATTTCAACTTGGCGATGTTCCACATTATGTGCCGGCAATCGCGTTATCAGTCCGAGCCCTGCTTCTCGAAGCTGCCGCTCCGCAATTCCTCGCGGCAGGAGGTCTTCGTATATCGTAAGAGGCACGTAATCGGGAACGGCCCAAGTGAGCGCACTTAATATTCTTTCATTGATAGTCATACTCTTCTGGCACCCCTCATTGTTGAGTTGAAGTGCCTCCGCTTATCGAGCCAGTGGGTTATAAAGCCTATTGGAGTCGTGACGGGTGTCCTGAAATGCGCAATCGGATCAAACAGCAGATAGGATGGAACAAATCGCGGTCAGCCAACCATATTGATCCGGCAGGTGGCCCGACTTAATGACATCGCCGATCACGATCGGCAGGACACCTCCCTGGCGAAAAAAAAGGGGGCTAGGAATGGAGCCGGCTGTCGGGGTTGAACCGACGACCCTCGGTTTACGATACCGATGCTCTACCACTGAGCTAAGCCGGCGTCAGAAGGGTCAGTCCACCAGCCGCCCCAATGGCTGTCAAGAACGCCCGCCCCGGACCGCGCGCCGGCGGGGACCCGACGCTATCGCCGCCTTGACGGCTGCCTCGGCCGAATCCACGGGGGAAATCTCGAGGACCGTCGTGATCTCGCGGGAACCGGCCTCGTCGTCGTCCGGCAGGCCCCAGGCGTAGCAGCGCTTCGCATCGGGGTGCCCGCTCAGCAGGAAGATGCCGACCTCGCCGTCCCAGGCCACCCCCCCGAGTCGGGCCACCGTGACGGGCACGAACCCCTCAAGGTGCGCCTCGCACCCGTATCTCTCTTCGATCGCCACCTTCAGGTCGTCGAGGTAGGTCATCGGCGGGCAGGATCATCCGATTCGGCCGTCCTTCACAAGAGGGAAGAGCCTTCGCCCCGCGGCCGCTTGCATTCCCGCCCGGCCCCGCGCCACAATGGCCGCGCCTCAATGCGCATCGCGACCACGCCGCCCTTCCGCGCCCCGGACGCCGCGACAGCGGGGCCGAGCGCATGATCCCTACCGCCGCCATTGACTACCGGCTTCCCCCCGAGTTGATCGCGCAGACCCCCGCCGCGCGACGGGACGCCTCCCGCATGCTGGTGGTCGACCGGGCCGCCCGCTCCGTGGCGCACACGACCTTCGGCGATCTGCCCCGGTTCCTGAGGAGGGGCGACACGCTCTTTCGCAACACCGCCTCGGTGCTCCCGGCGAGGCTCCACGGCCGCAGGTCGACGGGGGGGAAGGTCGAGTGCCTCCTTCTCAGGAACACCGGCCCGGCGCAGGGCGGCGGGGAACTCTGGCAGTGCCTTGTGCGGCCGGGGCGCAGGCTTCCCGTCGGGTCGGGATTCGTGGCGGCGGGGGACGCCCTGACAGGGATCGTCTCCGCCGTCCCCGGCGACGGGACCGTGCTGGTGCGCTTCACGGTCCGCGGGCAGGGCTCGGTGGCCGACGCCGCCAACCGGGACGGGGACGTCCCCCTGCCCCCCTACATCGTGCGCAGGGACGCTTCGCTGCGGCAGGAGGACCGCGAGCGCTACCAGACGGTCTACGCCGACCGGGGCCGCCAGGTCGCGGTCGCCGCGCCGACGGCCGGCCTGCATTTCACGCCCGGGCTGCTTGGGGAGATCGCGGCCCTCGGCGTCCGGACGGCGGACCTCACCCTTCACGTGGGGCTCGGGACCTTCAAGCCGATCGGGGCGGAGGAGATAGAGGCGCACGCAATCCACCGGGAGCTCTACGAGATCCCAGAGGATACCCAGCGCGCCCTCTTTCCGCCGCTCGCGGGGCGCCGCATAGCGGTGGGCACGACGACGGTGCGCTCGATCGAGGACTTCCTGGCGGGCCATGACGGCCCGCTGGGCAGGGCCCACCTGGCGGAGACGGGCCTCTTCATCCATCCTCCCCGCGTGTTCAGGGGCGTCGACGCGCTCATCACAAACTTCCACCAGCCGCGCTCCACCCTCCTTTGCCTCGTGGCCGCCTTCCTGACGCCCGGGTCGACCGACGGGATCGGCTGGCTGATGGAGATCTACGCGGAGGCGATCTCCAGGCGGTACCGCTTCTTCAGCTATGGCGACTCCATGCTTGTGGTCTAAAAACGCCGTGTTGGGTTGAATTCCGGGCGATCCCGGGCCAATTGTACCCTCCCTCACAGTAGACCAAGCCAGAATATCCCATGAAACTAACGTCAAAGATCCTCGCGCTGGCGGCCGTCGCCGCCGGCCTCGCCACCGCCTCCCAGGCAGCCGTCGAGACCTACAACATCGACCCCGTCCACTCGTCCGTCGGATTCTCGATCCGCCACTTCCTCACGAAAGTGCCCGGCCGGTTCACAAAGTTCAGCGGCACGATAACGGTCGACCGCGACAACCTGGAGAACAGCTCGGTTAGCGCGGAGATCACCGTGGGCAGCATCGACACCGACAACGCCAAGAGGGATGACGACCTCAGGTCGCCGAGCTACTTTGACGCCGTGAAGTTCGGAACGATGGCGTTCAAGAGCAATTCATGGAAGAAGACAGGCGACAACACGTTCGACGTGACCGGCGACCTCACGATGAGGGGCGTCACCAAGGAGGTTGTGCTCAAGGTGAACCTGCTCGGGTTCGGCCCCGGCATGATGGGCGCGCAGCTCTCCGGCTGGGACGCCTCCGTCACGCTCAACAGGGAGGACTTTGGCATCAACGGCCCGGCCATGCTGGGCAAGGCCCTCGGCAGCGACGTCGGCGTCTCGATCAACATCGAGGCCGACATGGTCAAGAAGTGAGCCCGGACGAGCTCCAGGCGCTGATCGACGACGCGACCTACGATTACGTGACCGGCGACGCGGCGAGCGCGCTCGAGAAGCTCGGGCGCGCGACGTCGGGGGCGCCCGACTCGCCCGAGGCCTGGCATGCCCTCGCCGAGATCAACCTGAGCCTGCGCCGCCTGGACGAGGCGCTTGCGGCGGGCGAGCGCGCGCACGCGCTCCGCAAGTCGGACCCGCTGGTGATCGCCACGCTTTCCCGGACATGGATGGAGCGGGGCGACAAGGCACGCGCCGAGCAGTACGGGGCCATGGCGAGGGTGCAGGGCTGGAAGGACGAGCTGAGCGCGCCTCCCCCGCCCGATGCAGGCGGATTGCGTTGAGCGCCGCCGCCGCCCGTTGACACGGCGAACGCGCAGCGGGTATTTTTGCGCGGTCAGCCCAGATCAATGGAAACCCCCTCCTACACGCTGGAGTTCGAGAAGCCGCTCCGGGACCTCGCGCGCCAGCTCGACGAGCTCCGGCAGCAGTCCGTCGAGACCAACGTGGACATGGTCCAGGAGGCCCGCTCGATCGAGAAGAAGATCGAGGCGATGCAGAGGGAGATCTACTCCAACCTGTCGCCCTGGCAGAAGGTGCTCCTCGCGCGCCACCCGAAGAGGCCCTACGCGCTCGATTACGTGTCCCTGATCTGCAGGGGCTTCAGCGAGCTGCACGGGGACCGGCAGTTCAGCGACGACCGCGCCCTGGTGGGCGGCACCGCCTTCTTCGACGGCCACGCGGTGATGATCATCGCCCATCAGAAGGGGCGCGACCCCAAGGAGAGGATCAGCCGGAATTTCGGGATGGCGCATCCCGAGGGGTACCGGAAGGCCTTGAGGATAATGAAGCTGGCCGAGAAGTTCGGGATCCCCGTGCTGTCGTTCATCGACACGCCGGGCGCCTTCCCCGGGGTCGGCTCCGAGGAGCGCCACGTCTCGGAGGCGATCGCCGTCAACCTTCGCGAGATGGCGATGCTCAGGACCCCGACGATCTCGGTCGTCGTCGGCGAGGGCGGCTCCGGCGGGGCGCTCGGGATCGGCGTCACGGACCGCGTGCTCATGTTCGAGAACAGCTACTACTCGGTGATCACCCCGGAGGGCTGCGCGGCGATCCTATGGAAGGACGGCGCCGCCGCGCCGAGGGCGGCCGAGGCCCTGAAGGTCGACGCGGACGATCTGGAGAAGCTCGGCGCGGTGGACGAGGTGATACCGGAGCCCCTCGGCGGGGCGCACAACGACCCGGCGCAGGCGGCCGCGACGCTGAAGTATTCGCTTCACAAGCACCTGAACGACCTTCGCGCCCTCGACATGGAGACGCTCCTCGAGACGCGCTACGAGCGCTACAGGCACATCGGCACCTACGAGGAGGCCGGCATCATCAAGTCCTGAGCCGGCCGGGGGCGCTCTGCGTCAGCGCCTCACCGTCACCAGCGCGATGCTCGCGGCCCGCGCCATCGCGGGATCGATCTCGATCAGCGCGGCGGACATCCGGACGTCCCCGGTCGCGACCTCGAAGCGCCTCGGCATCCCGTCCATGAACCGGGAGATGACCGGGGCCACCTCGCGCCCGAGGACGCTCGCGTAGGGGCCGGTCATCCCCACGTCGCACATGAAGGCCGTGCCCTTGGGGAGCACGCGGGCGTCCGCCGTCGGCACGTGGGTGTGGGTCCCCAGGACCGCCGTCACCCGGCCGTCCAGGTGCCAGCCGAGGGCCTGCTTCTCGGAGGTCGCCTCGGCGTGGATCTCGACGACGATCGCGTCCGCCTGGCCCCGCAGCCTCTCGACCATCCTGTCCGCGCAGGCGAAGGGGTCCTCCGCCTTCATGTTCATGAACTGGCGCCCGAGCACCGTGAAGACCGCCACCTTGAACCCCCGGGAGGCGACGACCACGTGGTCCCACCCGGGGCACGAGGCGGGCAGGTTCGCGGGCCGGCACACCCGGTCGATCTGGGCGATGTCGTTCTCCCATCCGCGCTGGTCCCAGACGTGGTCGCCGAGCGTGACCGCGTCCACGCCCGACTCGAGCAGCGAGCGGGCGAGGGCCCCGGTGATCCCGGCCCCGGCCGCGGAGTTCTCGCCGTTGGCGATGACGAAGTCCAGGCCCTCCTCGCGCCTCATGCGCGGGACCCTCTCCTCGACGATTTCGCGCCCGGGCTTCCCCACAATGTCGCCGATGAAGAGAAGCTTGAGCACACCCCTCAAATGGATCGCGCGGCCCGCCTCCGCCAGCCAATTCCCGGGCTTGCCTCGGGAGTTCCAAAGTATTCAGATGGCGGGCTTTTTTACAAAGGCGCCCACCCATGAAAACCCGCACGTCCCCCACGCCGTTTCCAAAGGCCGAGATCGGCCGCGAAATGAAGGGCTCCGACGCCGTCGTCGAGTGCCTCATTCGCGAGGGCGTCGACGTCATCTTCGCGTACCCGGGCGGCGCGTCGCAGGAGCTGCACCAGTCGCTTGCGCGCACGGACAAGATCCGGGTGATCCTGCCGCGCCATGAGCAGGGCGGCTCGTTCGCCGCGGGGGGCTACGCCCGGGCCACGGGCCGGGTGGGCGTGTGCATGGCCACCAGCGGCCCCGGCGCCACGAACCTCGTGTCGGCGATCGCCGACGCGTACATGGACTCCATCCCCCTGGTCGCCATCACGGGCCAGGTGAAGTCGGAGTTCATCGGCAAGATGGCGTTCCAGGAGACCGACTTCTTCGGGATGACGCTGCCCGTCGTGAAGCACTCGTACCTCGTCATGGACGTGCACGAGCTGCCGCGGATCATGAAGGAGGCGTTCCACCTCGCCCGCAGCGGCAGGCCCGGCCCGGTCGTGATCGACATACCGAAGGACGTCCAGCAGGCGAAGTTCCAGCCCGTCTTCCCGGCGGCGGTCGAGTTCCGCAACCCCCTCCTCTCCGAGACCCACCGCGCGGGCGACGAGACCCTGAAGAAGGTGCTGGCCCTCGTGGCCGGGGCGAAGCGGCCCGTCATCTACGCCGGCGGCGGGATCATCTCGGCCGGCGCCCACCTGGAGCTCAGGAGCTTCGCGCAGGCGACGAACATCCCGGTCGCGACGACGCTCATGGGGCTCGGCTGCTTCCCCGAGACGAACCCCCTCTCGATGCAGTGGTTCGGGATGCACGGCGCCGCCTACGGCAACTGGGCCGTCGACGAGTCCGACCTCCTGATCGTCCTCGGCGCGCGGTTCGACGACCGGATCACGGGCGACACGCGCAAGTTCGCGGCGCAGGCGACGATCGTCCACATCGACATAGACGGGTCCGAGCACAACAAGAACAAGCGCGTGGGCATGCCGGTCGTGAGCGACGTCAAGTATGCCCTCGGGCGCCTGAACGAGCTCATCGCGGCGGCGAAGTTCACGCCGCCCGACACCGCTCCGTGGCACGCCCAGATCGCCAAGTGGAAGAAGGACCACCCCTTCAGCTTCGAGCACAGCAAGCACATCCAGCCCCAGGAGGCCGTGAAGGCTCTCTACGAGCTGACGAAGGGCGAGGCGATCATCGTGACCGGGGTCGGCCAGCACCAGATGTGGGCCGCCCAGTTCTACCGATTCAACGAGCCGCGCCGCTACATCAGCTCGCTCGGCCTCGGGGCGATGGGCTTCGGCTACCCGGCCGCGCTCGGCGCCAAGGTCGCCTGCCCCGACAGGCAGGTGATCGACATCGACGGCGACGGCTCGTTCGCGATGAACATCCAGGAGCTCGCGACCGCGCACATCGAGAAGATCGCGGCGAAGGCGATGATCCTCAACAACCAGCACCTCGGCATGGTCGTCCAGTGGGAGGACCGGTTCTACGGCAGCGTCCGCGGCAACACGATCCTCGGGGACGAGAGCAACGTCGGGGGCCCGGACAACCCGGACGCGCTCTATCCCAATTTCGTGAAGATCGCGGAGGGGTTCGGCGTAAGGGGCCGGCGCGTGATCAAGAAGAGCGAGCTTCGCGCGGCCATCCAGGAGATGCTCGACTGCGACGGGCCCTTCCTCCTCGACGTCGTGGTCCCGTACACCGAGCACGTCCTTCCCATGATCCCGGCCGGCAGGTCGGTGAAGGAGATGCTGCTGAAGTAGGGCGGCCCGGCCGGGTCAGCCCTCCAGGGCCCTGGCCTTTGCCAGCCTGTACCAGCGCCTCTCGGAGCGCCGCCAAGCGGGGCTCGTCGCCCGGTATTTCGCGCGGATGTCCGCCCATATCGCGGCGGCCTCCCCGCGGCGGCCGGTCTGCTCGTAGGCGAGGGCCAGGCCCGCCCGGGCCGCCTCCCCGATGCACCGGTCCATCACGCCCTCGTAGGCGCCCTCGGCCTCCGGGAAGCGCCCCAGGCCCGCAAGGCAGGCGCCCCTGAGCAGGCCCAGGTCGATCGAGAGCATCCTGTCGCCGGTCGTGTCGACCCGGCCGAGGAGCGCCAGCGCGTCCTCATAGGCGGATATCGCGACCTTGAAGCGGGCCACCGCGACGAGCGTGCGGGCGTCGTTGCGGAACACGCCCTGCAGGCACTGGGCCGCGACCTCGTGCGCCTCGGCCGCCATCCCCGCGTCGGCGAGCTCGGCGGCCAGGGCCAGGCGGTTCCTGACCGTGTCCGCCTCCTCCAGCCGGCGGCGGCAGTCCGAGATGCGCGCCTTCCTCGGCTTCAGGCCCGCAAGGAGGCCCCGCGTCCCCCTCAGGTCCGGGGACAGCTCCACGAGGACATAGGCGAGCCCTCCGATGAGCGGGGCGACAAAGAGGATCCAAATCCACCAATAGGGCCGCCCCGTCCGCAGGACGTGGACGATGAGCCCCAGCTGCAGGAGCCAGAAGACGACGGCCAGCGGCCCAAGCGAACCGATGGGGAAGAGGCCGGAGGACATGATCCTCGAGCGGAACCGCGCCCGGGCTACTTCGTGGGCGCCGCCGGGACCGTGACGGCCGCCGGGGCCTGCTGCTTGGCGGCCTGCGCCGCCTTGTCCTTGAAGGCCTGGATCATCGCGCCGACGCGCTGCTGGAATTCCGGCATCTTCGCCTGCACGCCGCTCATTGCGATCTGGCCGCCCTCCTGCGTCAGGGCCGGCATCCTGGCCACGGCCTTCTGGCCGGTCGGCGTCCCGTAGAAGGCGACGATCTCGCGCAGCTCGGCCTCGGTGAAGGCGTCCGCGTAGAGCTTCGCGAGCCTCGGCTTGACGTCGTCCCACTTGAAGTTCTTCGCGAAGAAGCTCCGGGCCTCGGCCTGGATGCCGTCCACGAGCTCGGCCGGGGCGCCCTGGGCCCTCATCCTGTCCAGGGAGGACTTGATGCCGCTCTCGAAGCCCTGCCGAAGGAACTCGGGGGCCCCGGTCAGCTCCAGGTACCTGTTGGCGAGGGCCACGCTGTCGTCGGCCCTGCAGACGGGCGC
>Ga0265318_10002218_pt1 | contig 10484 bp, 10 predicted proteins | sample 4821metaG_FD_192431 | JGI IMG/M metagenome (GOLD analysis project Ga0265318, IMG submission 192431) | Rhizosphere microbial communities from Carex aquatilis grown in University of Washington, Seatle, WA, United States - 4-8-21 metaG | ecosystem: Host-associated > Plants > Roots > Rhizosphere >... | reverse complement strand
GCCGCCGGAAATGATGATGTCCTTGGAGCGGTCCTTGAGCTGGATATAGCCGTCGGGATGCATCACGCCCAGATCGCCGGAATGGAACCAGCCACCCTTAAAGGCGGCTTTGGTGGCCTTCTCGTTATTGAGATAGCCGCGCATCACGATATTGCCGCGAAACATGACTTCGCCCAGGGTCTCGCCGTCGGCGGGCACGGGCTTCATGGTTTTCGGGTCCAGCACCGTCAGGGCTTCCAACGGATGATAGCGCACGCCCTGACGCGCCTTCAGCGCCGCGCGTTTGGCAGGGTCGAGGCCATCCCATTCGCTGTGCCACTCATTCACCGCGGCGGGGCCATAGACCTCGGTCAGGCCATAGACATGGACCACCTCAAAGCCCTCGGCCGCCATCGCCGCCAGGGTCGCTTCCGGCGGCGGCGCCGCCGCGGTGAGGAAAGTCACCTGTTGCGGCAGTTTCTTTTTCTCTTCCACGTTCGCGCCCAGGATGGTCTGCATCACCAGCGGCGCGCCGCACAGATGCGTCACGCGGTGCTCCGCCAGCGCCGCATAGATGGCGCCCGCGCGTACCAAGCGCAGGCAGACATGGGTGCCGGCCTGCACCGACAGGCTCCAGGGAAAGCACCAGCCGTTGCAGTGGAACATCGGCAGGGTCCACAGCAGCACGGGATGGCGGCCCATATTGCCGGCCAGGATATTGCCATAGCCCATCAGATGGGCGCCGCGATGGTGATAGACCACGCCCTTGGGATTGCCGGTGGTGCCGGACGTGTAGTTCAGGGCGATGGCGTCCCATTCGTCGGCGGGCAGCTTCCAGGCGAGGTCGGGATCGCCCTTGGCGATGAAGCCCTCATAATCTTCACCGAGCTTTTCACCGCTCTGCGGAAATTCTGGATCGCTGTAATCAATCACCAGCGGCTTTTTCTTCAGCAGCGCCAGCGCCGCCTTGACGGTGGGGGCGAATTCGCGGTCGGTGATCAGGATTTTCGCCCCGCCATGTTCCAGCATGAAGGCGATGGCGGTGGCATCCAGCCGCGTGTTGAGCGCGTTCAGTACCGCGCCCAGCATCGGCACGCCATGATGGGCTTCCAGCATGGGCGGGGTGTTGGCCAGCATCGCCGCCACCGTGTCGCCCTTTTTGATGCCCCGCGCCTTCAGCGCCGAAGCCAGGCGGCGGCTGCGGGCATAGAACTGCGCATAGCTGAAGCGCTGGCGGCCATGGATGATGGCGGTGTGATCGGGAAACACCGAGGCTGCGCGCTCCAGCGCCGTCAGCGGCGTCAGCGGCTGGAAATTGGCGGGGTTGCGCCCCAGCCCGTCTTCATAAGGGTGCAGACGCCTGGCCGGCGCTTTCTTTTTGACGGTTTTGTATTTGCGCCCGGCCATTTTCCCTCGCGGGCGGCACGCTAGAGAAAGCCATTGCTGGCGGCAAGATTGCCTCACCGTGGCGGTCTTGTTAGGGATGGTCCCATGTCCGATACCGCCAAGCCGCGCGGCCTGCGCGCCATTTATGCCTGGATGCTGAAAAACGCGCGCGGGCGCCACGCCTGGGCGGCCGTGGCGGCCTTCGCCTTCGCGGAAGCGTCATTTTTTCCCATCCCGGCCGACGTCATGGTGGTGCCGATGATGCTGGCCGACCGAAAGCGCGCTTTCCAGCTTGGCGCCTGGGTCGCGTTCTGGTCGGTGGCGGGCGGTATGCTGGGCTATACCATCGGGGCGCTGTTCTGGAAGACAGCGGGCCTGGCGCTGATCCATGCCCTGCATGTGCCGCTGGAGCAGGTGGAATCCTTGCGTGCCCGTTACAGCGCCAATGCCTATCTCATCATGGTGCAAGGCGCGACGCCGATCCCCTACAAGCTGGTGACGATTTCCTCCGGCCTGGCCGGCGTCGCCTTCCCGCTTTTCATGGTCTATTCGGCGATAACACGTTCGCTGCGCTATATCGTGATCGAAGCGCTGCTGGTGCACATCTTTGGCGAGAGGGCGCAGGAACTGCTCGAGAAATATCTCGAATGGGCGCTGGTTCTCTTTGTCGTCGTGCTGGTGCTGGGCTTTGTAGCGTTCCGCTACCTTTAACGGCACAGTCCTTTTGCGTCCTAAGTTCGTCGCTCATCGCTCATGGGCTATTTGCCCATATCGCTCTTTGCTCCTGCTCAGGTCGCAAAAATCCTCGCGCCGTTCGCGCGATTAGTCCTGCTCGAGCTCCGCTGACAGCCCGGCATCATCGGGGGCGGGAGCGCCTTCCGACGGTGCTTCCTCGCGCGGCGGCAGTTCGGTCACCGGCGCGGCGGGCACGGTTTCGGTCACGCTTTTCAGGCTCGCGCCCTTCCTGGTGGCGCGCTTCTGCGCCCGCTCCAGCTTGGCAGCGGCGCGGCTGACCGCCATGTCGAGTTCCAGCTGCGAGGTCAGGCCCAGCGTTACCGGGTCCACCGCCTTGATGTTGGAAGCGTTCCAGTGCGAGCGCTCGCGGATCTTCTGGATGGTGGCCTTGGTGGTGCCGATCAGCTTGATGATGTCGGCGTCGGCCATCTCCGGATGGTTCTTGATCAGCCAATAGACCGCGTCGGGCTTGTCCTGGCGCTTGGAGACCGGGGTGTAGCGCGGGGCGCGCTTCTGGCGCACGCCGGGCATCTTGTGCTTGGGCGCCGCCATCTTCAGGCGCTTGCGCGGGTCCTTCTCGGCCTCGGCGATCTGCTCACGGGTAAGCTGGCCGGTGGCGACCGGGTCCTGGCCCTTGATGCCTTTGGCGACGTCCTCGTCAGCGATGCCTTTCACTTCCAGCGGATGCAGGCCGCAGAAGTCAGCGATCTGCTCGAAGGACAGACCGGTATTGTCCACCAGCCAGACGGCGGTGGCCTTGGGCATCAGGGGCTTGGTTTCGGCGGCCATAGGTTTTTCCTTTCCCGGGCGGGCCTGTCCGGCCCGTCCCTTCGCTCGATATTGGAGGTTCGAGGAAGGCCGGTCTTTTAGCCAAAAACCCCTGTGCAGGGAAGGAAAATAGCCCTAGAGGCGAAAAATAGGCCCCGGCCTGCCCCAAAGCCCCCCGCAGGCGATAAACTGCCCGGAAAACAGGGCCGGAACGGGCATGGAGCTGGTCTGGGAGCCGGCGTTGGTTGTGGGCAGGCCCCCCCGACCGTGGTGGTTGCGGGTGGTCGCCGGTATGGTATGCTACTCTTCGTAGCATATGAGTGATCTCGGTTTCGACAAATGGGGGGTTGGCATGAAACTGCGTTTCATCACGGGGTTCCTGTTGCTTTGCGTCACGCCGGTTCTGGCAGAGCCCAAACCGGTGGGCGGCGATTTGACCTACACCGCATACCCGACGGCAATTTTTGAAGCGGGCATGGAAAAGGGCGACGGCGCTCCCGAAGGGAGTTCTTTCCTCCACGCCAAAAGCGATGGCGATCTGCGGCGGCAAGGCGCTGAACTGGCCAGCTGGGTGCCGGGCGACAATAAAGGCAAGCGCCTGCATCTCGTCACCAAGCTGAAAACCGAATTGGCGACCCGCGCCAGCTGCGCTCTGGAAGCCTGGGACGACAAGCGCGCCATGGTGGAAGCGGACGGCACCTTCCGTTCCGGCACCAGCGGCTGGCAGGACTGCAACGTGGTGATGCAGATTCCCGATAACGCCACGCGGGTGCGGGTGCGTTATTATCTGCGCGGCGGCGGCAAGGTCTGGTCCGACGGCTTCCGTATTGAAGAGGTGGGCGCGGACGTGCCGGAAACCCACCGGGTCAATTCCAACATGGATCGCAGCCTGGACGAGCGCTAGGCGCCGGTTTCGGCACAGGGCGGTTTTGTTCTAGCATCGGCTGACCCCAGCCAGTGCCTGCCCATGCCTGTTGATCCGGAAGACCTGCAACCGCGCAAGAAGCTGCCCGATATCGTGCTGGGCGAGGATATCTCCGCCCATTCCGCCCATGAGTTGGAGTCCCGCATCGCCCGGCTGGAGGAGGAGATCGCGCGGGCCAAGGAGGCGATCAAGGCCCGCCATGCCACGCGCTCGGCGGCGGAAGGCTTCTTCAAGAAGTAGGCGCGAAAAAACCTGCGGCGCTGGTTAATATCCCCAGCACGCCTGTTGCCCAAGGGTTACCGGCGCAGTCTTTCGAGGCTTTTGCGGCAGCTTTTGCGCGTGGAGCCGCTTTTCGCTTCGCTCTGACGCTGCTAGCGTGGCGGTCTTGAAAGAGCATGAGGGACCAGCAATGGCGCAGGACAACGAAAATCTCGGCGGCCAGATTCCCGCAGGGATGACGCGCCAGAATTTCGTCACCTCCGCCCTGTTCGACCGTACCTTCGACGAAGGCATGGCGCTGGTGGAGGAAACCGCCCGCTATCTCGACGGACGCGGACGCGAAGAAGCGCGCGCCCTGCCGCGCAAGGCTTCGATGCTCTATGCCGGCGAAAGCATGCGCGTCACCACCCGCCTGATGCAGGCGGCAAGCTGGCTTCTGGTGCAGCGGGCCGTGCGCGACGGCGATATGGATTCCGGCCAGGCAGCGGACGAACGTTACCGCCTAGGCTCCAGGGAAGTCTGTCTGGGCGCCTGCGCCGAGTCGACCGAGATGCTGCCGGTGGCGCTGCGCGACCTGCTTGTCCGCAGCGACAGCCTTTATCGTCGCATCGCCCGTCTGGACGAAGTGGTGTTCGGCGAAAGCGAGGCGGCGTCCGGCGCGCGCGATCATCAGAGTCGCCTGGCCCAGGCTTTTGGCACTGATTGAATTTTCTGAAAGTCAGAAATGAAAAAGGCCGGTCTAGGGACCGGCCTTTTTAAATTCTGTGGCGAAGTTCTTACGACTTCACAAAGCCGGCAAACTTCTTGTTGAAGCGCGTCAGCCGCCCGCCACGGTCCATCAGCTGCTGCTGGCCGCCGGTCCAGGCCGGGTGGGTGGTGGGATCGATGTCCAGGGTGACCTTCTGGCCCGCCGTGCCATAGGTGGTGCGCGTCCTGTAGGTGCTGCCGTCGTTCAGCTGAACTTCGACAAAGTGATAGTCGGGGTGGATGCCCTTTTTCATGACGCGTGCCTTTCTGCTCAACCGGCGCCCATTTCCGACGGGTCCGGGAGGCCGGGCTTTTAGCCGAGCAATCCCTTAAAAACAACAGCGGTATCCCTTGCCGCAGCCTGCCTATATACAGCCTGACCCCCCAAGGGAACTGCCCCGCTTGGCCCGCGACCAGACCGATTTTTCCAAGGAAACCGCCCGGATTGCCGCCGGCCGGGCTACAGCCAAGTCGCTGGCGCCGCTGCGGAGGGTGTTGCCGTTCCTGCGTCCCTACCAGGGGCGGATCGCGATCGCGGCCGTCGCCCTGATCTGTTCCGCCACCGCTACCCTGGTGCTGCTCTGGCTGGGCGGCGACCTGGTTGACGCCCGCGGTCTGACGGCAGAGCGGGCCCATGCCCTGACTGGCTCTTATCTCGCCCTGGTCGGCACGGCCGCGGTCTGGGCCCTGGCGGCGTCCACCCGCTTCTATTTCATAACCTGGCTGGGCGAGCGGGTGGTGGCCGACATCCGCACGGCCGTGTTCGACAATGTGCTGGGCCTGTCGCCCCAGTTCTTCGAGATCACCCGCACCGGCGAAGTGCTGTCGCGGCTCACCGCCGACACCACCCTGATTCAGACCGTTGTGGGATCCAGCGCCTCGCTGGCGCTGCGCAACCTGGTGACGCTGACGGGCGGGCTGACCCTGATGTTCATCATCAGCCTGAAGCTGACCCTGCTGGTGGTGGGGGCGGTGGTGCTGGTGATGTTGCCGCTGATCCTGTTTGGCCGCTGGGTGCGCAAGCTCAGCCGCAAGAGCCAGGACGCCATCGCTGAAACCGCGGCGCGGGGAACCGAAACCCTCAACGCGGTCTCTACCGTGCAGGCTTTCACCCAGGAGGCACATGAGCGCGCGGCCTTCGCGGCGGCGGTGGAGGCTTCTTTCGCGCTGGCGCGCAGCCGCACCTTCGCCCGCGCCGTGCTGACAGCGGTGGCGCTGTTCACCGCCTTTGCCGGCCTGGCGACTGTGGCGCTGATCGGACTGAACGATTTTATCGCGGGACGCATCACCGCCGGTCACCTGGTATCGTTCATTTCTTACGGCTTCCTGGTGGGCGGCGGCGTCGGCGCCCTCAGCGAAACCTGGGGCGATCTGCAGCGTGCCGCCGGCGCCACCGAGCGGTTGATGGAGCTGCTCCACGAAGTCCCGGCGATCCGTGCGCCCGTCCTGCCGAAACATCTGCCGGCCAAGCCGTCCGGCGCGGTGTCGTTCGACAATGTCGAGTTCCGCTATCCCACCAGACCCGATGCCGCCGCCCTGAATGGCTTTTCGCTCCATGTCGGGGCAGGCGAGGCAGTGGCGCTGGTAGGGCCGAGCGGCGCGGGCAAGTCCACGGTCTTTCAGTTGATGCTGCACTTCTATGCGGCGCAGAAGGGCAGCATCCGCTTCGATGGCGCCGACATCACCGAGCTCGATCCGGTGGAATTGCGCCGGCATATCGCCGTGGTGTCGCAGGACCCGGTGATCTTCTCCGGCTCCATCGCCGCCAACATCGCTTATGGGCGTGGCGATGCCACGCCCGAAGAAGTGCGCCAGGCGGCGGAGGCCGCCGCCGCCACCGAATTCATCGACAAGCTGCCTTCCGGTTTTGAAACGCTGGTGGGCGAGCGCGGCGTCACTCTCTCCGGCGGCCAGCGCCAGCGTATTGCCATCGCCCGCGCCATTTTGCGCGATGCGCCGCTGCTGCTGCTCGACGAGGCCACCAGCGCCCTGGACGCCGAGAATGAGCGGCTGGTGCAGACGGCGCTGGCCAATCTGATGGTGGGCCGCACCACCCTGGTGATCGCCCACCGCCTTGCCACCATCCAGCGCCTGGCGCGTATCGTGGTGATGGAGGAAGGCTGCGCTATCGCCGAAGGCAGTCATGCCGAACTGGTGGCGCGCGGCGGACTTTATGCACGCCTGGCCAGGCTTCAATTCAGCGAGGTGCCGTGATGGCGAAGCAACCAGTTTACCGCAGGCCCGATGGGGCATCGAGGCCGGACCGACTGAAGCGGGCGGTGGTCCTGGCCTGGATGGTGGTGGGCATCATCCTGCTGATGACCCTGTTCAAGGTGGTGAAATCGGCGGGCCTATTCAGCTTCGCCGGCTCGGTGTCGCCCGGCGTCTGCCGCAACATTGCGCTGGCCGGTCCCGGCGACCTGGCCTTTGAAGGGAAGAACGGCACGCTTTTCATCGCTTCTGCCAAAGAAGGCGTTCCCGCCGCCAGCGATGGCCTTTACGCCCTGACGCCGGACGGCAAACCGGTGAAGCTCAAGGGTACGCCGCCCGACTTTCATCCCAGCGCCCTTGGCATCGGCTACAATGTCGATGGCTCGCCAAGCCTGGCGGCGGTGAACCATCACGCCAACGGCACGGTTTCAGTGGACGTCTATAACGTCCTGTATGAAGCCGAGGGCCCCAGCCTCAACTCCCAGTCTTCGGTGCAGGGCGGGTTGGCGCGCCGCGCCGCCGGCGTCGCTTCGCTGGGCAACAACCGCTTCTATCTTGCCGCCACGCCCACCAGCAGCGAGTTGATGGCCTGGGCCGACCGCTGGCTGCTGCTGGGCCGCGCCGATGTGCTGTTCTTCAATGGCGAACTGTTCCGCGAGGCGGTGAACGGCCTTTCCGATCCTTCCGCCGTGGCGATGTCGCCCGACGGCCAGCGGATGTTCGTTGCCGCGCGCGGCGAACGCCGGGTGATCATCCTCTCCCGCGACCTTTATACCGGCGCGCTGACCCAGCAGGATTCGGTCTCGGTGCCGCTGCGGCCGGAGCGCCTGAGCGTTGACGCCAATGGGGCGCTGTGGGTCACCGGCCCGACGCGGCTGCCGGCGCTGGGCGATGCCTCCAGCGTGGTGCGAGTGGTGATCGGGTCAGACGGCAAGGCGCTCAGCCAGGACACGGTCTATGCCGATGACGGGCAGGCGATCAAAGCCGCCAGCGTGGCGGTGAAGACACCGGGCCATCTTTTCATCGGCTCGCCGCGCGACGACAAGCTGCTGGATTGCGCGGTTAAGTAGCCAAAAAGTAGAAAGGCCGGTCTTTCGACCGGCCTTTCGCGAACGCCCCTTGAAAGACGAATTAGGCGACCTGCGCGGCTTCCTCGTTGCCGTTGGGATCGCGCAGCACATAGCCGCGGCCCCAGACGGTCTCGATATAGTTGGCGCCATCGGTGGCGGCGGCCAGCTTCTTGCGCAGCTTGCAGATGAAGACGTCGATGATCTTGAGCTCGGGCTCGTCCATGCCGCCATAGAGATGATTGAGGAACATCTCCTTGGTCAGGGTGGTGCCCTTGCGGAGCGAAAGCAGCTCCAGCATCTGATATTCCTTGCCGGTCAGGTGGACGCGGGCGCCATCGACCTCGACCGTCTTGGCGTCGAGATTGACGATCAGCTTGCCGGTGGTGATCACCGACTGGCTGTGACCCTTGGAGCGGCGAACCACCGCCTGGATGCGGGCGACCAACTCGTCCTTGTGGAAGGGCTTGGTCATATAGTCGTCGGCGCCGAAGCCCAGCGCCTTGACCTTCGCTTCGACGATGGCGTTGCCGGAAAGGATCATGACCGGCGTCTGCACCTTGGCGGTGCGCAACGCCTTAAGAACCTCGAAACCGCTCATGTCGGGAAGCTGCAGGTCCAGGACCACGATGTCGTAGTCATAAAGCTTACCCAGATCGATCCCTTCTTCGCCGAGATCGGTGGTGTAGACGTTAAGGCCCTCGCTGCGCAGCATCAGTTCGATGCTTCGCGCCATGGCGCTGTCGTCTTCAATCAGCAATACGCGCATGTCAGGCCCCTCTATTAAGCGTCCGATCGGCCGCCGATACGGTTAACCGGTTGCCAGACGGTAAGGGCAAATGGTTAACAGCAGCTTTAACCTCTGCCGGAAGCTTCAGTCCCCGCTCATTCCCCTTAAGAGGAGCTTCACGCGGTCGGCAGGGCCGTGATTCGATCCGTCCAGTTTACCGGCCGCGGGGTCGAGAAAAACCCGCTGATTCAATTTGTTAAGTTTACCGAGACTTAAATTCTTAGGGCCAAGATGGGCCTTCGGAAGTGGCAAAAGGCCAGTTTCTGAGCCAGTTCCAGAAGGCCACAGCGCGCGAAAGCGCGCCAAATTAGAGAAACTGATGCGCGCCCTGCTCAAAGAGATTGAGGCTGTTCCCGCCCTTACCCGCTTCGGCCGGGTGTCGCGGATCGAGGGTTTGGCGGTGGAAGTCACCGGTGCCCTGGGGGCGGTGCGGCTGGGTGGCCAGGTCCATCTAAGCATCGGACATAACAAGACAATTTCCTGTGAAGTGATCGGCTTTCGCGACGGTCGCGCCCTGGTGATGCCGCTGGGTGCGCTGGAGGGCATCGCCCTTGGCGCCCGCGCCGATTTCGAAGACCGGCCCGCGGTCATCCGCCCTTCCAGCGCCTGGCTGGGCCGGGTGATCGACGGCTTCGGCAATGCCATGGACGGCAAGGGACCGCTGCCGCAAGGCCCACAACCCTATCCGCTCAAAGCGGCGCCGCCGCAGGCGACCAAGCGCGCCCGCATCGGCGGCAAGCTCGATCTGGGCGTGCGCGCCATGAACGTCTTCACCACCCTCTGCACAGGCCAGCGCATGGGCATCTTCTCCGGCTCCGGCGTCGGCAAATCGACGCTGCTGGCCATGCTGGCGCGCAACAGCAAAGCCGACGCCATCGTCATCGGCCTGATCGGCGAACGCGGCCGCGAAGTGAAGGAATTCATTGAAGACGATCTGGGCGATGAAGGCCTGGCCCGTTCCGTCGTGATCGCCGCCACTTCCGACGAAGCGCCGCTGGTGCGCCGCCAGGCGGCCTATGTCGCCATGGCGGTGGCCGAGAAGCTGCGCGACGACGGCCTCAATGTGCTGCTGCTGATGGATTCGGTCACCCGCTTCGCCATGGCCCAGCGCGAGATCGGCCTTTCCGCCGGCGAGCCGCCCGCCAGCAAGGGTTACACCCCTACCGTCTTTTCCGAACTGCCGCGCCTGCTGGAACGGGCCGGTCCCGGCACCGAAGAAGGCCAGGGCAGCATCACCGGCCTGTTTACCGTGCTGGTGGAAGGCGATGACCATAATGAACCGGTTTCGGACGCGGTGCGCGGCATCCTGGACGGCCATATCGTGCTCGACCGTGCCATTGCGGAACGGGGCCGCTTCCCCCCTATCAACATCCTCAAGAGCGTTTCGCGCAGCCAGCCGGCCTGCAACACGCCGGAAGAACAGGCGCTTATCCAGCGCGCGCGCGCGCCTATGACGGTTTATGACGACATGGCCGACCTGATCCGTGTCGGCGCCTACAAGACTGGCACGAATCCTGAAGTGGATCATGCAGTAAAGCTGTATCCGCGCCTTGAAGCCTTCCTCGCCCAGAGAAAGGACGAGGCCACGGATCTGGCTACCGGATATCAGTCGCTGTCGGCCATCATCGATAGCGAAAGGAGAGCGTGATGAACCGCA
>Ga0265318_10002214_pt1 | contig 10492 bp, 6 predicted proteins | sample 4821metaG_FD_192431 | JGI IMG/M metagenome (GOLD analysis project Ga0265318, IMG submission 192431) | Rhizosphere microbial communities from Carex aquatilis grown in University of Washington, Seatle, WA, United States - 4-8-21 metaG | ecosystem: Host-associated > Plants > Roots > Rhizosphere >... | reverse complement strand
GCCCCTTCTTGCCGTTCTCGAACCAGCGAATCGAGAACGTTGTCCCCTCCTTTCGGGTGCTGCCGAACTCCCGCCGCCTCGCCATCAGGCCCCCTCGCCGTCGACCTGGTCGTCGTTCCTGTGCTCCGCCTCAGTCCGCCCCCGGCCGCCGAGCTCGCCCCTGAGCGCCCCTGGCATGCATCGCAGAGGGTCCGCAGCTGGCCGTCCGGCATCGAGGTCCAGCGCCGCCGGCTGGGCGAGCCCTTCGGCGTCGCCCGCAGGTCGCTGCACCTGAACCCGGCCAGCAGCCGCCCGCCGCAGCCACCCGGCGTCGCCACGGGGGGCCGGCCTGGCGCGCCGGATGAACCGGGCGCGGGGGCGGGGTACCGCCTCGCCGGTATCACGCTGCCTCCAGGATCGGCGGCGATAGAGCGAGCTCGGGCGTCGGGGCTGCCACCGGTGAGGTCGGGGGGCGCTCGAGCGGGGCGAGCATGCCGGAGGCGAAGGTCTTACGGACGAAGTGCGCGTAGTGCTTCGCGGTAATGGCGGGCGTCGAGTGCCCCAGGGCGGCCGCCACCTGGTCGAGGGGGACGCCGCGGGACAGCCAAGTCGAGGCCGCGGAGTGCCGGGAGGAACTCTAGAATGTCATCGACCCGAGACCCAACGTCACGCGGCGGTTGGCGCCGTGTTGCTGGCTGCTTTCCTCGCTGGCTCGGAATGACCTCAGCACTACACCCGATCGGAGGCGCTGGTCCAATTCCTCGATCGGCCCTTCGCAACTTGCCAGGTACAGACCGCAGGTGGGTCCTATCTGGGTCCCTAAGGGATGCGATCGGTGTGATTGATGCGCTGTTTGTTGCGACCAATGCGTTGAATGTGCGCGCTGATGAGGGCTTCCCAGAAATCGCACTCAGGAGGCCGACGGTTCGATCCCGTTCAGCTCCACGATATTGTTGAGGTTCTTTTTCGCCGCAGGGCGTCTGGTTTGCCGGGCAAACGTTTTCCATTCAGGCGGAACAGCGGGCCCTTCGCTTCGATCAGCTCGGCATCAAGGGCAGCGCCTGCGAGGTGCGCGGGTCGCTCGCCGCCCTAGCGCGAGCGGATGCCGGCAGGAACGTCGCGGAGGCGCGTGGCCTCGCGTTCGTGGCGGCGCCACCCGCGGGCTTCCACGGAGTCCTCGTTCCTTGCCCGGGCTCGACGCCCGATTCTGACAGTGGGTACGTCGCCATCCACGAGGAGCGGCGGCGACAGTTCACGGTGGTGCCGGATCAAGCCGGCTTCGACCGATACCGGGGCCGGGCGGTCGAGCTCGCGCTCGGGGAGGCCCTCGTCGTGCGTCGGCGAGAGCTGTCCCGGGAGAGGTAACCAAGGGAGCAACGATGCGAACAGACAAGACAGCCAAGCAGCCGATCCTCGTCATGTCCTCTTTGGTGTTCTTCCTCGCCGCGCTGCGGCCGCTCGGGGGCCTCGTCGCCGCGACCCAGTACTGCTCGAAGCCGTTCCAGTACCACCCGGTCCTGGGAAGGGCACTCGTCATTCACGGAACGCCGCTCTACGCTAGCATCGCAGCACCAAGGCTCGCTACCGGCTGAGGCGGCTCGCCCCTTCCTCGGGCGGGCTTCGCCCCGCTGGACAACATACCGAGTTTCAAGGACTCATCGCATTTCTACTCCTCTCGGACCAGACTTTCCGGGTCGCCCTGAATTTCCCATGCTCCGCGCCCTGCGCGGCGATATTCTCGAGCCGCCACTGTCCAAATGGGCCTTGCCGGTCGTTCTCGTAAAGGATGGCTGTCGCTCCCGCCATGTTGCCCCCCACCCTTGCCCCCTCATCGCCACAGGCAGCGGTCGCCGTGGCGGGCGAGGATGCGGCGTGGCTGGACCGTTTTCACGGCGGCGACCGGCAAACGATGGAGGAGTGTTACCGGCGCCACTTCGCGACGGTGCAGCGGGCGATTCGGGACATCTTGAGCCGTGAGGACGGCGAAACGATCATCCACGAAGTCTTCTCGCGCCTGATCGGGACGCCGGAGTTGCGGCGTTCGTTTCGCGGCGGCTCGTTCGGCGCCTGGATCGCCACGGTCGGACGAAACCTGGCCGTCGACTATCGGCGACGCCTGGGCCGCGAGGTGTCGGGCGACGCCACGCCGGAGGGCGCGAATGGCGACACGCCGGCGTGGGGCAGCTGGGAAGACGCCGCGGAGGCGCGGATGCTGATCGACCGATTCCGGGGTGAGCAGCTGCGCCCAGAGTGGCAAGGCGTTTTCGAGCTGCGTTTCCTCCACCAGATCCCCCAGCGTGACGCCGCGTCCCGCCTGGGGATCAACCGCACCACGCTCGCCTATCGCGAGGTCCGCATCCGGAGGTTGCTGAAGCGATTCCTCCTCGAAGACCCCCAAGAAGCACGAGGGGGACAGGACGAAGGGGAAGCACCATGACTTTGGCTGTCAGCTCCTCCGAGCACCGCGCGGCCCGCACCGCCATCGGCGCGCATTTCGCCGGGCGCGCATCGCCCGCGACCGAGACCACCATGCGGGAACATCTGGCCGGCTGCTCGGCCTGCCGTGATTTCTACCGGCGGTACCACTTGCTGGCGCTCGTCGATCCGGCGGCGGTACCCGCCGAGGAGCGCATCGGGCGGGCGCTGGGCTTCCGGCCGCGGCGCGGGCCGTCCTTCAGTGGATGGCTGCGGGCGCTGGCGTTCCCGGTCGCGGCCACCGCCGTCGCCGCCGTCGCGGTGCTGGTCGTCGTGCGCACTGGTGCGGACGTCGCCCCGGTCGCGCGCGGCCCGATCGCAGCGACGGCCCGCGCGCCGCACTTGCTCGTTTATCGGTTCGCGCCGGGCACGCGCACACCCGAGCTGCTCCAGGGAGCGATGCGGAGCGACGACGGGCTTGCGTTCGCGTACACGAATCCGGCGGGGCACCGCTACGTCGCGATCTTTGGTGTCGACGAGCACCGGCGCGTGTACTGGTTCCACCCCGAGTGGCGCGAGGGGGAGCCCGCGCCCGCTGCCGTGCCCGCCGCCGCTGGTCCGGGCCCACACGAATTGCCGGGGGCGATCCGGCACGCGATCGTCGGGCGCAGGCTGACGGTCCACGCCCTGTTCGCCGATCGCGCCGTCGGCGTCGAGGAGATGGAGGCCGCGGTTCACGCCGGCGCCGTTGGCGGCTCGCTCGCGTCCCGGCTGGGTGGGGTCGTCGCGGTCATCCAGCGCGATGTCGACGTGTCGCGATGAAGACGATCGCCGCGTCGGTCGCGCTCGCGGCCATGCTGGCTGGCGGCCAGGCCGCCGCAGCCGACGAGCCCGGGCGCGCGCTGTTCGCGCTGATCATCGGGGTCAACGCAAGCCCTTCGCCGGAGCTGGCCCCCCTGCGCTACGCCGACGACGACGCCGCCCGCTACCTGGAGCTGTTCCGGGGACTGGGCGCGCGCACGTACGTGTTGTCGCGGCTCGACGACAACACCCGGCGCCTGCATCCCCAGGTGGCGGCCGAGGCGTTGCCGCCGCGCCGGGCCGAGCTCAAGCGCGCGGTCGACGCCCTCGCGCGCGACATCGCGCAGGCCCGTGCGCGCGGCGTGCGGTCGACGCTGTACGTGCTCTACGCCGGCCACGGCGACGCCTCCGCGGCAGGCTGGTCGCTCACGCTCGAGGACGGGCGCCTGGAAGGCAGCGCGCTGCTGTCCGAGGTGGTCGAGCGCGCGGGCGCCGACCAGGCGCACATCATCGTCGACGCCTGCCAGGCCTACCTGCTGGCGCTGCCGCGCGGGCCCGGGGGCGAACGGTGGCCGGCACAGGGCTTTGTGGCGCTGGAGGCGGCCGCCCGCGACGGCCGTGTCGGATACCTGCTGTCCAGCTCGGCATCGGGCGAGAGCCATGAGTGGGCCGGGTTCGAGGCGGGGGTGTTCAGCCACGAAGTGCGGTCCGGGCTGTTCGGCGCCGCGGACGCCGACGGCGACGGTTTGGTGACCTACCCGGAGATCGCCGCGTTCGTCACGCGCGCCAACGAAGGCATCAAGGGTGAACGCTACCGGCCCCGGGTGTACGCCCGTGCGCCGCGCGACGGGAATCTCCTGCTCGACCTGCGCGGCACTCACGACAACGATCTGCGCCTCGAGGGCCCAACCGGCGCGTTCCACTACCTGCTCGAGGACGGACGCGGCGTGCGCCTGGTCGATTTCCACGGTAACGGCGTCACACCCGTCCGGCTGATGCGGCCGCCGGACCAAGGCCCGCTGTACCTCCGGCGGGTCGCCGACGGCACCGAGCAGTCGGTGCCACGCGTCGACGGGCCGGTGTCACTGGCGGGGCTCGAGCGGAAGCCGTCACGCGCGAGCAGCCGTGGCGCCGCGCAGGACGCGTTCAACCAGTTGTTCGCGATGGGGTTCGACGGCAACGCCGTCGACGGGTGGGCGCAGCAGGCGGACGAGGAGCGCGCGGTGCTGGAGGCCGCCGCGCGCAGCCGCGCCGCGGAGATCCGGAAGGTAAGCCTGCGGCGGACGGGGAGCAAAGTGGCGATCGGGGCCGGGATCGCCGCCGCGCTCGCGGCGGGTGGCTTCGCGCTGTCGGCGCAGGCCCTCCACGACGACGCGCCGTCGAATGAAAGTCAGCGCGCCGCGGCCGCTCGCAACGACAGCATCACGACACGCAACCGCGCCGCGGCCGGACTGCTGGTCGGCGGCGCCGCCGCCCTCGGCGCCGGCCTGTGGCTGCTGTGGCCTCGGCACAGCGACGCGGCCGCAACCGCGCCGGCGGTCGGCTTCTTAGGGTCGTCGACCTCGGCCCAGATAGAGTCGACATGGCGCTTCTGAACGAGATGCCGCCGCTGTCGTCCAAAGCCGGGCCGGCAATCGTTACTGGTACAGGAGGCTGACATGACCGCGACTCGCTTGAACACGATTGCTCTCGCATCGCTGACGCTGTTTTTCGAAGCGCTGGGCTGCACGGAGCAGGTCGGCCTCACGGGCCACCCCTGCCCGTGCGCGTCCAACAACGTCTGCTGTCCATCGGGTATCTGCGCGCCCGAACAGGGGGGGTGCGCGGCCGTGGGCGAGCCCGTTGCGCCCGCCGCGCTGACGTTCACGCGCCAGTCGGCGTCGACGGGACAGTTCTCCTGGGAAGCCGTCGCGGGCGCCACCTCGTACGCGCTGTTTGTCGACGGGGCGGAGGTCCAGACTACCGCGCAGACGTCGGCCACCGTGGAGATCGGCGCCGGCGACGTCGAGGTGCGGGTGGCGGCGCTGAACGACAGCGGCATCTCGACGCAGAGCCCACCGTTCCCGGTGCTGTTCGACGTTTCGGTCCGCGCCTGCACCTCCGACACCATCGAGGCGCGCTGGAGCACCCAGAAGGAGACGGACACCCAGCTCTCCATCGAACGCACCGGAGAGAACACCATCGCCTGCACGGATCCGACGTTGCGGCAGGAGCACTTGTACGGCGACGCCGCCGCGTGCGCGCAGATGCGGGTGCCGATGGGCACCGGCGGCTGGCTCGCGGCGGGATCGAGCATGACCGTCAACCTGCTGTCTCGCGACGAGCTCGGCTTTCTGGGCAAGTACAAGGAAGCGTTCACGATGCCGCCGGTGTCCTGTGTGTGCGCGACCAGCTCGAAGGCGACCGACGACAGCGGCTGCAACCCGGTGCTGAGTAACCCCATGCTCCCCAATGAGCCGCCCACCACGTTTCCGCCGTGCGCGCCGGGTTTCGACCTCGAGAACGGCCGGCTCGTGACCGACGTCAGCCAGGCGGACGTGTACATGCGCGGCACCGAGATCGCGAGCGGCGCGCTCACCGAGGCGTGGCTGGTGGCGCCCCAGGGTGTTGCCCTGCTGGCGGGTCAGATGTTCTGCGACGTCCTCGAGGCCCCCGCCTCCGGCTACACCAGCGAGATCCTGATACACACCGCGAGCGACAACGGGACGCACGCGCTGTTGCCGGAGCGGTCGACGGCCTTCGTGGTCAAGACGCGCAACGGCCGGTACGCGAAGCTCAACTTGGACTTCAACGGCCCGGGCGGCTTTCTCAACGGCGGTAGCAGCGGGATCGGCGCGCTGGGCATGCGTTTCATGTGGCGACTGGCCCCGGCGGGCTCGACGGGGTTCGCCGATTGATGAATCCGCTGGAAGAGAACGGCAACGCTCAAACGATCCGCGATTCTTCGGTCGCCGCGGGCGCCATGGCGAAGCGGATCGAGGACGAGTTCGACAGCAGTGGACGCGTATCCGTTCGGCGGACACCGTCGCTGACGGGGCTGGCGGGAGCTGCTACCTGGAAGGGCGCTGGTCGTCGATGGCGAGAGTTGCCCGTCTGAGGACGCGGGCGTCGAGCCGCTGCTCAGCGTCTGTCTTCTCGAGGGTCTTCTCCCAGTTCAGGGGGGCGAGCTCCAGCACGCGGCGAGCGGGCCAGATCGGCGGAGACAAAAGAGGTCGCGGAGGCAGGCCCAGGGCTCGATGTCGTGGAGTTGGCAGCTCGCCAGGCGAGACACAAAGGCAGCATTGATCTCGACGGCATCTTCGCTACCGACGAAGAGCCAGGTCTTACGCCAGCGCCGCCGTCGCAAACGTCCGGGCGTTCCGGGGCCAACGCGAACGCGTCGTTGACCAGCAGGACGACCCGTACCTTGCCCGCCGAATCGGTCCAACCTCCTGGCCGGTGTTCAGCCAAAACGGCGGCAAGAGCCGACGTAACATCCTAACTGGGCGTCTTCAATTCAAGCGGCCGATTCGGCCGTGCTATCCGGAGGTGTCACGATCCCGTCGCCCGGTGGCGAGTGGGGACGGTGGCCCCCGTGTCAGCGCCGCTTGCCTCGCAGCCTGCATTTGGATACGGCTCGGGAGGCATATGCCTGAGACGCCCTTTCGTGATCCTGGCCGTCGTCGTGGTGGGCGCGACGTTGTTGCAGAGTTCGGCCGCGCGCGGGACGTGCTGTCAGGCGGACGCGGACCGCCCCCGGGGCTTCGCATGCGGCCGAGGGGTGCCCGCGGGAGCGGCGATGGCGGCGCGAGCGCCTCGACCGGCGCTCCCGGAGACCCTGGTTCCGGGCAACAGCCTGCAGCGGACGCGAACGGAACGAACGGCAAAGGCTGCCAGGTCGCTCCCGGCGAGGGCGTCGAGCCGATCTTCCTGCTCGGGTTCCTCGGGTTCGGTGCCATCAGCCTTCGCTGGCGCGCCCGGCGTTCCGGGCCCACGCCGCGCGTTCAGGGGTCACGGCCCGTGACCTCGAACGCCGCGCCTCATCGCGTGTGATCGTTCCCCGTCGCTCACCACCCGGCTGGCCCATCCGCCCCGAGAACGCGGACGCGCGGTTTGACGGCGTCCGGGATCCGTTGCTGGCAGATCCGCGCCACGTCGGCGGTCGAATAACGCGCGGAAAAGTGGTGCAGCACGATGTCGTTGGCGGCGAGGAGCTCGGAGCGAGCGATCAATTCGTCGAGGTGAATGTGCCCCATCGCGCGCGCGTCCTCGACGGAGACACGGTCGTCGAGAAAGGAAGCCTCCAGCACCAGGGTCGCCGCCTGCTGGAGCTCGGGCGTTCGCTCCAGCACCTCAACACGCGTGTCTCCCGAGAAGCTAAGGACCGGAACGTCGTAGGGCTCGTCGATCTCCTGGCCGGCCCGGCGTAGCTCTCCCAGGCGGGGACCGTCCAGCTCGCGAAATTCCGCGCGCAGTCGGTGGCGACCCTCCCAGACGGTGTAGCCCTGGCTTGGGACGCGGTGGAAGGTCTCGAACGCTCGCACGCGGCGCCTCTTGCCGAGCTCGAGCTCCTCGCCGTGGCCGAGCGGCACCACCCGCCGCGGGATGCGGCCGCCGTCGAGGGCTTCCGCCGCGGCGAACATGCGCTCCACGTCGGCGGCGATGCTCGCAGGCACCACGTAGACGCTCTCGCCCATCTTCATCATCGCGCGGCGGGCGGCGTGCTGAACGATGGCCCCTATGTGGTCCAGGTGTCCGTGGCTCACGAGCACGAGCGGCTGGTTGATGGCCGTCCTCGAGCAACGGCCGAGATCCAACATCAGCGCCAGGCTGGGCACCTCGATCGCGGTCTCGATCCCGGCGGTGCTGAAGCCGACGAGGCCGAGCAGGGATTGGCGACTCACGCGCCGATTGTGCCACGGACCCACGAGACCTGCGGCCAGCCAACGACATCCACGTCGTCGCAAGATCGGGCCCTGGGATTCCCGGGTATGGTCCGTGGGTAGAGGCGCAATGACTGTCCAGATTCTCTCGAACCGCACCTGGGACGCAAACGACGCCAGCGGCCATTACATCGGCCCTGCCAATGCCGTCTGCCTCAATGCGACGACCCCATCAAGTTGTCCAGCAGGCGCAACGTTGTGGTTGGACCAAGTCCTCCGAATGGCTCGTCAAACGTTTCGAGATCGATCTGCGGGCGCTTCCGGCAGGCTATACCCACAAGGATGGCCGGCCATACCCGGAGAACGGAAGTTGAACGGCTGGAGAGCTGGTTCAGGCTCGGGCTCACATCGGCTCCGCTCTCGTGGGCCGGATCCCCGCGCCAGAGCCATCGCTTGGCTGCAGCGCCATCCCCGTTCCCACCCCGTCGAACGTCCTCTTCTTCTGCTGCCCTCGCACCAAGTAGGCGATCGCCCGATGCCGACTTCTGATTGCATCTGCCGGTGAACATTGGTCCAGAGACGGGGTATCGGCTCTACCTGATAGGTGTGCGAACAAGGTTAATCACGTCAATTCCTGCGGTCGGACGACCCGCAGTCTAGTCCCCTGGACCAGTGCACCGCCGTCGAAATAGCGTCAATACCGAGGCCGGCAAGCCGAGCCGGGCCGCGAGGCGCGACGACGAGGAATACCCGAAGGTATTGTGAGGAGGAGCAACGAAGCGGCCGGCTCGGATCGTCGGCCGAATATGATGCTATTCCGACGGCGGTGCACTAGTGATTCGCGGGGCCGTAACCGCCGGCGCCAGGGGTCTCGATCACGAGCGCGTCGCCGGGGGCCAGCTCGGCGCGGGCACAGCCGGGGAGACGTTCGACGCGACCGTCGGCGCGCTCGACGCGATTGACGCCCGTCTGTCCGTCTGCGCCGCCCGCTGCGCCCCGTGGGGCACGGACACGGTTGTTCGAGAGGATCGAGACGGTCATGCGCTCGCGGAATCGAATCCGCCTCACCGCGCCGTCGCCACCCCTCCATCGACCCGCGCCGCCCGAGCCGGTGCGGATGGAGTGCTCCTCGATCACGACGGGAAAGCGCCATTCGAGGACCTCCGGATCGGTGAGCCTGGAGTTTGTCATGTTCGTCTGGACGACGTCCGTTCCGGCGAAGCCGGCGACGACGGCGCCGCCGGCGCCAATCACGACGCCCGCAGCAGAGCCCCCCGCCAGGGTCTCGTAGTACTGATGGCGCGCGTTGCCGAAGGTCACGTTGTTCATCGTGCCCGGGCTCTCGCTCATCACGCCGAGGGCGGCGTAGAGCGCCTGGGTGATGCACTGACTGGTCTCGACGTTCCCAGCCACCACCGCCGCCGGATACTGCGGGTTCAACATGGAGCCCTCAGGCACCACCACCTCGAGCGGCTCGAGGCATCCAGCGTTGAGCGGGATGTCGCCGTCGACCAGCGTCCGGAACACGTAGAGCACCGCCGCCATGGCGATCGGCCTCGGCGCGTTGAAGTTGTTCGCGAGCTGCGCCGAGGTCCCGGTGAAATCCACGGTCGCCGCGCGACTGACGCGGTCGACCCGGATGGCGACCTTGATCACCGGCTCTGGCGCCGCTGGCCCGCCCGCGTCCATGCCCGTGGAGACCGGATCCAGTCGATACTCGTACGCCCCGTCGGCGAGGGCGGTGATGACGCGCCGGACAGCCTCCTCGGCGTTGTCCTGCACGTGCCGCATGTAGGCCGCGACGACGTCGAGGCCGAAGTGGGCGGTCATCCTGTGTAGCTCGTTGCTGCCCTTGGCGTTGGCCGCCACCTGGGCGCGCAGGTCGGCGAGGTTCTGCTCGACGTTTCGCGCCGGCCAGCGGCCGGCCGACAGGAGCGCCCGCAGCTCTTGCTCGCGGAAGACGCCGTCCGCGATGAGCTGGAAGTCCTCGATCAACACGCCCTCCTCCTCGACGCTCGTGCTGTCCGCCGGCATCGAGCCCGGCGTGGTGCCGCCGATGTCGGCGTGATGCCCCCGCGAACCGAGGTAGAAGAGGACCTCCCGTCCCGTCGTGTCGAACACCGGCGTCACCGCCGTGATGTCCGGGAGGTGCGTGCCGCCCTCGTAGGGCGGGTTCAGCACGTAGACGTCTCCGGGCCTCATCGTGCCCTGGCGCCGCCGAATCACCGCTGCGATGCTCTCGCCCATCGAGCCGAGGTGGACGGGCATGTGGGGCGCGTTCGCGATCAGTCTGCCCGCCGCGTCGAAGACGGCGCACGAGAAGTCGAGGCGTTCCTTGATGTTGACCGAGGAAGCGGTGTTCTGCAGGCGCGAGCCCATCTGCTCGGCGATGCTCATGAAGAGGTTGTTGAACACCTCGAGCATCAAGGGATCCG
>Ga0265318_10002212_pt1 | contig 10500 bp, 11 predicted proteins | sample 4821metaG_FD_192431 | JGI IMG/M metagenome (GOLD analysis project Ga0265318, IMG submission 192431) | Rhizosphere microbial communities from Carex aquatilis grown in University of Washington, Seatle, WA, United States - 4-8-21 metaG | ecosystem: Host-associated > Plants > Roots > Rhizosphere >... | reverse complement strand
AAGCGGTTATGTTTGTAACAATTGATATAGAAGATGACGGCGCCGGGTTTGATATTGAAAAATTGAAATCAGCGGGAGCGCAGAAACTTGGTTTCGGGCTTCTGAATCTTGATGAGAGGATCCGCCTGGTGAAAGGGAATTATAAGTTCAGCTCCGAACCGCAAAAGGGCACAAAGCTTCATGTAACCGTCCCTGTAAAAACGAAAAAACAAAGATGACAAGCGCAAAACCGAAAATACGAGTACTGATAGCTGATGACCATCATATATTTCGCAAAGGCGTGATAAGTATTTTAAGCGGGGACGATTCATTTGAGCTTGCAGCCGAAGCTGCTGATGGAATCGAAGCTCTTGAAAAAATAAGAACGCTGAAGCCTGATATAGCGCTGCTTGACTTAGATATGCCGGGATTGAATGGGCTTGAAGTCGCCCGCGCAGTGTTTTCTGATAAACTTCCGGTCAAAACAGCAATTCTAACTATGCATAAGGAGAAAGAATACTTTTCCGGCGCGATGGATCTTAACGTAAAAGCTTTCCTGCTTAAAGATAAAATATCAGACGACCTGATTGAATGCCTGAAAACTATAAACGAAGGCGATTACTTCATCAGTCCGCAGATTTCAACCTACCTTGTTGAAAAAGAGGAAAAACCAAAATGGACAGATAGTCTTACAAATACCGAAATGCAGGTTCTGAAACTGGTCAGCGAAAATATGACAAGTCACAGTATCGCTGAAAAGCTGTTTAAAAGCGTCCGCACAATTGAAAACCACAGAAACAACATCTGCAAAAAACTGGGCTTATCCGGTCAGCATGCCTTACTACTGTTTGCGATAGAAAACAAACATCATTTGTAAAGCATAATTAACCCCACCCCGGCTCACCCCAAAGGGACAGGGGAAAATAGAGTACAATCGTAATTCCAAATTCGCAATTCTCAATTCATCTAGGTACTCTTACTCATATAATTGAGTAGTTCTGTTTATGTTATAATACAATATATAATATTATTTTTGATGCAGTATAACAGCTTTTAAACAGGAGTAAATCAGTTATGAAAAAAAACAGGGACGTAAAATTTATTATATACCAGGCGCTATACATTTTTGTAATATGCGTTGTAACAATTAAAGGAGCAAACCTGGATCTAACACAGGTTATAGAAGATGACGGTAAACCTAAAGTGTTTATCTCGCCTGACTCGCTTGAAAAATTGATGGAGATAATCAGGAAATCTATTATTGTGGATACAAGCATGTATGTTATTATCAAGAAAAGCGATCTTGAGCATATGGATGAAAAAATTAAGCAGCTTGTTGTAAACCAGCAGCCGCCTTTGGTGCAAACAACGCCGGTTAATATGAATACAAGCACAATAACCCAACCTCCTAAAGAGGAAAAGCCTGAAGAAAAGAAAGACCCAAGCCAGATCCAGGATATCAGGATAGGTAATATTTCTCTTACGCAGTTTACGGTAAATTCGCTGAATAACCCATATGACGTACCAATGGAGCTTGTGGGTATTACCACGATACCTCCAAAGAGCACTAAGCAATTTACAACCGGTGGTGAGAACTCGGTGGTGATTAAAGTAGGCAACAGCACAAAAACGATTGAGTTAAAGCCAAATCAAAAACCAAAAATTTCATTCCAGCGCGTAGCGTCAATGGGAGAAGATACAAGAGTAACACAATTGCAAAGCAGCGTGTGTTATAGGGTGACCATCGAAGATGATTTCCCGGGTCAGCTCGATATCAAGTTCTCGGGCCCGTGTACCGTGAAAGAAAAAGGCAACTACACATATGACGTAACAATGAACGGGTTTTCGTCTAAGGCGGCATTTGACAACTTTACTGACGGAAAAAACTCTCCCTATTCGCTCGGATTTACTGTCAATGTTACAGACAAAATAGCCGGGCACAAGATAGCGGGGCAGCAGAGCTTTATTTTCGGCGAGTGGTAGCAGATTGCGGAGAGCGAATCAACGCGGCAATCTTTTTTAGAAATTTCAAACCTGATAGGTTTTAAGAACCTGTCAGGTTTTTATTTTAACAATATGCCTAAATATTCAACCAAAATTTATTTGCTGCAATACCTGATCGATAATTACGTGGACCTGACGCCGATTACATTAAGAGAAATAGGCGCGGCCGTTAAAGAACCCAACGATAAGAATATTTATAAACTGCTTGAAGAACTGAAAAAGGAAGGTAGGATTGTGCTGCTTGAACCTATGAATACCGAGCATGGTACAGAAGTAATTATGCAGCTGGGAAACTAAATCGTTATGCGCTCCAACGATCCTTTGCGCTAAAAAGTATTCCGGTCATTTGTGTTTCTAAGTAAATTATCCAGGTCCGAGTATTTTTCAAGGTAATCCTTATTGCTGGCAGTAATAATATCATGCGCCACATCTTTCCCGTACACATCGGTTATCTCACAGTTTCGTTTTTCGGTTCCCGGCGTATCTTTGTAAGTAAGAAAGTAATGTTTAAGTCTTTCAATTAAAGTTGGAGGGCAATCTTTTATATCACGCCACTCCCCGAAAATCCCGTCGCCTTTCATCACCGCGATTATTTTATCATCAGCCTCATTTCCGTCAATCAGGCTTAAGCCGCCAATTGGAATAGCGGGCAGCAAAATATCGCTGTGCGAAATTTCTTTTTCTGTGAGCACGCAAATATCCAGCGGGTCGCCATCGCCCTTAATGTTCCGTTTCCCCGTTCTGTTCATACAGAGTTCGGCGACTCTTGCCGAGCAAAGCGTTTGCGGCACAAATCCATAAGGCGTCGGGCAAACATTTGAATACTTCTGGGGCCTATCCACCTTAAGGTAACCGCTGTTCTTTTCTATTTCATATTTAACTGTGTCGGTTGGAACGATCTCAATATACGTGGTAACAATTCCCGGTGAATCATCGCCTATTGGCACTCCGTGCCAGGGGTGCGATTTCAGAATGAGCCTGATCTGTTTCCAGATGTCTACTAAATTTTTATCTTCCATTTTCGGTCCCGTTCCCGCCCCGATTTAATCGGGGGGAATCCAGATTTCAGTGTTTAATTTATATTCAGCTCTCGTGGAGCTCGAAAAATTCATGTTAACCGTTTCAAATATTTTTCTCTTTAGGGCTTTACTGATTCATTTATTACTCATTTATCAAATTTCAATCTTCAGCCCGTCATATGCAATTCCAATTCGGCTGGGGAGTTTGACGCTATCAGCGTCATGCAATATGTCATGCGTCATATGAGTAAAATAAGTCTGCGCGGCGCCTACTCTCTGCGCCGCTTCCACGGCCTGGTCAAAATTAAAATGAGTCGGGTGCGGACGGTGTCTTAATGCATCAATAATAAGCAGTTTCAAATTTTTAAGTTTTGAATATTGCTCTTCCGGAATAAAGCTGCAGTCTGTCATATATGCGAAGCCGCCGATCCTGTAGCCGAAAACGATCGTTGGCCCGTGATAATATTCCAGCGGAACTATCTCTACGCCTTTAATTGTAAATTTTTCCTGCGAAATGATTCTTGTGTTAACTTCTGGAATGCCTCCGCCCCTGTATGTATCTTCATCAAATATATAGCTGAATGTTTTCCTGATATGGCTGATTGTATCTTCATTTCCGTATATATCTACCACTTTTCTCTGAAGCTGGTTGATCTGCCTGATATCGTCAAGTCCCATGATATGATCTATATGATGGTGCGTATATAACACAGCGTCAATATCTGTAATGTGGTTCAGAAGCATTTGCTGCCGGAAATCGGGGGACGTATCAATAAGCAGCTTTAGATTTTTTTTGTCGTCTGTGAAATCGGTTTCTATATAAACCGAAACTCTCAGTCTCTTATCCTTAGGATTTTTTGATGTGCACGTCGGGCATTTACATCCCACAATCGGGATACCCTGCGAGGTTCCGCTCCCCAATACAGTTACTCTCATCATGATGTTTTCTCTTCGCTCACAGTCTCTTCATCGTTATCAGCCGGACTTTTTTCAACGGGCCTTGCGGATTCTGTCTCAATAATTTTTCTTATACCCGGTTTAACAAAAATATCGTCAATGCCTATTTCTTTCAGGCAGCGGCTTACAATTGTAATTCTTTTTTCAATTTCATTCCTGCTGTTAACAACAATTAAGCTTGATTCTTTAAGTACACAGTAGCCTCCCTGGAAATTGCCTTTCTCGTATCTCACTTTATACCCGACGCGCATCACAACTTCTTCCAGCTCTGTGAGTATTTGTTTTAACTCGGGATCTATTGTCTTCTTTTTCTTCATTAAAATAATAAATGTTCTTTAAAACATAGACACGGATTACACGGGTTTCCACGGATCGTTACAAACAATTCATTACATTTTTTATCCGTGCAATACGAGTCTGATCGCTTTAAACAATAAATTACTAATGCAGTTCAGTTGAGCCGACTTCTGCATTCTTTTTTCTAAGCGGCCTAAAAATTACAATCGGGATAATAGTATAATAACACAGCAACGCTATTACAGGAACTCCGCTAAGCGCGCCGAGTCTTTGCCCGAATAATCTGAGCAGCTCATCGTGATTTGGCGGATGCGTTTGGAACAGCAGCATGAATTTTATATCTATTATGTAGGTATAAACTTCTACGGGAACGAAAATAAAAAAAAGTAAATAGCACATCAATAACCAGCCGTTGTTCTTAATCTTTAATTTATTTGTTAACGCAAACCAGACGGAACAAATCAAAACTATTGCATAACTGATTATTACCACAAGCGAAGCGTCCGATATTAACTGGAAAATTGTGTTTTCCCTGTCTGGCGGGATCGATGTTCTGAATTGAAACTGATCGTAAATAAGCAGTTGGTTGCCGATCAGGGCCCTGATATTTATGGCGCCAAGCCAGAAAATGGCCGCTAGCGCCAGCATTGATAAAGCTATCTTATTGGAAGTGGATTGACCTGTTTGAGGATTCATTTTTATATTAAATGTAAAAATAGCGCTAAAAATAAAGAAAAAATATGTACAAACCAATTGCACTATTTTGATTTAAGAGCTGAACAATGGCGGGCTAATCTGAAGCAAAAGCCCGCGTTAGAAACAGCTATTTATCAAATATTTATTTATTCCGGTAAAAGCTCATCAGGAAAGTCTGGTTTTGCTCAGTAAGTTACTGCAAAATGTTAACATACACTTTAATTGTGTGCGTTTACGTTTTGTTACAATTGACTCCCAAAAAATAACTGTAAAGATTCCTAAATTAGTCTTATATTTGCTTACTAATAGCGTAATTGGGAAATATTAATTTCCCTTAGTTTGATTATTTTGCACCCGGTACATTGGGTTGGTTAGGGAGAAATTCCGGAGGATAGCCTTCAAGTAGTCATAGATTACTGCTTCAATTTCATTTCACTATTATTCGTATTATGGATGTTCTAAATATTGTATTTCTGATACCCCGGTTCAATTGAATCAGAAACGGGAACGGTCACATTTTACGATTGCCAGGGATATTATCATTATCATATATTTTACCAAATAACAAAATATTTTTAAAAAACTAATCGAAAGAATAACATGAAAACAAAACTACTATTTGTATTAGTTCTTTTGGTTGCATTTGCTGTTAACACTTTTGCAGGCGATCATGATAAGGACGGTAAAAGAAATTACAACAATAGGGTTATTCAGAACCTTCAGCTTCATGCGGTAAACACACCGCCGGTTCCTTTTGTAGTTACCCCGTTCACAGAGTCTTTTGAAACATCTGTTCCTCCATCCGGATGGCTTAATACCAGTCTGGTTGGAAACGCTGCCTGGGCGCAGATAATGGTGGGAACAACTCCGCTTCCGGGATGGAACGGCGGCGAAGCAACAACCCCTCCGGGCGGCGGCAACGCCAGCGCGTATATTACATGGGGACAGGTTGCAACTTCAAACGATGAGTGGCTTTGCACTAACCAGATCATGAACATTCAGCCGGGCGATTCACTTTATTTCTGGCTGAGAAAACCGGGTTATTGCGATGCGTACCTGGATAATATCGATATAAAGATCTCAACAACAACACAGACACCGCCTTCGCCGTATTCAACCATGGTGGTTGCGCTTATATATCCGGCAAACACTAACGACACTACATGGCTTAGAAGAGGCTATGCCCTGACAGGTTTTGCGCCAGCGGGTTCAAACATTTATGTTGGATTCAGGGAACATGTTGCTGATAACCTTAATGACGGCTCCGCTTTCCAGCTTGACCTGGTACAGGTTACATCAGGAACCGTTGGCATTCACCAGGTAGGAACAGTGGTTCCGAAAGATTACAGCTTAAGCCAGAATTATCCTAACCCGTTCAACCCCAGCACAAATCTTGAATTCGGAATTCCGAAATCAGGAAATGTTAAGGTTACGGTTTATGATATTTTAGGACGCGAAGCTGCGATAGTATTAAATGAATACAAAGCAGCAGGCACATACAAGATCAATTTTGACGCTTCAAGGCTTACGAGCGGAATTTACTTCTACAAGATCGCTTCCGGCAATTTTACGGAAACAAAGAAAATGATCCTCGTAAAATAATCATATAAAATTGTTTTTAAAAAGCGTCCGGTAATTGCCGGGCGCTTTTTTTATTGCGTTAATTCAATCTTTAATGCATATTTGTTATTATAATAAAGGAGAAAATATGCAAAAAGTCATTTTAATTTTATTCGTTTTAATATCGTGGGGAGCTGTAACATTTAGCGGCGTTACTGGAACCGCAAAAGACACTTCCGTTTCGCTTACGCTTGAAAAGAACAAACCGGGCCAAACGGTTAACTGCAGTTATAATGATTCAACGCTTGCTTTTACTTTGAAAATAGGAAATGAATCCGTTAGCGGAGTATTTGTTGATGCGTTTGATATCGACCTTCAGGCTTTGCAAATAGATAAGGATGACAATTATTATTTGCTGGTACTCAAAGGTTTGGGGCCGGATGATGATAACAATTGTTTTTTCTATGAATTTGTTAACGGGAAAATAATTCCCTGCGGAAACATCGCGTATACAAATGAAATAAGAACAAACGGGGATAAGATCCTTGAAGCAGATAGCTGGATGGGGTTCTGGACGCTGAGAGAAAATTATTATTTCGATTCGAATTCAAAGTCATTGGTAAAGAAACCAAAAGAATTTTATAATGTAAATGCCGAAGGGAAAGTGACTGCAAAATTCAGGCTTCTTAATGAGAGAGATGATAAATCGTCTTCCTCAGGTTCTTTAAAACCGGGCGAAAAGATAACGGTTGTAAAAGCCGATATAACCCCTAAATGCAAAGATGAAGAAGGCAACAATAATGACTGGCAATGCTGGTGGTATTATATAAAATCCTCAGACGGCACAGAGGGCTGGTGCAGAATGCGCGACTTTCAGCAGAATGTGGACGGGCTTCCTTGGGCGGGTTAACGGACAATTAACAATTAACAGAATCAGTAAATTTATGCAAAATAATAAAAAATGCCTGAATATCAAGCAGTTTTCTTATTTTTAACCGGTTAAGGAAAGAATAACGACTTTTTTCTTTCTAACTTTTGGGATTTTTTTCTTTGCAGATTCCATATTGCAAATGTTATGTTTGAGCGAATTATGGAAAAGATAAAGTTTGAGATTCCAAATTTAGTCAGCGCAAGAGTCACCATTTATGACATCCTTGGCAGGGAAGTTGCAACGCTGATGGATAAGAAACTTACACCTGGTCACCACGAGATAAACGTAAAAGAATCGGGACTTCCCGGAGGGATTTACTTCTGCAAAATAGTTACCGACGGATTTTCTGAAACCAGGAAAATAGAAATATTAAAATAAAATCAAATTACCCCGCAAGCTTCCATCTCTCTCCAGGGATTTTCGTATCGCCGCTAATTTTCCGGGCACGAAGCTGCGGGGTATTTTATTTTCAATCTTACTGATTTACCCCGTTTTTCCGCTACCCGGCTTTATGATATATTCGTCAATAATAGCCAAAAATCAGAATATTTTGAGATTATTTTAGATATAAATCTCGTTGTTTTTGCTAACTCCCGGAAAAACTTTCTTTGCCCCGGCGTAATCTTTGCAGTATGTTTGATGCCATAGCGATACGATATAATTAATAAATCAGGTTAACATTTGCCCCCGCTTTCTTTCCCCCACCAGAGAAAATCGTATCGCTATGAATTTCTCTTCAAGGAAGATTGCGGGGGTATATTTTTTTAATATCGAATTTGTAATAATTATTAATGTTAAACATATCAACAAAATACCATGAATAAAATATTTATAACATTTCTGGCGCTTTTAATTTTTCCCTTATCGCTCCATTCTCAGACAGGCTGGAGCTGGATAAATCCAACGCCGCAGGGCAACAGCCTGGAAAAAATTCAAATGCTGAATGCCGGCACGGGCTACGCCGTAACAATTGGGAACTCGCTTCTCAAAACAACAAACGGAGGTTTGAACTGGTCAGTTATAATCGTAAATAACTCAGCAAGCCTCTATACGATGAATTTCATTGATGTTAATACAGGTTACGTGGGCGGAAACGCAGGTTCATTATACAAAACAACCGACGGCGGGGCAACATGGAACAGTCTATCAAGCGGAACAACTCTGTACATTGATGACATCAATTTTATCAATCCAACTACCGGGTTCATAGCTTCGGATGCCGCAGTCCTCAGAACAACTAATGCGGGCGCTAACTGGACGATTCAAACTTTACCCAGCGGCGACTATATGTATGCCACAAGCTTTCCAAATGTAAATACAGGTTACCTGTGCGGCGGCAGTTCAGCAAATATTTTCAAGACTACGGATATGGGGAACAGCTGGATAGATATTTCAATGGGCATCAACGAAACTTTTTACTGTATCTATTTTTCAGACGCCAATACCGGCTATACGGCCGGTTACCATGGCATTGCTTATAAGACAACTAACGGAGGCGCCAACTGGGCGGGAACAACGGTCGAAGGCGGCCACGAGGTCAGCCAGTTTGCTTTTGTTAATCCGTCAACCGGATTTGCATGCGGAGGATACAATACCATCAGCATTACAACCAACGCAGGCGCTAACTGGACGCAGCAGTTCACGCTTCCGACAAATTCCGGATTGAATTCAATTTCTTTTACCGACTTGAACAACGGATTTTCAGCGGGTGATTATGGTTTAACCGTTAAAACAACTAATGCAGGCGCTAACTGGACAAGTTCAGGATCCTGGTTCACAGTTGACAATTTTTACAGCGTTACATTTACAGACCTGAACAACGGTTACGCAGCTACTACCGCGGGAAATATTTATAAGACAACCAATGCAGGCGTTAACTGGTCGGTTAGCGATGCTACCACGCATAACATCCGGCTCATACAGTTCGTAAATTCAAATACAGGGTTTGCCGCAGGCGATAATCATTGCCTTAAGACAACCGACGCGGGCGCAACATGGACCGATATACCAACGGGCTTTACAGGGGCATCCGTCGGTTTGATCTTTCTTGATGCGAACACCGGGTATATTGCAGGATACGATAACACTTTTGTCTCGTTAATTCTTAAGACTACCAACGGCGGCGCCAACTGGGCGAATACAAATATCAGCGGCTCCGCAACACCTGCTTCAGTGTTTTTTACCGATGCAAATACGGGTTACTCGGGTGGTTTAAACACAATCATAAAAACTACGAACGGCGGAACTAACTGGGTTGAAGTACTTCATCCGGCAGCCACTACTCCCTCTTCGCTGTATTTCTTTAACGCCAGCACGGGAATCGCAGCCGGTTCAGGTTCTATCTACAAAACAACAAACGGCGGAACTAACTGGACAACGATCACAAATCCCGGGCTAAACTGGATCAATGCAATAATTTCATTAGGCGGCAATGTTCTTTTAGCGGCGGAAAATAACGGAGTAATTATTAAATCCAACGACGCAGGCAGCACATGGTATGTTCAGTCATCAGGATGCTCTGCGCATTTACGCGGTCTATCATTCCCGAATGGAACAACCGGGTACGTGGTTGGTTACGGCGGCACAATACTGAAAACTACAAACGGCGGTGACCCAATAGAAGTTAAACAGATATCGACTTTGGTTCCCAAAAACTACCTGTTGTCGCAGAATTATCCCAACCCGTTTAATCCTAATACTAAGATAAGGTTTGATATTCCCTCATCGCCCGGAAATGCATCGGTTGTGAAGCTGATAGTTTATGATATTCTCGGCAAAGAAGTTGCAACGCTTGTAAACCAACAGTTACAGCCCGGAAGTTATGAAACTGACTGGAACGCAGCCGATAAGCCGAGCGGGGTATATTTCTACAGAGTTCAAACACGCGGGTATTCGGAAACAAGAAAAATGATCCTTTTAAAATAAAGTATTGGAAGAATTTAAAGTAAGGCAATAGAATAAGACAGCTAAATTTATTCATCCGGCGGTTAATTTCCGCCGGATGAATGGTGATAAAATTAATTACACTTCGCCTGAATCAATGATCATTTCAGGCAT